>Ga0209515_10006759_pt1 | contig 14113 bp, 12 predicted proteins | sample Subgroupgradi54m_FD_187454 | JGI IMG/M metagenome (GOLD analysis project Ga0209515, IMG submission 187454) | Subsurface groundwater microbial communities from S. Glens Falls, New York, USA - GMW60B uncontaminated upgradient, 5.4 m (SPAdes)... ...
TGGGCCCGCCGGTGTTCGGACGCGGCTACCTGGAAGCCATCCTCGACAGCGAGATCGAGCGTGTGGCCGCCGAGCAGGCCAGCCGCGACGACGGCATCCACGGGCGCATCAACCACGTCAGCTATGCCTCGCAGCCCAATCCCGACACCAGCTTCCACCAGCACCAGCCGGGTGACATCGTCATCGGCCGCTTCGGCCTCAAGGCGCGCGTGGCCACGCTCGACGACTTCGCCGCCGACGCGCTCGCCGGCGACATGGGCATCACGAGCCCGCTGCGCCCGCTCGAGTTCGCCAACCCCGACGGCCTCACCGACGACGGCAAGCCGGGCATCGACGTGACCATCGCGAGCGTGAACGACCGCGCCAACTACACGCGCATGCTCGCCATCCCGCGCCGCAAGCCGCCCGCCAGCGACGCAGGCGCGACTCTGTTCGCGCAGACCCACTGCGACGGCTGCCACGTGCCGAGCCTGCGCACGCGCACCGACTACCCGATTCCGGTGCTGGCCGGCATCGATGCTCCCGTCTACAGCGACGTCCTGCTCCACGACATGGGCGACGATCTCGCCGACGGCCTCGGCACCACCGACGGCGAGGCCGGACCGCGCGACTGGCGTACCGCGCCCCTCATCGGCATGCGTTTCAACCGCACCTTCATGCACGACGGCCGCGCCACCACGCTGCGCGCGGCGGTGCTCGCCCACGACGGCAAGGGCTCGGAGGCGCACGACTCGATCGCGCGCTTCCTGGCGCTCACGCCCGACCAGCAGCAGGCGCTGCTCGACTTCGTGGGCTCGCTCTGAGCCCACGCATCCGCACGAAAGGATTCACGTGAAGAGACTATCGATTCCTGCCGCACTCCTCCTGCTCGCCGCCTGCGGCGATGACGCCAAGACCGACAACGACTTCGCCAAGGAAGTCGTCGCGGGCATGCGCTCGGGGCTGGCCACGGATCTCGAGTCCATGGCCGCCGGCGCCAGGGAGCTGTGCGCGGCCGCGCCGACGCCGAGCGGGCGCGGCTGGGACGCGAACCAGGACGCCGCCGCGATCGCCGCCATGAAGACCGCGTGGATCAGGACGCGCGCCGGCTACGAACGTACCGAGGGCGCGCTGGCGCCCATCTTCCCCGACATCGACTTCTCGATCGACGCGCGCTACGACGACTTCCTCACCGAGCTGGGCGAGGGCGGCGACTCGAGCCCGTTCGACGGCGAAGGCGTCACCGGCATGCACGCGGTCGAGCGCATCCTCTACGCGCCCGAGATCCCGCCGCACGTCATCGACTTCGAGAAGATCATCCCCGGCTACAACGCCGCCGCCTTCCCGCTCGGCGAGGCTGACGCCACCGCGTTCAAGACCGGCCTGTGCGCCCGCATGGTCAGCGACGCCGAGTCGCTGCGCGACCAGTGGGCCGCCGCTGACGGCTACGACCTGGGCGCGGCCTTCCAGGGCCTCATCGGCCTGATGAACGAGCAGAAGGAGAAGGTCAACAAGGCGGCCTCCTCCGAGGAAGAATCGCGCTACTCGCAGCGCACCATGGCCGACCTGCGCGACAACCTCGCGGGCTCGCGCAAGGTCTACGCGCTGTTCCAGCCGTGGATCCTGGCCAAGGACGGCGGCGCCGCCGTCGACGCCGACGTGCTGGCCGGCTTCGACCAGCTCGACGCGCTCTATGGCGCGGTCAGCGGCGCCTTCATCCCCCAGCCGCCCGCGACGTGGAGCTCGGAGAACCCGTCGCCGGCGGATCTGGCCAGCGACTTCGGCAAGCTCTACAGCGGCGTCCGCACCGCGGTCGATCCCAACCGCGCCGGTTCCATCGTCGATCGCCTGAACCAGGCGGCCGTGCTGATGGGCTTCATGGCCACACAGGAGTAGCGCATGCGCGTGGCAGTATCGGTCGCGGCACTGGCCGTGGGTGCGACGCTGGCGACGGCCGCGTGCGGAGGCGCCGGCGATCCAGGCGAGAGCGGCCCCAACTTCATCGCGTTCGCGCCTGACTTCGCCGGCTTCCACGACTGGCCGTCGTCGGTCGCCGGCGCACCCGACGCCGGACCGGGGCAGCCCGAGCCTGCCGACGCGGGCGTGTTCAGCGACGGTGGCGTGCACGACCCTGCGGTGGCCAAGACCGTCTTCATCAAGCTGCCCGTCGGCGCGGTGGTCGACAGCGAGTTCCCCCTCGGCACCATCATCGTCAAGGAGATCGACGGCGGCGAGCTGACCACGCGCAAGATCTTCGCCATGGTCAAGCGCGGCGGCGGCTACAACCGCAGCGGCGCGACCAACTGGGAGTGGTTCGAGCTGGAGAACATCGACGCGGCCAGCGCGCGCATCCGCTGGCGCGGCGTCGGCCCGCCCGCGGGCGAGATGTACGGCGGCGACAAGGGCGGCTGCAACCCCTGCCACTCGCAGGCGATCGCGAATGACTTCGTCATGTCCGCGACCCTCGATCTCTCACGCTTCTGATCGACGAGACCCACCACCCATGCGACCGACGACTCCCTCTCTCGCGCTCGCGCTGGCCGGAGCCCTGCTCGCGCCCGCGCTCGCCCACGCCAACCCGCGGCCGCTGCCCATGAGCTACACCGCCGACACCTTGCCCAGGGGCAAGCTCGAGCTGGAGCCGGCGGTCGACTACACGCGCGTGCGCGCGCGCGACCACGCCAGCGGCGAGCCCGCCTGGTACGGCGCGTCGACGCTGCAGCTCGAGGTCGAGTACGGCATCACCGACACGCTCGAGCTGGGCCTGTACGTGACCACCGGGCTGGATTCGCCCGACTTCGACGACAAGCCGCGCCTGCTCGGTGGCAATGGCCTCAAGCAGCGCGTGCGCTGGCGCGCCACCGAGCCAGGTGGACCGTTCGACCTGGCGCTCTACGGCGAGATCAGCGAGAACGAGCGCGAGATCGAGCTCGAGGCCAAGGTCATCCTGCAGGCCAACCTGGGCTATGGTGTGCGCGCCGTGACCAACCTGTGGGCCGAACGCGAGCTCTACTTCGACGGCCGCCAGGAGTGGGTCATCAACCCGACCGCGGCCATCACCTGGGAGGCCACGCCCGCCCTGCACGCGGGCGTGGAGTGCTGGCTGCGCGCCGAGCTCCCCGACGACGCGCCGGCCATGCGCGGCTTCAACCTGGGCCCACACGCGTACGTCGGGCCGACCCTCATGGTCGACTGGGGCAAGCTGTGGGTCACCACCGGGCTCTACCTGCGCGTGACCGAATTCGACCACGAGGCCCAGCCCGGCGAGGGTTTCGGCCGCTTCTGGGGCCGGATCATCTTCGGCATCGGCATCGACTGATGGCGATCGTGATGGTCAAGAAGACCGCGCGCGTCATCGGCGCTCGCCTCATGCGTCCCGACACGCGCGTGCTGACCCTGGCCGTGGACGAGCCGCTCGGCTTCATCGGCGGGCAGTTCGTCTCCGTCGACACCGGCGAGGTGGGCGCGAACGGCAAGCCCATCCGGCGCGCCTACTCCATCTTCTCGAGCGACGCCGAGCAGAATCGCTTCGAGCTGGCGGTCAAGCGCATCGATGGTGGCGTGACCTCGCGCTACATGCACGAGCTGCCCGTGGGCGCCGAGGTGCGCTTCACCGGCCCGTGGGGCGAGCTGCATCCGCCCGCGGGCGCGTCGGGACCGGTGCTCATCCTGGCCACCGACACCGGCATCACCGCCGCGCTCGGGCTGGTGCGCAGCGCGCGCATGGTACCGCTCCTCGAGCGCACCTCGTTCATGTGGCTGCGCACGGCCACCGACTACTTCCTGCCCGCGCCCATGGTGCTGGCGCTGGTGCCGGCCGCCTGCGGCGAGGTGCGCTTCACGGCGCTGCCGCCCATCGGCCACCCCGAGCGCATCGCGCACGTGCGCGGCGTGCTGCGCGCACGCCTGGCGCGCGGGCCGCTCGCGCACGGCTTCATCAGCGGCGACGGCGCGGTCAACTACGCGCTGCTCGACGACCTGGTCGCCGCCGGCGTGCCAGCCACGCGCGACAGCGTCGAGTCCTTCTTCAACATGCCCAGGAAGGCGGCCTAGCAGCGCGCGCTACACGCGCTCCGCCGCCAGCCGCCCCAGCGTCCGGATCGAACGCTCCATCAGCTCCGACCACAGGTGGCCGCAGTTGAGACGGATGCAGCCGGCGAAGCGCTGCTTGGCGGCGAAGATCGGCCCGGGCGCCACGCAGATGCCGCGCTCGAGCGCGGCCGCGTACAGGTCGAGCGCGGCCACGCCGGCGGGCAGCTCGACCCACAGCACGAAGCCACCCTGCGGCCGCGACACGCGCGTGCCGGCAGGGAAGTGCTCGGCCACGGCGTCGGTGAAGGTCTGTAAATTAGCCGCCAGGCGCCGGCGCAGCTGGCGCAGGTGGTGGTCGTAACCTCCATTGTCGAGGTACTCGGCCACCGCCATCTGCGGGATGGCCGGCGAGGCCACGGTGTGGGCGAACTTGAGCCGCTCGACCCGTTCGCGCCAGCGTCCGGGCACGACCCAGCCGACCCGGTAGCCGGGCGCGATGGTCTTCGACACCGAGCCGCACAGCATGACCAGACCCTTCTTGTCGAAGGCCTTGGCCGGGCGCGGCCGGCTGCCGTCGAGCGCGAGATCACCATAGATGTCGTCGTCGATGAGCGGGATCTCGTGCCGGGCCAGCATGGCCACCAGCCGCTCCTTGTGCTCGTCGGGCATGAGGGTGCCGAGCGGGTTGTTGAAGTTGGGCGTGACCACGCACGCCTTGATCGGCCCGGCCTTGATGGTGGCCTCGAGCTGATCGAGGTCGATGCCGGTGCGCGGGTGCGCGGGCACCTCGCAGACCTTGAGCTCGAGGCTCTCGAACAGCTGCAGCAGGCCGTAGAAGGTGGGCGTCTCGACGGCGATGGTGTCACCCGCGCGCGTGACCGCGCGCAGGCACAGGTAGAGCGCCTCCATGCAGCCGACGGTGGTGATGATGTCGTCGGGTGCGAGCGCGCAGCCCCAGTCGATCGAGCGGCGCGCGATGGCGCGGCGCAGGCGCGGGAAGCCGGGCGGCGGCGGGTAGGCCACGCCCAGTCCGCCCGCGTCGCGCGCGAGCAGCCCGGTCATGCGGTTGATCTTGTCGGTGGGCAAGAGCTCCGGGCACAGCACCGCGGCGCCCAGCGGCACCACCTCCGGGTCGGTCATGGCCTGGTACACCTGCGCGACCAGGTCGCTGACGTCGACCTTGCACGGCGCCAGCGAGCGACGCACCGACGAGCGTGGCTCGAGCAGCTCGACCGTGCGGCGCGCGCGCACGTAGTGGCCCGACTGCGGCCGGACCTCGACCAGGCCGCGGTTCTCCAGCAGCTGGTACGACTCGATGACCGTGGACACGCTGACCCGGCGCTGGCGCGACAGCTCGCGTACCGACGGCAGACGATCGCCGGGGCGCAGCGCGCCGCGCTCGATCATCACGGTCAGGTGCTCGGCGAGCTGCTCGTAGCGAAGCGTCCGCGGGGCGCGCGCAGCGACGATCATCGGTGGTCCTCCTCTGCTCTTGCAGCGATGCTAGGCGGCACGCACATCCACTTCCAGCACAGCGCGCCTGCGCGCCGAGCAGCACAGTTTGGTGTGATGGAAACTGTACTGCAACACCTTGCCATTCGCTGCATCTGTTCTGCTCGCCTCCGGCATCCCACGATGGCCGTCATGCTGTCCCGGCCGCGTACCTTGACCTTGTCGCCCCTGCCAGGCTCTCCCGACACAACCTCCTCGCCCGCCGCGCTGCTTCCGCCCGTAGGTGTCCTGGTCGCGCTCGCCGCGGTCTATGTCATCTGGGGCTCGACCTACTTCGTCGTGCACCTGGCGCTGCGCACCTTCCCGCCCCTCCTGCTCGCGGGTGTGCGTCTCACCCTCGCCGGCGCGCTGCTCTACGTGCTCGCGCGCCGCGTCGCCGGCGTGCCTGCGCCCACGCGCGCCGAGTGGCGCGGCGCCGCGCAGCTGGGCGTGCTCCTGCTGGTCGTCGGGCACGGCGCGGTGGTGTTCGCGCAGCAGTGGGTGCCCTCGAGCCTGGCCGCGCTGTCGAGCGCGTCCATACCGCTGTGGGCGGCCGCGTTCGCCGCACTCGCAGGCTCGCGCCCGACCCGGCGCGAGGCGGTCGCGCTCGCGCTCGGCTTCGCCGGTGTGGCCGTGCTCAACTTCGGCAGCATCGCGCACGCCTCGCTGCCCGGCATGCTGCTGCTCATCATGGCCGCGGCCAGCTGGGCGCTCGGCTCGGTGCGGCGCACGCGCGTGCCCACGCCGCGCGGGCTGCTCGCGCCCGCGGCCCAGATGCTGGTCGCCGGCCCGACGCTGCTCGTGCTCGCGCTCTTGCGCGGCGAGAGCCTGCGCGGCGTGCCCGATGCGGCGTCGCTGGCCTCGCTGGCCTACCTGGTCGTGTTCGGCTCGGTGGTCGCGTTCTCCGCCTACAACTACCTGCTCGAGCGCGTGCGCCCGACGCTGGCCAGCTCCAACGCGTGGGTGAACCCCATCTTTGCGGTCGCGCTCGGCGCCGGCGTGGGCGGCGAGGTGGTCGGGCCGTCGGTGTGGATGGCCGGCGTCCTGGTCCTGGGCGCGGTCGTGCTGCTGTCGCTGCGCCCGGTCACGCTGCGCGTGCCGCGCCGCTAGTCGCGGCCGGGCAGGTTCAGCTCGCGCCGCAGCATGGCCACCGGAACGCCCAGCGACGCCGCCGCCTTGACCGCGTCGCCGCCGTGCGAGAGCAGCACGTGGTGCAGCAGGGTGTGCTGGAAGTGCGCCATGGCCATCTCGTACAGCTTGCCGCCGCCGCCCTCGCCCACCGTGGGGCGCTCGCCCGCACGTCGGGTAAGGTGCTGGACGACCACCTGGAAGGGCAGATCGGCGAGCGCGATGACCGCGCCGGCGCGGGTCGCGCCCAGCTGCACCACCAGCTCCTCCAGCTCCGACACGTTGCGCGGCCAGTCGTAGTCCTGCAGGGCCCGGATGGCCTCGGGTGCCCAGCGCGGACGCGCCGCGCGCACCAGCCGCCGCTCTGCGCTCCACTCGAGCAGCGCGGGGATGTCCTCGCGCCGCTCGGTCAGCCGGGGCAGGCGCAGCTTGGATAGATCGAGCAGCTGGCGCACCGCCGAGTCGAGCGTGGCCGCCTTGCCGTCGCCGCACGCGGCCACGATGCGCACGTCGAAGCGGCGCGCCGCGGTGTCCGAGCCATCCGAGACGCCGAGCATGAGCGGCACCAGCTGGCGCTGCACGCGCGGGTCGACGTACTCGATGCCGTCGAGGAAGAGGGTGCCGCCATCGGCCAGCTCGAGCTCACTCGGCTTGCTGTTGTTGCTCGGGTTGGGCGCGTCCGACGGCGCCGCGGCCGGCCTCGACGCGCTCGAGCCGCCCGCGAGCATGGTGTTCAGCTCGCCAGGCGCGAGCCGCTTGGCGTCCAGGACCACGAACGCCGACTGCGAGCGCGCCGACTGCAAGTGCAAGAAATGCGCAAGATGCTCGACGCCGCTGCCGGGCGCGCCCTCGATGAGCACGGGCACGCGGCTGGCGGCGAACTCGTTGGCGCGGTAGACCGCCTTCTTGGCGTCGGCCTGCGAGCTCGACATCAGGTTGGTGACAAACTCCTCGGCGTCGACGGCCGCGCGCGCGACCAGAGCGGCGCGCCGCTGCCGACGGTGGTCGAGCGCGCGCTTGATGAGCAGCTCGACCTGCCGGTAGACCTCGGCCGACTTCAGGATGTAGTCGAACGCCCCCGACTTGGTGCACGAGACGGCCGACTGCACCGACTCGTTGGCGCTGATGACCACGATCTCCATGCGGCCGGCCTCGATGTCGGGCTTGAGCTCCGCAAGCAGCGTGTCGCCGCGCACTCCCGGCATGTTGAGATCGAGCAGGACCACATCGACGTTCTCGTGGTGCAAGATGTCGCGCGCCTGGAAGACATTGTAGGCGGCCAGCCGGCGCAATCCGCGGACCGAGCTGAGGGCGCGCGCCACGTTCTCGTGGAATCGCTCCTCATCGTCGACCACCAGGACTGTCGCGCTGGAATCCATGTTGCATCTGTAGGATGCAGGACCTGAGAGTGGGAATCAATCGGTGGGGTCGGTCTGGCCGAACTTCACCTTCAAGCTCGAATAGGAAATACCAAGGATTCTCGCCGCTTCCGCCTTGTTCCCGCCGCAGCGGTCGACCGTCTGCCGGACGATGTAACGTTCGAAATGAGTCATTGCCTGCTGGTACATGGAGCGTTCGGTGCGGTCAGCCGCGGCCTGCGCCTGCGAGAGTGCCAGTCTACCGAAGTGCTCGAGACAGTATTCGGGCGGGATGTCATCGAGCCCGATCTCGCTCACGCCTGGGTGCAAAGCCACCATGCGCATGACCAGATTCTCCAGCTCGCGCACGTTACCCGGCCAGCTGTACTCGCGCAGCGCGTCGACCGCCTCGGGTCGGAACAAGGGCGGCTCGCGGCCCATGGTCGCGGCGTGCCGGCGCGCCAGGAGCTCGACCAGCGCGGGGATGTCGGCGGAGCGCTGGCGCAGCGGCGGCACGCGCACCCGCATGACGTTGAGGCGGAACCACAGGTCCTGACGGAACTTGCCCGCCATCACCGCGGCCTCGAGGTCCTGGTTGGTCGCGGCGATGATGCGCAGATCCACGGGCACGGCCTCGGCGCCGCCGATGCGCTCGATCTCGCGCTCCTGCAGGGCGCGCAGCAGCTTGGCCTGGAAGCCCATGTCGAGCTCGGAGATCTCGTCGAGGAAGAGCGTGCCACCGTCGGCCAGCTCGAACTTGCCCATGCGCAGCCGGTCGGCGCCGGTGAAGGCGCCCTTCTCGTGGCCGAAGAGGGTCGATTCGAGCAACGTGCCCGGCACGGCCGCCATGTTGATGGCCACGAACGGGCTCTGCGAGCGCGGCGACAGCTGGTGGATCCAGCGCGCCATGAGCTCCTTGCCCACGCCGCTCTCGCCTTCGAGCAGCACGGTCAGGGGCGTGGTCGCGACCAGCTTGAGCTCGCGCACCAGCTCGCGCATCTCGCGGGAGTGGCTGTGCTCGATCTGCAGCAGGCCCTCGCGCAGCGGGCCCTCGCCGCGCGACTCGACCAGGGAGCGCTTGCGCCGCCGGTTGGCCAGGGCGCGTTCGACATGGTCGCTGATGCGCTGGTAGCTCTCGTGGGTCTTGGCCACGAAGTCGAATGCGCCCGCCTTCACGCACTCGACCGCGTTGGCCAGGTCGGTGTGGCAGGTGACCACGACCACCTCGAAGTCGTCGCGCTCGCTCTGCCATTCTCGCAGGAGATCGAGCCCGGAGACGTCAGGCAGGCGTAGATCGAGCAGCACGACGTCGACGTGGTGCTTGGCGAGCACCTTGCGAGCCTGCGCCGCGTTGTAGGCACTGAGTCGCCTGTACCCGGTCAGGTAGCGTGCAATCGTCTCGTGGAAGCGCGGCTCGTCGTCTACAACGAGGACCGTCGTCCGCGCCGTGTCTGAATCGGGCCGGTCGACTGACGTGGCTCCCGGCAGGACTTGCACGTAAGCGACCTTACCATCGGTTGCTCCCGATCGCACGTTGTGAAATGCGTAAGGAGCTGGAAGCGACAAACGCTGCCGCCGCCGTTGGCAAGAGAGAGCTTGCCTCCTCGTGACCGCGCACGTCGATGAGGCAGCAATCGCAGGCGCTGCCGTCGCGGCCGAGGAGCGTCAGCTCCAGGAAGCCACGCCGTCGGCCGCGCGCAACCACGACGAACTCGCGCACGCGTACGCGCGCGCCCAGCACGTCGAGGACACGCTCCTCGATCACCTCTTCAAGCGGCGCCCTGACGCTCAACTCCTCGCTCATCACCACCTCCCCGGGCTTGACGCGCCGCGGCTGACTCGACGGGGCCGTCAGTCATCTGCTTGCGCGCGAGGCGCAGACGGAAAACACTGCCTTCGCCCACGACGCTCTCGGCCGTGAGCGTGCCGCCGTGTGCTGCGGCCACATGACGCGCGACGCCCAGCCCGAGGCCGACGCCGCTGTGTCGCTTGTCCGATTTGAAGTCGCCGACCAGGATCTCCGACAGGCGTTCGGGCGGGATGCCCGGCCCGGTGTCGCGTACCGACAGGTTGACGAACTTGCCATCGGCGTCGTCGGAGACCTCGATGGCGACGCTGGCTCCCGACCGCCCGACCGAGGCGTCGGCGGCGTTGGAGACCAGGTTGCCGACCGCGCGCGCGACCAGATCCTCGTCGGCCCACAGGGGCGCGGCGTGGCCGCTCCACGAGAACTTGACCCCGTGCCAGCGCGGCGACGCGGTGGCGTCGCTGACCACGCGTTGCGCGACCGTGTCGGGCTCGACCGCGTGCATGACCAGCGGCACGGCGCCCTCGCGCGCCAGCCGGCGCAGGTCGCGCACGAAGCGCGACAGCTTGGCCAGGTCGGCGTCGAGGGCGCGCTTGAGCACCTGGGGCGCGTCGGCGCGATCGGGATGATCGAGCGCGTAGGAGACCGCGTCACGCGCGTTCTCGATGGGCAGCTGCAGATCGTGCGCCAGCCCCGCCGCCACGCCGGCGAAGGTGTTGAGGCGCTCGCGCGCGCGCATCTCGCGCTCGAGGTCGTTGAGCTCGACCGCCATGTTGTTGAGCGATTCGGCGAGCGTGCGCAGCTCGTGCAGCCGGGGCAGGGCCACGCGCGCGTCCAGCTCGCCGCGGCCGATGCGGATGGCGTGCGCGCGCATGCTCTCGAGCGAGCGCACCGGGCCGGAGCCGACCGCGAGGCCGACCGCGACCACCAGCACCAGGGCCACGCCGATGACGATGAACAGGTCGCGGCGCATGGCGCGCGCGGGCGCGAAGGCCTCGGCGACCGGCTGCTCGATGACCAGGGTCCAGCCGACCTCGGGCACCTCCGTCCAGACCGCGAGCACGTCTCGCCCGCGGCTGTCGCGCATGCGGATGCCCTCGCCCGCCTCGTGCGCGCGCACGGTGGCGAAGGCCGCGTCCTTGTCACGCAGGAACACCCGCCCGACCTGCTCGGGATCGCCGTGGCCGATGAGCGTGCCGTCACGGGCGAGCAGACGCGCGCGTCCGGTCGCGCCCACGCGGATCTCGTCGATGACGCCCCAGATGGCGATCATGTCGAGATCGGCGATGGCCGCGCCGATGGGCTCGCCGGCCAGCTCGAGCGGCACGCCGAAGGTCATGAGCGGCACCATGTTCTTCTGCAGCACGATGTCGGAGCGGAACGGCTTGCCCGCGAGCGCCGAGTCGACCGCCTTCTCGCCGCGCCGGTCGCGCAGGCCCGGCTCGAGCCGCGAGGTGGCGATCTCCACGCCATTCGGGCCGACCACGTCGAGGCTGACCATGTGGTTGAAGGTCAGGCTGTAGCCCTTGACCACGCGGTCGGCCTGCTCGGGCCTGAGGCGCGCGGCCGGGTTGAGCGCGTCGGCCAGGGTCTGCAGCAGCTTCTCCTGATCCGTCACGTACGCGTGCAGCCGGCTGGCGGAGCGCTCGGCCATGCGCGCGTTGCTCGAGCGCACCTGCTCGAGCGCGGTGCGCTCGGCGCGCCGGATCATGAGCAGGCCGGTCACCGCGATGGGCACGATTCCGACCGTCGCCAGCATGATGAAGCCGAGATGCCGCGCGCGCATCAGTTCTCCTCGCCGGGACGGCAAGGACGAATATCGGCTAGCCAGGTGTAGTTGGACGAAATGCGCGGATGCACATTGCAGAGATCGCGATTCACCACCGCCGCCTCATATAGACGAAACAGCGGCGTCACTGGCATATCGCGTTCGAGAATGCTACGCACAAGCGTCTCGTCACCCGATTGTGCAGCCGCGTCGAAATCGCTAGAAGCGTATTCGAAGGAATTGTAGTCACTGCCGGTACGGAGCATGTACCAGGAACGTCGCTCCCAGCTGCCATAGAAGAGGACCAGATCGAAATTCTTCTCCTGCAGGTGTTTGACCATCTCGGGCAGCTCGAGCGCGCGGATCTCCACCTCCACGCCGAAGCCGGCCAGCTGCTGCTGCAGCACCCGGGCGGCGCGCACGAGATCCGACTGCCCCGCGTGCACGATCAGACGAAGGCCTCGCAGCGGCGTATCAGGAGAAACGCCTTGGGCGAGAAACAGCTCTCTCGCCGCAACCTGGTCCTCCGCCATCTTCACTGCTGGATCTTCGCTGCCTGTGACGCTGAATGCCAGTGGCCCGCGACGGACCGCGTACGAGAGTGCATGACGCAGCTCGGGCTTGGCCATCGGACCCTGGGTAAGACCGAACCAGATTGCCGCACTTTGCGGAGTTTCGAATGGCACGATCTTTAGACTCGGAATCTGACCCAGGTATTTGACGGTTCCCGACAATACGGAGGGCAGGACGTTGAACTCGCCCGAGATCAGCCGGCGCCACTCCTCATCCTCCGAGGCGACCGGGACCACGACGATGCGCGCCGGGCCCTCACCCTGGCTGCGCCGCAGCAGCGACATCTTGTCCCCTTGAGATTCCTCAGGCCGGTAGGGTCCGAGATCGACGACGTCCTCACGCTCCGGCAACGCGGTGGCAGCAGCTTCGCTCTTCAAGGTGATCACGACTTCTTCACCTTCGATTGATATGGACTCCAGCTCGGGAGGACGCAAGGCAGCTGCCAGGGAGGTGATCTTGGCGCGGTGCGGGGGCAAGGGCTTCAGGCGCACCGTCCGACCAGCGATCCGGGGCGGCTCAAAATATGCCGAAAGCGGCTCGTAGACCAGCTCCAGCATGTTGCGCGTGAAGGAGCTGGACGCTTCTGGAGCCATGCGCTCGAGACCCATGTGCGTGCCGAGACGCAGAACCAAAGGCGCGTCGACAGGTTCGGCCGGCGACGAGCACGCAGTTACGAGCAGAGCGCAGGCGAGCCATCTCACCGCTCCATTATGGGCCAATTTCTTAGCCGTAGAACGGCCTGCACGGAGCAGGCGTCTGCTGCTTCTTGGTGCCCTTGACGAGCTTGCTCTTCTTGGGCTCCTGGGTGGTGCTCTTCACGGTGATGCTCTGGGTGTTGGTCATCATGGTCGGTATCCCTTCATCAGGCTCGACGGACTATGCGGCGAGCACGCGCAGCGCAGACGAGCGCCTGGCGTTACCCACTCCCGCGCCCTGGCGATCGACAACCGTCATCTCGATCGCCGGGACCAAAGCAAATGGGTCGCTGCCATCCGCGGCAGCGACGGTGAGCGCGTACTTCCGCTTGAGCAGCGCCTCACCGTTCTTCTCGAAGTACGCCCCCTCGCAGTTGATTCCCTCTTCCTTGCCCTTGGCGATCCACTCGGCCGCGACGCAGCCGCCGGCGCAATCCGGACGGTGAGAGCAGGAGCCGCAATTCTTGTGCGGCCGAGCCTCGACGACGCGCTCGTAGGCCGAAGTCAGGCCGCTGTCGACGTGGCCGATGGCCCACTCCGACTTGCCCAGGAAGCCGGGGCACTTGTATATGTGCCCGAATGGATCGATGGCGAACGACTGCTTGATATGGAACGCGCACGGCCCGATGCTGAGCGGATCGCCGGCATCGAAGCCGTGCTTCGTGATCTGGTCCTTGAGACCCAGCATCCACTCCGGGTGCGCGCCACCCATCGTGCATGAACCCGAGGCGGCATCGGAGGGAGCGCCCAACGCGGTCAGTGCAGGCGAAAAGTGCATCCGCGTACCGGTCTTGAGCCCGGCCTCGCGCAAACTGGCAATCAGGCCAGGAAATCCATTGATGGTCTCCTCTTGATAATTGCCATTGACATTGATGTCAATGAGATCGGAGCACTCCACGACATTGCGAAAGATGACTGGGTAGGAATCGGGCGCGTTCTTCTTGGAACGGCGGGTGATGTGATGGGTGGACTCATCACCGTCAAGGGTCACCTGCGCGCCGCGCAACCCGAGCGGCACCCAGCGCTCGACCAGCTCGCGCGTCATGAAGACGCCGTTGGTGAGCAGCGTGAATTCGAGCTCGATGCCGTGCCGGTCGAGAGCGGCGCGCATGGTCAGGACCATGTCCTCGATACGCCGCTTCTGCAGCAGCGGCTCTCCGCCCACGAAGGTGATGCGCAGCACTCGCACGCCGATCGCAATGGCGCGACTGGCCAGCCAGCTGGCCGTCGTCATCCCCATCGCCGGAGTCATGGTCTTGCCGCTCATGACGTCGGCCTGGCA
>Ga0209515_10006763_pt1 | contig 14105 bp, 11 predicted proteins | sample Subgroupgradi54m_FD_187454 | JGI IMG/M metagenome (GOLD analysis project Ga0209515, IMG submission 187454) | Subsurface groundwater microbial communities from S. Glens Falls, New York, USA - GMW60B uncontaminated upgradient, 5.4 m (SPAdes)... ...
TCGGTGCGGCCGCTGGCGATCAGCTCGCCACGGGTGGGCATGTCGATCCCATAAACATTGGGGAAACGTACCGGCGGCGCAGCGGAGGCAAAAATGACTTTGCGCGCACCAGACTCGCGCGCCATTTGCACGATCTCGCGGCTGGTGGTGCCGCGCACGATGGAGTCATCCACAATCATCACGCTCTTGCCCTTGAATTCAATCGGCATCGGGTTGAGCTTCTGACGTACCGATTTCTTGCGCACGGCATTACCCGGCATGATGAAGGTGCGGCCGACGTAGCGGTTCTTGATGAAGCCTTCGCGGTAATCAATGTTGAGCGCGTTGGCCAATTGCATCGCCGCCGGACGGCTGGAATCCGGGATCGGCACCACAACGTCGATATCGCCGGCAAACACTTCACGCTTGATTTTCTCGGCCAGGTATTCGCCCATGCGCAGGCGCGCGGCATAGACCGAAGCACCATCCATCACCGAGTCGGGACGGGCCAGATAGACGTATTCGAAAATGCAGGGATTCAGGCTGAAGGTTTCCGCGCATTGCTGGCTGTAGAAGTTTCCATCGCGATCCACAATCACCGCTTCACCCGGCGCCACATCGCGCAAGAAGCTGAACCCCATCCCTTCCAGCGCCACACTTTCGGACGCCAGCATGTATTGGGTGCCCTGCTCGGTCTCGGCCTTGCCGATCACCAGCGGACGAATACCGTAGGGATCACGGAAACCCACCAGACCGAAACCGGCGATCTCGGACACCACCGCATAGGAACCACGCACGCGCCGATGCACCCCGGCAACCGCCTTGAAGACGCTGGCCGGTTCAATCGAGAACTGGCTGGTGGCTTCCTGCAATTCGTGCGCAAACACGTTGAGCAAGACTTCAGAATCGGAATCGGTATTGACATGACGGCGGTCGATGCGAAACATCTCATCGCGCAGTTGAATCGCATTGGTCAGATTGCCGTTGTGCGCGAGGATGATGCCGAACGGTGCGTTGACATAGAAGGGCTGTGCTTCTTCGGAATTGGCGGCGGAACCGGCGGTGGGATAACGCACCTGACCGATGCCGGAGTTGCCCGGCAGGCTGCGCATGTTGCGGGTGCGGAAGACATCGCGCACCAGGCCATTGCCCTTGTACATATTGAACGCGTTCTCGGTCGCGGTCGCGATACCCGCTGCATCCTGACCGCGATGCTGCAACAGCAACAAGGCGTCATACAGCAATTGATTGACCGGTGTTTTTGCTACGACGCCAACGATTCCGCACATAACTCAGTCACTTGTTAATGAAAAATGAAAGATGACGTCTGCCTGTGCAAACGTCATTTTTCATGCATCAACCCATGCCTCAAAAAGAAACACGTTTCGCCACCGATGCAGGCAGCCAGGGCTTGATGGTACGCACCGCCGTTTCCACCAGCGGGCTGAACAGCGCATTGCGCCACACCGGTTGCTTCGGCAATTCGGTCATGCCAGCCAACAATGCCAGCAGCAACACGATCACGATCCCGCGCGCCAGTCCAAACAAGCCGCCCAAACCGCGATCGGCAAAACTCAGGCCACCCGCTTCGATCAAGGCGCCGATCGCCTTGTTGAGCAACGCCCCCAGCAACAGCACCAGTACCAGCACAATCACAAATCCGGCCAGCAGGCGCAACACAGGGCCAGGGATCACTTCCGGCAACCATTGCGCCATGGTCTCACCATAGGCGTTGGCGAGGACAAACGCCACCAGCCAGGACAACAACGACAAAATCTCTTTCACCAAACCGCGCACCACGCTGATGATGATGGAGCACAACAAAATCAGAATCACCAGCCAGTCAAACAGTGTCATGGCGCAGCCTCAATTCACTTGGCCAGCATCACTGTACCACTCAGCCCGGCGGCCTTGATTTTCTTCTCCACCGCCTCCGCTTCCGCACGTTCGGCAAACGGCCCGACCCGTAAACGAATCATTTCACCCTTGCCCGCACTCACCTTCTGGGTAAACGACTTGATGCCGGCGAGATTGAGTTTGTCCTGTAATTGTTTAACTTTTTCCACACTGGAATAGGCGCCCACCTGTACGACATACCGGTCATCGGTTTTGACTTCGGATTTTCCCAACAGGGCGGCCTGGGCACGCTTGCTTTCCTCGCTCGACTTGACACTGTCCGCAAGCGCGCTTTTGACAGGTGGCTCAGCCTTTACTGGCGGGGCTGTTTTTTCTGCTGCGCCGGACGGGGCCGTGACGTTACCCTCCGCTTTTGCTTCCGGCTGCGGCAGATCCAGCAACACGGCCGGGGCGCTCGGTTCGGCGGCAATTTCCTTGCTGCCGGGCAAAGGTTTTCCAGGATTTTCCTGATCGGGAATCTTGATGACGATTTCTTCGGGGTGCGGATTGGGCTGCGAATCAAACACCATCGGCACCACGACGATCGCGGTGAGCGCGAGGGTGAATGCGCCGATCAAGCGGCGACGCGCACGCTTTTTCTGCGCCAGGGTAGGATCGTTGTCGCGTCCGTCGGGAGGCGCACGGCGGCCGTGAGATTCGGATTCCATCGTGTCAGTTGCGCGGGAAGAAAAAGGCCACATATCTATGTTCTGCCAGCAGCCATTACAGCGGCCACGGTAAGGAACGATCCGAAAGTCAAAATTCTATCATTCTCTTGCGCCATCGCCCGTGCGCCAGCGTAGGCTTGAGCTGGCGTGTCATAGCAGCGCAGTGTGCGACCATGCAGACCACTCTTGTCTGGCGCCTGCGCCACTACGCCTTGCTCCGCCAATATGGTTTGTAATTGCTCAGCCGTCGTGCCACGCGGGCCGGTCAGAGTGGTCAGGTGCCAATGGTCGATGGAACCGGCCAGCCGTTGCACCACCCCGGCAATATTCTTGTCGCCCAACATGCCAAACACGGCATGGGTGTTGGCATAAAACCCCATGCTGTCAAGGTTTTGCGCCAGCACAGCAGCGGCATGCGGATTGTGGGCGACATCCAGAATCACGGTCGGGCGCCCTGCCAGCGTCTGGAAGCGGCCCGGCAACTCGACCAGCGCCAGCCCCTGCCGCACCGCCTGCTGTGACACCGGTAGTTGTTCCTGCAAGGCTTCCAATGCCGCCAGCGCACCGGTCGCATTCAACAGTTGATTGACACCACGCAAGGCCGGATAGGCGAGGCTGTGACGGCGCTGGCTGCGCCCGCCGTAGTTCCACTGCTGCTTGTCTCCGGAATAATTGAAATCGCGCCCAAACAGGCGTAAATCGGCGCCCATCCGTTCGGCATACTGGATCAAACTCTGCGGCGGAGCCGGATCGCAGCAAATGGCCGGCTTGCCGGGGCGATAGATGTGCGCTTTTTCCCAACCGATCTGTTCGCGCGTCGAGCCCAGATAGTCCATGTGATCCATGTCCACACTGGTCACAATGCTGCAATCGGCGTCAATCGCATTGACTGCATCAAGCCGCCCACCCAGGCCGACTTCGAGAATCACGGCATCAAGCGTGCTCTGCTGAAACAGCCGCAAAATCGCCAGCGTGGTGAATTCAAAATAGGTCAGCGGCACAGCGCCGCGCGCCGCTTCGACGGCGGCAAACTGTTCGCACAAGGCGGCATCGCTGGCAAGCTCGCCATTCACCCGCGCCCGTTCATTGAAATCCAGTAAATGCGGCGAGGTGTAACAACCGACCCGATAGCCCGCTTGCAACAAAATCGCTTCCAGCATGGCGCAAGTTGAACCCTTGCCATTGGTACCACCGACAGTAATCACCGGACAGGAAAATTCAATACCCAATTTTTCCTTGACCGCCCGCACCCGCTCCAGACCCATCTCGATGGATTTCGGGTGCAGCGATTCAATCAGGGTGAGCCAGGAAGAAAGTGAATCAGGAAGGGACATAGAGAAAATGACGAATGATGCTCGCTGCGCTTGCGATGACGGCGCTACGCGCCTATGAAGTTTTCATAGCCGCATTAGCGGCGTCATGCCTGCGCGCAGCGCAGCGTCATTCGTCATGCCATCAAGCCACCGCATCAGCTGGCTGGTTGAGGAGCAGTGCCAGCAAGCGCGCCACTTCTTCGCGCATATTACGACGGTCAACGATCATGTCGATGGCGCCTTTTTGCATCAGGAATTCGGCGCGCTGGAAGCCTTCCGGCAATTTTTCGCGCACGGTTTGTTCGATCACGCGCGGGCCGGCAAAACCTATCAGCGCCTTCGGTTCGGCAATCACGACATCACCCAGGAAGGCGAAACTGGCCGACACGCCACCCATGGTGGGGTCGGTGAGAATCGAGATGTAGGGGAGTTTGGCTTCGGACAGCTTGGTCAGCAACGCGGTGGTTTTGGCCATTTGCATCAGCGACAGCAGACCTTCCTGCATGCGTGCGCCACCGGACGCGGTGATGGAAATGAATGGCACTTTTTGTTCGATCGCATTGCGCACGGCACGGGCAAAACGTTCGCCGACCACCGAGCCCATGGAGCCACCCATGAAGTCGAATTCGAAACAGGAGACCACCACCGGGATCGTGTGAATCGCACCACCCATGGAAACCAGAGCATCGGTTTCACCCGTGCTGCTCATCGCGTCTTGCAGACGATCGGGATATTTTTTGCTGTCGCGGAATTTCAGGCTGTCCACTGGCAGAATTTCCTGACCGATTTCATAACGCCCTTCGGCATCCAGCAACGCGTCGAGCCACTGGCGCGCATTCATGCGCATGTGGTGGTCGCACTTGGGGCAGACATCCAGATTGCGATCAAGGTCAGTGCGATACAACACCGCCTCACACGACGGACATTTGATCCACAAGCCTTCGGGAATGTTGCGCCGTTGTTCGGTGGTTTCGACGCGCCGGTTGATGCGCGGTGGAAGCAGTTTTTCGATCCAGCTCATGTTCTCTCCTACTGTCCTACTGCGTATCCAGCGCGGTGCGTATGCCGGACACAAAAGTTTTGACTGCCGATACGGCGTTGGCCGCACCCGCTTGTTCGATTTCCTGAATGATGCGGCTGCCGATCACCACGGCATCGGCCAATTTGCCGATGGCCTGGGCAGTGGCTGCATCGCGGATGCCGAATCCTACACCGACTGGCAGATTCGTGCGCTCCTTGATTCTGGGGATGCGTTGTGCTACTTCGGACAGGTCGAGCGCCCCGGAACCGGTCACGCCCTTGAGCGAAACGTAATAGACATAACCGCTGGCGATCTGGCCAATTTGCGCGATGCGGGCATCGGTTGAAGTGGGTGCCAAAAGAAAAATCGGGTCGATCTGCTGCGCCCGCAGGATGGCGGCGAATTGTGCGCACTCTTCCGGCGGGTAGTCCACCACCAGCACGCCATCAACCCCGGCTTGATGGGCTTTCGTCGCAAACGTTTCCACGCCCATGCGCTCGATCGGGTTGGCATAGCCCATCAACACCACCGGAGTGCTGCTATTACCCTGGCGAAACTGCGTGACCACTTGCAATACATCGTCCAGCGTCACGCCGTTTTTCAGCGCCCGTTCGCTGGCGCGCTGGATCACCGGGCCATCGGCCATCGGGTCGGAAAACGGGATGCCCAGTTCGATCACATCGGCACCCGCTTCGACCAGCGCCTGCATCAGCGGCAGCGTCAATTCCAGGCTGGGATCACCGGCCGTGATATAGGGAATCAGGCCCTTGCGCTGGTGCTGGGACAACAATTCAAAACAGTGTTTTATTCTGGACATGATGACGATTCTTGAAAAAGTCTGGGTTGTGACGGCTGCAAAATCGCATCGACACGTGCACGCGCGACAGCGACATAATCAGGATTGATATCAAAGGTCAGGCACCTGCGGCCGAGTCGCGCACAGGCCACCGCCGTAGTGCCGCTGCCTGCGAAGGGATCCAGTACCAACCCCTGCGGCGGGCAACTGGCCAGCACCATGCGCTCAATCAACTCCAGCGGTTTTTGGGTCGGATGATCGGCGCGCTCACTGTGCTGGCGATGCAGCCGTGCCACGCTCCAGACATCCTTGGGATTATAACCAAGCTCCAGCCATTTCTTGCCGACGAAAATCGAACGTGAACGCGCCTTCTTGGTTTCGGCATCGTAGGGGATACGGATCGCGTCGATGTCGAAGTGATACTGACGCGATTTGACGAACAGACCGATATTGTCGTGCACCGAAGAATAGCGGCGCGTACTGCCACCCATGCTCGGTACACGACGATCCCAGATGATTTCATTGATCATCGTCAGACGCGTTTTCAGAAAGGTGAACAGCTCCGGGCTGTATTGCCAGCTGGCGAACACGTACAAACTTCCACTGTCCTTGAGTTTGGGAATCGCCAGATCAAGCCACTGCTGACTCCAGCCAAGAAATTCCTGCCCCGATTTCTGATCGGAATCGTTGCCGAAATCCTTGCCCAGACCATAAGGCGGATCGGCAATGATCAGATCGACCGAATCGTCGTCGATCTGGGCGACCTCGTGCAAAAAATCGGCGTGGACTATTTTGATTGTCATTTTTTTAAAAGCAACCTCCAACGCAGAGACGCAGAGAACACAGAGGCTCGCAGAGAAAACCTCAAGAATGTCTCTGCGAGACTCAGCGCCCTCTGCGTCTCTGCGTTGGCGTTTGTTTGCTAATCTCTCTTAAAACACAATCCCGCTGCGTTGCGCGACGGTATGCATATCCTTGTCGCCGCGTCCGGACAGGTTGACCAGAATGATCTTGTCCTTTGACAGTGTCGGTGCCAGCTTGCAGGCATGTGCAATCGCATGGCTCGACTCCAGCGCGGGAATGATGCCTTCGGTGCGACAGCAATCGTGAAAAGCTTGTAGTGCTTCCACATCGGTGATGGTCGCGTACTGGGCGCGGCCACTGTCTTTCAGATAGGCATGTTCAGGGCCGACGCCGGGGTAGTCCAGACCGGCAGACACCGAATGCGTTTCGATGATCTGGCCATGCGCATCTTGCAGCAGATAGGTGCGATTGCCGTGCAACACGCCGGGCGAACCCGCGGTGAGCGAGGCGGCATGCCGCGAGGTATCAAGCCCATCGCCGGCCGCTTCGACGCCGACCAGCTGCACGTCTTGATGCGCGATATAGGGATAGAAAATCCCCATCGCATTGGAACCGCCACCGATGCAGGCGACCACCACATCTGGCTGGCGGCCGGTTTGCTGTGGCATTTGTTGCAGGCACTCTTCACCGATCACCGACTGGAAATCGCGCACCATCATCGGATAGGGATGCGGCCCAGCCACCGTGCCGATGATGTAGAAAGTGTTTTCCACGTTGGCGACCCAGTCGCGCATCGCTTCGTTGAGCGCATCCTTGAGCGTTTTGGAACCGCTCTCCACGGGTATCACGGTCGCACCCAGCAGCTTCATGCGGAACACGTTTTGCGCCTGACGCGCGACGTCTTCCGAGCCCATATAGACCACGCATTCCATGCCGTAACGCGCCGCCACGGTCGCCGTTGCTACGCCGTGCTGACCGGCACCGGTTTCGGCGATCACGCGCGGTTTTCTCATGCGCCGGGCCAGCAAAGCCTGGCCGATGCAGTTGTTGACCTTGTGGGCGCCGGTGTGATTCAGGTCTTCGCGCTTGAGATAAATCTGCGCGCCGCCGAGTTTTTCGGACCAGCGTTTGGCGTGATAGATCGGGCTGGGACGGCCAACAAAATGCTTCAACTCGTCGTGAAATTCGGCGACGAATTCAGGATCGTGCTGATAATGTGCGTAGGCTTCCTTCAACTGTTCCAGTGCGTGGATCAGCGTTTCGGATACGAAAATACCACCATAGGGACCGAAATGGCCGGTGGCATCGGGCAAGTCATAAGGTTTCATTGCAACCTCTTGAATACAATTTTAGCCACAGTAGAAACGAGAATATGGGTAAGTTCCAAGCCCCTTCCCCCTGGCAGGGGGAAGGTTGGGATGGGGGTCGAGTATTTGAATCGGTATAGCGCCTACTCGAATACTCAACCCCCACCCTGGCCCTCCCCCTGCCAAGGGGAGGAAATGAAACCCTCTGTGTTCTCAGCGTCCTCTGTGGCTATGGTTTTTAACTCTGATCGGCATCGCGCACCGCCTGAACAAACTGCCGTATCAGCGCATGATCCTTGATGCCTTTGGAAGATTCGACGCCGCTCGATACATCGACGGCGTAAGGGCGTACGCGGGCGATGGCGTCAGCCACGTTTTGTGCGTTCAAGCCACCACTTAAGACGACCCGAGGTGCGAGCGGTGCGGGAATGAGAGACCAATCGAATACCTTTCCACCACCACCATAGCCATCGACAAAAGCGTCGAGCAAAAGACTGGCTGCAGCGGCATAGTGCTGGCCGAATTCTAGCAAATCCAGTTGCGGCGTGACCCGCGCCGCACGCAGGAAGGGGCGCTGCACCTGCCGGGCGATGTCCACACACTGCTGCGGCGTTTCATCGCCATGAAATTGCAGCAGGCTCAAGGGAACCTGGCGGCAGGTTTCCTGAACGGTTGCGGCATCGGCATTGACGAACAAACCTACCAGAGAGACGAAGGCCGGGCATGCGCGCGCCAGCGCCGCCGCCTGCTCCAGGCTGACATGGCGCGGGCTTTGCGCGTAAAACACCAACCCGATCGCATCGGCTCCCGCCGCAACAGCCGCGTGCAGGTCTTCGGCGCGTGTGATGCCACAAATCTTGATACGTGTACGTGCTTTCATGGGCAAAAAAACGATGCGGCCGGATTGACTGGAATACCGAAGTGCTGAGGATACTCTACCTGGGTCAGATACAAACCAGCGGGAGAGAAGGTCGGCGCCGCCAGCGTGCGATTACGACCATCCAGAATATCTTTCACCCAAGCCACCGGCTGCCTTCCATTACCGACGTAAATCAGCGTGCCAACAATATTGCGCACCATGTGGTGCAGGAAAGCGTCTGCGCTCAGGCGCAAGCGGATCAGGTCGCCGAAGCGTTCGAGCTCCAGTTGCTGCAAGTTGCGCACCGGCGATTTGGCCTGGCATTCGGAGGAGCGGAAGGCGCTGAAATCATGCGTGCCCAACAGTGTCCTGGCCGCCTGCTGCATCAGTGCCACATCCAGCGGCACGTGGGTCCAGCCAGCACGCTGCACATAGAGCGCAGAGCGCACCGGATGGTTGTACACCCAGTATTCATAGCTGCGCCGCGTCGCAGAAAAACGCGCATGAAAACCCTCCGCCACCGGCTGCGCCCAGCGCACGGCAATACTCGCAGGCAGATATGCGTTGACGCCGCGCACCCAGGCATGGGCTTCGCGCTGCCGATCAGTCTCCAGATGCACCACCTGCCCCAGTGCATGCACGCCGGTGTCGGTGCGTCCGGCACAGTGAACGCGTATCGGGGCATCAGCAAAACGGGACAAAGCGGTTTCGAGTTGGTCTTGCACCGTCAGGCCATCGGGCTGACTTTGCCAGCCATGCCAGGGAGAACCGTCGTATTCGATGCCGAGTGCGATTTTCATTTTTTCAAAAACACATCTTGTTAACCGCCAAGGCGCTAAGAAAACCAGGGCGCGCCTGTATTTTCCTGGCGCCTTGGCGGTTAAACGCTGTTCAAGCCACAAAAAACGAAGGCCAAGCAACGCTTGGCCTTCGGTCGGGGTGCGGATCGGGGGATCAGATCTGCGCCAGCATACCCTTGGCACGCACCACCTGTTCGGCGTCGCCGCCGTCCACCACTTCTTCCAGTAGTTCCTGCGCGCCTTCCTTGTCGCCGATTTCAATATAAGCCTTGGCCAGATCGAGTTTGGTGCTCATTTCCTGCCAGGCGTCCGAATGATCGGCATCGTCATCCAGTGCCGTGCCCGCATCCAGATCGAGATTGATCCCCGACATATCCAGCGGTGCTGGTTCCAGCACCGGGGCGGGGGCGGAGCGTGCTGCCATGGCCGGGCTGGCGGATGGCTCACCCAGATCAAAATCAAGACTGATCTCAGGCTCAACCAGGGCAACTGATTCCTGCTGGGCTGCCTGACTGACTTCCTGGGCCGCTTTCTGCGCACCCTCAGCAGTGCCCAGGCCCAGGTCGAAATCAAGCGCGACCACTTCGTCGGGCACCCCGGTCGTTTCGGTATTTTCCATCGGCATGGTGGGGGAAATCATCTCATGCGCAGCACCGGCAATTTCCAGCGGCGGCTCATACGCGCTGTCGTCACTTGGACTCTCATCTTGCCCACCACCGGAGTAGAGCGGATTGTTTGGATCAAGTTTGGCACCCATTGCCACCACTTTCGGCCATTCCTCGCACTCGCCGCTGGTCATCGAATACATTTCGCCAGCAATCGTCTCGAAGGATGCGCTGTCGCTGCGGGCGGAATACATTTCCAGCAGCTTCAGGCGAATCGCCTGACGCTCCGGTTGAATCTTGAGGGCTTCCTTGAGGATTTCCTCGGCTTGCGCTTCACGGCCATAGGCAATATAGACATCGGCCTCGGCGACCGGATCAACCTCGTTGGTATCGGCCTGGTACTGGCTCGGAGAGAAGCTGGTATTGAAGACGCTGTTGGTGTCCACACTTTGACCGCCGGTCGAACCGAAGATCGAATTGGCGCGCAGATCGCCACCGGTAATGATGCTGTCTTCAAATTTCTTGAAGCGACGTTTGCGTGACACTGAGTACAGGGCATAGCCCAGTAGTATGCCAATCGCACCCAGCCCCCCGTAGAACGCCATCTGGTTTTCCATCAGGCGGTCCAGGAATCCCGGTTGTGCTGCTGGCGCAGCGCCCGGCACAACGGCTTTCTTCGGTGCTTCAGGCGGTTTGGCCTCCACATCCGGTGCGGCCGGTACCGGTGTGGCCGCAGCAGCCTTGGCTGCCTCGGCCGCTTTGTCGGCTTCTGCCTTGGCCGCGGCTACTTTATCTGCGGCGGCTTTATCCGCAGCGGCTTTCTCAGCGGCGGCCTTCTCTTCTGCCGCCTTGGTCGCCGCCGCTTTTTCCGCTTCAGCTTTCTTCTGTGCTTCGGCCAGTGCCTTGTCATTGGCTTCGAGCGTCTTCTGCATTTGCGTGACGTTCTTCTCCAACTGCTTGGCGCGGCTTTCCGATTCTTTCAGGGCTTTGTCCTTGGCGATCTTCTCTTCCGCCGCAGAAGCTGCACCTGTGCCCGGTTTGGACAACACCAGTTTGTCCTGTCCAGCGGGTTTGGCGGCCGTTTTCTCTTCGACCTGGGTAGTGATTTTTCCAGCCGCCGCGTTGCCCTCTGCCGCCTTGACGGGGGCCGTATTCTTGCTGGCAACGGCACCGGCAAGTTTGTCACGATAGGCATTGAAATCGGCGGTTTGCGCCACCACCGTACGACGCGCTTCAGCCTTGTCGGTCGCAGCGTAGTCGGTGCCCGGAGCCACCTTGATGATGGCACCCGTGCGCAGGCGGTTCATGTTGTTGCCGGAGAACGCCTCGGGATTGGTCTCATAAAGCGACACCAGCATTTGATCGAGGGTGACATTTTCCGGTTTCAGTTCCAGGGCAATCTTGCTCAGGGTATCGCCGGTAACCACCTTGATCTCCTGACCATCGCCAGCCCTGATCGGGACGGGAGCAGCTTCCGGAGCTTTCGCCACCGCTTTCACGGCCGTTTTGGATTTCTTCGCGGCCGACTGGGCGGGGACGGCTTTCTCTGCCTGCGCCACCGGTGCTGGAGGGGGCGGATATAGCTCAGACGTGGGCGCTGCGGCCGGTGCAATGGGTTGCGCCGCTGCCGGCGTCAGGCCCGCTACCGTCGCTGGCGCAATCGACTCGACCACCTTGGATTTCAATTCGGGGGGGTCAAGCAGGAAGGTGTACTCACGCACCAGGCGGCCACTGCTCCAGTTCATCTCGACCAGCATGTCAACAAACGGCTCGTTGACCGGTTGTACCGAACTGACGCGCACCACTGGACGGGCCTCATTTTCCTTGTCGAGTTCGAAACGTAGTTGCAGGAGGACGGAATTGAATTCGATATTGGCTTGACGGAACGACTCGACCGAGGCCAGATGCACCGAGAGCGAATCGATTTCATCTTTGCTCACCGCGCTCAAGTCGATCTCGGCGCGCAACGGTTGCCCGAGCGCGGAAAAAACAGTCAATTTGCCCAGACCCGCAGCCTGCGCCACGCTGGCGGACAGTGCGATCAACGCAGCGGCGCTCAACTGGGCTGCGATCGTCACGAATTTATGGATACCTGGCGCAGATTTTTGCGCGGGTTTGTGTGCTGACTTCAGCGCGGTCACTTGGTCTGATTCGGATCGTGGAAACACGCCCCACCCCTTCTGCTGTGATTTTCGAGAAAGTAAAATAACATCATGGACTTACACAGGCAAGTTTATCCTGTGTCGCAAGTCAATTTACACCCTGCCAACCTGCGCAAGCCGTTGCGGGCCAGCAACGTCATTTCTTTGCAGAACCAACGCTATTACGGCCGAGTGTAGTGTTTTCTACATGGATTTAAAGCAAAAAAATGGGGCCATTACGGCCCCACTTGCTTGCTTCAAGCGCACTTCAACCAGCGATTTCACTGACCCAGCAGGATGCGCAGCATGCGGCGCAACGGTTCGGCCGCACCCCACAGCAACTGATCGCCCACCGTAAACGCGCCGAGATAATCGTCGCCCATCGCCAGCTTGTGCAAGCGTCCGACTGGAATCTGCAAGGTGCCAGTCACGGCGGCCGGACTCAATTCGCGCTCGGAAATCTCGCGCTCGTTGGGCACAACCTTCACCCAATCGTTGGCCTTGGCGATGATGTCGGAGACTTCATCCAGCGGCACATTCTTTTTCAGCTTCACGGTCAATGCCTGACTGTGGCAACGCATCGCGCCGACGCGCACGCAGAGGCCGTCGATCGGAATGCTGCCGGGCGAACGGAACGCCGGGTTGCCGAGAATCTTGTTGCACTCCGCGCCACCTTTCCACTCTTCCTTGCTCTGACCGTTTTGCACCGGCACGTCGATCCAGGGAATCAGGCTGCCGGCCAGCGGCACGCCACGGAAATTTTTCGTCGGGAAATCGCTGGAACGCTGTACTTCGGCAACCTTGCGATCAATCTCCAGAATCGCCGACGACGGATCGGCCAACAGATCGGCGACCGCGCTGTGGATCGTGCCCATCTGGCTGATCAACTCGCGCATGTTCTGCGCACCCGCGCCGGAAGCAGCTTGATAGGTCATCGCCGAAACCCACTCGACCAGATCGTTCTGAAACAAACCGCCCATGCCCATCAGCATCAGGCTGACGGTACAGTTGCCGCCGATATAATTCTTAACGCCTTTCGACAGACCATCCTTGATCACGTTCAAGTTGACCGGATCGAGAATGATGATGGCGTCGTCTTTCATGCGCAGCGAGGAAGCGGCGTCGATCCAGTAACCGTCCCAGCCAGCGGCGCGCAATTTTGGAAACACTTCGTTGGTGTAATCGCCGCCCTGACAGGTGATGATGACGTCGAGTTTTCTCAGCGCGTCGATATCGAAGGCATTGTGCAGATTGGCGTCGCCGCCCTGCTGCCCAAAGTTCGGCGCGGCACCGCCCGCATTGGAGGTGCTGAAGAACACCGGCTCGATGTGAGCAAAATCGTTTTCCTCGCGCATGCGTTGCATCAGCACCGAGCCGACCATGCCGCGCCAACCGACCAGACCTACTTTTTTCATCACAGACTCCAAATTAAAATTCTTGCTGCAAAACAAAAAACCCCTTGGTGTGCTGCCAAGGGGTTTTTCTTTTTCCATTCCTTGGTCTTGCTAGGCCGTGAGCGCCTTGATCACGGCGTCACCCATTTCCTTGGTGCCCACCTTGGTGGTGCCCGTGGTCCAAATATCGCCGGTGCGAATGCCATCGGCCAGCACGCGCTTCACGGCGGCTTCAATGCGCAGCGCAGCGTCTTCCAGATTGAACGAATAACGCAACATCATCGCGGCGGACAGAATCGTCGCCAAGGGATTGGCGATATTCTGGCCGGCGATGTCGGGGGCCGAACCGTGAATCGGTTCGTACAAACCCTTGTCATTGGCGTCGAGCGAAGCAGAAGGCAACATACCGATGGAACCCGTCAACATGGAAGCTTGATCCGACAGGATATCGCCAAACATATTGCCTGTCACCATCACATCGAATTGTTTAGGATTTTTCAACAATTGCATCGCCGCTTTGTC
>Ga0209515_10006764_pt1 | contig 14105 bp, 15 predicted proteins | sample Subgroupgradi54m_FD_187454 | JGI IMG/M metagenome (GOLD analysis project Ga0209515, IMG submission 187454) | Subsurface groundwater microbial communities from S. Glens Falls, New York, USA - GMW60B uncontaminated upgradient, 5.4 m (SPAdes)... ...
TTTTTTGAATATCGGAATTAGCCACGAGTTTGTTCACCCTAACAGCGAGGCCCTGCTCTTGACCAAAGTTATGCTTTCGTTTTACTGGGAATCGCGGCATAAATTTCACGCCGATCTTAATTTGGAAGATGACGCGTGGCTTGTTTCCGGCGGGCCCTACACCAACTCTTGGTCGAAGCACTTTTTTGGTTTTCCCTACGCGTATGATTTGACCTGGGAGTATTATCGGTGGAGAAAATCGCCTTTTATGTTTTATCGGTGGGTTTGCGCTCCCGGCGTGGACGCTGATGAGCGGGAAAATTTAATACGGGTTTTGCGGCAAGCGCTTGAGCTTAATTTGCGCAATTTGAGTCAGTTTGCCAATAGTGAAGCGTCGATCAAAGGCCTAAATCGAGCCGAAGTTTTATCTTATCTCTCCGGGTTCGGCCATCGGCTCGGTCTCTGGAAAAATTCGGCCGAGAGCCAGTTGGGCGGATTGGTGAATCTATTGAGGGAATCCGAGCTGAATTTGACCCCAGTACCCTGAATGTTCCCCCTTGTTTTAGCGCTAGCCTCTTTGGCACCCTTCGCAGTGCTACGGGTACTAGCCGGGGAGCCAGAGGCTCCCAGCGTGCTAGCGTTTTCGGCCAGTACCGCTACAGTGCCATCCTCGCTAAAAGACAATCCTGCGTTTCAAAAAGAAGTTGTTGAGGTATCCACGCGTAGCATTACCGTGGAGTATCGCCTTTCGCGAATAGCCCCCAGGACTTCTAAATCTAAATTTCGCACGCGAGCGGATTCCAAAAGAACTACTCTTAAGAAAGCGATTGAGGAAGATCGCCAATGGGAATTGTATGCCTTAGAGGGCTTAACGACGAAAGAATTGTGGCGGGAGATGGTAGATCCGCAAGATGGTCGCGGGCCCATCAATAATAAGACCGGTGAGCGTATGGCTGCTTTAACCGATCTGAATTGCCGATGGAAGGCTGATTTTGCGCGCGCGCGTAACCAGTGGCGGATTGCTAATGTTTATTTATCAATACAGCACACTATCGTGTTTCCGGAGGCAACGCGGACGTTGCTTGCCGAGGATCAGCAAAGTTGGGATAAGTTTACGAAAGCTTTATCCCTACACGAATTGGGCCATGTTGAAATTAACAGAAAACATTTACAACGATTTGTGATCCTAAGCCACAAGATAACCGCGTCAAGTCCGGATGAGTTAGAGCAGGTCGCTCAAAGCACTTTTGAGGGAATTTTGGGTGATCTTAACGAAGAGAACGAGCGCTACGACAAAGAAACCAACCACGGCGAAACCCAAGGAGCTGTTCTAACTTGGGTACACTAATTGAAGATGGCGATAGATCCTTCTTTCTTTATAAAAAGTAGGGGAGTCAGGATGACAAAAACTAGGGCTTACTTTTGGCTTTAGGTTTTGCGGATTTTTTCTTTTTGGTTGTGGTGGGAGCTCTTTCCTTGGTGGTTTCCGGAGGTTTTACTTCGCCTTGAGCCGCGGGCGCGGGCTGTGCCTTAACGGTAAACTGTTGTTTTTGGCCGTTCGACTGAGCGTTCATAGTTTTTGAACCGCCGGTGTCGATCTTGGAATTTCCCTGATTATTATTCTGAGCGTTTAGGGTTTTAGAGCCCATGACATCCGTGCCGCTTTTTGGGCTTAGAACCTTCTTCTCGTCCGCAAAGGCGTGGATTGTCAAGAACCCTACAGTAACCGCTATTGCCAATGTTTTTGTTGTGTTGAAATAATAAACCATTGCATATACCCTACCCTTAAACTGAGAATTTTGCCAGTGGGTGCTACGGCTTTACAACAATTTTGCCGAAGAAGTTACGGGAGAGCATTTTTTCTTGCGCTTGGCGGGTTTGATCTAACGGGAAAACGCAGTCAATAACAGGTTTCAGTTTGCCTTGATTAACATAGTCTAAGATAGTTTTAAATTCTTCATAAGTGCCCATAATGGAGCCCTGCAGGCGAATTTCCCGGGTAAAGAAGTATCGCAGGTCAACGGCGGCTTCAGGGCCCGTTGTGGCCCCACAAGTAACGATAATCCCCCCTTTCTTGAGGGAGCGGATCGAATCTTTCATGGTTGCCGGACCAACATGCTCAAAAATTACGTCCACGCCCGCGCCACCGGTGGCTTTCAGGATTTCTTTATAAAAGCCGGGCTTCTCCGGATTGAGCAGTAAGCTTGTTGTTGCCCCGAGGTTAGTGACTTTGCCCAGCTTCTCTTGTGAGCTAACGGCCGCGATGATAGTTTTAGCTCCCAAGAGTTTGGCGATTTGAATCGCGGCGACTCCAATACCGCTTCCTGCCCCAAGCACCAAGACGCTTTGGCCTTCTTTTATATTGGCGTGCGTTTTGAGCATGTGCCAAGCGGTGAGAAAAGTCAATGGAAAGGCCGCTGTTTCCTCAAAACTCAAGTTTTTAGGCTTGGGAAATAAATTTCTTTCTTTTACTTTGACAAATTGGGCCAAACTTCCATGGGCGTGTTCTCCTAAGATTTGGTAGGTGTTACAAAGATTATCCCTTCCCGATTCGCAGAATGCGCATTCTCCGCAAGAGATTCCCGGAAATACGACAACGGCCTCCCCGATTGTTCTTTGCTTGCACGCTTTGCCCAGCTTCGCGATGACGCCGGAGGTGTCACAGCCGGAAATGTGCGGTAAGGGAAGCTTTAGGGCCGGCATACCTTGGCGAACCCAAATATCCAGGTGATTTAGGGCGCAGGCTTTGACTTCAACCAAGGCCTCGTCATCGGCGATTTGGGGTTCAGGGAAGTCGGTAACGTACTCTAGAACTTCAGGCCCGCCATTTTTGCGGAAAATTATCGCACGCATAAACTTAAAATACCAAATTTAAAATTCTAAATTCCAAAAAATACCCCATTTTCCTGGAAGGAGTTTATTTAATTCTTGACCTGGCAATGCCCTTTATCTTCCTGTTAGACTATCCCCATAAAAAGTTATGAGTAAACAGTTAGCAGTACTTGATCTGTAATTTATGAAGAGTCTTATCTTCACCTTGCTCCTGTGCCCATTTCTTTTTAGCGAAGACGCTCGTGTTATTGCCAAACCCGACGGCATCATCCCCGTCTCGATCTACGATCCCCTAAGTGATGCCGGAATCAGCGAATCCGCGCTTCTGGATCGCATTCACCAAGCTTGTCTTGGTCTTCAAGAAGACCCGCAAGACTACAGCGAGTATCTATTTGCCTTCTTTAAAGACTACCCAACAGTTCCCAAACAATACCAAGGTTCTCTTGTTCGTGATATTAACCAATGCGGTATCAACCTAAAGAATCACTTTAATGCTCAAAGCCCTTGGAAACGTGCCGATATCCCAGCTATTCCAGAAGAATTTCTGTCCTCTTGGGGCTGGGCCATTAGAGAACGTGAGTCGTCAGTCGTTAGACGTGGGACGGGAGAAAGGGCAAAGAGTTTAGTTAAAGAACAAGCAGAACAAAAACCAATACAGCCGGTTTCTGTCAGAACCAAACCCGAACGCGCGCCCTCCAGCATCCAGGAAGCTTCCCGGAATCTTAAGGCGCGAATGGAGGGTTCTGTGACAACACCCTCTTTGGAGATATCTCATAAGCCTGCCCTCTCCGTTTCCCTCGCCCCGGGTTCCGGTTACTCCATTACTCCCAACAAAAAAGACCAATGCCCAGTGGACAAAGATGGTATCACCAGATGTAACATGGAAAATGAATCCGTGCAAGGCGCCATTGCCCGCCCCGATGGAGAATATGTAGGAGCTATAACTCATGAACAAGATAAGTGCGCAGAGGAGTTAAGGAAAAGTGTTGACGAGATTGTGACCAAGCTGGGGTACCCGCCAGGCGGGTCAGCGAAGGAAATGCAGAAAATTCGGGAGAATTTTCTGCCCGCCTCCCGACAAACGTCGGGACTCGCAATGACAGATGAGCAGGGAGAACCCTGGGAAGACCCTAAAGAAACCAGAGTCCTTATGGACCAATACCTCCAATGCCAGGATCCCTGTTTAACCGAGCAAGAACGAGAAGCCCTTTTAGATGATAACTGTACCCAAGATTGCTTGCATAACATTCCAGACAAAGACAAAGCTAGAGGCTCCATTATCTGCAGACGTTGCTGGACTAAGCTGGGAGTAAGACCTGGCCCCAGATATAAGATTAATCCGGCAACAGGTCAAAGGGAGTGCCTAGCCTATGCCAAGCCAGCAATACCACTACTTCCTCCAAAACCTAAACCCAAGCCTCCCCTGCTGGCAACCCCAACACCCAAGCCATCCCCTCCCACTTCAAACCACACCCTTTCCGCCAAAGAGATTGCCGATAAGTCCGATAAGATCGTTAAACTAGCGGAACTCTCTAAAGCTACCGGAGGCCAGGTCTCTGAAGTCAAGAGTCCCCAAGACACCTCCGATGCCATTAAATCCAGGCTTACCCTTCCCGTTCCCCAGAAGCATTACCAGGTTCTCTTTCTTATAGATGCCTCCGGTTCCATGCAAGCTCATGTGGAAGACTTAAAGAGTAAAGTCCCAGAACTCATATCCTACGCCAAAGCCCAGCTTAAAGACAACGGACAGGTCAGTTTTGCCGTTCGTTACTATGTTGATACCACATCCGAGAGACCGGTTCCTTTAGATTCGGAGAATGTGTTAGAAGTAAGAGCCAAACAACAGCAGAATCAACCCCTCACCCAACCCTTCCCCCCAAGGGGAGAGGGAAAATACACCCAACAAGAAGCCAATGAAGCTATAAAAGGATTAGACAAAGCTATCCATCACATTGAAACCATCGCGGGGAGCCTAGAATACCACTGGGAAGAGACAGTCAAAGCCATAGATGGAGAACCCTGGGCCCTACCATCTTCCCCGGATATAGAGAAGGTCATATTCCTGATCACCGATGAACCAGGAGACATTGGAACTAAGCGTTATACCCAGCAAGATGCTATCAGCAAAGCCAAATCGAAGGGCATACGCTATGAGATCATCATGTACAAAACAGAAGGCATGGGAGGAAGAGCCTGTACCCCTCAGGATAAACCCACCCTTCATGCCTACAATGTTACGGTAGACTATGGCAGGCCATTAACCTCAGAACCAGCCAACGAGGAGGAGAAAAAAGGAGCCTTGGAATCTGCGCAGGAAACCTTTAGATCCGCTAAAGATACTGTCAAATCCTGGTTTACATCGGATAAACCACCCGATCAACCCAAACCAGACAAACCCAAGATTTCCGCCATCCAAGCAGGTTCTTATGACTATGCGCATTCAAGCATCAACTCCACAAATTTCCCGGACTCCGAATCCAAGAAATATATCCCATCCTCACAACAGCAATCTGAAATACAAACCCAGCTTACCCTCTTTAACTTTCAGGGGTGCGTTATCACAAGTGAAGAAGCCCTCAAGAGAATGGATTCTCTGGGCTACCGTCCCGCCAATCTCTATGAGCTTTTGGCTATAGGAGCCAAAGAAAAAGACTTGCAAAGACAATTTCCGATGGTTTCGCTAGGTTCCTCTTGGCTGGACTCCGTTGGCCGCCGCAACGTGCCGTCTCTCCTCAGCGATGGCGCCGAGCGCAAGCTGTACCTCTATTGGGGTGCTCCTTCGCGCGAGTGGCGTGACGATTGGCGGTTCGGGGCCGTTCGCAAGTAAACTTTAACCCTTATTTCCTTTAGTCTTATTACCCTTTGATGCTTATTACTTTATCCTTGTTCTTCAATTTTTCTTCTTAACTTTTGTCCAAAGATAGTAGAATTAAATTGGATAGTAGATGAATCTGCGTGGGGTCAAGGCTTCATGCCATCGAATTCTAGGATTGTTGAAACAGGGCAGGGGTGACCACGGTTTCTTCTGGAGTTTTCTACGAATCTCTAAACAACAAAAACACTTGGTGCAGAGTGCTATGGAATAAGAAGCTTCTTATTCCGGATTCGATACAATCCCAAGAGAATTCGAGGGGTGGTGGATGGTAGGGTATCCAGTATCATGTTCCCAATATGACCAAACAGCCGTGCGTTTATCTAATGGCCAGTCGGCGCAATGGCACGCTATATTTGGGCGTAACCTCTGATTTATGGAATCAGCCATTATTCGTGAAAAGGCCATCAAAGAATGGAAAAGGCAAATAAGTTGCAAACGAGAATTAAAAAAGAGTTTTTGCTACGGCTTGAATGATTTCTTTGCGTATTAGGCTGAGAGAACAACAGTTTCTAGTTTTTGGATGCGTTCTTCATGATTCTTTAACTTGGGATCGTGCTGGTCTAGCGTGATATGAACCACCTGTTTTTCGAAATGGTCCATTTTAGTTGCCAAGCGTTGGATGTCAGATTTGAGTTCTTCTTTAACGGAGTTTAATTCCACTTTGAGGCTGCCCAACTCCACTTTTACGCTGCCCAACTCCATTGTTATGCCACCCACTTCCGTTTCCAGATTACCCAATCGCTGGTTCACCCTGCCAAAGCCATCGCGCATTTCTGTTGTGATTTCCCCTTTGAGTTCACTTTTTAGACCAGTGATAGCTTTTTGGAAAGCCTCAAAACTAAGCGGGGTTTTGGATTGCTTTGGCATGTGGTAATTATAGTTGATTTGCCAATTTGCCAATAATTGCTCTACAAAATGCGGGGAGATCTTCGGGTTTGCGGGAGGTAATGATTTTGCCATCCATCACAACCTCAGTGTCTTTATATTTTGCTCCGGCATTTTTGATGTCGTCAGCGATCGCGAAAAAACAGGTCGCCTTTTTGCCTTTTAAGATTCCGGCGGAAGCCAGTACCCAGGGACCGTGGCAAATAGACGCGATCACTTTTCCGGCTTTGTAGGCTTTGGCGACAAAGGCAATGCTGGGTGGATGGCGTCTTAAAAAGTCCGGCGCGAAGCCGCCGGGAACAATAACGCAATCATAAGAATTCGGATCTACTTGATTAATAGCGTGATCAACCGGGGCCGGATAACCAAATTTTCCAAGGTAGGTTTTTTTCTCGGGAGCCAATAGTTCTAGGCTAGCACCTTCTTCTTGAAGGCGATAATAGGGATACCAAACTTCAAGGTCTTGGTATTCTCGCTCAATTAAAATAGCGACCTTTTTTCCCTTGATTTTGGAACTGGCCAAATTTACACTCGGCTTTCGTATTGGCTTTGACAGGGCAGACAATAGCGGGTATAGGGGATAACTTTAAGGCGCTTTAAGGGAATTGGTTTTTTACAGAGCTCGCATACCCCGAAAGACTTATTGTCGATTTTTCGCAGGGCGTCTTGGACTTGTTTCAGCGATTCCCTTTCGTTGTCAGAAATTTCAAAAAACATTTCCTTTTCGTACGTCTCAGTGGCGACATCGGCGTCATCCCCGGGTGTGGGAGCTGTGGTAATTTCCAAGTCTTTTTCTTTTTTTGTTTCTAGCGTAGTCGTCAAGTCCTTTTCCATTTTAAGCAGTTCATTTTTAAATGGTTTGAGCTTGGAAGCGGGCAAAACGCTCTTTTGACCGTTATGTTGCGAATCTTTATGAGCCTTTGTTTTTGTCATTTTTTTATCTCCCTTGTTCCCCTCTTTTAGCTTTACCACTTATAACCCTATACCCGACTTTAGACAATTTCCAGGGGAGTTATCAAGTGGTCGGTTTACCTTTTATCATATTTACGGGAAAGGTGGCTAGGAATTTTTAGCTAGCAATTCGCGGATATATTTTGGGGTATGGAAAAGCCCGACGTGGGTTTGTCCATCGTAGAACCGCAGGCTTTTGCGCAATCCGCGCTCGGCAAGTTTTTTATCGATGGTTCCGGCCGGAACTTCAAGCGGGTCTAGTTTCCTGTTGTTGCTGACCAAAAAATACGCCCACGGTACGTCATAGGAAGGCACAAAAGCGTAATAGGGACGAACCAAGGGAAAGACTTTCAGAAGCGTGGCATAGAGCTGCAGATGAAAATCAATTTGAACCAAAGAGCCGCTACCCGCTTGTAGAGCCAGAATACCATTGTTGGTTAATTTTTTTGAAAGCGTCTTATAAAAATCAATAGTGTAGAGCGCCTGGAGCGGGCCGCCTTCCACCGGTGTCGGCAAATCTGAAACAATGACATCCCAGGATTTTGGGGCTGAACTTTCTATTTGATTTTTAGCGTCATCGATGATAACGCGCGCTCGCGGGTTATCAAACGCGTTTTGATGCCAAGTTTTCAGATATTGTTTCGCGAAATCAACAACTTCTCCGTCAATATCAACCATGGTCGATTGCTTGACGCTGGGATGGCGCAGGGTTTCCCTAAGCGTTGCTCCCTCCCCTCCCCCCAAAATCATCACGGTTCTAGGATTGGGATGCAGGGTCAAGGCGGGATGAATAAGCGCTTCGTGGTATATAAATTCATCTTTTTCGGCGGATTGCAGTTCACCGTCTAAAATCAGGCAACGTCCGAAGGTTGAGGAATCCGCGATGACAGCTTCTTGAAATTTTGTTTTTTTCTTAACCCGTATTCTTTCAATGTGGTGGCCATGCCATTCGTAGGGAGTAAATTTTTCGGTCATCCAAAAGCCGCCACCGTTTTTGCTGATTTCTGTTTTCCAGTATGCTGAGCGCGAGGGCGCCTTTTGCCGAGTTTTAGTCATGGCTGGTCATTAAACCACGCTTGATTTCCATGCACGTTTCCCTTTTGGCTTTGAGCATTTTCTTCAAAACCCTAAACGCTCTCCAGGGTATTGTTTTTTTGCCGCAGGTGAATATATCCACGCAGGCGTACTCGTGTTCCGGCCAGGTGTGAATGGTTAGGTGCGATTCTTTGATGACGACAACCCCGCTGATACCAAAAGGCTTGAAGGTGTGAAACACAACGTCAACCACGTGGGACTTTGTCGCCTTGGCCGCCGTGACCATGATTGATTCAATCTGGTGTAGATCGGCCAAGACGTTCTTATCGCAACCGAAAAATTCAATTAGTAATTCTGTACCTAGATGCATGGACTTTTTAATTATAGAAAGTTAAGAAGTTCTTGGCGTTAAATCTAAGTAAATATTTTTAAAACCTAGAGAATTGAAATGAGTGCGAATTGCTTGATCTTGAGCGGTGGCGCGAGCGAAGTCCTGCCGCGATAGCTCAATTTTTGCCGTTTCTTTGTCAATGTGCCGAACTCTCAAAATTGAAAATCCCAATTTTTTTAAATAATCTTCCGCGGCCTCTACTTTTTCCAAAGCGGCCACAGTTACCATTTGGCCATGTGGAATTCGAGAGGAAAGGCACGGTGTCGCGGGTTTTTCCCAGTTAGGCAACCCAGCTTGCTCAGCCAATTCGCGAATTTCGCTTTTGGTTAACAGGGCTTCTTCCAGCGGATGGGCAACACCCCACTTCTTGGCTGCCTGGTAGCCCGGCCTAAAATCATCTCGATCGGAATAATTAAAGCCATCAACAACAGTCATATTTTTTTCTTGGGCGATGGCGGATGCCTTAGTGAAAAGTTCATCTTTGCAGAAGAAACAGCGATTGGCGGTATTAGCTATATAGTCGGGATTATCAAATTCGTTGGTGTCAATCCATTGGTGCGGAGCGGGAACGCGCTCAAGCAAAAAGCCAATTTCTTCTTTTTCTTTTTTGGCGAGACTGGGACTTACCGCTGTTACCGCTAGAGTGTTTTTAGGTCCTAGGGCATTGAGAGCGCTCCATAAAAGGTATGTGGAATCAATGCCACCCGAAAAGCAGACAAGAACACGCTCAAGTTTTTGGAGTATCCGATTCAGTTCTACTTGCTTGCTAGCTGTTTCCGGCGGTCCCGTCCTTGATTTGGATGGATGGGACAGCCCAGCCGTTGTCATGATCTGATGGCTGCGGTAGTCGGTGCTTCTTCCAAGCGGAAGCTTTTTTCAAGGAGCGCGGCTAACGCAAAGAAGGCGCTTCCGTAGAATAAGGTCGCGGCGAGCTCATTGCGGAAAAAGGGAATGGCGGCGGCGTAGCAGATGCCTAAGCCTGCTAGTGTGTGAGGGTACATTCCGTCTACTAGCCAGGTGCCGAAGTTTGTGACAACGAAGAAAATGACGGAAGAGAGCAACAGTCCCGCGAAACGAGACCGGGTCGATTGGCTGAATAATTTTCCGAGCATAACCGTAACGGCAAAACTGCCATAGACAAAAGGCATCGTCGCGTGCCAGCCTTTGATCAAGTCGCTGGTAATTAAGATTCCTAATGGAATCGCCAGGGCGATCAGGCGATTCGCTATTTTATTGCCGGAAAAAAAGGCCAAGGCTCCGGTTGGCGTGAAATTGGGCGGATGCGGCAGAATTCTGGCTACCGAGCCAAGAACAATAAGTCCCAAATAAGAAAGATTCTTTTTCATAAATTGCCCCCGTTTGACGCGTTCATGCTATTATATCAATCGATCCATTATTATAAATTTTGTATGAGATTTATTCTTGGTGTACCGGTTTTATGTTTCCTTGTTGGCCAGCCTAGCCATGCTTTCTACATTAACGGATTTAACTTCGCCAATTGGCCCAATGGCTACGGTTCCCCTCTTGCTGAGGAAAGCCTTGGTCAGCTAGCCAAATCCGGCGCCAATTGGGTTGCCCTGGTTCCTTCCATCTACATGGAAACTGCCCAGAGCAGTGCTTTCGTGGCCGGTGATGACACGCCAAACTTTTCCGAATTGGACGCCATGACACGGCATACAAAATCTTTGGGTATCAAAGTTGCCCTCAAACCGCATGTCAATGTCCTTGATGGAAAATTCCGAGGGTTTATCAATCCCCGGGATCCTGAAGTTTGGTTTAGAAACTATAAGAAGATTTGTCTCTATTACGCCCGATTCGCGCAGGAACGTCATTTGGATCTGCTGGTTGTCGGAACGGAGCTTATTTCCATGACCCAGCCTCGTTACCAAAAATATTGGCAGGATATTATTAAGGAGGCGCGGAGTGTTTATTCGGGACCGATCACCTATGCCTCTTTTTGGACGGAATGGGAGAATGTCGGTTTCTGGCAGGAGCTCGATTTTATTGGCGTCGACGCCTATTTTCCTATGGGCCTGCCAGGTTCCGGAGGCAATCACGGACGTTTGATCCGAGTTTGGAAACAATACTATATACCAAAGTTGAAAGCGGCCGCGGGAAGATACGGCATTCCCATTTTATTCACGGAAGTGGGCGTGTCCAGTCAAAAGGAAGCGTATGTTTTGCCTTCCTATCATAAGCGGCTGACCATGGTAGATACGCAGGGTCAGGCAGAATATATGACTGCGTTTCTTGCCGCGTTTGAAGGTGAGACGAGTTGGTTCGCGGGCTTTTTCCTATGGGTTTGGACTACCGATCCCGCCGCGGGCGGTCTTGATAATGCCAGTCACACGGTGCAAAATAAACCGGCCCTTGAAATACTGAATCGGTATTTCAAGGGCCGGCAGAATTAGGGTTAAGTTATTTCCCCTTCCCGCCGCAGTAGATTTTCCACGATGGTTACATCGCTAGGCGTGTCCACTGCCCAGAGGGTTCTGCCTTTTAATTCCACGACCACAACGTCAATGGGCATGCCGTTTTCAAGGGCGCGCAGTTGTTCCAGCGCTTCCGCTTCTTCCAGAGCGCTTGGGGGTTTGGACATAAATTCTTCCAAGGCTTCGCGGGTGTAGGCGTAGAGGCCGATGTGTTCATACACGCAAGCCGTGCTCTTTCCCTCTAATGAGGGAATCAGGCTGCGCGAAAAGTAAAGCGCTCGTCCTTTTTTATCGAAAGTTACGGTTGTTCCGCTAGTTTTCGAATTCGCTTTGGCTTTTTTAAGATTTTCCAACTGTTCACCGGATAATTGAAAAGCGGCGGTCGCGATTTTGCAACCGGAATCTTTGAGCATTTTTTCTATGACTGCTTGGGCAATGTGAGGAGATGTCAAGACTGCGTCTCCCTGAAAGTTGACATAAACTTTCGCGTCCATTTTTAAGCGGCGGATTGCGTCTAAAACTCGCTCGGTGCCGTTTTTGCAATCAAGGCCGGTCATGATTACCTTCGCGCCAAACCCTTCGCAGTGTTTTTTGATTCGTTCGTCGTCCGTGGCGACGAAAACATTCTGGGCGTTTTTAACTTTTTTGGCTAATTCCCAAACCCTTTGAATTAAGGTTTTGCCGGCGATAGAAGCTAGCGCTTTACCCGGGAACCGGGTAGAACCCCATCGGGCGGGAATGATTATGCAGGCATCCATGAGCTATTTGCGAGCGGGCGCGGTGATATAGATGTAATCCAGCTTCTTTTTGGTGTTGTTTTTAACGTTATGCAAAGTTTGGGGTGGAATATAGACGGCGTACGAAGAATCTATTCGAAGAACTTCTTTTCCCTCAATTTCTAGAATTCCTTGGCCGCTTCTTATGATTAAAATTTCTTCACGGTCATGAGTGCTGTGTTGGCCGGAGGCTTCCCCCTTTTTTAAAACGACATGGCCGGATTTTATCGCGACTGTCGCTAGCGGTTTAAACAAGGATTCGGATTTAGCGGATAGCTGATAATATTTTGGCAACATAATGGCAGTATTAGATAAATTTTTTAGTCGATCAGGTGGTCTTCTTCAACTTTGGAGATGAAGGCGAACAATATCGCCAAAGCGCCCAGGGTCATGGTCGTGAAATGAAGCGACCAATTTACCATTTGCCCGACTATCGGATTGAGAACGACTAGCATAAAGGTCCGTATCATAGAGATTGATGATAGTACGGTTGCTCGTTCTTGGGACGGTATGTATTTGTTCATGTAATTGATAAACAGGGGCCGGCGAGCGAGTCCCAAACCGGCGCCGATGGTGATGGCGATTAACAAAAGCGGTATCGACGTCGTTAAGCCGGCCAATATTAGCATGACCCCTGTAGCCAAGGCGGTGAAAAAAATAAGATTTTTTTTGGAACCTAAAATATTTTCTAATCTTTCAAAGTTATTCATCACTAGAATTTGGATCGCGACTAATGCCGCGTGCGCCAATCCAAAATACGCTATGTTGAGCCCGGCGCCTCGCAACAGCGGTTGGTATAGCCAAACCCAAAAGTAGGTGATACTGCCTATCGAAATCATGTCGAAGGCCAGAATTTTCAAAACTCTATGCTCGCGAAAAAACCGCGTGCCATTTTTCAAAATTTCAAAATAGTTTTTACGAGTTTCTTTGTGGAGAGACACCGGCTCCTCAAGGGCGCAAGCGATTAGTAGGGCAATGGTCAATGGCAATACCATAGCCAGCATGGGAACTCGAAGACCAAAATGTGCCGCGATCAAACTGCCCAAAGGCGCGGCAATCATTAAGCCTGCCATGTCCATGCTTTCCATCCGCCCAAATATTTTTTTTGATTTGCCCGATTCCCCTTTTTCTTCCAGCGTGTCATAGATTAAGGCTTCCTCGGCCCCTGACTGTAATGAACCCGCCAAGGCCCAGACGAATTCGGCCAGCATGAACACAGTGAAGCTTGGTTTGCTCGTATAAATGAAGACCGCGGTGATCAGGCAAATAACGCTCGCGACTATAGACCACTTCCTTCCAAAGCGATCCGCGATGACGCCGGTCGGAACCTCTAGAGCGAAGATCCAAAACATAAACCACGATTGCAGCAAGAGAACCTGGTTTAAACTAATTTTTCCCCAGTCAGTTAAGAAGGGTACTAGCACTCCACCCATGAAATGGAGGCTTACGAAGAATTTGTATAGATAAATTTTTCGAATGTTGGGCCGCATAGGCAGTAGTTTATGAGATTTGTTTAGGGGTTGCGAAACTGGTATTCTCGGAATATGGCCGATGCATTTCCATTGCCGTTAAAAAGACCGATCGCTTTTTTTGATATCGAGGCGACGGGTTTTGATCCCAATCACGATAAAATCGTAGAGATTTGTTTCATTAAGGTTCATCCCGACGGCAGAGAAGAGGTTTTCACTAGCCGGGTGAATCCCGGAATTCCTATCCCCCCCGAAACCACCGCTATTCACGGCATTAGCGACGAAGACGTAAAAAATGCTCCCTACTTTGGCGCCATTGCCGTTAAAATTATGGAGTTTTTGGAAGATACGGACTTGGGGGGTTTCCATGTTTCCCGCTTTGATATACCGGTTTTAGCTAGGGAATTGCAGACGTCGGGACATTCCTTCTCGGCCGTGGGAAGGTGCGTTGTTGATTCACTAAAAATATTCCATAAAAAA
>Ga0209515_10006765_pt1 | contig 14104 bp, 15 predicted proteins | sample Subgroupgradi54m_FD_187454 | JGI IMG/M metagenome (GOLD analysis project Ga0209515, IMG submission 187454) | Subsurface groundwater microbial communities from S. Glens Falls, New York, USA - GMW60B uncontaminated upgradient, 5.4 m (SPAdes)... ...
TCGGCGGGCGTGCCCCGGGACGTTGTGGTGGTCGGTTACCAGGTCTTACTGGGCCGTTTGGAGGCCGGGTAGGCATACTGCCGGTCCTTGGTGGGATCGGTGGCGGTGTTGGGTAGCTGCGTCTTGGCGCGGCGGTTAAGGTCGGGGTTGATACGGGAGAAGGATCAGAAATTGCCGCACGGGGTGTGGCTGGATCTTGCTTCTCGATTTCATCTTTTCTTATCACTATGAATACAGCTTCTAGCTTTTAGCTTCTAGTTTTTGGTCTAAAGAGACCAAAAACGGAGTAGAACTTAAAGAGAAACTTAGAGTTTATTACTTGTGTGCCCTCGGCAGGAGTTGAACCTGTACGGCCTTGCGGCCACTGGCTCCTGAAGCCAGCGTGTCTGCCAGTTCCACCACGAGGGCTTGACTTACGGTAACTTATTTGTAAAATACATTAAGATATTTTGGAGAGTAAATGATATGTTCTGGGATCTACGCGCGGCTATGATCGTGGCTTTGTTGGTTACTTCAGTACTTGCGTATGTAGAAAAATTTTATCTCGCCTCCAGTGCGTCCTTCCTTGCAACAGCCTTTGCCCTTATCTACGGATTCACGTATCTCCAGGTAAACTGGGATGCCCATTGGTATATCTCGCTTGGATTCGCAGGTATTCTAGGAAGTTATGGATTTTTTTTGAAAGGCCAATACCACACACGGAAAAATCAACCAAGGAATATTGAAAAGAGTTAAAAGCTCTTTTTTAATTCCTTAAATTCCTCAATCAACGAGGTATCGGCGGGGTCAACCCCGTTTTTTGTTGCAACATAAAAACTGGTCCAGAGGGCAAGTATGTAGTTATTAAACACCTTTTCCAGTGGCGTGCCACCGGCAGAGAGCCTAACGATGGAATCAGTATACTCCCTTTTATCCAATAATGCAAGTAGGGCATCGAGGTTACGGGCATGGCGGGGATCTTCTTGGGTGTCACGGATAATGATAGGGAAATAGCGGTCAGGACTAGCGCCGGGTAGACTGGCCAGCTCGTAGTGAGCGGCCGAGGGGAACCAGTTGGCATAGGCGGGGGTTTTGGCGTTTTCGTTGAAGGCCATCTTCCAAAAACCGGTCAGCCGGCGGAGGGGATAGGCGGAATAAATAAGTGGGACTTTCGGGCCAATTTTTTCAGCCAGAGCTTTGCCCTCTTCTTCTGATATGGTCGCATCTAATGAAATCGGAAGCTGGTCAGCCACTCCAAGTAAGGCAAAGAGCGCTCCGGTCATATAGCCGGTGGCGGTGCGTGGCGGGATATGATCTTCGGGTAGTATTACTAATGGCGTGTTATTTTCTCGAGCCAGTTCTACGAGCTTGCCACCCCCGGCGATAACGATGACATCAAATTTGCGAGCCAAGGCGGCCTGATAGCTGGAGATAGTTTCTTCGGTGTTGCCGGACCAGGAGGTGCAGATGACGAGATCGGCATTGTCGATATTGGTCGGCAAATCATAATCCCAGTGTATAACCAGATCACTGCGGGTCATTGAGAGGATTTCGGCTGCTAACTGTGATCCGCCCATGCCGCAGGAAACAATACGGCGATAGTGTTTGGCTGGTCGAAGATCGCCAACGCAGGCGATGCCTTTGGCAAACTGGTTGGGGAAATTGAGGATGATGTCGCGCAAGCGAGTGGATAGTGGCGAGTGGATAGTGGCGAGTGACAGAAAAAATTCTAATCACCTGCCCGCCGGCAGGCAGGCTAACCACTAATTACTCATCACTTTTATTTAAAGACTCGTTTTGTATTGATGTACCACTTCGAGATGTTTAGAAAACGGTCAGATGGCATTGAGATTATTTGAGTATCAAACCCGTGCACCTTACTGCTGAGCTCGTAGAGATAGAGTGGGCTGTAGAGAAAAGCGGCGGGGGCATCTTGGGTAACTAATTTTTCTAATTGATCGTATTTAACCAGGCGTTCAACGGGATTGAGTGTCTGGCGGGCATCTTCCAAGAGTGTATCTACGCTCTTGTTCTCATAGAGAGCTAAATTCAGTCCGGGGTCGCGTTTTTGCGATGAATGCCAGAGCGTTAGCGGGTCAGGATCAATGGTTAAGATTTCTCCGAAAAGCAAGGTCTGGTAATCACGGTCTTTGATAGCTTGCTGGAGGCGGGAGATGGGTAAGGTTTCAATGACCACGTCGATGCCTACAGCTTTCAGCTGGTCTTTAATCATTGTAGCAACTTCGTCTAATTCAGGCCAGGTTGAAGTGGTGATATTGAGGGTAAGCCGATTGCTTGAGTCGTCTGCAGGCGCGGGAGAGGCGGTGGGCGAAGGGGAGGGGGATTTTTTGGGTGTGGGGGTTGATTTAGGCGTAGTTTTTGGAACTATTGTCTTCTTAACACGAATCCCATCGTCGCCAATTTGCGACCAGCCGTCATCGTTTAGAATTTGTTTGGCTTTCTCTGGGTTGTAAGGATAGGGGTCGTCTTTTGGTTCGGTGCCAAAAAGGTCAGCCGGGACTGGGCCTGAAATCGCGATGCCGTTACCGTCTAAGACGCCCTGTACCAGGGCTTTTTTGTCGATGGCGTAGTTGATAGCCAGGCGGACGTCCTTATCGGACAAGAGCTTGCTACGGTTTTGGTTGAAGAATAAGACAAAATACCGCGGGAGTTTCACGGCTTGGAGGGCGAGGCGGTTTTTGAATTTTATTTTGGAGATGTTCTTGGCTGAAATAAAACCGAGATTTTCGATTTCACCGTTATTGTAGGCGTTGATGAGGTCTTCTTCGGAATTGTAAAATTTTACTTCTAAGTTTTGGATATAGGGTGCGCCGTCGTAATAATTTTGATAGGCGCTCAACTGGTAGGAAATAATGTGACCGAGCTTATCCTTGACGAGCTTATCAAATTTGTAGGGGCCGGCGCCGATGGGCTTGAGGTTTAATTCGGATAAATTGAAATTAATTGGTTTTACGTCTTGCCACAGGTGTTTGGGCATTATGCCCATAGTCAGGCTATTGAGGAACTGGCCGTATTTATTTTTTAGTTTGAAAATAAGCGTGTGGTTGTTGATCTCCTCCATGTCGACGCCTTGCCAGTTGACGCGCTGAGGGCTGGTGAAGTCTGGATTTTGGGCGGTCTGCACCGTGAATACGACATCATCAGCCGTGAGTGGTGCGCCATCTTGCCACTGCAAGCCTTCGCGCAGATACACGGTATAGCTTAAGCCGTCGGCTGAAATATCATAGGACTTAGCCAGATCCGGCACGAGTTTGCCCTGGCCATTGAATTTCAAAAGTCCGGAATAGACTAGAGATTGAAGATCGCGATCGGCGTCGTTGTTCTGCGAGAGGAGCGGGTTGATCAAGCGGGGTTCGCCGATGATGCCCTCACTCAAAGAACCGCCAGAGGCTGGTTGAGGTTGGGTAAAGTGGAAGTAGGAGCTAATCGGTGTAGCGACAAGAGCCCCGGCCGCGATGACTAAAAAAGCGAATATCAGATAGCGTTCACGAAAAGAAAGTACTCTGGGGAGGAGTCGGAGTTTGGTGCGCCAGGAGATCTTCTTCTCCAGGGCGTGTTTGAAATTTTCCTCGCTGGGCGATTTTTCATTAGGTTGCAGGCCGAAAAAATCTTCCAGCTGGTTTTTATTGTCTTTAAACAAGAGAGATAGTAAGCAGTAGGCAGTGGGCAGATTACAGTTCCTAAATGCAAAGATTGGTTACTGTAAACTGTAAACCGTAAACTACAAAACTAAACTAGAGGACGAGGCGGGCGACCGCAGTCACCAGCCAGAGTATGGCTACAACGATGGTGGCGTAGAATACCCACTTTTCCAGGCCGCGTTTGGTGCTGTATTCCATGCTACTGCCACCGAAAGCCGAAGACAGGCCGTTGCCACGCTGTTGCAAGGCTACGCCGGTGATAACCAAAACAGCCAGGACAATCTGTGCGTAATTAAGGATTTTGGGGAGGTTACTCATAAGCCCTGTATATTACTAAAGTTTATGTGAAATTACAAGATTGATGAGTGAGACTACCACTGTCGCCCAGAGTAGGCTAGGCTTGTCGGCAATCATGACAAAGTCAAAGAAACGATCAAGGAGAACGAGCATGAGTGCATTAATAACCAGCGTAAATAGGCCCAGGGTCAAGATAATGAGAGGGAAGGAGATGGCTTTGAGAATGGGCTTGATGGTCCAGTTGAGGATAGCCAAAACCAGCGCCGCTAAGAGGTATTCCTTCCAACTGCCGGTAAGGTGAAAGCCAGCTACAAAGCGGTTGGCCGCATATAAGGCTAGGGCATTGCCCCCGATACGAATAAGAATGCGAGTAAACATAAGGATAGTATAGCAAAGAAAATAGAAATTAGAAGGCAGAGCTGCCTTGACAACTTTATATACTCTGATAGTATATAAAACGGGAGCTGTTCGTTGACAAACAAATAAAGAGGTTTCTATGGAAAAAGTAGCTGGCTGGCATAAGCAGATCACCTGTCCAAACTGTGGCACTATGTTAAAAATTGTTAAGGAAGATGTTAAGACAAAAGTCGCACCACTGGGTCGACGTTGGCACGGTGAATCATTTTTGTGTCGGAGAGACATTACATTCTCAATTTCTTGTTTGTCTTGTAAACATACATTAAGTCTTAAGGTAGGAGAATTCCCTACATTAGTTTTGATTTGGATTGAAAAAAAATTTGGCATCAAGTATACCCCAGCTGATTTACTCCCCCATTCATACGATTAATCGTGATTAGCGGCTTAGCCGCTTTTTATTTTGTCAAAACTTTTTACTCTGGTGAGCATCGCCTTACCGTGCATTTTGCGGTATTGATTGATGGCGAATCTGTGGGCCTCGTCATCGATGTGGAGGAGGAGATTCCTGACCTGCTGGGGCAGGTCAGTCAAGTTTCGAGTTTCGAGTTGAGAGTTTCGAGCACTGGCAGAAATAGTAATTTTTGTACCTCGGTGAAGGTCATCCTTAGTCAACGCTAGGATGGGGATGGTTTTTAGTTTTGAACTCGCAACCCTCAACTCGAAACTCGAAACTGCAGCAACTGCTACTCGCAGTTGCTGCGCCCCTCCATCCACGATAATCAGATCAGGAAATGGCCATTCTGGGTGATTAAAACGGCGGGCCAGAACTTCTTTGAGCATAGCGGTGTCGTCTGATTTGAAGACGGTTTTAATATTAAATTTACGGTATTGATTTTTATCCGGCTGGCCGTCGATGAAAACAACCATTGATCCGGTGGCATGTTGACCTTGAATGTTGGCGATATCGTAACCCTCAATCCGGCGTGGAGGATGTTCTAATTGGAGAAGTTGCTGTAGTTGTTCTAATGAGATAGGAGGGCTCTTAGCTCTTAGCTCTTTGCTCCTAGCAATGATCGCGGCGTTTTGGAAGATGCGCTTTACCCGCGCGATTTTTTTCTGGAGGGTTTGGGCTTCTTCAAATTTGCCGGATTTGCCGAGCATCTTCATTTCTTTTTCAAGCTGTTTGATAAGCGTCGCTCGTTTTCCCGACAAAATTTCCCGAATTGCCCGAATGTTTTTTCTGTATTCGCTTTTGACTTTAGACTTTAGACTTTCGACTTCGGTATTTGTTGTCTTAAGACAACAAATACCGAGACACAGCCTCATATGTGCATTTAAGCAAGGCACATGATGTTTCTGCTTGCAGGTGCAGTAGGGGAATAGTTTGCGTAAAAGTTTGAGTGTCGTACGTAAGGCACCCGCATCAGTAAACGGCCCAATGAACTGACTTTGGACCTTTGACTTTGGACCTTTGACTGGCTGATGGGTCATGAAAATTTTTGGAAAATCTTCATGACCCAGGCCCACATACGCATACTGTTTGTCATCGCGCATGACGATATTAAACGGCGGGAGATGCTTTTTTATGAGTTGAGATTCTAAAATGAGCGCTTCAATATCAGAGTCAGTTGTCTGAAAAGTAATCGTATCAGCTTGGCGAATCATTTCTTGGATGCGGGTATCAGTGCCGTAAGCCTGCCTGCCGGCAGGCAGGTAATTTGAGAGTCTTGAGCGTATATTCATCGCTTTTCCGATATACAAAGACCGTCTTTGTAAGGTACGGAAGGTGTACACACCGGGGGATTTTGGGGCAGTGCTGATGAATTGTTTGAGAATGTCGATTGACATGTTGAATGCGATATTTTATCATATTATCTATCCTTTCACAATCGAATAACGAGTGTATGCAATGATGCCCATTGCAAGTCTGGCCATGGTACTTTTAGTGACAGCTCCTGCAAAGTCAAAGCCACATGCATATGAGCGGTATGTTGATTCATCGGGATTTCTTGATATATGTTACGACGACTTGGGTATCTATCCTTTGACCCATAGGAAACGAGAACCAGGTAAAAATTCGGAGCTTGATCGGGAGGCTTGCTTACTCCAGGTTTCAAAATGGGCCCCGGCTATCTGGAAATCCCTGGAGCTTTTGCCGGAGAGTTATTTCCAGCGCATTCAACAGAGGTATAGTCGAGGGCGACATAGACCGCTTGCTGATAAAGAGACGCTTGAGTTCTGGTTTTATCGCCATGACGACTCAAATAGGACCAGGATTGCCCAAACTATAGTTAACCAAGTTCAGATCTTTATTCTCGAGGCTAATGCTAAGAGTAATGCGAATTTTACACTTCCGCAAAGCATGTTTTATATCTTGCATGAGCTCGGGCATGTGCGGATCTGGTCGGATGATTTTTCTCGGCAGGTTGCCGGAGAGGCATCTCCCCAGTTGCGTGTTCCGATAATTAACGACGATGAAGATGCAGCCGAGTCGTTCGCCCTCTATATTATGGCGCCCGATTACCTGAAGGAGCTCCATCCTAAACGGTATCGCTATATGCGACGTGTTCTAGGCCAAGAGTATCAACAGGACTATCTTAGTCTGGGATTCTTAAACCTCGATCCGTCGCGTGAGGCTCGTGTGTTTTTCCCGGGGAAAGCCAATGGCAAATGATTTTGACGATGATCCGCTCGATGATGAGGAGGATGATTATTTCGGTGGGGGGTCGGATTTGTATGATGACGATGACGATACAGCGCCTTTTGATGATGAAAGCGGCGAACTTGATGAGTATGATGCCATTGATACCGACGGCATCAATTAGCTGAGGACCCAAGGCAGGGCCCTTTTTTTATTTCAAAAATCAGGCTATTGTCTTTCTATGCTCTTAGCCCTATGCTCTTAGCCCTATGCTTGATTTACGAAATTCAATTCTCGCCACGCTTGCCTATTACGATATTTTTGAATACCCGTTGACGGCAGTGGAGATTCATAAGTACCTGATTAATCCGGCGCGGCTTGATCGTGCAGTTGTCGGTGTGCCTGAAATTTCTCTTGGACAGGTGGCCAATGAAATATATCGTTTAGCGGAGGGCGGGCGCATTGTGGGCGTGCTGGGTTTCTACGGATTGGATCAGCGGACCGGGGCAGTGGTTACTGAACGGTTGGAGCGGCAAAAAATTGCCGAAAAAAAATATAAAAAACTCCTTCGCTTAGCGCGATGGTTTCAGTTGGTACCCTTTGTGCGGGGGATGTTTGTGAGTGGATCACTGGCGCTTGATAACAGCGCTCCCGGAGGAGATTTTGACATTTTCACCGTGGTGAAGGCCGGACATCTGTATACGACGCGTATTCTGCTCCTATGCGTGGCCACGCTTTTGCGTGTACGCCGTACCCGTCATGATGAGGAGGCGCCGGATAAATTTTGCTTCAACCACTACATCGGCGACGACCAACTCGCGCTTGAGCACGCCAGCATCTATACGGCACATACGTATGCCCAGCTCATTCCTATTTTTATGCAAAACCAAAGTGATGAGGCATTTTTTTCAGCTAACTCGTGGATCAACAAATATCTTTTTAATTTTAAACCCTCTGAACGTTCGCTCCGGAGGAAGGTGCCTCATGCAAGAATGAGACTGGCAATCGCTCGGGGACTTGAGTTTTTGCTCAACACTTCGGCTGGGGAAGAGGTAGAACGTTTGGCAAAATCGTATCAGCAAGCGCGTATTAAAAAAAACCCCGTTACGAACGAAACCGGTGGGCGGATTATCTTTACGGATAGTCATTTAGAATTGCATCCACGCTCATTTGAAACAGTCGTCATTCGTCGTTACAACGAAGCGCTCGGCCGGCTTGGTATCGCCGCACCAGCTCAAGAACAGGATTCTGGATTAAGAATGAGCGTGTGAGTTTCATTAAACTCTTGCTACGCATTGACCTTTCTGGCGGTACTCTATACTATTGTGCCATCTGCCCCTTAACATAGGAGTTGTCATGCATGAGTTGTTAGTTGAAGCGCGAGAGTTATATTGGAAATTTGTCGAACAGTTGGATGTGGGTATCGTGGGCTTGCAAGATGTGAAACGGAAAATTGCCATGTTGCCACTGGGTTCGGTATTGACCACGTACAGCGACGACAAAGAGCAACGAGTGAATGCTGGTACGGCCTGGCTGTCTGGTGTGCCTGGGGTGGGGAAGACCTACTTTGGACTTATTCTTGCTAAAGCGACCGATACTAAGTTTGGGCGTATCCAGGGTCGAGCCGACCTGACGCCGGCGGATATTGTTGGCTGTGAAGTGTGGAATCCTAAAATTGGAGATTTCGAAAAACGCCCGGGAGTTATCGTGAATGTTGGGGTCGTACTGCTCGATGAAATTAACCGTATTCCGCCGAAGGCGCAGAGCGCTTTCCTTGAGCCACTCAATGATAAAACCGTAACGATCGCCGATACTACGTACCATTTGCCCGCATACTATTTTGCGCTGGCGACATCTAACCCGGTCGAAGGGACTGAGGGAACGTTTCCTCTTTCTGAAGCCAATGCTGACCGATTTACTTTTTTTATCAAGGTAGGCTACGTCACACCTGAAGATGAGCAAAAACTTGTTCAGTTTGACATTAAGGGTGTTGATATCAAGGCAATCATTTCTCCGGAACGTGTTGTGACATTACGTTCGGCTGTTTCGGATCACGTTCGACTGCATCCGTTACTCGATGAATATGTGACTAAGTTGGTCTTGAATTGTCGACCAAGAGAAACGCGCAAATCTAAAGAAAATCAAAATCCATCCTTGTCGGTTTCGCCACTCGTTGAGGAATTTGTTGAGCTGGGTGCCAGCCCCCGGGCGACAATGTGCTTGGGACGCATGGCTAAAGTCCGTGCGCTGGTAATCGATGGTCGTGACTACGTTTGCCCTGAAGATGTGCAAGACTTAGCCGAGAATGTGCTCTTGCATCGAATCGGACTGAAGCCATCGGCTAAAAGCATGGGTATTACGGTTGAACAGGTTGTTCAGGATGTTATTGATCGTGTTCCAATCCCATGAAGACTCCGCTTCTCTTGAGTATCGAGGAGATTCAAGAGATTGAGCTTCGTTTACTTGCACGGTCTCGAAGTATGGTGCGAGGTGATCGCCGGAGTGTATTTTTGGGTACTGCCGGATATAACCTAGCTGGTATTCGAGATTGGGAACCAGGCGACCAAGCGCGCGATGTGGATTGGGCCAAGTCGGCTCTTAAGGATTTCGCTCCACTCCAGATTCGCGAAAAACTAGAGGAGCGGACGCTGGATGTGGTGATTGCGGCAGATGCATCGGCGTCAACGCGGTGTGGTACTGCCAGCGCTCTGATCGGCAAATCGATTGCCGCTACAATCGCCACCATTGGATTTTCGGCAGTCTTCGCCCAAGATCGAGTTGGGTTGGTGGGGTTTACCGAAACGGCAACGCATACCGAGTATCCTCGAGGTGGGAAGAAGCAGATTCTCCGTATCCTTGATCAATATCAGCGAATGCCCAGCGGATTACAGAATACAGAGAAACTTTCATTAGCCCGTGTTTTTGAGGGGGCACTCAAACGGCCAGGTGTGATTGCCGTGGTGTCTGATTTTCTTTCTGATACTGCTTCGGCATGTATCGAAGATCTTCGCTCGCTGCAAGGGCGACACGACATATTTTTGGTAGTCGTTGATGCGACTGATGTTTTCCGTATGCCGGATCTTAAAACCGGCTGGGTCAGATGTCAGGATGCCGAGTCGGGTAGTATTGTGGTGTTATCAGGTCAAGAGATTCGTCGGCTTGTGGAACGTGTCCAGCAGTATCAATCGGATATCATTGGACAAGCTCAACGCTTCGGACTTGACCCGGTGCGAGTTAAGGGATCGGTACAGGAAATTGCCGATCAACTCGCAGAATTTTTTGACCAGCGGCAAGTGCGCTATCGGTCATAGCCAATACCCCAGTGAGGGGTATTTTTTTTGCAATCCTGTAGACACCTGAATCCTGTAGACACCTGATGTCGACATCAGGTGTCTACAGGATTGCTTTCTTTGGCGTGTTTGATATTCTTGCTCCAATTGCACGTTAAAAAGAGAATAGACATGAAGCAAGCATACCGAGTATTTTTCCTGGGGTTATTTTTTGCTGTTGTGCTTGGGAGTAGCTATAGTCCGGCACAACAGGCCACGCCATCTCCACCGACTGCTACTGCAGATCCTATCCAATGCTGGAGTCGCACTGAACGTACGACGACGCGTATTGGAGAGCCTCTTGGACTCTGGGTGACCTGCCGGATTGTGTGGACGGAAGATGTGCATGTGGTGGTGAACGAATCAGTGTTGGCGCCGGAGGGTATTTCGTTGGCACCGTTTGAAGTTATGTCCGGCTCGCGTTTCCCTGACGTGCATTCTGGTCCATTTATTTTCTTTCAGTATGAATACCAACTGCGGATTAAGGGTCCGGTGTTTGGTAAAGAGATTTCTACTCCGGCGTTCGAATTTTCCTATGCGATTGAACAAAAAACAGACAGCGGGGAATTTCTGAAAGGACAGTCGCAGGCCTACAAATTTGCGGCCCTGCCAATTTTGGTCGAGTCGCTTGTGCCGAAAGATGCCAAAGATATCCGAGATGTCTCAAGTAAGTCATTCGGCGAAATAACCCATTTGCGAAACGTTGGATATGGAGCGATCGGGCTAGCTGGAGTATTCTTGGTTGTGGCCCTGGTCGTAGGTATTCTAGAAGTGCGGCGCTTTGTCCGGGTGCGTCAGCCAGTCCTGGCTCCGGGGACACTCTCGGAACAGATGATCGCCCATGCGGTGTATCGAGAACTCCTGCGGATTAAGCATGTGCGGCAAACAGATGCCGGATATCCTTTTGCATCTTCGGCACTTGCCGCGTTACGTGTTGCCGGTGCGCTTGCTTTGGGTACCTCAGTCACTCAGCGTCAGGTGATGAATGCCATTGCGACAAGTGGAACATTTCTGGTTCGGCCGTCGCGTTGGAAGCGCCGAAGAGTGGAACTCTCCGCGTCCACTACGGCAGAGGCGTTTCCATCGACTCACACCATGGGACGCGCTCTTAGGGAATTTACCGATACACAGTATGGCGGGGCGAATGATTTGATAAAGCTGGATGGCTTATTGATTGAAGCTACGGCGTCATCGCGGCTGGCTTTGCGACAATACTGGCGGTCGGTTCGTTTATGGAAGCGTCTGAGTGAAAGTTTCGAAGCTTGGAGAAGTTAAGTGAACTTCCAGAAGCAGGTTAGTAGCTGTATTCAGTGGGTTGTTGCAACTTGGGAGGAAGGAACGAAAAACATCCACTATGACCAGCTGGCGTTTGTTCATCGGGATGAAGCGTTCTTGGGGGCGGCAGGCATACTCGGAGTAATCTGTGTAATGCTTGCCGTCCGCCTATTACGAAAAACTTCAGCTGCAGTAGTGATTCCGGCGGTTCTCAAGAATTTTCACCGAACGCCGTTTCGGATGGTGAGATTTTTCCCGCTCCTTTGCTGGGTATCGGGCTTCGTATTTTTTCTGGTTGCGTTAGCCGATCCGATGGAACGCTTTGTTCGAGAGGATACGGTGCACCTGGGTAAACGCGTTGTGATTTTAGTGGATATGTCGAGTAGTATGGGAAGTGACTTTGAGACCGATGCTCTTAGTAAGAAAAAAACTACCAAGGAGAAGGGGGTGTTTTACGCTGTGATGGCGGCTGCCCAAGCTTTTATTGAGCTACGCATGAAGCATAATTACGGTGACTTGGTCGGATTGGTTGAATTTGGCATCGACGCTCATGTGGTGACACCGTTTACCATCGACTATGAGAATATCCTGACGAGTCTTGTGCTCGCCGGCGATCCATATGATTGGGGGCGCATACCTTCGATCGAAAAAGGCACAATTATTATGAAGGGCATTGAGCAGAGCGTTGAGTTGTTCCGCGAATTCGATTTTCTGAAGTCCAGCGGAAATGCGATTGTTTTATTCAGTGATGGCGAAGACAATCAGGTCATTGACGGCGTGAAGACTCTGGATGAAATTTTAGTTACAGCCCGAAAACACGATATTCCGATATTTTTTATCCGAGCTCATTATGACCGCACTTTTGAGAAAGATCGTTCAACCTATTACTCTGTTAATGATGATGTGTGGGAGGACGCAGTTAAAAAGACCAACGGAAAGTATTATAAAGTAGCTGATGAGCCGAGTCTTATAGCGGCGCTGCAGGACATTGATCGACTGACACCGGGTGTCATTAAAACTCCTCGTTATGTCGCCAACAGCCCACGATTCCCATTTTTTGCGCTTATGGCGGTTTGCTGCTGGTCGGTGGGCCTTGGAGGCTTGCTGGCGTTTAGAATGTTTCGCCAATTTCCCTGACCACGAAAGGAGGTCGAAATGGCAAAGATGTTTCGATGGCGATCGCTTGGTGCACTGCTACTGATTGTTGTGGCCGGTGTTTCGGGACTTTTCGGCTATTGTCAGCTTATGCTTTCTAAAGAGCGGGAAGCCTTTGCCGGCTTGCGCTTTGATGAGGCACTGGGCCGTTTGGATCGGCTTGACCGGATGACTGCATATGCAAGACATCTGCCCGGGCTTAATGACGTTCTATCGCGGACTATAGATGTGCGACGGGGAGAGATAGCATATTGGCAAAAAAGATATGCTGATGCGATAGGCAGCGCCCATCACGATAAGGACGAGGCGGCCGACATTCGAGGACGACAGGCTTTTATTTCAGGCAACGCACTATATCGGAAAGCTGCAACAACCGTTGATCGAGCTGAAGCGCTAAAGTTGGTCACCCAAGCACTGGATGCCTATGAACAGACGTTCCTAGCTATTCCCGGCCACTATAATGCTGCTTTTAACTACGAACTCCTTACTCGTATTCAACAGGAAAGCTCAAAGGATAAAAAACATCCGTTTCCGCAAAATGCAGCCGTGGGGGATAAGGGTAAAAAAGATCAGCAAGATCAGGGTCCGGCAAATGGTTCTCAAGGTGGCGGCAATCCTCATGGAAAGTTGGGACAAGTTCCTGCTAGTGCCAGTCAGACACAAATGAAAGTCCGTGTTCCCGCAGAGAAAGATAACTCTACTGGAATCGAAGCGGGCAAGGGCCCACGTGCACGCAAGAAAGGATAGTCAGGTTTTTAGGTGGGTGTGGCTATGAGATTTCAAAGTCCTGCCGCACTTGCCCTGCTTGTCATCCCGTTACTGTGTGCTTGCGGGCTTTTTTTACAGATTTGGCGTCAGTCGCGAGTGGCTAAGATTTGCAGACAGGACCGAATTTCTCCTTCACCTGAGAGTTGGTCGAGGAGAAGCTTATTGGGTTTCTGGTTTTGTACGCTTATCGCATTGGCAAGTACAGTTGTGGCTCTCGCCCGCCCGCAAAAAAATGTGAGCGTGAGTCTTAGCGGGAGCGTGGATGTTATCTTTATTCAGGACGGATCAGCCTCAATGCGTGTACGCGATGTGCGGCCGCATCGATGGGGCCGATCGTTGGAGTTTATGAGAAACTTTGCCCGGGCGCTTCCTTGGCGGGGAGATCGTGTTGGATTGGCTGCGTTTTCTTCTTATGCCGCTCCGCAGATCCGGTTTACCCGCGATCCGAATGTTTTGATGTTCTTTCTTGGTGCATTGGGGAATGAACCGCCTTTTGAACTCTGGAACAATTTGACCTGGGATACCAATCTTGAGGAAGGGATCTTGTGGGGGATGCGGTTAGTGGATCATGATAAAAAGTTACGCGAATCCAAAAACCCCAAGGCCATGGTGCTTATCAGTGACGGGCAGGTCTGGAGCGG
>Ga0209515_10006766_pt1 | contig 14102 bp, 13 predicted proteins | sample Subgroupgradi54m_FD_187454 | JGI IMG/M metagenome (GOLD analysis project Ga0209515, IMG submission 187454) | Subsurface groundwater microbial communities from S. Glens Falls, New York, USA - GMW60B uncontaminated upgradient, 5.4 m (SPAdes)... ...
AAGTGATCTCGAGAACGCCGTAGTTCCGAAACTGGAGTACGTTCCAAAAAAGCGAACAGTTGTGGATCCCGGATGACTCCACACTTGGCCACCTCGGCCAGGCCTGAGCAAAATTGTCTCTCCGAGAGGGTGTCGAGGAACGAAAGCTCGATGAAAACCAGGCGGGGCTGATAGAACAGACCCGCCAAATTTTTCCCCTGGGGAAGATCCACACCCGTTTTGCCGCCAATGGAAGAATCGACCTGAGCCAGCAAGGTGGTGGGAACTTGAAGATAAGGAATCCCTCGCCGATACAAACCGGCCACCACCCCTCCTACATCTCCCACCACACCACCCCCCACCAAAACCAAGAAGAGTCGCCGTCCCGGACGATCCAGGTCGGCCAGTTGAGTCAGCAATCGGCTTAGCGTCCTAAGACTCTTGCTTCGCTCTGTATCGGCTACGGTCAGAATCTTGACCGGAAAACCATTTAAAGAGAGCTCACGCGCCACCGCTCGCCCATGATACGGAAGAATCGTTCGATTGCTCAGCAGAACCGGATCGGTTCCACACTTGAGCCTCCGTACCGCAGCGCCCAAACGGTCCAGATGACGAGAGCCGATCAACACCTCATATCCTCGAGAGTCAAGACGCACAGGGATTCGGTGTGTCATTTAGAACCCCAGTGCCTTGTACAAGAATGCGACGGTGGGCCAAAGGATCTTGTTCATAAAGCCGGAAGCCAACAGCAAGACGACCAGCAGAATCCCCCATCGCTCCAGGCCAAGCATCCTCCGGGCCCATGGCAGTGGAAGCATCCCCGTTAAGACGCGGGAGCCATCCAGCGGTGGGATCGGAACCAGATTGAATGTCCCTAAGACCAGGTTGATGAGGATCAGATACTTCGCCCCCGCCATCACGAGCGCAGGAGCCGTAAGACCCCAACATCTTAGGCCCAGTGCCACCAACCCCGCCAAAAGAAAATTCGCCGCTGGACCCGCAATCCCCACCCAGAGCATATCCCGCTTGGGGTTGCGTAGGTTGAGGGGGTTGATGGGCACTGGCTTGGCCCAACCAAATACAAAGGGAGAATGCACGAGACGCAACAGAAGCGGCAGAATCACCGTTCCCATCGGATCGATGTGCTTGAAGGGATTGAGGGTAAGTCTTCCCGCTTGCAGGGCCGTCTGGTCCCCGAAGTACAGGGCCACCCATCCGTGACTGACCTCATGGACCACGACCGCCATCATGAAGAGTGGAAACATGAGCAGAAATCCGATCAAGAATTCCCCGCTCACCCCGCCCCTCCAGTTCTACGAAGGGGCGAATGCCCATTCACTGTACCAAGCCTTGGCTTGGTACAGGCGCCGCCGTTACCCTGTAGTGCCGCCCTCCAGCGGCGGCGCAAGAACTGGAGGGGCGGGGTCATCTAACGCAACACCCTGGGAAGAGAGATGTCCGCGACCCATACGCGGCCCGCGGTGGCGCGCCCCATCCCTCTGGTTAAACCTACCTTGGGCAAACCACACGTCAGCGTGAGCATGGCCTTCACCGAAACCCCGCAGGGTAGCCCCGTGTCGGCCGACAACCCTGAAGGCAGATCCACTGAGATCACCGGGAGCATGCGCTCGTTGAGCCATTGAATCGCCGTTTTGATCGGCTCCCGAATCTGTCCTGAAACCCCTGTGCCTAGGAGGGCGTCGATGACCACCCGTACGCGGCGCGGTGCTCGGATCCTCGCCCACCGCCTCCAGGCTACCAGGGAACGGACCGTATCCACAGGAACCTTGAGTCGCCGGAGGATGTTTAGGTTTACCTGGGAGGCCCCCTCCACATTCGCTGGATTTGAGATCAGAACCACCTTGACCGGAATCCCCCAGTTGTCCAAATGGCGAGCCGCCACAAATCCATCCCCTCCATTGGCACCTCCACCGGCCAGCACCAGGACCCGGCCTTGCCTCTTTCGATGCCCTTGAAGCCACCGATGAGTCGCTTGAGCCACCGCCGTGCCTGCATGCTCCATGAGAATCAGTTCCGGGATTCCAAATTTCTCCTGGGCCAGCCGATCGATCTGCCGCATCTGGCGGGCCGTCACCCTCCTCATGGAACTAGCGGACGCAAGAGCCTGCGGCAACAGGACGCTCCAGGATGAGAAGCCTCTCGGCGTTGGGATGGGCCGTGCCTCCAAAACACGAGCGATTCTGAACTCCAGCTTCCCAAATTCCTCAATGGTCGCCATCTGAAGACTCCTTGAGAGGATAAAGCGTCTGATCCGGTTTCAAAAGTGTGATGAACGACTCGCTGACCCAGCCACGGCAAAAGGAGGGGGCTTGAACCTGTGCCCACTCCCCAGTGGTTTGGCGAACCTGAAGAGGCTCTCCCTCCGATAGGAACCCTAAACTGGTGAAGGCTCCTCCAGGACCGGCCCGCACATGGACGCGGCTGCCTTGCACCGTCGCCTTTCCTGCTTCCATTCGAAGAAAGGCCCTGTCGACATAAACAGACACCTCGGGGGGCAGTGGGGTCGAATACCAAGGACCTTCCTTGTTAAGGATCAGGATCTTGGCACCCTTGGGAAACTGAAGAAGAATCTCGGAGGAGAGGGATTGGGTTGCCCGGAGATTGACTCGATCCCCGGTCACCAGCCCAATCAACAGCGGCTTTTGGTCAGTGGAGGCTGCGGGCGTAGACTCCTCACCCTCTACCCCTGGTAGATGAAGAGTGAGGCCGGCAAGGGCGAGGAAAACGCAAACCTTAAGACTCACTCCTTCTTCTTGGGCGGTACCCCACCCTCAGGCTTAGGCACCGCACTGGCCCCTTTTTGAGCAGCCTTTGGCCCTGCAGCCGCCTTGCCACCCGAAGCCGGGGTAGCGGTGGCAGCCACCCCACCTTTCGCTGGGGTGCCTAAAGCCTCTGGCGTTCCAGGAGCGGGTGCGGCCGCCTTCTCCTTCTTGATCCGAATCTTCAGGTGCCTGACCTTGGGCAATCCAAGGACGGAGGACTCTTCCGGATCGAGGGTACCCCGTTCATGCAAGATCTTCACCCGCTCCAGTCGTGACAACACGGAGCGGTGCCGTTTCATGGTACTGGCAGTCTTCAAACTCGAATGGATCGACATGGTGGTTTGTTTTAGGTTTTGCCTGATCCGTCCAGGGAAACTCGTTTGATGAATCCGTCGCGGTAAGTTTTTCTTAATGTCGCCAAGGGAGCCACCGCCTCGGTCCGCGAGCGGTAGCCACTGACCCGCAACTCAAAATACTTTCCCTGCTTGACCACTTGGGCGTTGAATCTCTGCCGACGCAGACGCTGGGCCTCATTTCGGGCAGAGGGCTCATCCAGGTAGCTGGCCAGCTGGATGGCGTAGGATACAGCCGATTCACCCTTTTGGATTCCCTCTGGTGGAGGGCGAGGGACAGCCCGGGGAGTTACTTTTAATTCCTCCAATGGCTCTCTCAGGGATGTGGTACTTCCAGGCGCTGCATCATGAGGGCCATGGAGAGAAGCGGCGGGTAGGTCAACCACGGGCAAACTGTTTTCCAGGGAAGGATGGGCCATTCGCTTGCCTCGCTCCACTCCCAGGCAGAATCCGGCCAATAGGATCAGCAAGAGACTTAAGACCCCGAAGATCAGATCCTCGTAGGCCACCCGCACCCGAAGGAAGCGGCTCGGAAAAAGGGGCGGATGAAACCGCCGCCCTTGAGGCTCTGTGGGTAGATCTTGAAACAACTCTGGTTGCACAGCCGGTATTATATCACCTTTTACACCCCTTAAAGCCGGCTCTTATGCCATGCTGGCTGGACATAGGTTTCTAAAATCACAGCGTCGACATTTCATCAAGGAGGGGGTAGGGGTAAAATCACTCGTTCGAATCTCGCTCACGAGTGCCTGGATTTGATTGCGCGTTTCTTCCAGGGCTTGCGGCTCTTGCTCAAAGGAAAGCTTCTGGTTGTTCCGAAGATAGTAGAAGCTCACTTTTTTTGGCTCCAGGCCAAAAACCTCTTGGGCAGCCAAGGCATAGAGCCGAAGTTGCAACTGCTCCTGGGGGTCCGCCTTTGCCTTAGGTCTGCCGGTTTTGTAATCGATGATCTCGACACCCCCTCCGGGCAAGGGATCGACACGATCTACAAACCCACGGATCCAGGCATTTTTAAGACGCAACAAGAAGGGTTTCTCGACAAAGAGGGGAGGGGTAAAGTTTCCCTCATGCTTCTTGTAAAAAGCGGTTAAGAGATCCATCCCCAAACGTCGATATTCTTCATCCTGGTAGGGTTCCCCGTATCGGCCCTTGATGTACAACAGGCGAAAACCTTCCAGCAACTCTTCGAGCGAGGGGGTCTCCCCCTCCATGATCCTCCGGAAGAAGGTCTCCAGGGCGGTATGGACATCGGTCCCGAACGTCATGGGGGCCGTGGGCTTGACGGGGATGGAGTAGAGGTAACTGTATTGGTACTTCAAGGGACAGTACCGGTAGGTTTGCAGCTGCGTAAAGCTAAACTTCGCCTCAGGAAGCAGGGAGGGTGTTGGAGTTGCAAGGGGAGTAAGCCTCGAATCTCGGTGCAACCGAGAAGCCAGCTCGGTGATTTGGTGGATGGCCTCGGAAAATCCAGTTTTATCCTCAAGTTCTAGGCTTCGGATTCTCTGAAGGTGCTGGAGGATCTGGCGCTCCACCGCCAAAGAGGCCGATGTCGCGTTCGCTACAGGAGCCGCGCGAAGAGGAATCGTAAACGGGCCATCGGGGGAGGCCTTCCATTCATCGCGCCGATCGATCTCCTCGGGCAGGGCTTGCTCCAACATTTCCCGAACAAAGATCGAGGGCCGATGATAGGCGCGCTCCTGGGTCATCAGAAACAGCCCCTGTCTGGCACGGGTACAGGCCACATAACAGAGCCTTCGCTCCTCCTGAAGATGGTAATCGCCCTGAGGCAGTGGTTCCTTCATCAGTTCCACGGGGAATGGGATCGGCTCCGGACGTCCACGCGAAGGGAATCGTCCTTGGACCAAATTCAAGAGAATCACCCAATCGAACTCAAGCCCTTTGGCCTGATGGATGGTCATCAAGTGCACCTGGTTGCCGATCTGCTCTTGCTCCTCCTCCTGCGGATCTCCCCCTGCCTGAAGATAGGACTCGAGATACCAGAGGAAGGAGGCCAGATCTCGGGCCTGCGGATGAGTCTGTGCATAGCGGTAGGTAAAGCGCAGGAACCTTCCTAAGAAAATGAGAGAATCCCTTCCCTGCCCGAGGGGTACCCGAAAGATCGTCCGAAGAGAGGTCTCTTCGGCAATCATGGGAATCAGTTGATCGACTCCCCGGCGAGTGGCCACCTGGGCCATCCGGGACAGTTCCTGAATCAGTTGGGAGAGGGCTGCCTTCGTCGAGTCTGTGAGGGCCAAGTCTCCTGCCTGATCCAGCATTTCCCGTAAGGGGATCTCCCGCTCCTTGGCGCAGCGGTTGAGGGTCACCAGATCCTGGGTGGGGATTCCCCAGATGGGGTGACTTAAAGTCCGAAACAGGCTCACCCCATCCGAAGGATCATGGAGTACCCGAAGCAAGGCGATCAACTCCTGGATCTCGGGCTGCTCGAAAAGGAGAGAGCCCTGATGGACAAAAAAGGGAATCCCCGCTTGGCGCAATGTCTCCACCACATGATCTTTATGGGCGTGGGCCCGATAGAGGATGGCGATCCGGTCGAAGCGGCGCTCTGCCTGCGGCTGATTCTCCACCAAGGTACGGATCGTCTCCACCACCCCCTGGGCCTCATGGAATTCGTCACGACAGACCGCAACCTGAATGGGTTGCCCAGAAAGACCCTCTGTCCAGAGGCGCTTCTCAGGGTCGTATCGGTCCGGTTCGTTGTGTCGGATCAATCTTCCTGCGACAGAAAGGATCTTTGGGGTGGATCGATAATTTCGGGTCAGCCGGAGGGTCCGCATCTGGGGGAACGCCTCCTTCAAAAGCAGGAAGCTTGCAAAGGAGGCTCCTCGAAAGCGATAGATCGCCTGATCATCATCTCCCACCACACTTAAGTTTCCCGACTTTCCAGCCAGCAGGGTGAGGAGCTTGATCTGAGCCACGTTGGTATCCTGAAACTCATCCACCAGGATGAATCGGTACTGGGACTGTAACTTCGAAAGGAGTGCCGGCCACTGGTGAAGTACCCTTAAGGCCTCGACGATCAAGTCGCCGAAGTCAAGACACCCCGCCTCCCGCATCCGCTTTTGGTAAATACGGTAAGCCCGCTCAACCTCCTTAAGCCTGATCCTTTCTCGAGGGTCGGTGACCCCCTTGAGATACTCGGCGAATCCTTGAGGAGCAACCAGCTCATCCTTGGCCCGGCTGATAAAGCGAAGGAAGCCGTTGATGCAATCGGTGGGATCCGCCAGATTCCAGTGGTAGGCGAGCTTAAGCTCCGGTAAGAGCCTCCGAAAGAAGATCCAGGATTCGGTTCGGTCCAGAAGCTGAAATCGGGCAGGAAGACCACACTCCAGAGCATGATCCTGGAGAAACCGATGGCAAAAACCGTGGAAGGTAAAAACGCCTAGCTCATCGGCATACGCCCCCCGCAAGCCCTCCACCCGCTCGAGCATCTCTTGGGCCGCCTTGCGCGAGAAGGCCAAGGCCAGGAGATTCGCCGGTGTCAGCTGCGGTTGAGTCTGAAGGAGGTACGCGATTCGATGGGCAATGACTCGGGTTTTGCCTGTCCCAGCCCCGGCCAAGATCAAGGTCGGCCCTTCAAGGGCCAGGACTGCCTCCTGCTGCTCTGGGTTGAGATCTTCCAAGAGTTGAGGTTGAAGGTTAAGGCTTTTGGGGGGCTGTTTTAATGGTAAAGGGAAATTCAAAGTCAATGGCGATGGCAGGGTCATCTTTTGCATTAAAGTCGGTCTTGATGTTGTGAATCAACACGCGGATGGAGGTTGCGTTCGGATGTGGACGAGGGAATGCCACGTAACCGTCGTAGGCAATCCCGGGGTGGACATAGCCACCGGCCAGTCGCACCTGCTTGATCAGGTAATGGAGCTTGCGCCCACTCCCGGCCCCGAGGGTACTGGCCACCTTCAAAGGCATGCCATAAGGTCCAGGGGCCAGGTCTCCGGTGGTCTTGGCAAAAGACCAGACGCTGGCCTTGGCCTCATAGAGGGCGGAGATGTTGTCCGGGGAAAGCTCCGAAAATTGGATGTTGAGGTTGTCGATCAAGACAAAGTCATCTGGGTTGACTCGGATCTTTTTCCCGCTGTGGTTGGCTATCTTTACATAGAAGATCAGGGTATCCGGTGGATAAGGATTCTTTCCCGCAAGATTTCCAAAGATCTCTTTCTTCTGGAAAAACTGATCCAACTCCTCGGCAGGGGCATATCGGATCGTCACATCGATCGATTCCTTGGAGATAGAGGCGGTGGGAGGCTCGACGATGAGGGAAACCGGCTTGGCCTCCTTCTCCGCTGGCTGACGAAGTTCAATCTGACCCTTCGGGCGCTCGATGTTGGCAAACCCTCCCCCGCAACCCGATGACACGATCGTCACCATCCCGCATAAAGTCCCCATCCAAAATAGATCCACTCGATTGCTCATCTATGGTCTCCACGGGTGTTCACCGAAGCCGAAAAGAAACTCGAGACAAAGGAGATTTCCGGATGCCCCAGCGCCCCATGAAGGCGCACCTGGAAGGGTTCCCAAGAGCCAACGGCTTGGTTTCCTGATTTCATCAGACTCATCGCTTCAAGAAGCTTGCGAGGTAAAGCCCCTTGCATGACCCAATAGGTTTGACGTTGACTGACCACGAGCCATCCTTCCGCTTGTAAACGGAGCATCGGCCCATCGAGGGTCAAGGTCTGGAACGTCACTCTTTCAGGTTCCACTCGAAGGATACCAGAGCCACTGTTGACCACAGGGCCTGCCGAAAGGACCTCCTGGGCCATGGGGACCGTAATCCCCCACGAACCAGGATCCATCCGAACCTCATCCAGGTACCACTGGAGGACCAGATGCCCCCTGAAGAGGGACTTCAAACGAGGAACGATCCGAGCCTTGACCACATGGAGACGTCCTCCTTGAGCGGTTACGATCTTTAAATCAGTAAGCTCGAGATTTCGCCAGGGGGTCCATCGGGCATGGGCCACCGACAAGTGCCACTGAGTCTTGGCTTCCACCTTTTGGAAGACCTTTTGAAGTGGACCGGTCACGGGCCATGAGCGCAACCCCAGGAGGAAGACCCCTCCGATTCCAAGCAGAAGGATGAGACCCAAGACCAGCCCTATCCGTCGCATGGAAATCAAGACCCCTTGAGTGCTTCTTGGATCTGGCCAAGGAGACGCTCGTTGCGGGTCAAGGTATATCCGGTCACCGCACTGGTCTTGATCGGAACCAGCCATTTTCGACTCACCAATCCCTCCAGGGCCTCGAGGATCATTTTGGGCTCGAGGCCTATCCAGGTGGAAATCCCACGGACCGTTTCAACCGCCTGAGGATGTTCCTGAAAGAAGCGCAGGATCCGGCGCTGGCTCGGGGAGACTGCAGGGGCTTCTCGCAACCTATCCACCTTTAGCCTCCTTGACCCTGACTTCCTCGAGGATACACCAGGGCCTCCAATCGCTTGGATCGCACCAAGCTCAAAAAGGCTTGTACCACCTTGGGATCAAATTGGGTTCCCGCGTGTGAGGCAATCTCACGCGCCGCCTTGGCAATCGACATCGGCTGTCGATAGGGCCGCTCGCAAACCATTGCCTCAAAGGCGTTGGCTACCGCCAGGATCCTAGCCCCCAAGGGGATCGCCTCCTTCTTTAAGCCCTTGGGATAGCCGGTTCCATCAAACCGCTCATGATGATACAAAACGATCGGAATGGCTGGCTCCAAGGTCTCCAAGTGTTCCAGGAACCTAGCCCCTTTCACCGGGTGTTCTTTCATCATGGCGAGTTCGGCCGGCTCCAGTGGGCTTGGCTTGTGCAGAATTTCCTCCGGGATCCCCACACGTCCGGCGTCATGGAGAAGCGCTGCATATTGTAAGGGCCGCGCTTGAGAAGGTGGGAGGCCCATCTTCTGGGCAATCGCCAGGGCGACATCGGCCAAGATCTGACGACGGGAGGCACCCTGAGGAGAATAGCTGTCCATGCCGTCGAGGATGGCACTCAGACTTCGGATGGTGCCCCAGGTGACCCGCTCCTGGGTCTCGTACATCTGGGCGTTTCGAATGGCCACCACGGCCTGTTCCGCCAGGGTCGTCAAGATCTCCTGATCCAAGGTACTGAAGGCCTGTGCTCCCCTTGGCCTCTTGACCAAGATCACCCCAAGACAATCCTCCTCCACCAAGGGAACCGCCATCAGCCGCTCGGAGAGTTTCGCCTTACAGGTGGAGGCCACCCGCCCCACCAGGCCCTTGCCAGGACGGCAGGAAGACGCCTTGCGCTTCTTTCCCTTCTTGAGCTCGATCGCGGCCCTTGGGACGAGCAGGCGCCTCTCCCGATCGATCAACCAAATGGTACAGGACTCCACTCGAAGGACTTGACAGCACAACCTTGCCACACGGGGAACAAGCTCTTCCAAGTTCAGGGTAGAGCTGATCAGGCGATGGATGGTGTGGATCGTGGAAAGGGCCACGCAACGAGGCTGGATCGTCTCGGAGAGATTCTTGAGCTCCTGGGTTTTTTCCATCTCCCGCGCGGCAGTCGTTAAAGCCAACTCGGCCAGTTCGAGGCTTGCCTTGGGCACGGCCTGCTCACTGTGGCACATCGCCAAGTAGCCCTGTACACGGTCGTTCTGGGACACCGGCAGACACACCGCATACCGCTGAATGGGGCAAAGGAATTGAACGGATGACTTTGTCTGACGGGCCTGTCCCAAGGCCTCTAGAAAACGATGCTGGCAAGTCAACCGATGGGTGGAGGAGTGACGCACGTAATGGCAAGTCCGACACGCCGTCGAATAATCCAACGCCCCTGGCATTTCTCCTGGAATCACCCACCAGATCGGATGGGCGACCGACCGGGTCAATACCTCCCGGATCCGTCGGACGCTGGGGTTCTGGGAAAAACTTTCTAACCAGGTCTGAGTGTGTGACATCTTGGAAGGCCTCACCTTCTATTATACAACCTACATCCGCTCAAAGGGATGAAACAGCTTCTCGTATTCGTCGAGCGCATACCGGTCGGTCATCCCGGCAATGTAATCGCAAATCACCCGATGGGGATCCTCGGTCTTCAAGCGGGACCGGGTCGTGTGGGGTAGCTGCTCCGGGTTTTTTAAGTAAACTTCAAAGAGAGCCGTCAAGAATCGTCGGGCCTTGTCGGCCATCCGAACCACCTTGTGATGATGGTAGAGCTCTTCGTTGAGGAAGGCCTTCAAGGGAACCCGAAGCCGTTGCAGGGTGGAGCCAAAGGCGATGATCCGCTGGGGTGTATTTTGGGCATCCAAGGGCCGCCGAATCCGATGGCGCTGGATTCGACGCAGCGATTCCTCAATGAGATCCGTAACCTGGAGATCGATGAGGCGGCGAATGATCTGGTATTTCCGAATCTCTGCACCCATACCCGGAAACTTCTTCGTGACCTCTTGGCTCACCTGACGCCACAGGGGAACTTTCTTTAAGTCCTCCGCCTCGATCAAACCGGAGGTGATCCCATCATCCAGATCATGGTGATCGTAGGCAATCTCATCGGCCACGTCGACGGTCTGTGCCTCCAGATGAAGGTTGGGGGGTAGCCGTTGTGGGGCTGCGGGCAATGGGACCCGGTGTTTGTTTAAGCCCTGGCGGACCTCCCACGTCAGATTCAGGCCCGGGAAGGTCGGGTATCGGCTCTCGAGTTGGTCCACCACGCGCAGGGCCTGAAGGTTGTGATCAAATCCCCCATGTCCCTGCATGAGACTTTCCAAGGCATCTTCCCCGGAGTGCCCAAAGGGACCGTGTCCCAGATCGTGTGCCAGGGCAATCACCTCGATGAGATCGGCGTTCAGTCGCAGGGCGCGGGCCACCGTCCTTGCAATCTGAGACACTTCCAAGGTGTGGGTTAGACGAGTCCGGTAGTAATCCCCCTCATGGATGACGAAAACCTGGGTCTTGTATTCGAGCCGTCGAAAAGCCGTGGAATGGATGATTCGATCGTGATCCCGCTGGAAGCAGGTCCGGTAGGGATGCTCCGGCTCTCGATAAACCCTGCCCTGCGACTCAGAGGCCTTGGCGGCATACGGGGCCAGGATCGCGCGTTCCTGGGCTTCTATTTGTTGCCGCGTCAAAATCTTAGCGACGGTGGCCCTTCGCAACTTTTTTACTCGCCCGCTTTAAAAGACGATGGGCTTGGGCCAAGGATTGGGAGATGACCTTGGCGTTGGCGAGAATCGGCATGAAGTTCGTATCCCCCACCCAACGGGGAACGATGTGCAGATGCAGGTGACCCGGGATCCCAGCCCCGGCCCCCTTTCCCAAGTTGATCCCCAGGTTGTATCCATGCGGTCTCATGACGAGGTGGAGTCGGGCGATTGAATCATTGGCCAGATCCAGGATTTCAAGCCACTCCGCCTGGGTGAGGGATTCCAATCGACCGATGTGACGATAAGGGGCGATGAGGAGGTGCCCGTTGTTGTAGGGGAAACGATTGAGGACACAAAGCGAAAGGCGCCCCCGAACCACCACCTGATTTCTGGTGTCCCCTTTCTTGGACCTCCGAATTCGGCAAAAGATGCAGCCGCCTCTTAAGGAGTTCCCTGCGCGGGAGATGTATCCAACCCGCCAAGGGGCCCACAACCGTTGGCTGTCGGCTGCGGCCAGAGGAGGCCGCGTCACGGCCTTCTGGCTGGTCACGTGGCGGGCTTGGCCTGTAAGTCCGCAGGCACAGGAGCCAATTCCGGGAAAATCGGAATCGCCTCACCTAAGCAGGATGGCTCCTCCAAAGGAAACGGCAGGCGTGCCAACCCATAGAGGTCGAGAAGATGATTGAGGACATGGAGATCCCAGAGACGGACCCGAGCCTCTTGAAGAATCAGGCGGGCATTGAGCTCTACCGGGTGGGGTCCAAGGAGTATCTTTCGGTGGACCTTCAAGGGGAGCTTCGAAATCTCTTGCACCATTTCTCGAGCCTGCCCTTCTTCTAAGGGGCCAGCCCAGGGAATTACCAACCAACCTTTTCCTGTTTTCCCAGAGGGATGAGCCATCGTGGCAGGTCGTTTTCCAGGCCCCGGGACCTGTTCGACTCGATCCCACGCAGGCAGCAGAACCCTTCGACCTTCAATCTCCACCAGCTCTCCTGCCCATTGATGCAGGAGCGCTTTTATTTGTTCTTCGATGGGTCGATGAACCTCCTGCCGAATCTTCTCGATCCAGGCCCATGCGGCATCTCGAAAGCGAGCCCTCGCCAAAGCCGAATCGGCAAGGGCTGCCCCCTGGAGGATGGGATGGGCGGTGAGCATCCAAAGTTGAAGCAGACGATCCGGAACTCGATAAAACACCCCTTGCTTGGTCACGAGCTCCACGGGTTCGAGCACCTTGAGTGCTCCCAAGACCTGGGGAGGGGAGCACTCAAGCGCATGGGCAATCTGAGGCACCCGATGATTTCCAGCGGCCACAGCCGCCAGAACCCGGATCCAGGTGCGACGGTTCCGATGGGGGGCAAGCCGACGAATTCGTAGCTCCAGGCGTTGTCGTAAGGCCCCGTCTTCCTCCAACAGCAGCGACTCCAGCAGATCCAGCAGGGTCCTATCTTCAAAGCCGGTTGCCTCGGGGAGCCGTCGATTCATCAGTCCCTGCAGAAGCAGATCCAAATAGACTGGATACCCTTGGGCCAGCTCAATCAGCAGATGCTCCAGGAACGGATCCGCCTGTGCAGTGGGCCAAACCGCTCGGATCGCCTTCAGGCAAATGGGAGCATCCAGGGGACTCAGTTCCAAGATCTCAAATTGGCCAAAGAGAAGGTTCAAGCCCTCCCGCAGGATCCTTCGAGCAACCAGGGGCTGCGAGGAGGCGACCAGGAACATCGTCGTATTCTGCACCATGATCTTCTGTCCCAGTCGACGAAAAGGATCCTTTACCTCCAAGCCCTGCAGCTGATGGAACTCATCGAGGACAAGAAGACAAGGGATTCCCGTTTCTCGAGTCATCAGATGAGGAAGGTCCCAGAGTTGAGGGTAAACCTCCTCGTTCCTACCGGCCTCGGACAACCCCAAAAGCTGACTGGCTAAAGCCGAGGTCTTAGGAATCACTGAAGAAGAGAGCTTCTCCAGACTCGACAAGTCCGTAGGTAAGTCGTGGATCCCTTTGGCTTGAAGGGCTCCGTAGAGAAGGGTCTGCACAAAACGGGCTGCCCACTCGGCAAGGCTCTCGTCTTTACGTACCTCCAAATAGAAACTCACCAAGGACGAAGAGGGGGAGAGCCTTTGTTGAATCAGGCGCTTAAGCAGTGTCGTCTTGCCGATGGCCTCTGGCCCCAGCAGGGCGCAGTTCTGACGATAGCCGGCTAAGAACCCTTCGATCCTTCTGACCAGAGGGGCGAGAATCTCTTGACGGTCGAACCAAGGCACATTCAACTGGGAAGTCGTCATGGTTTCTTAGTTAAGGTAAGTAGTAAAACGGATTTTGGGGCCTTTGGTTTCGGCGGACCTCGAAATGAAGAGCCGGCACCTGGGTACGCCCCGTTGCCCCCACCCGCGCAATCACCTGACGCTGAGTAACCCTCTCTCCTTGATGAACCAGGATCTGTCCCACGTAGGCGTATACCGTGGCAAAGCCGTCTCCATGCTCCAGGATAATGGTTTTTCCAAAACCTGGCAGACCCTCGTGGATAAAGCTCACTTGGCCGCTTTTAGCGGCCAAGACATCGGTTCCCTGGGGTGCCTGGATGTCGATGCCTTTGTTGAGGGTGGAACTTCGTCGCATTCCAAAGATGGAGATCACCTTTCCCTCGAGTGGCCAGACGAATTCTTGATGCTCTACCGGGTGAAGATCGGTCTCCACTCCCTGGAAGGGAGCGGGGGTCGCCTCTGGCAAGGGCCCCTTTTTCAGGGGGATGCGCAACCTCTGGCCCACCTCGAGTCGTGAGGCATCGGAGATCTGGTTGACCCGCGCAAGCTCTTCCACCTCCACCCCATAATGTTTGGCGATCCGCCAAAGGGTCTCTCCGCGCGCCACCTGATGGGCGGGGAGCTC
>Ga0209515_10006768_pt1 | contig 14100 bp, 15 predicted proteins | sample Subgroupgradi54m_FD_187454 | JGI IMG/M metagenome (GOLD analysis project Ga0209515, IMG submission 187454) | Subsurface groundwater microbial communities from S. Glens Falls, New York, USA - GMW60B uncontaminated upgradient, 5.4 m (SPAdes)... ...
CCAAAGGATTGACTGTCATTCCGTCATGTGCCTACATCTCCGGCGCCTATCTTAAGCGCCACCCGGAGTATGAGGCGGTCACCAAGCGGGGCGGCTCCTCGTCGGATCCGGAAGTGTCCGGGTAATGATCCTCAAGGTTTCCCGGCTGGGCCACCCGGTCCTCCGCACGCCCTCCCAGGCGGTGCCCAAGGAAGCGATCACCTCCGCGGCCATGCAGCGGTTCCTCGACGACATGGTCGAGACGATGCGGGAGTATGACGGCGTCGGGTTGGCCGCGCCCCAGGTGCATGTCGCCCAGCAGATCGCGGTCATCGAGGTCACCGAGAACCGGCGCTATCCCGGAGAAGGGCCGATCCCGCTGACCTTCCTGATCAACCCCAAGATTCTTGCCGCGTCGAAAAAGCAGTTGGAAGAGTGGGAGGGCTGCCTGAGCGTCAACGAATTCCGCGGCCGGGTGCCGCGCGCCGAGTCGCTCGACGTGGAAGCCTACAACCGGAAGGGCGAGAAGGTGCGCTTTCACGCGCACGGATTTTTCGCCCGGGTGATCCAGCATGAGTGCGACCACCTCATGGGCAAGGTCTTCCTCGACCGGATGCCCAACCTCTCGACCCTCAGCCACCTGAAGGAGTTTGTCCGGTACTGGCAGGAAGAGGAATAACCGACGCCGGCAGCCGCCGGCCGTTTCGCTCGATCTCCACCGCCGTCCCCGGCTCGTACGACCCCCGCTTCACGTAGCCCATCGCCACCGGACGCTTCAGCGCGGGCGAATAGCCGCTGCTGGTGACGCGGCCCGCCGGTGATCCGCCGTGGATAATCGCATCGCCCGGCTGCGGCGCGTCCGCGCCCTCAAGGGCCAGCCCCACGAGCCGCTTGTTCACCGACCCGTAGGTCTGCAGGCGGGCGACGATCTCCTGGCCGGGATAGCATCCCTTGGTGTCGCTGGCCAGCTGCGTTTCGAGCCCGGTTTCCGGCAGCAGATTGTCTTCATCCATGTCGAGGCCGAACCACGGCACCCCGGTTTCGATCCGGGCCGCATTCAGCGCCCCCCATCCGGCGAGCCGAAGGCCAAACGGCGCTCCGCGCTGCTGCAGCAGCGTCCACACGGCCGGCACAGCATCGGGCTCCGCAAGACACAGGACTCCAAGCCGTCCGGTCAGGGAATGGCGGATGAGCCACACCGGCTGATCCTCGAGCGATTTTTTGACGTGATCGCCTGCTCCGGGCAGCGATACCACCCCGCGCAGCGTCTGGGTCAGCAGCTCAATGGCGCGCGGCCCCTCGATGGCCAGCGCGGCCCAGCGGCGCTCGCGATGCTCTACGGTGACCTCTTCGGTGAAGATGTAGCGGTTCAGCGTTTCCGCCACGACGGCGGAGCGGGTCACATCACACATGAGCCAGTGGGCCTGCTCCTCGGCGAGGACCAGCAGATCGCTGATGAGTTTGCCGTTGGCGGTCAGCAGGGCGGCCCGGCAGCCGCCGCCCGGTGAAAGCCGCTTGATGTCATTCGTCAGGAGGTTGTGCAGGAAGGCGGTGCGGTCCTTGCCGCGCACCTCGATAAAGGCCTGGGTCGAGTAATCGACCAGGCCCGCGCCGGCGCGCAGCGCCTCGTACTCCTCCTCGAGGGAGGAGAAGACCCACGGCACGAGCCACGGCCCCAACGGCTCATACCGGGTCGTCGGTGCATGACGTCCATGAAGCATCAGCGACACAGGCATGACCTCACTGTATAGCCGACATCTCCGAGCGTCAAGACTTCCAGAAATTAGGGAGCGATTTGGCGGGTGGCGAAGCAACTGCGCAGCCAGGACCCGCCAAATCCGGGTTGACGCTTGACGGTCAAACTCCTTTCCGCTACTATCACTACGTTCCTTCCGAAGCCCGAAACCCCAGGAGGATTTCATGTCCATTGCCACCGCTTCATCGTCCGCCACCGAGCGCGCCGGAGCCGCCAAGTTCAAGGGCAATCCGCTGACGCTGATCGGTCCGGAAATCAGATCCGGCGCCAAGGCGCCGTCATTCACGGTGACCGGGCAGGATCTCTCGCCGGTGACGCTGGAGGCTTTTCGCGGCAAGCCGCTGATCATCAGCGTCGTGCCGTCGATCGACACCCCGGTCTGCGACATGCAGACCCGGCGGTTCAACGAGGAAGCGGCCAAGCTCAACGGGTTTGAGGTGCTCACGATCAGCATGGATCTGCCCTTCGCCCAGAAGCGCTGGTGCGGGGCGGCGGGCATCGACCGCGTGAAGCTGCTCTCGGACTACAAAGACCGATCTTTCGGCGCCGCGTGGGGCACGCTCATCAAAGAACTGGGACTGCTCAGCCGCGCGGTCTTCGTCGTGGATGCGAGCGGCACGGTCCGGCACGCGGAATACGTGCCTGAAGTCACCACCCACCCGAACTACGACGCCGCGCTGGCGGCCGCCCGCCAACTCGCCAAGTAATCTGCCCAACGGGACGATGCGCGTGTGGCGCGTGCCGGGCATCGCCCTCCGGCTCTGCTGGCCCTATCTGCTGGCCCCCTGGCGCTCGCCGCTGCTGCGCTGGCGCATGGAGACCTACGGCATCCTGGATGAGCAGGGCCGGATGCTCCATGCGGATGAGATCACGCCCGCCCGGTTTCGCCGCTTCCTGCGCGAGCAGCGAAGGACGCTGTACCGGATGCTCCGCTGGGCCGCCTCCCTCTAGTCCCTCGTAGTTGCCCTCTGCGGCTCAATGAGTTAGAATCGACCCGATACCCCGCGGCCTCTTCCAACAAGACGGTCAACAGGGACGGTCCCAGTGAAACGAGCATGGATCATGGGTGGGGTGATCCTGTGCGGGTTGATGCCGCCGGTAGGGGCGATGGTGCCGTTACCGGCGGAACTGTTATTATTCACCCAGCAGGAGCTCTACGCCGCCACCCCCGAACTTGAGACGCAGAGCGTCAGCATCGTCATCAGCCGCGCCATCGCCCCGTACGTGGCCTCGGCGCAGGGCACGCAGCAGGCGCTGAAAGACGCCGGCGTCCGCACGGTGCAGGTCCAGAACATGGCCGGGGACCTCAATGAAGCGGGCCGCATCGCCGCCGAGCTTCGCGCGCATCCGCCGGATGTCATCGTCACCGTCGGCACCGAGGCCACCCGGGCCATGCGCCGGGAGTTTGACGACATTCCCATCATCTCCTCGATGGTGGTGCATCCGGAAACGCTCCTTGAAAAGGATCAGTCCGTCTACGGGGCATCGCTGGAAGTGCCGGCCGGCACGCAGCTCTCGTCGCTGAAAGAGCTGCTGCCCTCCGCCCAGCGGGTGGGCATTCTATACAACCCGACCTTGCACGGCGAAACGGCGATGGATCGGCGCCGCGAGGCCGCGCGCGAGAACCACGTGGAGCTCGTGCTGCAGCCCGTCAGCGCGGCGGCGGATATTCCCAAGGGGCTGCAGGCGCTGCTGGTCAAGCAAGCGGACGCGCTGTGGCTGATTCCGGATGAAACGGTGCTGGCCCCTGAGACGGTGCAGAATCTGCTGCTCGAAACCCTGCGCTCGCGCCTGCCGGTGGTGGCCCCCGCGCTCTTATTCGTGCAGCGGGGCGCGCTGCTGGGCGTCGGCGGCGATTACCGGGAGGTCGGGCGGCAGGCCGGCGAAATGGCGGTCAGCCTGCTGTCCGGCAAACGCCTGGCAGCACCCATGACGGAAGCCCGGAAAGCGGTGCTCTATCTGAATCTGCGCAGCGCCCAGGCGCTGGGGATCGACGTGCCGAAGGCGCTGATCGACCGGGCCGAACAGGTGATCCGCTGATGACCCTTCGACCATGAAATGGAGCCTGAAGCTCAAAACGCTGCTGCTGGTGACGACGCTGGTCGTGGTGGTGGCGACCATCCTGACGGTGGTGAACATCAACCGCCAGCGCGATTTGCTCTTCCGGAATCTGGAGCGTCTCACCGGGGTGCTGGCGCAAAACCTCGCCTTCAACAGCGAATACGGGGTGCTGACCGGCAACCGGGAAGCGCTGCAGGATCTGGTCGACGGCGTCATGCGCGAATCCACCGTCGCCTGTGCTGCGGTGATGGACCGCGACCATGCGATACTGGCCTCGGCCGTCAGGCCGGGCATGGAGCCGTTCGTGCAGGATGCCCTAAAGCTGGAAATGACCGCTGCCCAGCCCCTGCGGCGCTACCTTCGGCACTCCGGCGCCGCCGTCTACGTGGTGCAGCATCCGGTGACGCTGGCCCGTCGGCAGCGATGGAGCGCGGAAGGCGCGCTGTTTTCCGTTCCGGGAAACAGCTCGGAGGAAACCATCGGCGCTGCCGTCGTCGCGCTCTCCACGACGCCGCTGATCGCCTCGCTGGAGGAGGTGCAGCAGACCACGGTGACGCTCACCGGTTTGAGCGTCCTCATCGCCTGGCTGCTCAGCATCATCCTGGTCAATCTGCTGACCAAGCCGCTGCAGCGCCTGAAGGCCGCGACCCATGAAGTGGCCGCCGGCAACCTGGAGGTGCGGCTGGAGGGCGGTCCGCACGACGAGGTGGGCGATCTGACCCGGGCGTTCAACCAGATGGTGCATGAAGTCCGGCAGGCGAGAAACCGCATTGAGGAGTCCAACCGGCAGCTCGAAGCCACCGCCAAGGAGCTGACGAGCCTGAATCAGGAAATGGAGGATCTGCTGCGCGTCGCTTCCCACGATCTGCGCGCTCCGCTCATCAACATCCAGGGGTTTACCAAGCGGCTGGAGCCGATCATGGCGGATACCCTGCGGCTGCTGGAACAGGCGGCCGGCTCCAGCGCGGACGCCGGGCTGCGCGGCGGCATCGAGGCGCTCAGGGGCCAGGTGCAGACCCGTTTCGCCGAATCGATCCGGTTCATTTCCAAGGGCGTGGAAAAAATGGACTCCCTGCTCACGTCGCTGCTGGCGGTTTCCCGCGTCTCCCGCAAGGCCGACCCGGTCCAGCCCAACGATCTCAACGAGGTCGTGGAGGATGTGCTGGCTGTCTTCGACCATCAGTTGAAAGACCGCTCCATCGAAGTCATCCGGCATCCGCTGCCCTCCGATGTGGCCTGCCGCCGCAATGAAATCAACCAGGTCTTCTCCAACCTGATCTCCAATGCGATCAACTACATGGGCCCGGTGGACCGCCGCTACATCGAGATCGGCTCCACCGAACGGCCGGACGAGGTGGAATGCTACGTGCGCGACACCGGCATCGGCATCGGGGATGAGGATCAGGACCGGATCTTCAACATGTTCACCCGCCTGCAGGCGGTGGACGTGCCGGGCGAAGGGGTGGGGCTGGCGTACGTGAAGAAAATCCTGCGCTCGCACGGCGGCAAGCTGTGGGTCCATTCGAAGCAGGGGCAGGGCAGCACCTTCTTTTTCACCCTGCCGCGCCACCGGACTTTTGCCATGGCCGGAAAAGGCTAAAGGAGGACGCTCGAGATGGCCGCGCCGAAGCAGTCCATTCTGATCATGCTGGTGGATGATGACGACGGCCACCGCCTGCTCATCCGGGAGAACCTCCGCGCCGGCGGCATCGTCAACGACGTCATTGAAATGACCGACGGGCAGCAGGCGCTGGATTATCTGCAGCGCCGCAGCAAGTACCAGGACCCGGCGCAGTCTCCGCGGCCTGGGCTGCTGCTGCTCGACATCAAAATGCCGAAAGTGGACGGGTTTACCGTGCTCGAAAAGGTGAAGGCGGATCCGCAGCTGCGGATGATCCCGGTGCTCATGCTGACCTCCACCGACGACCAGGGCGAAGTGAACAAGTGCTATGCGCTGGGCGCCAACAACTACGTGGTCAAGCCGGTGCGCTACGAGGAGTTCCAGGACCGGCTGCGGGCGATCGGGCTGTTTCTCGACATCGTGCGGTTTCCGGACTAGGGCATGGCCACGGCACCGGGTCGCATCCTGCTGTTTGAAGACGATGAAGGCCAGGGCATCCTGACCAAGGACGCCCTGGAAAAAGAGGGTTTTGTCGTCGAGGTGTGCAAGACCGGCCATGAAGGCCTCGACAAGCTCTTTCAGCAGGCCTACCAGGCGTGCCTGATCGACATGCAGCTGCCGGACATCAAGGGCACCGACATTCTCCGGCGGATCAACACCATCCGGCCCGGCACCCTGTGCGTGATCGTCACCGGGCATGGCGATGAAATCATGGCGGTGGAGGCGATGAAGCTGGGCGCAGCCGACTATGTCGTCAAATCCCCGTACATGGGCCATCTGGCAGCACTCCCGCTGGTCCTGCGCGAGGGATTGGAGCGGATGGATTTGCGGGGCGAGCGCGCGCAGCTGCAGACGGAGCTGTGGGAGCATGCCCGGCTGCTGGAGGAGCGCAACGCCGAGCTGCGGCGCGTCAACGAAGAGCTCAAGCGGATCGATCAGCTGAAGTCGGACCTGGTCTCCATGGTCAGCCACGAGCTGCGCACCCCGCTGGCGACGATCAAGGAGTGGACCGCCATTCTGACGGACCAAATCGGCGGCCCCGTCAACGACAAGCAGCGGGAATACCTGACCATCATCAAAACCAACGTGGACCGGCTCGCCCGCATCATCGACGATCTGCTCGACATGGCGAAGATTGAAGCCGGCCGGGTCATTCTGAACAAGGGCTTTACCGATGTCGGCCCCCTCCTCGAGCACGTCATGCAGTCGCTGGGGCCGCTGGCGAAGGGCAAGCAGGTCAGCCTGGAGATCGAATCGCAAGAGGAGTGGCCCGCCGTCTTCGCCGATGCCGACAAGGTCACCCAGATTCTGCTCAACCTCGTCAGCAACGCCATCAAGTTCACGCCATCCGGCGGGCGGGTGGCAGTGGGGCTCGAGCAGGTCGCCCACGAGGTCCAGTTCAACGTGACGGACAGCGGCATCGGCATCGCCGAGCAGGACCTGCCGAAGCTCTTCGAGAAATTCCAGCAGATCCAGCGCGCGCCCGGCCAGACCGGCGGCCACGGCACCGGGTTGGGGCTGGCGATCAGCAAGCGGCTGGTCGAGCTGCACGGCGGCCGCATCTGGGTGATCAGCCAGGAGGGCCGGGGCAGCACCTTCGCCTTCACCCTGCCGAAGTATAACGTCGAGGAAGTGTTCCGCGAATCGCTCAAGGGCAGCCTGGAGCGGGCCAAGCACCAGCAAAGCCGCCTCTCGCTTATCGTAGTTACGCTCGAAAATTTCCAGGAGCTGAAATCGCTGCACGGGCTGGATGAAACCAGCCATCTGCTGAAGGAAATCGAGCTGCTGCTGCGGGACACGGTGCGGCGCCGCGCCGGCGATATCGTGGTCCGCTGGCAGCGCGGGGAAATGGTGGTGATCCTGGCGGAAGTGGACAAACTTGGCGCCCAGGCGATCGCGGCCCGGATCAAGGAGCAGGTGCAGCACCGCGCCTTCGCCCTGGCCGGCGTGCCGGTGACGCCGGATCTGTCGATCACCACCGCCACCTATCCGGATGAGGCGCTTACCGACGAGGAGCTGCTAAAGGTGCTGGAGCGGGGGCCGCAGGGCGCTGCCGCCAAGACGCGCATCATGGTCATCGATGACGAGCCGAAGCTGCGCCAGTTCCTGAAGGAGATCCTCGAGCTGCGCGAGTACGAGGTGCTCACGGCGGAAAACGGGCCGGATGCGCTTCAGCAGCTGAAGCGGCAGAAGGTGCACCTGATTCTCCTGGATCTGATGATGCCGGTGATGGACGGCTATGAGGTGTATCATTTGCTGAAGGAAAATCCGGAGACCCGGGATGTGCCGGTCATCATTGTGACGGCCCGCGGCGAGCGGAAGGACCGCCAGTTGGGCATCGACAGCGCGCCCTACAACTATCTGGCCAAGCCGTTTCAGACCGAGGATCTGATGCTCAAGGTCCGGGAAGTGCTGCGCCGGCATGCCGCCAACGCCGGAACGCGGTAGTGCACCGCGTGCTGGTCGTCGAGGATGAGCCGGAGCTGCTGCAGGCGCTGATGGTGCGGCTGACCGCCTGCGGCTATGCCTGCTCGGCCGCCCGCAACGGGATCGAAGGCCTGGCAAAAGCGCAGGAGGAGCGCCCGGATCTGATCGTCGCCGATTTGCTCATGCCGGAGATGGGCGGCGCGGAAATGATCCGGCGATTGGCGGCGGAACAGGCGACCGCCTCCATTCCGGTGATCGTCTTGACGGCGGTGCCGCTGAAGCAGGCGGGCCATGTGCAGGCGGCGCGGGTGCTGCCGAAACCGTTTGATTCGCAGGCGTTGGTCGACGCGATGCGCGAGATCTTGAATCCCAATGCGGCAGGAGGGCCGTCGAATGGCTGAACCGAAGAAGATCCTCGTCGTGGATGACGAGCAGCAGCTGGCGCTGGCCGTGAAGATCCGGCTGCAGTCCCATGGCTACCAGGTGGTCACGGCCCATAACGGCCAGATGGCCCTTGAGGTGGCCGAGAAAGAGCGGCCGGATCTGGTCATCATGGATGTCCTGATGCCGGTCATGGACGGCTATTCCTGCCTGCGGGAGCTCAATGTCCGCTTCGGCCGGGGCAAACTGCCGATCATCATCCTGACCGCCCGCGACCGGATGAAAGACCTCTTCGAGCTGGAAGGCATCGAAGACTACGTGGTCAAGCCCTTCGACCACGAAGATCTGCTGGTGCGCATCGAGCGCGTCTTCAAGCGCCGCGCCGCCGGCACCGCCGCCTGATCCGGTTTCCCGACGCTGGCGCGGTTGACCGGGCCGGGTTACTGAATTAGAATAGTAAGGTTATGCCAGCCACGATTCCCCTCCAAGATACCGTCGTGTACGGGCCGATCCGCTCCCGGCGACTGGGCAACTCCTTGGGCATCAACGTCTTGCCGTTGACGCACAAGGTCTGCTCCTCCAACTGCGTCTACTGCCAGTACGGCTGGACGCTGCCCGGCCCCTCCGCAGAAAAAATCAGGCGGGCACCCGAGCTGCTGGCGGAGATCGGGCGCTCCTTCGAGCGGCACGCCCGGGAGGGCACGGCGGTGGACTGCATCACCCTGGCCGGCAACGGCGAGCCGACGCTGCATCCGGATTTGGACGAGCTGGTCACCGGCCTGTTGTCGCTCCGCGACCGCCATTTTCCCGGGGCTGAGGTGGGGATTTTGTCCGACGCCACCCAGGTGACCCGGCCGTCGGTGCGGCAGGCGCTGCAGCGGCTCGACGCGCGCTACATGAAGTTCGACGCGGCGGATGAGGCGACCTGGCGGCGCATCAACGACCCGCTCGGCAAGACCGATTTCACGGCGATGGTCGAGGGATTGCGCACCCTGCCGGAGATCATCCTCCAGAGCATGTTCATCCAGGGCAGCTTTGACAACACCGGTGAGCCGCACCTGCGGGTGTGGGTGGAGCAGGTGGGCCGCATTCGTCCCCGGTCGGTGCAGGTCTACACGACCGACCGCGGTACTGCCGCCGCCGGCATCACCGAAGTGCCGCGCGCGCAGCTGCAGCGCATCGCCGACCGGCTCGCCGAGGCTACCGGCATTGCCTCCGAGGTATTCGACTGATGAAGCACCGGACGATCGGCACGACGGATGTGAACGTCTCCGAGGTCGGCTTCGGCGTCTGGACCGTCGCCACGACCTGGTGGGGCGTCAAGGACGAAGCCTTCGGCATCCGGCTGATGCAGCAGGCCTTTGACGCAGGCATCACCTTCTTCGACACCGCGGATACCTATGGCAACGGCCTCGGCGAGACGATTCTGGCCAAGGCGCTCGGCGGGAAGCGGGACCGGCTCACCATCGGCACCAAGTTCGGCTATGACTTTTACCAGAACACCTCGCGCCGCGGCCATGAAGAGCTGCCGCAGGACTGGCGGCCGGAGTATGTGCGCAGAGCACTCGAGGAAAGTTTGAAGCGGCTGCAGACCGACCACATCGACATCTACCAGCTGCACAATCCCCGGATCGACGCGCTGCAGCGGGACGATCTCTTCGCAACGCTGGAAGCGCTCAAGCAGGAAGGCAAGATCCGCGCCTTCGGCCCGGCCCTCGGGCCGGCGATCGCCGAACGGCAGATCGAGGAGGGCGCCTACGCCATCGAGCACCGCCGCACCGACATCGTCTACATCATCTACAATCTGCTGGAGCAGATGCTGGGACAGTCCCTCTTTCCGCTGGCGCGCCAGAAGCACCGCAGCATGCTCGTCCGCGTGCCGCATGCCTCCGGGCTGCTCGACGGCACGGTGACTCCGCAGACGGTCTTCGGCGAGGACGATCACCGATTCCACCGCGTCTCCACCGATGAGAAGAAGCGGCTCTGGCAGGTCAACGGCCTGAAGAAGGTGGAGCAGATCCGGTTTCTGCTCGACGGCGGCCGCACGCTGGGCCAGGCCGCGATCCAGTGCATTCTCGCCGAGCCATCGGTGGCCTCGGTGCTGCCGAACATCTACAACGAACAGCTGCTGCGCGAGTTTGCCGAAGCCCCCAACACGCCGGCGATCACCCCGGAAGAGCTCTCGCGCGTCGGCCGGCTGTACGCGGAGTCGTTTGGGATCGACGCAGTGCCGGCCGGAGGATCCGCATGAGCGTGACCGCGGCCCAGGCCTTCGATGCCATCGACAAGTCGCTGCTCACCGAGGTGCAGAAGCGCTTTCCGATCGACCACCGGCCCTTCCAAATCCTCGGCGAAAAGCTGGGCATCTCCGAGCAGGAATGCCTCGAGCGCGTCGGCCGGCTGAAGAAGGACAAGGTGATCCGCCAGCTCTCCGCGATCTTCGATACCAGAGCGCTCGGCTATCAGAGCACGCTGGCGGCGATGAAAGTTGATGAGCAGCGCGTGGATGAGGCCGCCGAAGTGATTAACCGGCATCCGGGCGTCTCGCACAACTACAAGCGCAACGATCCCTTCAACATCTGGTTCACCGTCGCCGTGCCGCCGGGCGATTCGCTCGAACGGGTGGTCCAGATCCTCCACGCGCTGGCGAAGGCCGAAGAGACGATCATTCTGCCGACGCTGCGGCTCTACAAGATCGGCGTGAAGCTGGATTTGACCGGCCAGGAATCGGCGCTTGAAGCCCAGGAAGATATTTACAACGAGCAGCGCCGCAACGCCGCCAAGCCGCCGCTGACCGAGCAGGACATCCGGCTCATCCGGGTGATGCAGGAGGATCTGCCGATGCTGGAGATCCCCTACGCGGTCTGGGCCGAGCAGGCCGAGACCACCGAGGAGGAGTTTTTCGCCTGGGCCAGGAAAATGGAGCACCTGGGCTACATGCGCCGCTTCGCCGCCATCCTCCACCACCGCAACGCCGGCTTCAAGGCCAACGCCATGGTTGTCTGGGAGCTGCCGCAGGAGCAGGTCGACGCGGCGGGCGAGCAGATGGCGCTCTTCAGGGAAGTGAGCCACTGCTACCGCCGGCCGGTCTACCCGAACTGGCCGTATCCGCTCTTCACGATGATCCACGCGGAGACGCATTCGGCCTGCATGGACGTCGTCAAGCGCATCGAGGAGAAGGCCGGGACGTTTCCGCATAAGAGCCTCTTCAGCACCAAGGAATACAAAAAAATCCGCGTCAAATACTTCACCCCCGAGCTGGACACCTGGTGGGCCCAGGTCGGCAGCAAGGTAAAAGTCTAGTATTCCACTTAGGTTTACCTGCCTATATTCCTTTTGTTCTTGATAAAATAAGTCATCTATGAGAAGCTATCTCTAATGGCCAACACCGCAGAACTGATCAAAACACGCTACGGCGACCCCTTCGCGGTCATGAAGGCGGTGGAGCGCGCCGCCACACAGGGCTATGAGAGCCTGTCCGAAGACGATGTCTTCATGTGCAAGTGGATCGGCCTCTATACCCACCGGCATGAGAAGGGCTACTTCATGCTGCGGACCAAGCAGCCCAACGGCTTCGTGACGCCGGAGCAGCTGGACCTCATCGCCGACATCGCCGAAAAGCAGAACAAAGGTTACGCCGACATCACCACGCGGCAGGACTTCCAGCTGCACTGGGTCCATCACAAGGACGCGGTGGGCATCCTGCAGCGGCTGCAGGATGCCGGCATCTCAACGCTGGGGGCCTGCGGCGACATCCCGCGCAACGTGGTCGGCTGTCCGGTGGCGGGCGTGGACCAGGAAGAGCTCTTTGACGCTGGGCCGGTGGCCCAGCAGGTGAGCGACTTTTTCCTCGGCAACACGGCCTACAGCAACCTGCCTCGCAAATACAAAATCGGCGTCTCCTCCTGCCGGACGCAATGCTCTCATCCGGAAATCCAGTGCGTCGGACTCGTGGGTGCTGAGCGGCGCGCCGACGGCAAGACGGAGCACGGCTTTGATCTGCGCGTCGGTGGCGGGCTCTCCACCCAGCCGTTCATCAGCCGGCGGCTGGGCGCGTTCGTCAGGCCGGCGGAGGTCATCGAGGTCATCAAGCACATCACGGACATTTGGCGCGACACGCCGGAGTACCGCGAGAAGCGCCACCGCGCCCGCATCAAGTTCCTGGTCCACGATTGGGGGACGGAGAAGCTGCGGCAGGCGATCGAGGAGCGGCTGGGCCGCAAGCTCGACGATACCCCGGCCGATTTTCAGGATCCCGGAGACACTTATCGCGACCATGTCGGCGTGCACGCACAGAAGCAGGCCGGGCTCTATTACATCGGAGCGCCGGTCCTGGTTGGGCGGATCACCAGCTCGCAAATGAAGAAAATTTCCGATTTGTCCCGCCGCTACGCGGACGGCAAGACGATCCGGCTGACGATCCGGCAGAACATTCTGCTGCTCAACATTCCGGAGGCCAACGTTGAGAAGGTGCTGACCGGGCTGGAGGACATCGGGCTCTCCGTCAACGCCCACCCGGTGCGGCGCAGCGTGGTGACCTGCACCGGCACCGAGTTCTGCAAGCTGGCGATCACCGAAACCAAGGCGCGCTCCCGGCAGATCGTGGAATATTTGGAGAAGCGGGTGCCGCTGGATGAGCCGCTGCGCCTGCACATCACCGGCTGCCCCAATGCCTGCGCCCAGTATCAGATCGGCCACATCGGCATGATGGGCTCGAAGACCAAGCTCGACGGCCAGCTGGTCGACGCCTACGATATCCTCATCGGCGGCCGGATGGGCAAGGACGCGGCGTTCAACCACCCCATCCTGCGGAAGATTCCGGCCACCGAATGCGCCAAACGGCTGGAGCAGCTGCTGCTGGGCTATCTGAAGCAGCGCAAGGGCCGCGAGCCGTTCAACGATTGGTGCGCGCGGGTCGGCGATGCCGAGCTGGTCAAACTGTTGACCGGCGGAAAGCCGCATCCGCTGGACGACGCCGACGATGTGCCGGTGCCGAAAACGCCCGAGGCGGACGGTCCGGTCTACTCATGAAATCGCTCGCGGTCATCGTCTCCGGCGGCACCACCAACCAGCTGATCCAGGCGCTGACGGTGCTGATGGCCTCGGTGCACTCGGACATCAAGGCGCGGGTGCTGTTCCGGGATGAGTCGGTGCTGCGGCTGACCCCCGCGCGCATCAATACGGTGGAGCTCTCGCCGGGGCTGGCCGCGGACGCCGAAGGGGTGCGCCAGCGGTTGAAGAAGCTGGATCTGCTCGATCTGCACAAGCTTTGCCGGGACATCAAGGCCTCCGGCGACGTGAAGTATTATGTGTGCAGCTCGTCGCTGGCGATCAGCGGGCTGAAGCGGGAGGATTTGATTCCGGAAATCGATGAAGTGCGCGGCTTGCCCTCATTTCTGCTGGAAGATGTGGCGTCCGCCGATAAAGTGCTGACCTTCTAATGGCGAATCTTACGCGCGATCAAATTTTGCGGTACAGCCGGCATCTCATCATGCCCGAAGTGGGCATCGAGGGCCAGCAGAAGCTCAAGGATTCCGGCATTCTGCTCATCGGCGCCGGGGGACTGGGCTCTCCGCTCGGGCTGTATCTGGCCGCAGCCGGGGTGGGGCGGCTGGGCATCGTCGATTTCGACAAGGTCGACTTCACCAACCTCCAGCGGCAGATCATCCACCGCACCGAGGATGTCGGGCGGCTGAAGGTCGACTCGGCCAAGGAGCGGATCGCGGGCATCAATCCGGAGGTCCAGGTCACCACCTACAACCTCAAGCTCTCGCGCGAGAACATCATGGAGCTGATCAAGCCGTATGATGTCGTCATCGACGGCACCGATAATTTTCCGACCCGGTATCTGGTCAACGACGCCTGCATCTTCCAG
>Ga0209515_10006769_pt1 | contig 14098 bp, 11 predicted proteins | sample Subgroupgradi54m_FD_187454 | JGI IMG/M metagenome (GOLD analysis project Ga0209515, IMG submission 187454) | Subsurface groundwater microbial communities from S. Glens Falls, New York, USA - GMW60B uncontaminated upgradient, 5.4 m (SPAdes)... ...
TAAAGAGAACTTTGCGTAATTCACTTTTAGGAGGTTTTGTGTTACAAAACCTAGGTAAGAACCTTAGGTTCTTACGATCTCCTCGTTCTTCTCTCTTCGTTTTCAACTATTTTAAGAGAGCTCACGCTACAGCATTTTTTAGTAAGAAATTTAATCGATGTATATTATAAACTATTCCTACAAAGATTTGCTGAACATAGACTCGAGAAATGGTTGTTAATTTTGTCCTTCCTGATTTAAAGCTTCTTGTCATTGTCCCAAAGACATGTTCAATCCTGCATCTCACTCTGCTGATTCTCTTGTTTCTAAGAAATTCATCAGCGATGAATTTTCCGCGTTTCATTGTTCCATCTCCTTTAGCTTTAGTCTTACATCCACTATATCCCCTATCTCTTAAAATTATTTCATCTTCCTCTGCCAGATCCACATTACCATCATGGGTTTTTGCAGTTGTCAAACCAATCTTAAGAATAAGTTTATTCTTACTCTCTATCTTTATGTGTTCTTTAAATCCAAAAATATTTTTTTCTCCTTTCTTCGTCCAAGAACCATCAGCACTTCTTGAAGTTCTTGCTTCTCTTCCTCGCTCGTCCATTCCAGAATTCTTTTTTCCTGGATCTGCATGGATGAAACGTGCATCCTGAATAACGCCTTTTTCAATAATTATTCCTTTGTTAGCAATCTGCCGTTGTAATTCATCCCAGATCTCTTCAATTTTATTTCCGTCTGTCAATTCTTCTCTGAATCTCCAGATTGTAGAATAATCTGGAATGTTTTCTGGAAAACCTAAGAACTGCTGAAAGTCAAGACGATTGTAACAATTATATTCTGTTTCTTCATCACTCATTGAATAACAAGCCTGAAGAAATAAAATCTTAATCATCAAGATTTTTTCATATTCAGGTCTTCCAACAAGACTCGATTTTTTAGGAAAGACGTTTAGAAATTTTCTCCAATTAATGAGTTTATTTATTTCCTCTAAGTTCTTTTTTAGTTTACTCACTTTCTCATATTTCGTTTTCAAAGCATAATCAATTAAATTTTCCATTAAAATTTCACCTCTCTAAAGAAGAGGTGAAACTAAAATAAATAGATTATGCAACTACACTAGCTAATTTTGCAAAGTTCTCTAAAACATTTTAACTTTTAAAGAGAATTGACTTAATTACTTATTAAAAGAGTGAAATTTCAAATCTTCCATGAAATCTTTAAAAGATCTCATTTCTTTTTAAAAACTTACCTCAATCTTATTGTTTCTAAATTCTTTGGAGCAACAGTTTCAACTCTAAATTCTTGATAAAGAACACTTGCAAGTTCTATGCATCTACTATAGTCTCCATGAATCGTAATTACTTTTTTAGGTCTGGGTTCTAAACTTCCCACCCAATTTACTAATTGTTTAAAATTACTATGACCACTAAATCCTCTGATACTTTGTGTTCGCATTAACACTTTTATTGTCTCTTGTTTTCTTGTTCCCCCAGAAACAAAATTAATTTCTCTTTCTCCTTCTTCAAGTCTTCTTCCAATACTTCCTATTCCTTGATAACAGGTAAAAACTAATGCATTTTTTGGATTTTCAGCAAAATGTTTAAAATATTCTAACGCTGGTCCACCTTGAAGCATTCCGCTTGTTGCCATGACAATATACGGTCCTTTTGCATCTTTGACTTCTTGCATTTCTTTTTGACTTACTATTTTTTTAAAAATTGGACTTAAGAAAGGATTATGGTCTTTTTGAAATATTTCTTTTTTAATTCTTGGACTTAAGAAATCAGGATATGCTGTATGAATTGCTGTGACATCCCAGACCATTCCTTGCATATAAATTGGCATTTCTGGAATTTTTCCTTCTCTCATTGCTCTTTCTAAAATTAACATAATTTCTTGACTTCTTCCAACTCCTAAGACAGGCATTAACACCTTTCCTTTTTCTTGCGCTACTTCATTAATGGTTTTAATTAATTCATCTTCACTTTCTTTTCTACTTGGACTATTGTCTGCTCTTGTTCCATAGGTACTTTCCATCATCACACTTTCTACTCTTGGATATTTTGTGTTTGCTGGACCTAATAAATTACTCATTTCATAATTGAAATCGCTTGTGTAGAGAAAATTATGTAAACCGTTGCCTATATGTAAATGAGCAATTGCACTTCCTAAGGTATGACCTGCATCGTATAATGTTAAACGCATATCTGGAGTAATATCACTTACTTGTTCATAATCTAAACACACTGTGTGTTTTACAAATTCTTTGACATCTGTAACTCCATACATTGGTTCATTGCCTTCTTTTTGTGCAATTTCAATTAAATCTAAACACATGAGTGCTGTTACATCTCTGACTGGAGCAGTACAATAGGTTGGGCCTTTAAATCCCATTTTGTATAAAAATGGTAAGGTGCCACAGTGATCGATGTGGCTATGACAAAGAATTACTGCGTCTAAATCTTGAATATTAAATTCTGGAGCATCTAAATACGGAAAAGCATGTTCTTTTGAAGCAGCAACATTAAACCCGCAATCTAAGAGTACTTTACTTTCAGGCGTTTGTAAAAAGAAACAACTTCTTCCTACTTCTCGAGCGCTTCCTAAACATGTTAAACGCACCCACTCTTCTCTTTTCTCTTTTGTCCATCCTTCATAAATTCTTTTTCCAATTTTATGTAAGAATTTTTTTCTATATTCGCTAGAATCGTATAATACTTGCCTGATGTTTTCTATTAATTGAGAACGCATTGGGGGAATTCTTCTTACAATAGGAGTCCATAATGTTGCTTTTTTTATATCTTTTAATAAATCTCCTCCTCTTCCAATTGTTAACCCAGGTTTACCAGATTCAATAATGACTCTACTTCTTTGCGTATCAAAGATAATATTTGGTTTATCTACATCTTCTGGCAGAATTTCTTCAATTTTCTTTTTTGTTTCTTCCATATCTAGTAAGATTGAAGGATCTGCTCTTACTTCTACTCTTTTTTTAATATTATCAACAATTTGTTTAATAACTCCTTTATTATCTAAGAAAAATTCTTTATTTTTTGTATAGAGTACTATATCTGCGCCTTCAAACACTGCATCTGAGATTTTTACCTCTGCAGGTATATCTTTCAATACTTCATCTATGATTTTTACCATTTCTTGCTCTTGATAAGAATTTTATAACGTTTTATACAGACATTTTTGTATCTAAATGTTTTGTTAATACTTTCTTTGCTCCGTCTTTTGTGATTGCAATAACATCAATGCCGCATCCACTTGCAGTATCTCTTTGTACTGCTGCACTTACTGCAGCCACTGCTATTTTTATTCCTTCATCTACACTCATATTGGGTTTATAATTTGCTTCTAGCGCTCCCATTGCAAATACCATTCCAGAACCATCACAAGCATAATCATCTACTAAATTTAAAGATCCATCCATTCCTAGATCATATAAATAACATCCTGTTTTATCTACACCACCAACTAAGAATCCAGTTATTCCTGGAATTGCACTATATTTTCTTGAATTATTATACACTAAATTTGCTAAAATATTTACAGACTCTCTTACTTTTAATGATTTTCCTTTTCTTAATTCATCTACTTTAATTTGAGCTTTAACTAATTTTACTAATAACTGAATATCTGAAACTAATCCTGCAACTGTTAAGGCTAATGTGTCGTTGATACTAATAACTTTTTCCATCGTTTTAGAAGAAACAATCATTCCTCCTAAGGTTGCTTTTTTATCTGCAGCTAATACTATTCCATCTTTACAGACAAGACCAACAGTTGTTGTTCCTGTTTTTTTTAAACGTGATTGCTCCATCTTTAATTCCTCAGAAACCATCTTTATTTCTTTACTCTTATCTTCTTTATATAGTTTTTGGTGAAGATTTTTACTTGTCGTTTCTGGAAATTATTTCGCCAAAATTATTTAAAGTAATTAAAAGAGATAAATTTATGAGTGCACTTGATAAAATTAATCCTCAAAATATAAAAGTCTTTATATTGGTCTCAATTGGAAGAGCAAGTTCTGTATTTATTCAAGGTCTATTTGAAGGTCATCCTGAAGTTTTAACAATAGCTGGTACTAGTTTTTACCTGGATAAAGTCTCAACTAAACAAAGCCTTAAGGAAACTTCTAATAAGTTTTATCAAAAAATAGAACGAGGAATTACTTACAATAATAAGCATTATAGATTTAACGAATCTTTTCCAAAAGAAAAGTTCTATAAAAATTTAAAAAGGTATATTGAATTTTTTGGATTAAATACAAAAAATCTTTTTCTTGGTGTTCATTATGCATTTGCTCTGCATTTCAATTTTAACATTAATAATCTAAAGTATATTCTTGCTCATGGACACACTTCTGAGTTTCTCTTTAAGATCTTAAAAGATTTTCCAGATTCTAAAATTATCTATGCTGTCAGAGATCCAAGAGCAAATTATCTCTCTTATAAGAAAAAATTGGAGTTTATTATTAAAAATCCTAACTGCATTTCAAAATCAGTAATTGTTGAAAAACAATTAATACTAAATAAAAAAAATTATTTTCCTATTTTTTTAAACTTAAAAAAGAAATTACTTTTAATTAAGTTTATGGGCTCAATCTATAAGGAATACTTCTTTTTTAATATTTTAAAAAAACGTTGTGAATTACTTGTAATAAAACATGAAGAACTACACACTAATTACCCAAAAATAAAAAGAGAGATAATTCAATTTTTATCGATAAAATCAGATTCTGCTTTAGAAACTTCTACTTTTTTTAATAAACCTTACAATAGTAGTGAGAGTATGATCCCCTCCACGATTAAAGTGAAAAGTAGTAAACCAAACAAAAAATTTGCTCATGAACAATGGAAAGAAGAATTATCATCATTTGAATTAAAATTAATCCAATTTATTTTTTTTGGCATGATGAAAACTTTTAATTATAAAAAAATAAAATTTTGATGTTCTCATTTTGACAAACTCTTAGCTACTATTAAGAATTCTATCTAATTATAGATTTGGTTTAATGTACTCTTATTTTTTCTTTCTTATTAGGCTTATATTTCCGTAAGAATATTATTAGTAAAAAGAGGGTTATTAAAGAAATTATATGGCCTAAGATAAAATGTAAAGAGAGTTCTCTTTTCTTACTTTTGTTTCTATTATCTAATTTTTGTATTTCTAGACACCCTTGACTAAAAACTTTAGTTTTATTTATCCAAGAATAATTAGGACTATAGAGGGCACAAACATCTTTTACCACCAATTGCACTCCTTCTTGTTCTAGACAATTTATTTCCTTTTTATTCAGACAGTAACTAATATTATTTTGAAGTTCATTTGAAAAACCAAATCTTGCAGATCCAACGATAACTAAAGGTTCGATTATCTGATTTATTGGGGTAGCAATGATTCCATCTAAAACCTTTTCAGTCCAATTATATTTTAGATAATTCTCCCAAGGAAGGTAGATTATATATCCCCTATTATTTTGTTCTTTTAAAAATAGATTTGCTTCTTCATACTCCTTAGGAAATTTAACTTCTTGTATTTGTCCTCCTAGGCCAATTAAAGGATAGGTATAAAATAGGATGAAAACGATAAACAACAACGTACCCCCATATTTTATTACACTTTTTTTATCACTTATGTATTTTTTTATTTTTTTAATTAAAAATTCTAATCCTAATGGACAGAAATAGGCATAACTTAAGCAGATGAATATAACAAATTTATGTGAATCTCTGAATCCATTGAATAGAGGAATATTGTTGAATAAAAAATTAAAGATTATTGAAGTATATTTATTTGAAAATCCCGTACCTAAGATTAGTCCTATCCACCAAAAAGAATAAAATAACTTTGATTTTATGTCTTTATAACTTACATAATATCCAATAAACATAAGGATTACTAAAATAAAAACAAGGAGATACCAAAGAGATATTGGAATTGAAGCATATGTTGTCAGATAGGTATTTTCTCTCCAAAATCCCCACATTCCCATTACTTTTATTATTGGAGTGATATTATCTGAAACTTGTGGAGAAAAAATATTTTCTTGAGAAGTGTCGATAGAAGAAAATAATTTATCACTTAATAAACTTTGGAACCAATATGCATTGAGCGATAATGATAAGAGAGAGAAGACTAAGAGGAATTTAAGGTATTTTTTTAGATCTTTAGTTTTAAAATAGAATATTGCTGTTATGATTAGAACAATAAAAGATAATCCTAGGAAATGTAAAGAAATAAACCCAAAAAAAGAAAAAATTATTGCATAAATTATACTATCTTTATTATTACTTTTTTCATTAAAAATTTTTATTGTGTGATAAACTAAAACTGGGAAAAGTAGATATCCCATAATTAAAGATAACTGTCCGGTTATTATTCTTGAATATATAAATGGATTGAAGAAATAAATAAAACTAAAAAATAAAGGATGTTTAGATATCTTTTTAATATAATAATAAGAGATGAAGAAAGCTATGAATATTGTACTTTGAAAAATAATACTATCTAAATGAATGATAGAAAATATTAGTCTTATTAGATCGAGAAATTGAATCCAGGTATCATTTCCATTGGTATGTAAGAACTTAAAAAACTGAAAATGATAATTTTGGATGAAATCTAAAAACATTAACTCTTTAAATAAATTATTATAGAAAATTAAGAGAAAAATTAAAATGATGATTAGATATTCATAATATTTTCTTAGATAATATTTTATTTTATTAATGAACATGGAAGCTACTAAATCTTACCAGATATAAACTTTTAGTTGCTTTATTTTTCTATTTTTATTAACTAATTAATTCTTTAAAAACTAATAGTTTAAGGTAGTTTATATTTTTTTGAATTTTGTTTTAAAGTAAATCTTTATTATCTGATAACAATGATAACTTAAGAATACAACTTTAATAATAAATAAACCTAAAAGAGGTATAAAATATATTTTTCTGCAAAATTCTAATATCAGTTTATTTATTCCTTGATATTTTTTTATATTTTCAATTGACAAATTTCTAAAATCATTTCCCAATGTTCTTATATAAATATTTTTATATGGGCTCTCTTTTTTATAATCAAAATATTTCATCATATCTGAGAATATAAATTGTATAAATATTAATTCATAAGAAGTTAGTTCAAATTTCCAATTTTCTTCGACAAATTTTTTATTGGGAATTATTGAAGTTAAACCTCTTGTTGAACTTTTCCATTCAGAACCATCATAAGGTAAATTAAAGAAAGTACAACTTTCTATTTCTTTAGAATATTTTATTTTTAAAAAAGAGATAATCTCTTTTTTTAGTATTTTATAATCTTTATGAAGTATTTCATGTTTTACTACAAATACTTTAAATTTATTTTTTATTAATCTTTTTAAAAAGAGATAATGGTTATATGTGAAACCTAAACCAAATAACAAATATCCTTTTTTTTTATAAGACAGATAATTAGCTCTCGGATCCCTTGTAGTAAAAAAAATCTTTTGATCCTTAAAATCTTTTAAACTCCTTAAAAAAGTAATTAAATCGTGAGAACCCAATAATATATATCTTATTTTTGATAGGTCTCTATCTGAAATTTTAGCATAGCTATAATATATTCCTATTAACAATGTTTTTGTACTTACTCCAAAAGTTTTTAGATATTCTAATAAATATTTTTTAAATTCTTTTTTAGGTATTTTATTTTCTATATCTAAACTTTTAATATATGGTTGAATATATATTCTTAATTTTTTGTAAATATTTTCAGTTATAATCTCTAAATTTTTTAATTTTATATCTCTTTCTTCTGGATAAAAATGCCCTACGATTGTTATTATTTCTGGATGTCCTTCTAAAAGGCCTTGAAAAAATATAGAACTTGATCTTCCAATGTGTAGAATATTAGCAATTTTTATCTTTTCTGGATCAAAATTATAAAATTTAATATTTTCCATTTTTAACATTTTATTGATAATTTTAATAACTAAATTTTTTCTCTTTTTCTCTTAACTAAATTAAAAAATAAAAAAAGGCATTTAAAACCTGATGACTTTTTTAAAAAATTATTTTTAAAATAGAAACTAACCAATTTTTTCCAACAATACATAACCTCAAAATATTTCATTATGATCATAAAAATCAACAAAAATGGATTTTTTAATCCTTTTTTTAATAGTTTATTTATTGGAAACCTATAAAAAAAATTTAATTGTTTCTTTATCAATAGGGGATACCTCTCACTATAAATTGGTAGCCAATTTAAATAATAGTTCTTCTTTCTTGCATTTCCAAAAATTTTTAATTTACCTTCATCATGCAATACATAATTATTTGCTCTTAATGCCTTTCCACCAACCATTTTTAACTTATTATAAAAATCCCAGTCTTCAAATCCAGTTATAGTTTCATCATACCCCCCAAACTGAAAGTATACTTTCTTTTGAAAAAATCTAGGTGCTTCGATAAGATCTTTATTTGTATAAAATTCTCTTTCAAAAGCTTTTACTTTAGCCCAAAAACCAATACCAATAGATTTTTCTGGAAGTATAACTGCTTCACAATTAAATTTTTCAAATAAAAGAACACATTCTTTAATTGAATCTTTATGAAAATAAATATCTGAATCATGTATCAACAAATATTTACCCCTTGCTTTTTTAGCTCCAAAGTTTCTTTGTGAGGATCTTTCTGGACCAATATTAAAAATAAAATTTGTATATTTTTTCGCAATTTTAAAAGTTTCATCTGTAGAATTATTATCAACAATTATTAATTCAAAGTTTTTATAAGTCTGATTTTTAAGAGATTCTAAACATCCATTAAGAGTTCTAGCTGAATCTTTAGTTGTTATTATTACAGAAACTAATACTTTTTTAACCATTTATCAAACTCCGTAATATTCTTTTCCCAATTACAATAACCTTTAGAAAATTCAAGAGACTTTTTACTAAGAGTCAACATTAGAGATTTATTATTTATGAGTTTATTCATATAATCTGCTAATTCAAAATAATTATTATTTTTACAAATAAAGCCTGTTTTATTTGCATCTCTTAAACCAGGAACATTGTAGGTTATCGCTAATGTTCCATTAGCATTTGCTTCAGTTACTATTAATCCCCACCCTTCTCTTACTGAAGTAACAAGAATTGCGAAAGCTTTTGCCATTAGTTTATTTCTTTCTTCTAGAGGAATATACCCTGTAAATATAACTCTCTTTTCTAATTTTAAACAACTTATTAAATTGGCTAATTCGTGTTTATATGTTCTATCTCCTTCGCCAATGATATGCAGTTTAAAATTCTTGACCTGTGAAATTGCTTTAATACAATCTTCAACTCTTTTATTTCTTACTAACCTTCCACAAAAAACAAAAAATTTCTCTTTTTTTATAATTTTATCAATTGGTTTGAAGTCGATATTATTCTCTAGTACTATTGACTCTTTAGACAAAGAATATTTTCTCCAATCTTTTTCTGTTGATTTAGAAACACAGATACATTTCGTATTGAAATATAATTTAAGATAAAACCATTCTAAGATATAACCTATAAGAGCTAATGGGAATTTACATTCATAAAACCAGATTTCTTTAGTTAACTGATGAAAGAAAGCAATTTTTTTCTTTTTGGATATAACTAATGGGGTAAAAAATGGAATGACACAGATTTGATCAATAAAAATATCAAATTTATTTCTATTTTTTAGAGCATATAAAAATCCGTGAAGATAAACACTTAATTTTCCTCCTTTTCTTATTATTTTATATTCATTATAATTTTCTTCATCGAGAGCACCTTGATATTTTTTTGTAAATAAAGTTACTTCATGGCCTTTTTTTGCAAGTCCATTTAAATAGATATCAATAACAACTTCAGCTCCTCCTTTTTCAGGATTTTTAAGATCTTTCCAAGACAGCATTAATATTTTCATTTAAATTTTTCCCATTATATTTTATTATATTATTTATACATACTTTATACTCTTTTTTATCTTTTATTAATCTAATCATTTTATTATAAAAATCATCAACATCGGTACAAACATAACCTAAGTGATTACTTTTAACTTCTTCACTCGTACTTGTTAAATTATCACATACTACTGGAAGTCCACAAGCAAGATATTCTCTTATTTTTAATGAATCACCGAAATGAATATGTGAATCTTTATTTGAATACCAAGAAAGCCCTATATAATTTTTAGATATTTCTTTAAATACCTCTTCACGTGATAAAAATCCCTTATAAATTATATTTTTTTCTAAATTTAATTTTTTTACATTTTCTTTAAATTCAGTATCAGGTAAACCTATTATTATTAATTTTATAGTTTTATAAGTTTTAACTAATTTCTTAACTAAACTTAAAATATTTTCTGTTTCTAAATGATCAGTAAACTTTTCACTAATCAAAAGAATATCTTTATTTCTTTTATCTATTGCTCTAAATTTAATATTAGGAATTATTGGTATATTGCGTCTAATTATCATATTTTTTGCAATAAACTTAAATTTATCATGAACTCTTTTTGAAACAACAGATGTTAGATCTGCATTTTTTATAGCAAATTTATATAATCTTTGATATAGAAATTCAAAAATAAGATTATCAAACCTGGAAGGAGAATAGTCAACACTATGAAAGTATAACTTCTTACAATAATTAAATTTTTTAAAAAAATAAGTTGGTAGAAAATTAAGAGGGTCTGAACTTATTATAAGATCATATTTTTTATTTCTTTTAATAACCAAAAAGATATTCTTAAAAAATTCAAAAATAAAAATAAAGGGAGGTTTTAATTTTATCTTTTTAAATTTTGATTTAGAATTATAAATTTCAATTGGATGTTCTATTACATCTAACTCGTAATTATTGTTTATTAATTCTTCAAGAATATAATCAAAGCCTCCTTTTTTAGGAAAGCCTTTTATATAATGTCTGTGTAAAATTACTAATGCTTTCATTTTATTTCAATTCCTTCTGAAAAATATTTATTTGCCCAAACTTCAAGGAGTAATAGATTCCATAATAGATATCCCTTAGATTCATCAAATAATCCAAATATGTTCTTTTTAAATAAAGATTCAAGAACCTCTTTATTAAAAATATTCTTTGATATAATATTCTTTTCTAAGATATATTTACGAACTTTTAGTTTATCACTATTCATAACCCCAAATATTGGCAACATAAGACCTCTTTTTTTTCTTTTATAGATTGAACTTGGTAAGTGCATTATAGCTATATCTCTTAAAATTCTTTTTTCATTTGTACTAAAAAAGTTATAGAATATTCCCTTTATTTTATAATTTAGAGGTAATGAATATACAAATTCTACTAATCTATAATCTAAATAAGGTAATCTCGCTTCAACTGAAGCTTTCATTGTTCCTTTATCAATCTTTAAATTGTAGTGGTTTGGAAGAGCATATGTAATTTCAAATTTACTTAATTTTCTAAACGTATCTTTCTCTTTAAATGATTTTAAGATTGTGTATATATAATACCCATATTTAAAATTTATTTTTCTTATCTGACGAAAAATTAAGTAATAATATAAATTTGCTTTAAAAATTAATGGTAAAATATTGAAAGGTCGTTTACTTAAGCCAAAACGAGCATATCCTCCAAATACTTCATCAGATCCTTCACCACTTAATACAACTTTTATAGAATTATCTTTCATTTTTTTAGAAAGGAGATACGTTGTAATCATACCCCCATCAGTTGTGGTTAAATCATCATATAAATCAATAAAATTTTCAAGATTATTAATAATATCCCTATTTTTAATATCTATCTTTGTATGTTCTAAATCTAAATATTCTGCTACAATTTTAGCATAGTTACTTTCATCATTCTCATGTTGAAAACTAGCAGTATAGCTTTTAACTTTAACGAGATATTTTTTCATAAATGCACTAATGAGACTAGAATCTATACCTCCAGATAACATAATCCCTAAAGGAACATCTGAGATAAGTCTTATTCGAACAGCATCATCTAGAAGTTGATATAATTCAGTTTTAGCTTCATTATACGTCAATTTATTAATTCTCTGGTTAAATTTAAGATCCCAATATTTAACTTTAGTTATTTTTTTCTCTTTTATGTGCATATATGTGCCAGCTTCTAATTTATTTATCTCATTAATTAAAGTTTTATTATTTAAAGGAATATAAGGAAAACCGAAATAGAAAAAAAGAGCTTCTTTATTTATAGAAAATTTTTCAAAATAATGTTTATTATCCAAAAAAGACTTCATCTCAGAAGAAAAATAAAAATCATTATTTGAGTCAATATAATAATAAATAGATTTCTCCCCAATCCTATCTCTCACTAAAAAAGTTTCTTGTTTCTTAAGATCATATAAACAAAAGGCAAACATTCCATTTAAATCATTAATAAAACTAATACCCTTTTCTTCATAAAGATGAACTAATACTTCTGTATCTGTTTTTGATATAAATTTATGTTTCTCTTTAAGTTTTTTCTTCAATTCATCTGAATTATATATTTCTCCATTAAATGTGATTATGATAGATTTATCTTCATTAAACATAGGTTGATGTCCTTTTTTTGATAGATCTCTTATGCTTAAGCGATTATTTCCCAGAATTATATCTTTTTTAATGACTAATCCGTGATCATCAGGACCCCTATGTTTTATTGACTTTAACATGCATTTAGCTATAATTTTACTCTTGCCATTTATTTTTCCGATTACACCTATAATCCCGCACATTAATGAAATTTTATATTCTTTATTTATAACCTTTATTGTGCCTTATGTCTATAATCCTATAAACATTAATCCCCTTCTTAAAAAAATCTTTTATTTTTATCAACTTTTTATTTCTTTAGTTAATATCTTTATTTTTGAACTATTAAATTTCTCATTGATAGTTTAGACCATCCGATGATTATTAATGTTATAATAACTAAATATAAAGCGCTATTTTTCAATGTTTCTAAATCTATAAATATATTTAATAATGTTATTACCAAAGTAATAAAACATATAATTTTTAATAAATTAAGAGTTATATATTTATTTATAAATTTTTCAAAACTCTTTTCAAAATAAAGTTCTAAACTTTTATTTTCTTTTATTTCTCTCGCTATTACTATTGCACATCCTATTAAAAAATAGAAAGTATAAATTGTAATTATTTCTATTAATTTATCTTCTTTTTTGAGTGTTAAAAATAGATTAAATCCTAGAAGGATTATTACTGGAAGTACTAAAAATCTTGAATCTATTCTAAAATAACTAATAATGATTGCACCTATTATAAACCCAATAATTCCTAATTCAATATTATCCATTATTTGAATTATAATTATATTTATAATTAATAAAATATAAACTCCAATCAAAATATTTACTTTGGGCAAATTATATATATATTTTTTATAAACTTTATTGTAATTAGAAAAAATTGAAGTATGTGTGTTTAATTTAATAAACTTCCCAAATCTAAAAAATTCTTTTATTTTTTTCATAATTTTTTTATTTCTTTTTTTATTTTAAACATGTTTATAATTTAAAAATATTAATAAATTAAGCATTAGTAAGATAATTAAACCATCTTCAAAAGATAGGTGTAGGTGTAGGTGTATTATTGATCTACCCTTTAGGATAAAATAGGCCTCTTTTTTATCTTTATTAATATAAATTAATTTGCCATTTACAATATAATCTGTATTTGTTTTTAAAATATAACTTTTATTATTTTCATACTTTTTTGATATTTTATTTAGTTTATTAATTACCAGGCTATCATAGAAGTTTGTTCTTGATCCTAATCTTGTATTTTCTTTTTCAGATGAATCTAAATTTGTATAAACATGTATTAATGGTCTAAGTGATTTTTCTTTAAAAAGACCTATATTTTCATATTTACCCCAATTATCTGAACTATTTAAATTGTCATTTATTATACATTTATTAAGACCTGAATCAAATAAACATACTTTTGGATTTTCTCCTCTATAATAAAAAGAAATGTAATATTTATTGCTAAAATTAAATTCTTTTATTTCTTTAGCTATACATGCACATTGATATTCTGCAGTTAAATTTAAAGAATAATTGCCTTCATAAGC
>Ga0209515_10006773_pt1 | contig 14092 bp, 12 predicted proteins | sample Subgroupgradi54m_FD_187454 | JGI IMG/M metagenome (GOLD analysis project Ga0209515, IMG submission 187454) | Subsurface groundwater microbial communities from S. Glens Falls, New York, USA - GMW60B uncontaminated upgradient, 5.4 m (SPAdes)... ...
CCCCGGTAATGGCCATTTGCGTGCAGAGAGGAACCGGCAATGTGGGGCTTGGGGTGAATACTCCCGCGTTCACTCTGCACGTCAACGGGTCCGCCGGCAAGCCGGGTGGAGGCGCCTGGAGCAACTCATCGGACATCCGGCTGAAGAAGAACGTGGCGCCGATGTCCGGGGCCTTGCAAAAGATGCTGGCCCTGCGTGGCGTGACGTTCGAGTGGAAGGACCCGGCCAGCCAGGGAAACCTCACCGGGACTCAGATGGGGATGATCGGGCAGGAGGTGGAGAAGGTCTTCCCGGAATGGGTGAGTGAGGACCCGGCCGGGATGAAGGTGATCTCGGTCCGCGGCTTCGAAGCGCTGACGGTGGAGGCCATCCGGGAATTGGAGCGCAAGGTGGAACGGCTGGAGCAGGAAAACCGGGTACTCAAAGAAGAGGTCCAATCCTTTAAGTTGAAGAAGGGCTAAGGAGGGCTCAGCATGGAAAAGCGCCTGATCCGGACTGCAGTCCTTCTGTTGTTTTCGGCTGGGGCTCGTCCTGTTTTCGCCGAAACAATCGAGTTGGTGACCTACTACCCGGCCACCTCTAATTCCGGCGACCTGCACGTACGAAGCATAACGGTGGGGACGGCGTACCAGGGCGTGGACATGTCCGCCAACGATGGGGTGGCGCTGATCGAGGACCGGCTGGGGATCGGGACGACCACGCCGAGCGGGTCCCTGCACGTGGTGGGGCCGAACAACACGACCGACAGCGTTCTGTTCATGCCGGGCGCCGGGACCGGCTCGATCCGGGTAGGGATCGGGACGGCCGCTCCCTCCGCGGGGTTCCAGGTCACTCAGGGGGTCCGGTCCCTGGATGACCGGCTTGCGGAAATCGCCCGTTTCGGAAGCGCGGATGGCACGTCATTCCAACCCGGTAATGACCGGGAGAACCAGGTGGTCCTCCACGGCAGTGGGGATAACACCAACGGGAGAACGACCCTGGTGCTGAGACATTTCGGAACGAACGGAGATGTGACGGCGAAGCTGAGCTTGAACGGGATCAACACCACGGACATCCCCGCGGCCAATGGAGGGCTCAACCAGGCCCTCCAGCTGTTCACGGTGTCCGATCGTCCCCTGCAGTTGGGGTCCAACAACCAGTCCCGGCTTACGGTAACCGCCGCCGGCAACGTGGGGATCGGGACGACAGCCCCGTCGGTCAAGCTGGATGTGGTAAGCACGCTTACTGTGCGCCGGGGAACCTCAGCGGCAGCTGGTTTGAACGACCATATTGAGCTCGATGCCCTCGATCCCAACGTGGGGTTGGAGATTCGATCGGGGACCAGCGGGGGCACGCCATACCTGGATTTTGCCAACGACGCAGTGTCCGATTTTGACATGCGGCTGATCCTGAAAGCCAACAGCATCCTTGCCGTTGAAGGCGGCTTCCTTTATCTGGGAGAAAACAGCGGAAATTTCCCCGACCGCAAGCTCGTTTTCTTGGGGGGGCCCGACTTCGGCAATGGACCCGGGAACAGCGACCCGATCGAGCTTTATCGGCACAACCAGGCCAACAATCAAACCGATTTCATCGTCCGGATCGGCGATGACGCAAGCGCCGCGCAAGACCGATTCATCGTGGGAGCGAACGATTCGCTTGCAGCGGGAGCTTGGAGGAACAATTTTATCGTCAATTCCGACGGCAGCGCCTGGCTGCGCAAGACGCTCACTCAGAACTCCGACATCCGCCTGAAGACCGGGATCCAGCCCATCCCGGACGCGCTGGAGAGGGTTTCCGAGCTGCGGGGCGTGAACTTTCAATGGAAAGATGATCCGAAGCACCAGCTTCAGCTTGGGCTGATCGGCCAGGAGGTGGAGAAGGTGTTCCCCGAAGTGGTGGCCACCGATCCCGAAGGTAAAAAATCCATCGCCTACGCGCAGCTGACGGCCGCCCTGGTGGAGGCGGTCAAGGAGCTTAAAGTGGAAAATGAAGCGCAGCAGCGGGAAATCAATAATCTGAGGAAACAACTGGCGAAATGAAAACAAGGGTTCTTCAGAGAGCGAAGAAGGTCCTGCAAATCGAGCGGGATGCGATCGGCCGGCTGGCCGGCCGGCTCGACAGCCGGTTCGAAAAGGCGGTGGATCTCCTTGGAAAGTGCCTCGGGCGGGTCGTGGTGACCGGCATGGGGAAGCCGGGCATCATCGGGCAGAAGATCTCCGCCACCTTCTCCTCGTTGGGTATGCCCTCTCTTTGGCTTCACCCGGCCGACGCCGCGCACGGGGACTTGGGACGAGTTACCGGGCAGGACGTGGTGATCGCACTGTCCCATTCCGGCGAGACTGACGAGATCCTGCATCTTCTGCCGGTGATCAAGCGGATCGGCGCCAAGCTGATTGCCGTGACAGGAAACCCCCGCTCCCGGATGGGAGCCGCCGCCGATGTGGCGCTGGACACCTTCGTGAGGAATGAGGCCTCTCCCTGGGGTCTGGTTCCCACCGCCTCCACCACGGCGATGCTGGCGCTCGGCGACGCGCTGGCGGTGGCCCTCTCCGAGAAGAGGGGATTCACTTCCAAGGATTTCGCGGCGCTCCACCCCGGAGGATCGCTCGGCCGGCGGCTCAACCTGCGCGTGGAGGACCTCATGCGCAAGGGGGCGTATCACCCGGTGGTCAAGGAGGCGGATTCGGTGAAGAAGGTCCTGCTCACCATCACCCGGGCGCGAGCCGGCTCTGCCAGCGTGGTCGGCGCGCGCGGGAAACTGACCGGCATCTTCACCGACGGCGATCTGAGACGCCACGTGGATGGGAAAACGGCCATCCTCACGCGGAAGGTTTCTCAGGTAATGACCCACAGGCCGAAGAGCTTACCCATCGGCCATCTCGCCGTGGAGGCGCTGAAACTACTGAAAACCTACCGGATTGACGAGATCCCCATCGTGGATTCCAAAGGCCGCCCTGCCGGGCTCCTGGACATTCAAGATCTTCTGAAAGCCGGTCTCGTCTAGTTAGATCTCCCAGGAACTATCTACATAACAACATATTTTATATTTACTTACACATATATTAATTAATTATTAAAAGACTTGAATATCTATCGTGTGCATTGTATACTTTGCACAGAAATAAGGAGAACTGCATGTTGAGACGTTTTTTCGCTTCTTTTCTGACCATCACCCTTTCCACGCTTCCTCTTCAGCCGGTATTCGCGCAGTCAATCTTCGATCAGATCCGCCGCTCGGAGCCGTTCAACCGAATGCCGGGGGAATCCCTGCAGTCCGCCCAAAGACGGTGGCAGAACTTGAGCGGTTGGCTCTCCCTGCAGAGCATTCTCGCGGGTGCGATTCAACAGCAGGTCCATACTCCGGCCATCCAGAAGGGGGATGTTTCTCCGGAGAAGCGGGACCGCTTCGGGAACCTCAGCTATTACAGCGTGCCGACTCCGGACGGCAAGAGGCGCGTCGGCGTGCAGTTGGTTTTCGAGAAGAACGCTTCCGGCGCGGCCACCCGGCTCACCGACGTGATCGTGGCCGTCATGGATGCCAAGGGAATCCTCCTGCACAAGAACAACCTGCCGGACGTTAATTTGCATTTGGACGACCCGCGGCAGTTGAGCCAAGCCACCAGCGTTCTCATCACGGACAGTTCTCAGAGAGCCGTCGTGATTGTGGGGACCCATCGGGGTGATCTTCTGGCCAGCTCTCCGCTGCCCGGTGGCGCGGCGCCCCCGTCTGACCCCGCCAACACCTTCATCCTCGATCTGAAGACGGGGAATCTGCTGGCTTCAATTCTGGGGAACGGGCCGGCCAAGTTCACCTATGTGAATGATCCTCAAAACCGCCTGTTCATCCTGGACCCAAGGAACGGCCGCCTGCGGGTTTACGACCTGGGGACTGGTCACCGGATCTCCGACCAGCCGGTTGACACGGCAGGATTGGTTTCCATGGGGGCGGCGCGCGGCGGCGGGATTAAGCTGAATTACGCCGACGCGGAAAGCGGCTACGATCGCAACGGAAACTTCCTCTACACCGGAGGACTGAAGGACTTCACTATCTTTGGAATCCCCACTGGGAACCCGGAAGACCCCATGCGGTTTTTTCATGCCGAAAAGGGGAAGGATGTGTACATGGTGAAGGCGAGCACACCGTCGGATCGCCGGGTGATCTTTACATACCGGTGGGACTCCAAGAGCCGGACCCTAACGGTGACCAAGGGTTCTCCCGCCAATCCGCCGGACTCGAAGACCTATTCCGCCGGCGTTGAGCCGGGAGAGTACCGGTTTGCCCTGGTGCAGATGCAGCAGGCCGCCCGGGACTTCTACGCACTGCTGGAAACCGGGCCGGATTCCCACGCGTTGGACCCCCATCAGCCGCCGAACGCGTTCAAACAGGAACAGCTCCAGATCCTTCTCGCCGCTGTTGACGCGGAACTGAGCCGGCCGCTCCCGTCCCTCGGAGCGATGAGTGAATTCGACCTTCTTGTTCGGTTCGAGAGGATCGGCGGTCCCCACAGCGTGTTTTCCCCCGTCACCCTGGTAGGGAAGGGAGGGGCAGTTTATCGAGTTGCCTACCATCCTGCCGACGTAGATCCTCGCTCCGAATTTGCCCGGGGAGCACGTGTCTTCATCTGGGACAGCCAGGCCGGAAAGATCACCAAGGGAACCCTCGAGATCATCGATCCGCAGGGGCACCTGGGCCTTCTCCATCCTGAGCGTTACTCTAAAGCGGACAGCGCGGCCGGATACCGGCAGGCGCTCATCCAGATGAGGGACCAGGCGCAGGGCGCCTATGATGTGTATGAGATCGCGAGCCAGCAATGGCAGGATCCCGACGGCGCCAAGCGGGCGAAAATTCAATCCGTGATTGACGCGCTGAATGCCGGGATTGCAGAGGCAACGCCCGAATTTTCCATCGTGACGCCCCAGATGAATTCGGGTGGGCTCCCATCCACCCCTCTTTACAGAGTGGAAAAGTCAGGGGATGCCTATCAAGTGGATGTCAGTCCTGCAGGGGCCTACCCGCCGACGAACATAACCGAATACCGCTTTGACAGCGGAGACAAGACCGTGACGGTAAAGGTGCCGGGATCGGCTCCGGCGACCTACACGGTTGCTGCCAATCCGGACCCATACCATCAGGCGTTGGTCGAGATGCGGGACACGGTGCATAAGGCATACGGCTTTTTTCAAAACTTTCCTGGTCAGCAGGATCCGAATCACACGAAGCGGGACCAGATCCAATCCGTGATCGACGCGATTGACCGCGAACTGAATTAACGGTATCCTGCTTTTTGTGGCTGAGACGACCCGTCAGCGCCGGAGCGGTTGGGTCCTTCTGGTTGCGCTCCTCATTCCCTACCTGTTGATCAAACTTCAAGCGTGGTCCTGCGCCAATCAAGCCAAACAGTTGGAACAGGAGTTGAACCGTCTCCGTCCGGCCCTCTCGGCGATGGTCCTTTCCGAGCAGTTGAAGAAGACCCAATCCGCCTGCGCGGAGATCACCGTTCAGGTGCGCCGGATGGACCTGAAGAACGCCCGGCTCCTCGAACAGCTGTCCCACCTGCCCCCGTCCATCACGCTGAACCGGCTGGAAAACCGGGCCCGGCTGAAAGTCCCCCTGCACCAGCTTTTCTCCGGGGCGGCATCGGAGGCCCCCCTTCAGGCCGATCTCTGGATGGAGGGAGCGCTCCTGCCGGGGATCCGGAATCCCGAGCTGGTCCTGGTCCGCTGGGCCCAATCGCTTCAGGTCTCCGGCATGGAAATTTCGATCCGGCGGCTGGCGCCGTCGCCGCGCACTCCGGACATCTGGCTGTTTGAGCTTAACCTGAAGGGGATGTAGATGCTGGAATTGGGGCGGAAGGAACAACATCTGCTGGGGGGGTTGGGCGTCCAGCTCCTGATCATCGGATTGATGGTCTTTGCTTACACGCAGGCGATCCGCCAGGTGAAGCTGGCCCGCGAGCTGTCGGGGCGGCTCCAGGAGCAGTTGGCCCTCGCGCGGGACCAGTTGGCTCGCCAGGGCGGCCGGTCGGACCTGGACGCGTTGAAAGCCCAAATGGAGGAGCTGAAGGGTTCGATGGCTTCCCCGGACGGCTTGGACGATCAGGCCGGCCGCTTGGAGCGGCTGGCGGCGAAGTTCGGGATTCAGGGCGCGCGCGTCTCGGCGGAGGAATCCCCCACGGAGAAGATCGCCGTTCCGATGGAGGGACAACCCGACCTGGAGATCCGTCTGCACCGCTTGGAAATGAAGGGGACCGCTTCTTCCCGCGACATCGCCTTGCTGGTGGCCGCGGTGGGCGACCCCGCTTTCAAGCCGGTCTGTCCGCTCGTGGTGATGGAGCTGGAAAGCCCCACCTCGGAAAGCGGCGAACCGGTGGATTTCCTCTTAAGATGGCTGATCGCCGTTTCCCCCGGTTCTTCCGGGAGCATTGAGCCGGACCTCCTCCCGCCGGGCACTCCTCCGGCATGGGGCCCGAGAGAAGAGCCGTTCCTTTCCCCTTTTTCCCACCCCAACGCTCTTCATGCCGCCGGGCTGAAGGCCCCTCTGCAGTTGTCCGGGATCCTGCGGGGGAAGACGGCTCCCACCTGCGTGATCAACGGCCAGGTCCTCCGGTTGGGGGACTCGGTCGGCGGGTACCAGGTGGTTCTGATCGCCCCGGAGGCCGTCCTGCTGGAAGGCAAGGGGGAGGAACTGCTCCTGCGCCTTCCTTAATTGACTTTTAACCTCCCTCTGATATAGTGTCCTGTCCGGCTCCTACGATGTTGAAAACCATGCTTACCTGCGCCTGCCTTCTCCTGGCCGGGTGCTCAAAACAGCCGCTTCCACCCACGGGCGGAGTACCCGCCCTGCCGGGCCCCGGTCTGTCCACGGGGGACGTCATCTCCACTTTTAAGCTGGAGGGGCATACCGACGCCGGCCGGAAGAAATGGGAGGTCGAGGGGGAGACGGCCGACCTGATGACCGATACCGTGGTGCTCTCGCCGGTGCGGGCGAAGGCCTACGGCCAGGTGGAGGTCCGGCTCTCCGCCCAGAAAGGGGAATTCAACAAAAGCTCCCAGAATGTCCATCTGTTTGGGGACGTGGTGGTCACCACGGATGACGGGGCGGAGATGACCACCCAAAGCTTAAACTGGGTGCAGGCCAGAAGCGAGGGGAGCACCGAGGATTGGGTGCGGGTCACCCAGCCCGGCATGGTGGCGCTGGGGCTGGGCGGGACCGGGTACCCCAAGCTCAAGCGGGTCTGGCTGGAAAGAAAAGTGACCGTCACGCTGGTGGATCCCAAGGGGAAGACGGTGATCACCTGCGACGGCCCGATGGAGGTGGATTACGGGCGGCGCAAGGCCCGCTTCTGGAGGCGGGTCAAGGTGGTGGATTCCAAGGGGACGATCCAATCCGACCGGCTGGATGTGGCATTTGACCCATCGAGCAACCAAATGGAAAAGGCCGTTTTCTGGGGCCACGTCGACATCCAACAGGGTGACCAGACGGCCCGCGCGAACCGGGTGAATTACTGGCAGCCGCTGGGCCGGATCCAGCTGGCCGGGCACCCTCGGATGGTTGTTTTCACCGACACACTGAATGAATAACGGCAGCGGCGGCGCGCTGCTGGAGACGCAGGACCTTCGCAAGACGTACGGCGGCCGCCGCGTGGTGGACGGGGTGGCGCTCCGGGTGGGCAAGGGGGAGATCGTCGGTTTGCTGGGCCCCAACGGCGCCGGCAAGACCACCACGTTCTACATGGTGGTGGGGCTGATCCCCCCGGAGGAAGGGTGGATCCAATTCAAGGGGGAGGAGATCACCCGTCTGCCGATGCACCGCAGGGCCCGCGCCGGCATCGGGTATCTCGCGCAGGAGCCCTCGATCTTCCGGCGGCTGACGGTGGCGGAGAACATCCTGGCGATCCTGGAGACGCTGTCCCTTTCCCGTCCGGAGAGAATGAAGCGGCTGGAGGAACTGCTGGAAGAGCTGGGGCTGACCCAATTGGCCGGCTCGAAAGCCGACACCCTCTCCGGCGGCGAGCGCCGCCGGCTGGAGATCACGCGGGCGCTGGTGACTCAGCCGACCCTGCTTCTGCTCGACGAGCCGTTCAGCGGCATCGACCCGATCGCTGTGGCGGAGTGTCAGCAGATTATCCGGTCCCTGCGGGACCGGGGGTTGGGCATCCTGCTGACCGACCACAATGTGCGGGAAACACTGGCGGTGACCGACCGCGCGTACCTGATGGCCGAGGGGCGCGTGCTGATCACCGGCGGGGCGGACGACTTGATCAATGACCCGAAGGCCCGGGAGATCTACCTGGGCCCTCAATTCAGGATGTGACGGAATGAAAATCTCAGTGACCGCGCGCCACATGGAAGTGCCGGCCATGGCCGAGCAGATGCTCCGGACCAAGGTGGAGAAGCTGGAGCGGATCGGCCACAAGCTCATTTCCCTCCACGCGATCTTCGGCCGGGAAAAGTACCTCCACACGGTGGAGCTGGAGCTTTCCGTGAAAGGGGCGAACCTGGTCGGCAAGGCCAAGCATAAATCCGATCTCTTGACCTGCGTGGAAGAGGCGATCTCCAAGTTGGAGCGCCAGCTCGAGCGCAGCGAAGATAAGAAAGTGGACGAGGTGCGCCGCCGCGCCTCGCACCGGCCGGCCTAAGCCGCGGTGATGACGATGGCGCTGGATTCCAAGGTGAGCATCAAGGACGTCGCCCCCTGCCAGAAGGAGTTGCGCGTGGAAGTGCCGCGCGAAACGGTGGCGGCGGAGTTCGAGACGGTGTATGGCGAGCTTAAGAAGCGGGCCCAGGTCCCCGGCTTCCGGGTGGGCCAGGCCCCGCGGGATCTTATCCAGCGTTACCACGGGTCCAAGGCGAAGGAGGAGGTGCTCCGGCGCCTGGTGGGCCGCACGCTGGATGAGGCGCTCAGCGAGAAAAAGGATCTGGATCTCGTCGGCCGCCCGCAGGTGACCGACGTCAAGCTGGAGGAAAACCAGCCGCTGACCTACTCCGCGCAAATCGAGACGGCGCCGGTCTTCTCGTTGGGACGGTATAAGGGGCTGAGGATCACGCGGCCTCAAAGCGGCGTGACCGAGGAATCGGTCAACGAAGTGCTGGAACGGCTCCGGCAAACCCAGGCGGTGCTCAAGCCGGTGCTGGAGGACCGCCCCGCGGCGGCCGGAGATTTCCTTCTGGCCGACGTCACCGAGAAGCGTCCCGGCCAGCCGCCCCGCAAGCAGAAAGAGGTGGTGGTCCACCTCGATCTGGAAAAAGACCCCGAAGGGGTGCTGAAGGGGCTGTTGGGGATCAAGCCGTCCGAGAGCCGGACGCTGGCGCTCAAGGAAGGGGTTGCGCTGACCGTCGAGGCGAAGGGGCTCAAAGCGAAAGAGGTTCCGGCGCTGGACGATTCGTTCGCCAAGTCGGTTGGGGCCTACGATTCGCTCGAGCGGCTCAGGGAGGCAATCCGCAAGGACGCCGAGCGCCACGCCGAGGCGGCCGGCCGGCAGGCGCTTGAGGCGCAGGCCCTTCAGCAGATCGAGACCGCGTGGAAATTCGAGGTCCCGCCCTCGCTGGTGGCTTCCCAGGCGCAAAGGAACCTGAAGGAACGGGCCGTGGAGCTCATGCAGCAGGGGCTGCCGGTCACGGAGGTCCAGTCCCAGGCCCAGCAGTTGACCGAGCAGGCCCAGCAGGATGCCTTGAAGCAGATCCGGCTCTTTTTCATCTTGAGGAAGATCGCGGCCGCGGAGAAGCTCACGGCGGCGGAGCAGGAGGTGGAAGAGAAGATCCGATCCGCCGCCGTACGAATGGGAGCCACCGTGGAGCAGGTTCGTAAGGACCTGGAGCAGAGGGACCTGATGGAAGAACTGGCGTGGGGAATCATCCGGGGGAAGGCGGTGGAACTCATTCTCAAGGAAGCGCAAGTGACGGAGGGAAAGGCCCAATGAGCGCGGAACGCAATCAGATGCTGGTGCCGATCGTCGTCGAGCAGACCGGCCGGGGGGAGCGGGCGTATGACATTTATTCCCGCCTGTTGAAGGACCGGATCATTTTCATCGGGTCCGGCATTGACGACATGGTGGCGAACCTGATCATCGCCCAGATGCTGTTCCTCCAGATGGAGGACCCCACCAAGGACATCAACATCTACATCAACTCTCCGGGCGGCGTCGTCACGGCGGGGTTGGCCATCTACGACACGATGCAGTTCGTGAAGCCGGACGTGGCGACCTACTGCATCGGGCAGGCCGCTTCGATGGGCTCGGTCCTGCTGGCCGGCGGCACCAAGGGCAAGCGGTACTCGCTCCCGGAGGCCCGCATCATGATCCACCAGCCCTGGGGCGGGACGCAGGGGACCGCCTCGGACATCTCGATCCAGGCGAAGGAGATCCTGCGGATGAAGGACCGCCTGAACGAGATCCTGGCCAAGCACACGGGGCAGGACCTGAAGAAGATCACCGCCGACACCGACCGGGACTTCTTCATGTCGGCCGATGACGCTAAGGCGTACGGGCTCGTGGACGAGGTCATCAAGGGCAAGATTAAATGAAAGAGGTTTTACTGCTGACTCCCGGCCCGACCATCGTCCCTCCCGCCGTGCGGGAGGCGCTGGGCCGCCCGATGGACCACCACCGGACGAAAGAGTTCCAAGCGGTCCTGAAAGAGGTCGGCGAGGGTTTGAAGAAGGTCTTCGGCACCGCGCAGGAGGTGCTGATCCTGACCAGCTCCGGCACCGGCGCCATGGAAGCGGCGGCGGCCAACCTGCTCTCGGCCGGAGACGAGGCGCTCGTGATCCGGGGCGGGAAGTTCGGCGAGCGCTGGGGCGAGATCTGCGGTGCTTTTGGCGTGAAGTTCACGGCGGTGGATCCCGTTTGGGGCAAGCCGCTCGACCTGAAGGGGCTCGAGCAGACGCTGAAAGCCCATCCGCAGGCGAAAGCAGTCTTCGCGACTCTCTGCGAGACCTCCACCGGTGTCGTGTTCGACATCCGGGGGATCCGCCGGGCGATCGATGCCGCCGGGTCGCGGGCCCTGCTGGTGGTGGACGCCATCAGCGGCCTCGGCGCCGACTCCTTCGCGATGGACGAGATGGGGGTGGACGCCGCGGTCAGCGGTTCCCAGAAAGGGTTCATGCTTCCGCCCGGTCTGGCCTTCATCGCTTTATCGCCGCGCGCGTGGGAAGCGGCCGCGAAATCCAAATCTCCCCGCTACTACTACGATTTGAATCTTGCCAAGAAGGCCTGGGCCGACACCGACACCCCGTTCACACCGGCGATCTCCCTGATCATCGGTGTAAGGGAGAGCTTGAAGATCATGCTGGCGGGAGGGATCGAGCATTTCACGGCCGGCCACCGGGCCAATGCCGAGAAACTCCGCGCCGATGTCCGGAAGATGGGGTTGGATCTCTATGCCGACCCCGTCTGCGCGAGCAACGCGGTCACCATGATCAAGGTCCCGGCCGGTATCGACGGCAAGGAGCTCCTGAAGCAAATTCGCGCCAAGCACAACATGGTGATCGCCGGCGGGCAGGGCAAGGAGCTGGCCGGCAAGGTGATCCGGATCGCCACGATGGGGGCGGTCGGCCCCGCCGAAATCCAGGCCGGCCTCACGGCCGTGGAGCAAGTGCTGGAGGAGATGGGCTGGAAGGGGAAGCGGGTGGCGAAATGAGCGGCGAGATCCGGATCCTGGTGACGGACCCCTTGGCCGAGGAGGGGATCCGGCTGATGCAGGAAGCCAACGGCGTCCAGGTGGATGTGAAGCCGAAACTGCCGCAGGAAGAACTGATGAAGGTGATCGGCGATTACGACGGGCTGGTGGTCCGCTCCGGCACGCAGGTGACCAAGGAAGTGCTGGATAAAGCGAAGCGGCTCAAGGTGGTCGGCCGGGCCGGCGCCGGGCTGGACAACGTGGATGTGGAGGCCGCCTCCAAGCGGGGCATCGTCGTGATGAACGCGGCCGGCGGCAACACGGTCTCCACCGCCGAGCACACGATGGCCATGCTGATGGCCCTCTCGCGCAGCATCCCGCAGGCCTGCGCTTCGCTCAAGGCAGGCAAGTGGGAGCGCAGCACCTTCATGGGGACCGAGCTGTACGGAAAATCTCTGGGCATTATCGGCATGGGCAAGGTGGGGACCGAAGTGGCCAAGCGGGCGCTGGCGTTCGGGATGCGGCTGGTGGTCTACGATCCGTATCTGACCCCCGAGCGGACGCGGGAGCTGGACGCCGAGCCGGTGAGCGCTCTCGACGACCTCTACAAGAAGTGCGACTACATCACGGTCCACACGCCGCTCTCCGACGAGACGCGCGGCCTGATCGGCGCCGAGCAGATCGCGATGATGAAGAAGGGGGTGCGGCTGATTAACTGCGCCCGCGGCGGCATCATCGATGAGCAGGCGCTGGTCGAGGCGGTCAAGTCGGGCCACGTGGCCGGGGCCGCGATCGATGTCTTCGAGAAGGAGCCGCCGGTCTACCGGGAGCTGATCGACCTGCCGAAGGTGATCGTGACCCCGCACCTGGGGGCCTCGACCGAGGAGGCGCAGTTCAACGTGGCCAAGGAGATCGCGATCAGCGTGCGGGACTTCCTGCTGGGCCAGGGGATCCGCAACGCGGTGAACATCCCCTCGGTGGACCCGCAGGTCTACAAGCTGATCGAGCCGTACCTCAAACTGATCGAGAAGATCGGCATCATGCAGGGCCAGCTGGTGGAGGGGCATGTCCAGCGGGCGCAGATCCGCTACGTCGGCGAGCTGGTGCGGCTCCCGCTGGCGCCCCTCACGAACGCCTTCATCAAGGGCCTGCTGACGCCGGCTCTCCAGGAGTCGGTCAATTACGTGAACGCCAGCATGATCGCCAAGGAACGGGGCATCCAGGTGGCGGAGATCAAGGCCACCGAAGCGGAAGATTTCGCCAATCTCATCTCCACCGTGGTGGAGACCGACAAGATGAAGTACGAGATCCACGGCACGCTGTTCACCCGCTCCGACCCCCGCATCGTGCGCATGAACGAGTTCTACGTGGACGCGGTCCCCTCGGGCCCCATGCTGATCATCCGCAACCAGGACAAGCCCGGCATGATCGGCCGGATGGGCACGATCCTGGGATCCAAGGGGATCAACATCGGCTGGATGACGCTCGGGCGAAAACAGGAAGGCAGTGACGCGCTGATGGTGTTCAACCTGGACCAGACCGTTTCGCCCGAGATGATGGACGAGATCCGCCGGGTGCCCAGCGTCCTCACCGCGAAACTGATCAAGCTCTGACCGGATGCCGAACACGGTGATTGTCGGCGCCCAGTGGGGCGACGAGGGGAAGGGCAAGGTGATCGACCTATTGACCGAGAAGGTCGACATCGTGGTCCGCTTCCAGGGCGGCAACAATGCCGGCCACACGGTGGTGGCGAACGGGCAGGAATTCATCATGCACCTGATCCCCTCGGGCATCCTGCACAGAGCTAAGTACTGCGTGATCGGCAACGGCGTCGTGGTGGACCCGGCAGGGCTCCTGCAGGAGATCGAGATGCTGCGCGGCCGGGGCGTCGAGGTGGATGAGAAGAACCTTGGGCTCAGCGACCAGGCGCACCTGATCTTCCCGTACCATCGGATGCTGGATAAGCTGAAGGAAGCCAAGGTGGGGGCCGGAAAGATCGGCACCACCGGGCGCGGCATCGGACCCTGTTACACCGACAAGGCGGCCCGCGTGGGCATCCGGCTGGCGGACCTGCTGGACGACGAGGTGTTTCGCCGCAAGCTGGCGATGAATGTCGAGGAGAAGAACATCCTTTTCTCCCGCGTCTACCAGGCGCCGACGCTGAAGTTCGACGAGATCTACGGCGAGTACCGCCGGTATGGCGACCAGCTGGCTAAATACGCGATCAACGCGCCGATCGTGCTGAACAAGGCGATCTCCGCGGGCAAGTCGGTGCTGTTCGAAGGGGCGCAGGGGACTTGGCTGGACATCGACCACGGCACGTACCCGTACGTGACCTCGTCGAGCGCCACGGCCGGCGGCGCCTGCGTTGGCACCGGCGTGGGCCCCAGCCGGATCGACCAGGTGATCGGCGTGGTGAAAGCGTACACCACACGCGTCGGCGAGGGGCCGTTCCCGACCGAGTTCCCGCCGGCGCTCATGGAGCAGATCCGCACGA
>Ga0209515_10006775_pt1 | contig 14086 bp, 10 predicted proteins | sample Subgroupgradi54m_FD_187454 | JGI IMG/M metagenome (GOLD analysis project Ga0209515, IMG submission 187454) | Subsurface groundwater microbial communities from S. Glens Falls, New York, USA - GMW60B uncontaminated upgradient, 5.4 m (SPAdes)... ...
TGGTCCGCGAGGCCGACGGCGGCCAGAACGCGGCGCGCGCGGACGTAGGGATCCTCCCGCCGCGCCGGGCCGTACATCAGGGGCAGGGCGACGTTTTCGAGCGCGGTCGTCCGGGCCAGCAGGTTGAAGGTCTGGAACACGAAGCCGATCTTCTGGTTCCGCAGAGCGGCCAGGGCATCCCGCGAGAGGCTCGAGACGTCGACGCCGTCGAGCAGGTAGCGGCCCGACGTCGGGTGGTCGAGGCAGCCGAGGAGGTTCATGTACGTCGACTTGCCCGACCCCGACGGTCCCATCACCGCCACGAACTCGCCCGCCTCGATGCGGACCGAGACGCCGCGGAGGGCGTGGACGGTGTGCGAGCCGAGGTGGTAGTCCTTGACCAGGTCGATGGTCTCGATGAGGACGCGGCCCATGCTCAGAGCCGGAGGCGCGGCCCGCCCCCGCCGCCGGGCGGTCCGGCGCTCCCGTTGCGGAGGCCGACGATCACCGGCGTCCCGGGCTGGAGGTCGCCCGACAGCACCTCCGTCGCGTTGCCGTCGGTGATCCCGAGGCGCAGCATCACGGGCCTGGGCTGCCCGTCGGGCCCTCCGACGAACACGCGCCCCACCGTGCCCTCGCCGCCGGGCTGGCGGTCGCGTCCCGCCGGGCCCGGGCGCGGTCCGCCGCCGGGCGCCGCCGCCGGCCCCCGCGGGCCGCCGCCCTCGGCCTCCGCGCCGGGCGGCCGGAAGCGGAGCGCCGAGTTGGGGACTTTCACCACCGACGGCCTGGACTCGATCACGATCTTCACGTTCGCCGTCATCCCGGGCAGGAGCTTCTGCTCCGAGTTCTGGACGTAGATGACCACGTCATAGGTCACGACGTTCTGGAGGATCTGGGGCGCCTTGCGGATCTGGTTCACCTCCCCCGCGAAGGTCTGGGTCGGGAAGGAGTCGACGGTGAACGTCGCGCGCTGGCCGACCTTGATCCGCCCGACGTCGGCCTCGTCGACGTTGGTGTCGACCTGCATGCGCGACAAATCCTCGGCGATCGTGAACAGCACGGGAGCCTGGAGGCTCGCCGCCACCGTCTGGCCGACGTCCACGTTCCGGGAGACGACCACGCCGTTCACGGGGGCCCGGATGTAGGTGCGGTCGAGGTCGAACTGCGCCTGGGCCAGCCCCGCCTGCTTCTGCTTCAGGTTGGCGCGGGCCGCGTCGAGCTGGGCGGCCGCCACCCGCGCCGCCGCCTCGAAGGAGCGCACGCCCGACTCCGCGGCGCGCTCCTGGGCGCGGTTGGCCTCGAGCTGGGCGACCGCCGAGTCGGAGGCGCTCTGCGCCGTGTCCTTGTCGCTCTGGGCGATCAGCTCCTGCCGCAGCAGATCGACCTTGCGGTTGAGGTCGCGCCGGGTGTCGACCACCGCCACCTGGGCCTTGGCGGTGTTCGCCTTCTGGGTGGCCACCGCGGCGCGCGCGTTGTCGACCTCGGCGCGGGCCTTCTCGAGCGCGGCCTCCTGGTTCAGGACCATCGCGCGGGCGTTGTCGACGTCGGCCCGGGCCTGGTTCACCTTCGCCTCGAAGGGCTCGGGGTCGATGCGGGCGATGATCTGGCCCTTCTTGACGGCGGAGTTGAAGTCCGCGTTGAGGGACTTGATCTGGCCCGAGATCTGGGAGCCCACCTGCACGGTGATGACCGCGTTGAGCGTGCCAGTGGCGGAGACGGTGGCGGTGAGGGGGCCCCGCTCGACGGCGGCCGTGCGGTAGCGCGGCGTGCTGCCCGCGCTGCGCGCGTAGAAGTAGCCCCACGCGGCCGCGGCGGCGGCGGCGACGAGGACGAGGGGGACCAGTAAACGGCGGAGGTTCATTCAGCCTGTGAGACGACGCCGGGCCGGGCTTCTATTCCGGGCGTGGGCCTACCGGCGGCCGACGGCGCGCTCCAGCCGGGACACCGAGATGCGAAAATCGGCGAGCGCCTGGGTCTCCGTCGACAGCGCCTGCGTGAGGGCGAGCTGGGCGTCGGTCAGCTCGATGATCGTCCCGACGCCGGCATCGAACCGGCCCTGGGCCAGCCGGAAGTTCTCGCGGGCGAACTCGACGGCCACCCTGGCGGCCTGGATCCGCTCCTCGCCTTCCTGGACGTTCAGGCTGGCCTGCTCCACCTCCTGGGCGATGTTCAGGTCGACGGCCTTCACCTGGGCCTCGGCGCTCTGCAGGATGGCCGTCGCCTCGCGGTAGCGGGCGATCTTGTTGCCGCCGTCGAAGATGCTCCAGTTGAGGGCGACGCCGAGCTCCCAGACGTCCCGGAAGTCGGTGGTGGCGGCTCCGACGAACGCGTTGGCCGTGATGTCGGGCAGGAAGTTGCGGGCCTGCTGCTTGACGGTGGCCTCGGCGGCCTGGACGCGGAGCCGTGCCTGGCGCCCCTCGGCCCGTCCCTGGCGCGCCTCGTTCCGGAGCTGGCCGTGGTCGACGGGGAAGGGCACGTAGGTAAGGATGTCCTCCACCTCGGTCGGCGAGTCCACCGCGATCCCCATCCCCGTGTTGAGCGCGACCCGGGCCAGCCGCTCGGCGTTGCGCGCCCGGATCAGGTCCAGGCGCGCGTTGGCCACGTCGACCTCGGCCCGGGTGACGTCGGACTTGGGCCGCGTGCCGACCTCGAAGAAGCCGCGGGCCGCGCGCAGGTTCACCGCCGCCCGGTCGAGCGCCTGCCGCTGCACGTTGATGAGCCGCTTGCCGAAGAGCAGGTTGAAGTAGGCCTCCTTGACGGAGAGGACGATCAGGTCGCGCTGAACCTCGGCGTCCTCCTTGGCCACGTCGGCCAGGCGGCGCCCCACCTCGGTCGCCGCGTACGTCTTCCCGAAGTCGAAGAGGAGTTGCGAGAGGGCCAGCCGGGCGGTGGTGTTGGTCACCGCGTCGAAGGTCCGCGCGCTGGTTCCCACGCCGAAGGTGAGGCGGGAGCGCGTGGCCGTCCACGTGGCGCCGAGCTGGGGCAGGAGCGGGGACATCGCCTGGGCGACCCGAAAGCGCGCGGCCGCGTAGTCGTAGAGGCGCGACTGGATCTGGGGCTGGGTCTCGAGCGCGATCTTGATGACCTCGGGCAGGCTCAGGACGCGGCCGGCCACGTTCGAGGCGGCGGCCTCAGCCGTCGCGGCGGGGCTGGCCTGGGGCTGCTGCTGAGCCGGAGGGGTCTGGGATTGGGCCGAGGCGGACAGCGGGACCGCCAGGACGGCGAGCGCCAGACCCCCGGCGATCCACCTCGTCGAGCTCATGGGGCCTCCAAGGAAGTTCAGCGGGTGCGAGACGGCGACTTCTCTCCGCAGAGCTGGCTCATCTGACTCGCAGAATACCACGGCGCGCCGGGAGGAGTTCTGTGCACCGGTGCGCCGGCGCGGCCGCGCGCGTCGAGCCGGCGAGCATCGCGCCGTCAGCGGCTTGCGGTCCCATTGTGAACCGCTTCACCAATCCCCAGGCTGTGGATATCCGGTTGATATCGATGTGGAGCTCTTTTTTCTTGACGGGTCCCAAATGTGGTGTGGTACTGTCGCCTTTGCCACATAATATTGGGGTCGTGAGGCCGTCGTGATCGCTCTGAAGCTTCTCCATCGCGGTCGTCCACGTCATAAGGAGGAGCGGTTATGTTGTCTGAGACTCGCCCGTCGAAGGTCGGCAAGTGGACCGAGCCCGCGCTCCGCGTCCTCCGGGAGCGGTATCTCAACCACAAGGGCGACGAGGTGGTGGAGACGCCGGAGGAGATGTGCTGGCGGGTGGCGCTGGCGATCGCCGGCGGCGAAGCGCGCTACGGCCGCAGCAGCGCCGCTGTCCACGAGGTCGCGACGGCCTTCTACGAGATGATGGTCGACGGCTACTTCCTGCCGAACTCCCCGACGCTGATGAACGCGGGCAAGAACAACGGCCTCCAGTACTCCGCCTGCTACGTGCTGCCCGTGGGCGACTCCATGGAGGAGATCTTCGACGCGGTGAAGGACGCGGCTATTATCCACAAATCAGGAGGCGGAACCGGATTTGCGTTCTCGAGGCTCCGGCCCAAGGATGACGTGGTCGCGTCGACCGGCGGTCGCGCCTCGGGGCCGGTGTCCTTCCTGCGCGTGTTCAACGCGGCGACCGAAGCGGTAAAGCAGGGTGGCTGCGTGACGCCGGAGACGCGAGTTTCGACTGATCGCGGGATCGTCGAGATCCGGGCTCTAGGGCCCGCCTCAGCCTCTCCCGAGACGTGGCACAAGCATGAAGGCCTTCTCCGCGTGGCGACAGACGAAGGGCCCAGAGAATCCGACGAGTTCTACGTCCATGGAGTGACGCCGGTGCGGCGAATCCGTACTCACCACGGTTACACGGTGTGCGCCACTCTCGAGCATCGACTCCGTGTCATCAGCGAAGAAGGACAGTACGTCTGGAAGGCCATCGAAGACATCCAAGTCGGCGATTGGGTCGCTCTTCAGAAGAGGACGTATTTGCCCGTCGAAAACTTCAAATTCCCGGCGTTCGAGTTCCGGCCTCACCCCAATGCGACACCCGTTCGTCGCCCAGAGACGCCAACCGAGGAGCTTGGAGAATTCATCGGATACTTCCTCGGTGACGGCGCGGTCTCCGTGAATGCGCGCGGGACAGGCCGCCTGATCCTCAGCGTTTGTCAGCAAGAACCCGACGTCGCCTCGCACCTGATCGAGATCGCCAACCGGATCTTCGGACTCCGTCCAGTCCGGCAGGCGAAAGCCGGCGACGATTCGGAAAATTACTTCTTCAATTCCACCACGCTGGTGGCGTGGCTCAAGGCGATCGGGGTGGAGAAGCCGTCCGCGCTCGACGTGCAACTGCCCGAGCTAGCCTTCCGCGCCGGTCCGAAGTTCGCTCGCGGCCTCGTGCGCGGGCTCTTTACGGCCGATGGCACGGCGTCGGAGGACGGGTATCCCTCGCTCAGCAGCGCCTCGAAGGCCCTCGTCGAAGGGATGCAGCAGCTTCTTCTCTCGCTTGGCGTGCCTTCGCGCTTCAGCGTGACAACGAAACGCATCGGATCTTTCGGGCACAATCCGGTCTACCGGCTGCGGGTCATCACCCACGCCGGGCTCCGGGTCTTTGCCGACGAGATCGGGTTCTTCTCGTCCGAAAAGCAGTCACGGCTCCGGGTGGGACGGGCGAAGGCGTGGGAGTTCAACGATATCATTCCCTTCCAGGGAGCGCGCCTGCGCGCGCTTTATGGAGGACCGGGCCGAGGAAGTGGCCCCGGACGGAGCCCACGCGGAGCGAATCGCAAGCTCTACCGAGCGCTCCAGCATTACCTTCCTGGAGTCACGACTCCCCGCCATCTGACCCGCTCGCGGCTAGAGAAGCTCGTCGAGGCGCATCCCCGCCTCGGCGATCATCCTACCGTTGCGTGGCTGCTGGCGAACGACCAGTTCTATGACCAGGTTGACAAGATCGAGGAGGGCGAGTCGCTCACGCTCGATCTCTCGATTCCCGCCAACAACACCTACATCGCCAATGGCTTCGTCAGCCATAACACTCGACGGGGCGCGAACATGGGGATCCTGAAAGTGGATCACCCCGACATCCTGGAGTTCATCGAGTGCAAGCTCGACGGCGGGATCACCAACTTCAACATCTCCGTCGCCGCGACCGACGGCTTCATGGACGCGCTCTACAGGGGGGAGGAGTACGAGCTGATCAACCCGCACACGAAGCAGGTCGTCACGCGGCTCAGTGCGCGCGAGGTCTTCAACCGCATCGTGCGCGCGGCATGGCGCACCGGCGACCCCGGGATGGTGTTCATCGATCGGATCAACGCGAGCCCGGCCAACCCCACGCCCGAAATCGGCATGATCGAGGCGACCAACCCCTGCGTGACGGGCGACACGCTGGTGGCGACGCCGACGGGGTGGCGCCAGGCCTCGACGATCCGTCCCGGCGATCTCATCGAGACCGTCAACGGCCCGCGCCCGGTCGAGCGCGTCGAGGTCTACGAGACGACGCCGGTCTTCCGCGTGCTGTTTTCGGACGGAGGCGTGCTGCGAACCACCGCCGGTCATCAGTTCTACGTGCACCGGGAGGATCGCGGGCTCGCCCCGATCCGGCTGGATCGGTGCCGACCCGGCGATGCCGTCCGGACGTTCCGGGAAGGCCTCTCCGGCCGCGCGAAGATCCTGAGCATCGAGCCCGCCGGGATAGGGACGACCTATGACCTCTACGAGCCAGAGACGGATACGTGGATCACCGAGGGCTACGTGAGCCGAGGGTGCGGGGAGCAACCCCTCTTGGGGAACGAAGCGTGCAACTTGGGCTCCCTCAACGTGTCCAAGTTCGCGCGGCAAGCGGCCGATGGCGCCTGGACGATCGACTGGGAGGAGATGGAGCGAATCATCCGCCTCTCCGTCCGCTTCCTCGACGACGTGATCGAGATGAACCCGTACCCGCTGCCGGTCATCGACGCCACCGTCAAGGCCAATCGGCGGATCGGTCTCGGCATCATGGGGTGGGCGGACCTGCTGTTCATCATGGGCATTCCGTACGGCAGCGAGGAGGCCATCGACCTGGCTTCCCAGCTCATGGTCTTCGCGAAGGAGAAGGCGCACGACCAGTCGGCCCGGCTCGCCGAGGAGCGGGGGCCGTTCCCGAACTGGAGCCGGTCGATCTACAAGCAGGGCCGCCCCATGCGGAACTCGACCGTGACCACCATCGCGCCCACGGGCACGATCTCGATGATCGCGGGCTGCTCGTCGGGCATCGAGCCGATCTTCGCGCTGGCCTTCGAGCACCGGGTGAAGCAGGGCGACCGCGAGCGCGTCCTGACCTTCGTCAACGAGACCTTCGAGGCGATCGCCCGGCGCGACGGGTTCTACTCCGAGGCGCTCATGCAGGAGATCGCCCGGCGCGGCACGCTGCACGACATCCCGGGGCTGCCGCCGCAGGCCGCCGAGGTGTTCAAGACCGCCCACGAGATCCGCTACGAGTGGCACGTGCGGCACCAGGCGGCGTTCCAGCGCTACACCGACAACGGCGTCAGCAAGACCATCAACCTGCCAAACGCCGCGACCGAGGAGGACGTGGCCAGCGCCTACCGGCTGGCCTGGGAGCTCGGCTGCCTCGGCATCACGGTCTTCCGCGACGGCTGCAAGGGCGAGCAGGTCCTGAACGTCGGGGTGACCGCGAAGAAGGAGAAGGAGGCGCTGGCGGCCATCCCGGCCAGCACGAAGAGCCAGGCCGTCATCAAGCCGCGGCCCCACAGCCTCACCGGCGCCACCTACCGGATGGAGACGCCCATCGGCACCGCGTTCATCACGGTCAACGAGACCGAGGACAAGGAGCCGTTCGAGGTGTTCGTGCAGGTCGGCAAGGGCGGGTCGGACACGATGGCGGTGGCCGAGGCGCTCGGCCGCCTGATCTCGCTCGTGCTGCGGCTGCCGTCGCCGTTCTCGGCGCGACGCCGGCTCGAGGAGATCATCAGCCAGCTCTCGCGCATCGGCGGCGGGCAGCCCACCGGCTTCGGGCCGTCGAAGGTGCTGTCCCTGCCGGACGCGCTGGCCCGCACGCTGGCCGAGCACATCGGGCAGATCAAGGCCGCCGGCGCCGCGCCCGTCGCCGACGGGACGGGCAAGCGGATCGGCGACCTGTGCAAGGAGTGTGGCCAGGCGACCTTCATCTACGAGGAAGGCTGCAAGAAGTGCCTCTCCTGCGGCTTCAACGAGTGCTGACGGCGGGTCTCTCGGCGCGAGGACGGAGGGCGGGATGGAGATCCTGAAGACGCTGATGACGCTCTCGGTGTTGCTGGCCGGCGTGGCCTTCATCTGGGGGATGGCCCACATGGCGGGCATGGTCGGCACGAGCTACCGCATCACGCCCGGGGGTTGGCTCTCCGGGGCCCAGACCCTGCTGCTCTTCTCGATCGCGTTCTACTGCTGGGGCCGCTCCGCGCGCTGGTAGCCGGGGCCTGAGCCCAACTCGGAGGGGGCCTCGACGGCCTCCTCCGGAGCCTCCCCCAATGACAGGTTGCGCCGGCAAAGCCGGCGCTCGAACACGCGGCGCCAGGGGGCGCGATTGGCTCACACGCCCTGAGCGGCGCGGCCCGCGGAATCGCGCGGGCGGCGCCGCGTCGCCCACGGACCGAGGTACAATACGGTCGCGATGTTCTCCGGCGGAGACTTCCACGAGGTCGCGAGGTGGCTCCTGAACTTCCTGAATTCGCACGCCAAGCGCGAGAGCCCGCGCATCGAAGCCGTCGTCGAGGCGGACGGGGACCGGCCGACGGTCTACGGTGCCTGGCTCCGGCTCGGCGAGACGACCAGCCCGCGGGTCGAGCTCGACTACAAGACGATGGCCGACAACCGGGGCAGCCTCGCCTGGTGCGACGAGCTGGCGGCGCGCGTGCGGGACTGGGCGCGCGAGCTGCTCGCCGCTACTCCGCCTTCTCCGTTCCCCCCGACTTATCCAGCAGCGTCGAGGAGTGGCCCGGGAAGACCTTGAGTGACGGGTTGATGTAGGCGGCGGCGTTGTTGACCGCCGTGGCCGCCTCGCCGAACCCCGTCGCGATCAGCTTGACCTTGCCCGGGTAGGCGACCACGTCGCCCGCGGCGTAGACGCCGGGCAGGTTCGTCTCGCCGCGCGTGTTCACGACGATCGTGTTGTCGTCGAAGTGGAGGCCCCAGGACTTGAGCGGGCCGAGGTTCGACGAGAAGCCGAGGCAGGCGAGGACGCGGTTCACGAAAAGGCGCTCTTCGGCCCGGCTGCGCGTGTTGACCACGATCGCGCCCTCTACCCGGTCCCGACCTTCGATGTCCTTCAGCTCGGTGAACGTCTTGACCCGGACCGAGGACTCCAGCACCTTGTGGATCGAGTCCTCGAACGCCCGGAACCGGTCGCGGCGATGGATGAGCGTGGTGGAACGGGTGATGCCCTCGAGGTTGAGGCACCAGTCGAAAGCCGAGTCCCCGCCGCCGATGATCAGCAGGTCGGTGTCCCGGTACTCCTCGAGGTTGCGCACGAAGTAGGCGAGCCCCTTGCCCTCGAACCGGGCCAGCTCGGCCCTGGGAAGCTTCCGGGGGGTGAACATCCCGATGCCGACCGTGATGAACACCGTCCGCGTCCAGTGCGTGCCCCGGTTGGTGCCCAGGCGGATCAGCCGATCGCCCGCCGGCTGGAACTCCTCCACGCGCTCGTCGAGGCAGACCGCGGGCTTGTACTGCATGGCCTGCTCCACGAGGTTGCGCACGAGCTCCTTGCCCAGCACCTTCGGGAACCCGGCGACGTCGTAGATGTATTTCTCAGGGTAGAGAGCCGTGATCTGGCCGCCCAGCTCGGGCATGGAGTCGATCAGGTTGACGCGAAGTCCGCGGAAGCCCGCGTAGTAGGCGGCGAACAGGCCGGTGGGCCCGGTGCCGATGATGGTGACGTCGTGAGGGTCGGTGCCGTCCGGCATCGGGCCTTCGCGCATGACGGGGAGGGTACTGCCATGTGACGCGCGAAGTCAACGAACGGAGCCGGCGGGTACTGGTACAGTTTGGCGGCTTGGCGGGGCCGCATTTCAGATCACCGCAATCACTTAGCCCAGTACCAGCCGGCGGGCTCGGCGAGAACTGGCTTGACCGCTCTCGGAGACCGGTGTTAAATACGGCGACCCAAAATTGCGATTATCATCACGATGATGCGAAGACAGGAGGCATCGATGAACGTGCACTGGAGCGTGGCGCGGAGCGCCGCCGGCGTCCTGGCGCTCGTCGCCGGCGTGGCCTTCACCTCCGCCGCGTGGGCGCAGGGCGAGTGGAAGGCGCCCGCCGAGGCGAAGAGTGTCAAGAACCCGATCACGAAGTTAGACGCGAAGGAGAAGAACGAGGCCAAGAAGGTCGTCGAGACCAACTGCGTGCCGTGTCACGGGCCCTCGGGCAAGGGGGATGGACCGGCGGCGGCGGCCCTGCCGACCAAGCCGGCGGACTGGACCTCCGAGAAGGTGCAGAAGCAGACCGATGGCGAGATCTTCTGGAAGATATCGAACGGTCGCGGCGCCATGCCGCCCTGGAAGTCGATCCCGGACAAGGAACGCTGGGAGCTGGTCAGCTATATCCGAACGCTCAAGAAGTAACCAGATCCCGTACGCGGACCACATCCTCGCCGGCTCTCGGCGAGGATGTGGTCCGTCCCCGCTTGCCGTCACTCGGCCGTTGACGCGCTGCACTGGCCGCCCCTATAATTCTGAGGTGTCGCCGAACACCCGCCCCCGCCCGCGGCATGCGCACTCGTGTCGATCACTTCGCCTGGAGAGGGATCGTGGAGCTGCGGCCCGACCCTGACGCCGAGCAATTGGCCCTGTCCGACCTCGCCGAGATCCTGGCAATCCCGGCGTTCGGGATCGACCTCGGGGAGCTCTATGGCCTGGTCGTCGACCGCCTCCAGCGCGTGCTCTCCGCGGACCGCGCCGCCGTGTTCGAGTTCGACGAGCGCCTGCGCTGCCTCGTCGTGCGGACGTCCCGGGGGCTCCCCTACGACGAGATGAGCGGGTGGAGTGTGGCGCCAGGGGAGGGCCTCATCGGCCGCGCCTTCGAGGAACGCCGCACGCTCACCGCCCTCGGCGCGACCGCCGACGACCTGTTCCTCGACCGCTTCCCGTCGATGTTCTCCCTGGCGACGCCGCTGGTCGCCGACGGCGAGGTCGCCGGCATCCTCTATCTGGGCCGGCGGTCCGGCAAAGCCCTGAACGGCGACGAGCTCCGGCTGCTCCATCTGCTGGCGGATCGCTGCAGCACCGCGCTCGTCGCCCAGCGCCTGGTGGCGCGGATGACGCGGCAGGCCGAGCGCCTGCGCGAGCTGACGATGGTGCCCGCCGTGGCCGGCGTGCGGGAGCCGCTGGAGGCCACGCTGGCGCGGACGTGCGAGGCGGGGTGCCGCGTGCTCGGCGTCGCCGCCGGGCTCGTCGTCGCCGGCGAGGGCGAGGCGGCCGTGCGCGCCAGCCACGGCTGCGATGCCTCCGCCCTCGGCGAGTGGCCGATCGACGAGGCCGCCGTGCGCGCGCTCGGCCACCGGGCCGTGCTGCCGGTGCCCCTCCGGTTCGGCGACCGGACGCTCGGGCAGGCGTACTTCCTGGACTGGTCGGAGCGGCGGTTCACCCAGGAGGAGGTGCGCGCGGGCGAGCTGGTGGGCGCGCTCATGGCGGCGGCGGTGGAGAACGCCCGCGCCTTCGAGGAGACGCGCGCGGCCCTCCAGCAGCTCTCGGCCGCCCAGGAGCAGCTGATCCAGGCCGAGAAGGCCCGCGCCCTGGCCGACGTGGCCGGCGGGATCGCCCACGAGTTCAACAACCTGCTCGCCATCATCCTGGGCAAGACCCAGCTCGCCCTCGAGCGCACCGACAGCAACGGCGTGCGCGAGGACCTCACCGTCGTCGAGGAGACCGCATGGCGCGCGGCCGACACGGTGCGGCGCCTCCTCGCCTTCGTGGCCACGCGCGGCGACGAAGGCATGTGCCCGGTCGACCTCAACGCCCTCGCGCAGGACGTCGTCACCTTCACGCGCGCCCTGTGGAAAGACGACGCGGAGGCGCACGGGATCAAGATCGAGGTGATGATGGACCTGGCCGAGGCGGTGATGGTGCACGGCATCGCCACCGAGCTGCGGGAGGCCCTCACCAACATCATCCTGAACGCCATCGACGCCATGCCCCGGGGCGGGCGCATCGCGATCCGCACCCGCCGGCGCGATCGGATGGTGGAGCTGGCCGTGAGCGACACCGGGGAGGGGATGCCGCCGGGCGTGCAGAGCCGCATCTTCGACCCGTTCTTCACGACGCGCTCGCCGCAGCGCGCGGGCCTCGGGCTCTCCGTGGTGCACGGCATCGTCGGGCGCCATCACGGGCGCATCGACGTGCACAGCGAGGAGGGGCAGGGGACCACGGTCACGCTGCTGCTGCAGGAGTCGCGGGCGCCCTCGGAGTCCTGGGCGATGCCGTCGGCGCCGGCCACGCGCCGCGTGACGGGCAGCGTGCTCGTGATCGAGGACGAGGAGCATTTGCGGCGCATGCTCCTCGACACGCTCGCCTCCGTCGGCCACACGGTGGAGGGCGCCGCCAACGGCCTCGAGGGCCTCGCGCGGTTCCAGCGGGGCACCTTCGACGTGGTCGTCACCGACCTCTCGATGCCGGAGTGCTCGGGGCTCGACGTGACCCGCGCCGTCAAGAAGATGAGCCCCGGCACGCCCGTGGTCATGATCACCGGCTGGGGCGACGTGATGAACCCCGACCGGATGGGCGACACGGGCGTCGACCTCATGCTGGTGAAGCCGTTCAAGATGGAGCGCGTCCTCAGCGTGCTCGACGACGCGCTCGCCCTCCGCACCACCCACTGACGGCGTCCCGGGTCCGCCTGGCCGCGATCGACCTCGGCACCAATACGGTGCGCCTGCTCGTCGTCGACGCCGACCGCGGGCGACCATGGCGGACGGTGGAGCAGGCGCAGCGCATCACGCGGCTCGGCGAGGGGCTGGCCGCGTCGGGCCACCTCGGCGAGGCGGCGATGCGGCGCACCGCCGAGGCCGTCGCGGAGTACGCCGCCCGCGCGAGCCGGCTCGGGGCCCGGCCGGTCCTGATCGTCGCCACGAGCGCGATGCGGGAGGCCGAGAACGGCCGGGCGTTCGCGGCCCGGCTCGAGTCCGGCACCGGCCACCCGGTGCGGATCATCCCCGGCGACGAGGAGGCGCGGATCGCCCTGCGCGGGGTGCTGCACGGGCTCGACCGGATCGCCGGCACCGTGGTCGTGTTCGACATCGGCGGCGGCAGCACGGAGTTCATCCGCGCCCGCGCCGGCCGGCTGGAGGCGGCGGTCAGCCTGCGTCTCGGCGTGGTGCCGCTGGCGGAGGCCGCCGGTGCCGATGACGAGACCCGCCGTCACGTGGCTGCGCGCCTGCGGCGCGAGCTGCCGCCCGAGATCCGGGACGCGCGCGCGGAGGAGCTGATCGGCACCGCGGGCACGGTCACGACGCTGGCAGCGCTCGACCAGGGCCTGACCGCCTACGACTGGACGCGCGTGGACCGCTACCGGCTCACCCGCGCGGCCGTCGAGCGCCAGCGCGCGCGCCTCGCGCCCCTCTCGGTGGCCGAGATCGCGGGGCTGCCGTGCCTCGAGCCCGGGCGCGCCGACATCATCCGTCCCGGCATCGCGATCACGCTCGCCGTGATGGAGGTGCTCGGCGCCGACTCGCTGATCGTGAGCGAGTCCGGGCTCCGCGAGGGGATCCTCGCGGAGGCGCTCGAGCAGATTTGACGCCGGGTTAGCTTGACAGTGTTTTCACGAATGCCTAGCATGATCAGCCGTGGACGCCGTGCTCGCCCTTCCGCCCCTGGTCCTCGGGGTCGCGGTGGTCGTGGTCGGCATCGGGCTCGTGTACGGCTGGCGTACCTTTCAGCTCTGCCCCCACTGCGGCCGCATCGTGCGGCGCGTCTATCGCGGGTGGCTCCGGTGCGGCCACTGCGGGCGACAATACCGCCGCGGTCTGCGGCTGAGATAGAAGGGCGATGGCGATAGATCTGGACCTCTTCCGGTCGATGCGATCACCACGGGCGATTGCGATCGCCGCGGCCGCCGTCGCGGGCGCGGCGATCATCGTCGGCGGCGGCTGGTTCTGGTACGGCGCCTACCAGGCGCGCGGTAGCGCGGCCTATGCGGAAGCGCTGACGCGCGCGCAGGGCAGCCAGGCGCCGCGGGCGCCCGCCGAGGCCCGCGCCGCGGCCATCCGCGAGCTCGAAGCCGTCCTCGCCGAGTATCCGTCCAATGCCATCGCCGTCCAGGCGGCCTACGAACTCGGCAACCTCCGGTATCTCAACCGCGAGTACCCGGCCGCGCGCGGCGCCTACGCGGTCGCGCTGGCCAAGGGCGCGAAGGGGACGCTCCAGACGCTGAGCCGGGCGGGGATCGCGTACGCGTGGGAATCGGAGCGCGACTTCGCGAAGGCCGCGCAGGGCTTCCAGTCAGCGCTCGAGGGCCTGAAGCCGCAGGACTTCCTCTACGAGGACCTGGTGGTGGGTCTCGCGCGGACCCAGGAGCTGAGCGAGCAGAAGGACGCGGCGATCGCTACCTACCGGCGCCTGCTCCAGGAGCTGCCCAAGGCGCGGCGGGCCGACCTGGTGC
>Ga0209515_10006778_pt1 | contig 14083 bp, 12 predicted proteins | sample Subgroupgradi54m_FD_187454 | JGI IMG/M metagenome (GOLD analysis project Ga0209515, IMG submission 187454) | Subsurface groundwater microbial communities from S. Glens Falls, New York, USA - GMW60B uncontaminated upgradient, 5.4 m (SPAdes)... ...
GCTCCGGGTGGCATACTTCTAGCTTAACGATAAATGCAGGAAAACTTCAAACTTCTACTAGTAAATGGCAACAGTTCAAGCACCCTACATATCGTTTATATGGAGATTACTATGCAAATAAAAACGTACATTTCGATGGCCGTACTCACCACTCTATTTTTAAGCTTCCTCGGCTGCGCTATGCAACCAGCACCAACCGAGGAGCTGGTACTTGCAGAATCGCAGATCGAGCAAGCCAAAAAAGAATATTCTTACCAGTATGAGCCTTTGTTGATTAAGAAAGCAGAGGACAAATTGGCGTCAGCAAAATCACTGCTCGAAAATGACAAAAATGGTGAAGCGAAGTATCTTCTCGACGAAGCAAAAAAAGATGCCGAAGCTGCCACTGCGCTTTCCGCTGCAAAGAAAAGCAAAAAGCTTTATGAGCAATCTCAAAATTCACAAAACATGTTTAAACAACAACTCGACAATCAAAGTGAACCAACTCAACCAGGGGAGCTATCACCATGACTATCTCCATAAAATGCCGGACCATGAATTACCGTACAGTCACAAGTATGAGTTGTTTACTGCTTATTGCCGGTTGCGCTTCTAATCAAGCCCCTCCAGAACTTGAAAAGCAGAAGCAGACGCTTAACGAAATGGAAAATTCACCGGTTATTTCTCAATATGCTCCCATTGAAAGAGATGAATATTCTAAATTAGTGTCCAAGACTGAAGAAGCCTGGCAGAAAAACAAAGATGACCTGTATAAGCACAATCTCTACTTAGCAGAACGGCAAGCGGATATCACCCGAGGTACCGCGGATACCAAAAACTATCAAGAAAAAATTCGCGAATCTGCCCAACAACATCAAGTAATGCTGCAACAGTCGCAAGAAGATCGGCTTTCATCGGCTAAAAACCGAGCCTCATCAGCGGAAGATAAAATTAAAAGGTTGGCCCAGGAACTCGAAAACGCAAAAACCAAAAAAACCGATAGAGGAATGGTTTTAACACTGAGTAGTATTCTGTTTGAATCTGGTACAGCGGAGATTAAGCCCGGCTCGGAACGCACGCTGGAAAAACTTGCCACTTATCTTAAAGAATATCCGGAACTAAAGGTGGTCATAGAAGGATTCACCGATTCTGTCGGCGCAGCGTCCTACAACAAACAACTTAGTGAAAATCGCGCACGCAGTGTTATGCAAGCATTAAACGAGAATGGCGTTGATGAAAGCCGAGTATCCGCTGTGGGTCGCGGTGAATCATACCCGGTAACTGACAATACTACGCCTGCTGGACGACAACAAAATAGACGCGTGGAGTTGATCATCAACGAAGAATCTGAGGCATCATAGACTTATTGTTGCGCGAGTGGCAGACCAACCCCTCGCGCGATTTTCATCGCTCACGCGTTTCCTCTCTCAGCTTTTCCTCCCTCAATTATTATCAATGCAATTGCAGTCTAACCTCATTGATAAGCCCGCCGGCAATTAGCGTAGCAATTTCTTGATCGGACAAATCGTGTTGCAATTGCATCTCTCGCTGCTCACAGTCGGCAAGCGTTATATTCAGTAAAATGGTTTTGGCAGAATTTGATATGAGTTGTTCTTTTACGTTTTCAATCGATAGATTCTGCTCGTCTTGTAAGATCTCATAATCCGCTTTGTCTCGAAACAACAGCGGCAGGATGCCAAAGTTAAGCAGATTGCGCCGATGTATGCGGGCAAAACCCTTGGCAATAATACAGGCAATGCCTAAAAAAGCGGGTGCAAGGGCTGCATGCTCGCGGCTGGAGCCCTGGCCATAGTTTTCTCCACCAACAATAAAACTATGGGGATTTTTTTTTGCTAGCGCACGTTGATAAAAATCAGGATCAATATGTTTAAAGGTAAATCGGCTAATCGCCGGGATGTTACTGCGCAACGGCAGCACTTCCGCGCCGGCGGGCAATATCTCATCCGTGGAAATATTATCTCCCACTTTTAAAATAATAGAGCCTTTGATCGACAGGGGTAATGCCGCCAATTCCGGCAACGGTTTTATATTCGGTCCTTTTTCAAGAGGAATCAGCCTGCCATCGGCGGGCGGAGCTTCCAGCATATCTGTCATCAAAATCAATTCGTCCGGTTCCTGGAAAATTGGATAAGGCATTTCGACGTCCCGCGCGAAATCGCGGGGATCGATAATATGCCCGGTCAAGGCGCTGGCAGTGGCCGTTTCAGGACTGCATAAATAAACCTGATCATCGTCGGTGCCGGAACGACCGGGGAAATTTCGTGGTACCGTGCGCAAACTGATACGTCCACTGGCGGGAGCCTGGCCCATGCCGATGCAGCCATTACAGCCGGTTTGATGTAGACGTGCGCCCGCGTTTAATAGATTTAACAATGCTCCCGACGCAGAGAGGTTGGCCAATAGTTGTCTGGAAGTTGGATTGATATCAAATGAAACTGCGTCATCAATTTTGCGGCCACGCACCATATCGGCAGCGATGAAAAAATCTCTTAGCCCTGGATTGGCAGACGAACCAATATAACTCTGATAAATAGCCTTACCCGCAACCTCTCGCACCGCAACAACCTTATCGGGACTGGAAGGAAGCGCGATTAGCGGTTCCAGCGCACTAAGATCTATCTCATCATTTTCGTCATAAGTTGCATCTTCATCGGCAAGTAGTTCGGTAAAAACATTATCGCGCGATTGTTGGGTGAGAAATTCAGCCACTCGATTGTCAGCGGGAAAAACACTGGTGGTGGCGCCCAGCTCCTGGCCCATATTGGCAATCACGTGTCGATCTAATGCACTCAACTGTTGTAGCCCCGGACCGTAGTATTCAATAATTTTGCCGACGCCACCTTTTACACTGTGGCGGCGCAACATCTCCAAAATAAGGTCTTTCGCGCTGACCCACTCCGGCAAATGGCCAGACAATTTCACGCCAAGTACTTTGGGCATATTCAGAGAATAAGGCATTCCCGCCATCGCCAACGCCACCTGGATGCCCCCTGCCCCAATCGCTAACATGCCTAAGGCACCAGCAGCGCAGGTATGGCTATCCGAACCGAGCAGGGTTTTTCCCGGAATGCCAAAGCGTTCCATATGTATCGGGTGACTTACACCATTGCCCGGTCGACTAAACCAAACACCGTATTTTTTGCAGGCGCTGTGTAGAAATAAATGGTCGTCAGCATTCTTGTAATCAGTCTGCAAAATATTATGATCGACGTATTGCACAGAAACTTCGGTGTGGACTCTGTCCAAACCCAAGGCTTCGAACTCAAGCATGACCAGCGTGCCGGTGGCATCTTGTGTGAGAGTCTGATCAATTTTAATCTGAATGGGGTTACCGGGTAGTAAAGTACCCTTTATTAAATGCGCTTGAATTAGTTTTTGGGTAACGTTTAAACTCATCGGCTGCATCCTTCCTTCACTACTAAGTCATGAATAGTTAACTCATACAATAAACAAACCTGCAATAAACAAACCCAGCCAATCATAAATCCTGAGTGAAGCTGCGACATAAAGTTAATCATTCAGTGCATTAATGTAATGGTTCGCGGTACGCATGTTGCAGCGAGATCCAGTATTACGCGTTGCTCTAAGAATCAATATAACAAGATGGAAATGGAGACATAGATCGGCGATTTATTTCTATTAGCTAAACACTTAATAAGGAATTTATTATGACAACTGTCGAAAGAGAAAAAATGATCGATTTTGTGAAGGTCCTGAAGGACGGCGTGGAATTTTATCGAGAAGCAAAAAAACATGTGCGGGATAGCAGAAGCCTGACACTTTTTGAAAAAAATGCGACTACACGGGAAAGGCTAATCAATGAATTAAAACCCCATGTAGAAGTTGAGACGGGTGATTTGCAAACCACTCAGACGATAAAAGGCAAACTACATATTATTTACACCAAAATACTCGCAAAAATTAAAGACGCTGATTCTACCTGGATGCATCAATTGGAGGAGTTAGAGGATCGGACGCTCGAAGAAATGGATGAACTGATGAAAGAAATTACCACACCTGAAATTAAGAAAGTGCTGTCAATGCAATATCTCGTATTGAAGGAATGTCATGCTGAAATGAGACAACGAGAAACAGAAGCAACCTGATATTTTTGACTTCTCTTACTCATTAACGTGAGGTTTTCGAGAAAAAGAACAAGTAGAAGAACAAGTAAGTAGGGGAAGGACAACCATCTTTCTAGGATTTGAACCACAATAGCCGTGGTCATTATTTAGAAAGCTGATTGTCTTCCTTCTTGCTTTTAGATCATCTTAACTTTAGTACTTCTTAACAGTACTTTAACAGCTCATTAGTCGTTATAAGCACGTTCGCCATGTGATGTAACATCCAGACCAATGCGCTCGTCTTCTTCACTTACGCGGAGACCGACCATCACATCAACCAGTTTGTAGGCGATCACTGACACAGTGCCTGACCAGAGAATGGTGACCACTACTGCAATGCCCTGGATTTTAACTTGTGCCATGATGTCAAAAGCGCCTGCGGCATTAGTGACATAATCCCACCAGCTCAAACCGCCCAATGCGGGAGCAGCGAATACACCTGTCAACATTGCACCGAGGATACCGCCAACACCATGCACACCAAACACATCGAGTGCATCGTCAGCGCCGAGCATTTTCTTCAGACCAGTGACGCCCCACAGACAAATAACACCTGCCAGCAGACCAATGATCAAAGCACCTTTTACGCCGACAAAACCACAGGCAGGTGTAATGGCAACCAGTCCTGCGACTGCGCCAGATGCTGCACCCAATAGTGACGGATGTTTCTTGAAAACCCACTCAGCCAACATCCACGAGGTGGCGGCAGCGGCTGTAGCGATCCAAGTATTGGCAAACGCGAGGCCGGCAATACCATTAGCTTCAAGCGCAGAGCCGGCGTTGAAACCGAACCAACCGAACCACAGCAGCGAAGCACCAATCATCGTCATGGCCAGGTTGTGCGGCAGCATTGGTTCTTTACCGAACCCGATACGTTTGCCCACCATAACGGCGCCAACCAAACCGGCAACTGCCGCATTGATATGAACGACGGTGCCGCCAGCGAAATCGAGCGCGCCTTTCTGAAAGAGGTAACCCGCAGTGGCAAGTGCCGCTTCACCCGCTGCAGCACTGGTATAAGCGTCTGGGCCAGCCCAGTACCATACCATGTGCGCCATCGGCAGATAGGAGAAAGTGAACCAAATAATACTAAACAACATGACGGCAGAAAACTTCATACGCTCAGCAAAGGCACCAACGATCAGGGCAACAGTAATCGCCGCAAATGCACCCTGGAATACTACATAGATGACTTCGTGAATAGGCGTTGCTTTACTCCAGCTCGCCGCGAGGGAGGTGTCATTAATGCCGGCCAGAAAAAGCTTTGAGGTCGAGCCGAAGAAGGCGTTTCCTTCGGTGAAAGCAAGGCTGTAGCCGTACACCATCCACAGCACAGAGATCACTGAAAACACACTGAATACCTGCATTAGCACAGACAACATGTTTTTCTTACGCACCAGACCGCCATAGAACAGCGCGAGACCTGGAATAGACATCATGATAACAAATGCAGAACTGACCATCATGAAAGCATCATCACCTTTATTTGCTGTTGGCGCTGGCGCTTCCGCAGCAGCTTCTACCGCCGCCGGTGCAGCAGCTTCTGCGGCGGGCGCAGTCGACTCGGACATAGCTGCTGCCGCGTCGGCACCCTCCTCCGCCCACCCCGGCAGAGCAAACAACATGCTGCACATGCTCAGTATCAGTAACAGTTTTTTCACAGGAACCTCCTTGGTTTTAGTATTCATAGTTTATTTTTTCTTAGATTATATGAGGGCTATTAAACTAGCCGCACTCCCTATACCCACTTATATAGAGAGCCCCACCTATATAGCCGCAGTGCCGGTTTCACCGGTACGGATGCGGATCACTTCTTCCAGATTCGTCACGAAGATTTTACCGTCGCCGATTTTACCTGTGTTTGCAGCTTTGGTGATAGCTTCAATCACGGCTTCTACTTGATCGTCGGCAATGGCAATTTCCAATTTGACCTTTGGTAGAAAATCCACCACATATTCAGCGCCGCGATATAATTCGGTGTGGCCCTTCTGACGACCAAACCCTTTTACCTCGGTGGCGGTTATACCCTTCACGCCGATTTCGGACAATGCATCTCGCACATCATCCAGCTTAAACGGTTTAATTACGGCTGTTACCAGTTTCATGATTCACTCCTTACTATTTAGTTGTTACAAATCCTTTTTCGCCGAGATACTCTCGACACCTGTGCTCACTTAATTAAATGTTCCAAAACAGTGCTTCGATGTTCTAAAATAGTGCTCGTTATATTGGGCATACATTGAGCCATTTGCCATTTACTCTTTGCCTCCACTGGATGTCAGCGGACAATATCCAAGAAGTCAGTTGCTTTTTTTAGCTACGCCTTTAGTTATTTCCCTAGCTACCGATACGCTCTTAAATCACTAGCTCTTTAGCTATAATTTGCTATTTTTGGCCCATTTTTATCAAAATAAAAGCGTCGTAATAGTCTAAACATCCAAACTTACGCCATTAAATTAGTAACCCATCAGCGACTTCTTGGGCTTTTTTAAAACAAAAAATGGATCGCAGGTTGCGTCGAAAATTAAGATTTAAACCAAGCATCTGTTTTTTATGGATCAGAAAAGTGAGTCCATACATTATTCAAAAAGATCACTACCGCACTTTAATAGAGCTCCTCTCAAATAGTGTGCCAGCGGACGCTCCGTTATAGCACTTTCAAATTCTATAAATTCATATTTCCTGACTCAGCCGAGAGTGAGGCAATAATAAAATAAAAAATCGAATTGGCCTGAATGGAATGCACGAATGGAGAAGCATATTCTCTTCAACTCAATCCATAACTCTGGTTATTATTTAAAGAGAGTGTTGTACTCTCTTTTTGCCCTAGTATTTTTTGCCTTAGTATTTTTAGTCGAAACTATTTTTAGTCGAATTAGCAAACAACAGGTACAAAAACAAAACAATCTTTCACACAACAATATCTCAAGGGCGGAGATTAGGGGGCGAGATTAATATCTGCTTGCATTTTTGACAAGGATTTATCACCTTAAAACATTATTGGGGTTAATCAATAAATAACTCCGGTCATTATTTCAGAGTAATTTATTCTGAGTTCGTTAATTTAAGCGTTCCTTTTTAAAGTACCTGGTCCTGTCTATATCACTTAAATTGTAACCGCTCTGCACTAATGAACCCTGTCGCGTTTTAACGCCTGCGGCAGTTTTTGAAAAATTAGCTTTCCTCTTCAAACATAACGAAAAATATTCTAAATCAAGCAGCGACTGCGGCATCACCACACAGTCTTGCCTACATTGACTTCAATACAGAATACCAGTATCGTCGCTTGCGTTTAAAAGTGTGTTTAGAAGGAGTTCTTAATCTGGGTGTTTAGCGTATTTATGGCCGGTTTTTTTGGACAGTCTATATTGAAAGATTTTTTTTGATCAAATACAACCCACTCAAAAGTATTAAGACAGAATTGGGAACGAGGTGCGAGCAGAAGATCTTAATCTACTCAATTCCTAGGCTGCCCCCGCAACGGTAAATGCAATTGATAAAGCTGATCTAAAAGTATTGTTATAGTTTAGGTTGTGAACAATCCAGTCTAAAAATAGCGCGCAAATAGTTCATCTCTAGCAACGCAAGCCCGGAACCGTCCCGCTATACTACACTTGCTCTTTATGAGAAATGATTGTTCGGATAATATTTGTCTTCAAATTTTCATCTTTAATTATTTGATCTTTAATTAATAGTCTTTCATGCGCGGGTGGCGCTACGGAGAAATACATGCAACAACCAGCTGTTGTCTCATCTCATACAATCTCTAATTCACTGTCTAATACAGACAAAGCAATTTCCAAACAGTCTCAACTATTCTCTGCGGCAATTTTAGGGTTTCTTATCGTGTGCGGCGTTGGCCTTGCGCCAATGGATGTTGTGCACAATGCAGCTCACGATGCGCGACATTCGTTTGCATTTCCCTGTCATTAATTAATATCGCGCTCGTAGCGAGACAAGAACTAAATTCATCCAAAGGCAGTGTGTCAGCTTTACAGACAATTTTGAGATGGATTCTAAGCTTGCTCGCACGGGAATGGGAAATAAATCAGCACAGTCACTCTGTCATTCGCTGCTTTGCAATTAAGAGTATGCAGTTGATAGAGTGATTGCCTGGCAATAGTTTTTAAATTGAAGAACCAACTTGATTGTTGGTCGCTTTTTTTTGTTTGCAATAAATGGGCTTTTTGATTTTGTTGCGCTTTTCAAGTGGCGCATTGGAGTTTCTATTATTGGAGCTTCCATAATTAGCGCTTCTATATATCTGTATAGAATGCCTATCGCAAGACCACAAGACGCATTACAACATTTTATACAAGCGAGTTCCAAGAGTACTACAAGAGCAGTTTTATTCATTTGGAAAACATCTTTGGAGAGAACCAATGTATTTTCGCAATATCGTCTTTGCTGCCCTCATTGTTGGCACTCTAGCAGGCCTGATTCTCGGCGCCGTGCAAACATTCGGTGTCACGCCGACAATTCTTGCAGCCGAAGTGTATGAGGTAGCCGAGCCTGTGGTAAATGCATTGCCCGAGCACCACCAACAAGCTGCTGTAGAGCATAACCACAACGATCATGCGCAAGAAATCAGTACTGGTGGACACGAACACAGTCCCGATACCTGGGCACCGGCAGATGGCGCTGAAAGAATATTTTACACCTTCGTTGCCGACATTCTCTCCGGCATTGGCTTTGCCCTGCTGTTAATAAGCGCCATGGCTTTCTCCGGTAAAGCCAGCACAAAAAACAGTTGGCTGTGGGGAGCCGCCGGCTTTATCACTTTCTTTGTGGCACCTGGCCTGGGGTTAACGCCAGAAATTCCCGGCATGGAAGCGGCCAATTTGCAAGGTCGTCAAGGCTGGTGGCTGATCACAGTCGTGTTAACGGCAGTGGGATTGGGTCTTATCGCTTTCGGTCAATTAAATCTTAAAATCGGCGGTCTAGTTTTGCTGCTGCTGCCGCATATATTAGGCGCGCCATTACTTGAAGGAACCCATGGCTTCAATAATCCTGATCAATCCGCAGTGGCGGCACTTAAGGTTTTGGCAGAGCAATTTATTCATTACACCGCAATCGCCAACGCAATCTTTTGGTTAGTCTTGGGCGTCGCCAGTGCAGTGGTAATGAAACAGTTTGGACTTCTGGATGACCACCCAAATTAAACCGACCTTCCCATTCTCTGCAGTCGTCGGCCAAGAGCAACTCAAGACCGCGCTGCTGATCGCCACCATAGATACAAAAATCGGTGGCGTATTGGTGAGTGGGCCGCGCGGCAGTGCCAAGTCTACTCTGGCTCGGGGTATCGTTGATCTCCTCAATAGCACCAGTCAATTTGTCACGCTGCCCTTGGGCGCGAGCGAAGAGCAACTGACCGGCAGTTTAGATCTGAATAAAATTGTCGGCGAACAAAAAATTGTGTTTAACCCCGGCCTGTTGGCGAAAGCGCACCTGGGTGTTCTCTATATCGATGAAGTTAACCTGCTGGCCGACAATCTGGTCGATCTGTTACTCGATGCCGCCGCGCTCGGGGTTAATTATGTCGAGCGCGACGGTATCAGCCACAGCCATCCGGCGGAATTTATTTTGGTCGGTACGATGAATCCCGACGAAGGTGAATTGCGTCCCCAATTGCTCGATCGCTTTGGGCTCTCGGTCAACCTCGATAATAAACTCAACGCCGAATTGCGTGTGAGTGTGGTGCAGCGCCGCTTGGCCTTTGATAACGACCCGACACAATTCTGTGACGCATGGCAAGCTGAACAACAAAAATTACACCAGCAAATTCTCGCCGCGCAACAGCTGTTAGCCAGCGTTGAATGCCCGCCGGAAATGCAGATGTACATTGCACAACGCTGTATCGACGCCAACGTTGATGGTTTGCGCGCAGATATTGTCTGGTTACGTGCCGCTAAAGCTTATGCAGCGCTGCAACAGACATCAATTGTCACGCAAGCGCATTGTGATGCGGTGGCTGAATTTGTATTAAGTCATCGCCGTCATCCATCGTCACCTAACGACCAGCAGAACAATAACCACAACAACGCGCCCAACGATAAACAGAATAACCAGCCAAATAAAGCTCCGTCGACAAGTTCAATAGCGCGCAATCAGTCTTCTCAACAACAGCAACAGCGCGAGCAACAAGGACATGGCGGTGACTGGGGAGCTATGCCGCCACAGCAAGCGACAACCGGGACTAAACGCGTCATTGCACTCACAAACCATGAATTTTCCAATCGTCAGAGCAGTGCGCAACCTCGCACGATTACGCCTACTCAACGGCATGAACAGCGTTTTGCTCAAGGCACCACGAATCAAAATAGCGCGCAGAGCAATTACAGCAAGCAGCTAAGTTCGAAGAAAATTAATTGGTTTAAAACATTAAGCGCACGCGAAAATGTTGAACACGCGCGTTTGACTAAATTGGTTTTTCACACCAAGCAGCGCAGTCACAAAATACTGAATTTCATTTTACTCGATACCTCGGCATCCACCCTGGGCAAAAAAGCCTTGTCCCAGGCTAAAGGGCTGGTGTTGGGGTTGGCGAACCAAGCCTATCTGGCGCGCGAGTATTTGGCGATTCTCGGCTTTGGCAATCAGCGGGTTGCCTGGCTCCTGCGAGAACAAAAGGCCCCGAAAGATTGTTCGCAGCTACTCAATAATTTTGCTGCCGGTGGCGGTACGCCCTTGCGCTCAGCACTGTTGCACGGCCAACAATTTATTCGCCGCCAATTAAAAAAAGCGCCGCATACACGCTGTCGCACCATTCTAATCACTGATGGCCGCTCAACCGACACAGTGAATGATATTAAATGGTTATCGCCGATGTGGATTGTCGATACGGAAAAAAGCGCGGTAAAACTCGGTAAGTGCCGGCAGTTGGCAAATGTTTTAAGTGCGCAATATCTTGCAATTGATCACGCGTTGGTTACAGGGTAAATAGAAATGACTGATCATGACAATCAACTAAACGACCCGCTCAATGACAAACATCAACAACGCATGGCCAAACGCAAAGAGGTCATCGACGCCAAAATTGCCAATGCGACGGAAGAACGCGGTGTATTAATTCTGTTAAAGGGCACCGGCAAAGGTAAAAGCAGTTCCGGCTTTGGCACCTTGTTGCGGGCGCTTGGTCACGGGCAAAAATGCGCTGTGGTGCAGTTTAGTAAAGGCCGTCAGGCTACGGGTGAATATCTTTTTTTCCAACAACACCCGGTGGTTGAGTTTCATGTCATGGGCCACGGCTTTACCTGGGAAACCCGCGATCGCGACCAAGACATCGCCGCTGCGCAACAAGCCTGGGAAAAATGCCAGACCTTACTGCAAGACGACAGCTACGATTTACTGCTGTTTGATGAAATGAGTTATATGTTCAAGTACGGCTATCTAGAAGTTGAACCGGTGGTTGCAGCACTGCAAAATCGTCCCAAACATCAAAACGTGATTATCACCGGCAGAACCATGGCGTTGCCGCTGCAAGATATCGCCGACACCATCAGCAATGTCGATATGGAAAGACACGCCTTTCGATTGGGTGTAAAAGCACAAGCAGGGATTGAATTCTGATGGCCACTTCTGAAATTATCTCCGTCAGCTGCCCCGCGCTGTTTATTGCTGGCATGGCTTCCGGCCAGGGCAAAACCACCATCACTGCGGCGCTGGCCCGTTATCACAAAAATCAGGGACGCGAGGTGCGGGTATTTAAAACCGGACCCGATTATCTCGATCCCAAAATTCTCGAAATCGCCTCTGGTAATCCGGTCGAACAATTAGACCTGTGGATGGCGGGTGAAGACTATTGTGCCGAGCAGCTTTTTCTCGCCGCGCAACAAGCCGACTTAATTCTCATCGAAGGTGCTATGGGGCTGTTAGACGGTGAGCCTAGCAGCGCTGACCTGGCGGCAAAATTTGGTATTCCGGTAGCGGTGGTGGTCAACGCAAAAGGTTTAGCGCAGACCATTAAGGTCATCGCCGAAGGATTAAAACAGGTCGCGAAAAATTTTCAGCTCGCGGGCATCATCGCCAATGCGCTGGGCAGTGCCCGCCATGCGGAATTGATCCGCGACGCTATGCCTGCTGATGTAGCTCTACTCGCCTGCTTGCCGCGCAATAATGAGGTCGTCATCCCAGAGCGTCATTTGGGTTTAGTCGAGCCGTCGGCCGAAGATGATCTTTATCAGCGCTTTGAAGCCGGTGCCAAATGGATCGAGCAGTCTCAATCAACTCTCGCCCAACTGCCACCACCGGTAAGTTTCAGCAAAACTACGACTGCACTGCCGCCGCGTCTACTGGAAGGCAAAACAATCGCCGTCGCCAAGGATGACGCCTTCAGCTTTATTTACGCGGTGAACCTGCGCTGTTTAGCCGATATGGGCGCCGAGGTCGTCTATTTTTCGCCGTTGCACGACAAATCATTGCCGGATGCCGATGCACTATGGTTGCCCGGTGGTTACCCAGAATTACATGTTGAACAGCTCGCTAACAATGTCGCTATGCACCAGGCATTACAGGATTTTTATCAGCAGGAAAAGCCTATACTGGCCGAGTGCGGCGGCATGCTGGCGATTCAAGAATCCTTAACCGATATGCAGGGCAAGGCTTTTCCGATGGCGTCGCTACTGCCAGGCCACGGCACACTGCGCGAGAAAAGCGGCTGCCAGGGAATGCAAACGGCGCCGTTGCCAGAAGGTGATGTTCGCGCTCACGCCCATCATCGATCGCGCAGCCAGGATACGCTGGAGCCGATTGCATTTGGTCGACGCCAACGCCATCCCGCGCCGGGGGAAGCTATTTTTAGAAGTAAAAAACTCACGGCCAGTTATTTACATCTGTTTTTTCCCTCCAATCCTAGGGTTATTGCCGAGTTATTTCTTGGCAAACTAAGGAGTGACGAGCATGTTTGACCCTGCACAATTTTCTCAACTTGTTTCGTCGCTCGTTGCTGCTCTGTCAAATACGGCATCATTATCATCACTCGCCCTCGGTTTTAGTTTGGGATGTATTCACGCCTTCGATATCGACCATGTAATGGCTGTCTCCGTGATGGCGAATTCAGAAACCAATCTCAACAAATGTTTACGTTACAGCAGCCGTTGGGCCTTGGGCCACGGCGCGGTTTTGGTCGTACTCGGCGTGCTGCTGTTTGCCTTGGGATTTAAGCTGCCTGAAGGTGTCGCTTATGCAGCGGAGAAAATGATTGGCGTGTTACTGATTTTATTCGGCGGCTTATTAATTTTTCAACTCGCCCGCTACCAAGGTCTACAAAACTATTTTCACCATCATGAACACACCAAGACTATTGCTACCGCGCGCGGCACACCTTTTAGCGTCGGTATTATTCACGGCATGGCGGGCAATGCGCCTGTGCTGGCCATGTTGCCCGCGTTGGCGCAATCCAATATTTTTGCTGCGCTCGCCTATTTACTGCTGTTTTCCATTGGTCTGCTCACCAGCATGACCTTGTTCGGCTTTTGTTTTGGCCATCTGCAAAGATGGCTGCGCCATCACAACGAACAGTTATTGGATATCAGCGCCGGTGTTATCGGATTATCCTCCGTCGCCGTTGGCGCCGTGTGGCTGGGTGTTTAACTCCCTCTCCCTCTGGGAGAGGGAATCTGCGAAATTTGCTCGCGACGTTCTTAATCGAGCAAACAAATTAAATAACGTGTAGAGAACCACTACTCACAACTATGTGGACCGAAAGCAGCGAAGAAACCAAACCCCTGCGCTCAGGGTTAACCACCGGCAGCTGTGCAACGGCCTGTGCGCTGACGGCTGCACGTTTTTTACTGCTCGGCACTAAAGCAACATCCTGCGATATCAAATTACCCAAGGGTAAAACCGTTAACTTACCGATTATCGAATGTGAACAACGCGGCGAGCAAACCGCTTACACCGCCACCATCAAAGATGCCGGTGACGACCCAGATGTCACCCATGGCGCCAAGGTTTTCACC
>Ga0209515_10006780_pt1 | contig 14082 bp, 12 predicted proteins | sample Subgroupgradi54m_FD_187454 | JGI IMG/M metagenome (GOLD analysis project Ga0209515, IMG submission 187454) | Subsurface groundwater microbial communities from S. Glens Falls, New York, USA - GMW60B uncontaminated upgradient, 5.4 m (SPAdes)... ...
GAGCCAGCCGAAAGGCTGCGCCCGCTTGGCCTCGATGATCCTTGGGCGCAGCAAGCCTGCGCCCCTACACACGGCAAACCGTGTTTTCGGATAGCCTCTGGTTTTTTGCAGGGGAGCAGTCTTCCTGCGCCCCGACAAACTTTCACCCGCCGGCGAACACCGGCCTGAAGCCGGCCTCGGTCAGGATGCGGGCCACGATCTCGCGGCGGTCGCCCTGGATTTCGATCCGGCCGTCCTTCACCGTCCCCCCCGCCCCGCAGGCATTCCGCATTTTCTTCGCGAGCAGTTCCTTTTCCGGCAGCCCAATGCCGGTGAAATTCGTCACGACGGTGACGGTCTTGCCCCCGCGCCCGGCCGTCTCGCGCAGGATGTCGACGCGCCCGCGATTCTTCTGCGGCGCAGCCGCGGTAGGGGCGGTTGCCCCCAACCGCCCGGGTTGAGACGCGGCAGTAGCCGGCAGCCCGGCACCGCTCAGGGCGCCGAACGGGCTCTGCCCGAGCGACTGCCCGCCATCGGTCGGAATTTTGTCATCAGAACCCATTCTGATTATGTGTCGTCGTGAGCCAAGCGAAAGATCCAGCATGACGTTCATAGACGGATATCCTGCTGGATTCTTCACTTCGTTCAGAATGACAAACAGAGGAGTTCATGGGCAGCAACGCGAAGCATCAGGAAACACGTCATGGATGCTTCGCTGCGCTCCGCATGACAAGAAAAGAGAAGCGGCGCGCCCAGCGGTCACGCCCTACCGGCCTGAACCGCAACCACCAGGAGGCGACGCCGGCCTAGCCGTGAGTTCGTCCGCACCGCCCAGATACGCCAGCGCCTTGGCATAGCTGCGGCCCGCAAGGAAATGCACGAGTTGCGGATGAAGCGTTTCCCGGTGCCGGGCCAGCAGCGACTCCAGCTCACCCAAGGAAGCGGAAACGACCGCTCCATCAGAATCCTTTATTCCAGCATGCAGCCGGATAAGGGCCGCTTTGATTTTCTCTTCAGGCGTCACGCAGGTCAGCAAGTAGCCATTCCTACTCATCCTGCAAGCCTTGCATTATTTCCGGTTCAACCCCCGCTCCCGCCCCAAAACAACTTGTCTCAACGAACAGTGAATGCTCCCATCTCCGTTCCACGCTTAACTTTGCCTTTGGCTGTCGGCCAGAGCTGGTCCCTTTCCTTTCGCCCGATTCTACCACCATGAACCCTGTCACCGTTTCCGAGCAGGCCAATGCCGGCCTCATCGAGGAATATCATCAGCGCTGGCTCGACAATCCCGGGTCCGTCGACCTGACCTGGCGCGCGTTCTTCCAAGGCTTCACATTGGGCAGCAACGGCCAGCCGCCGGCCGCCGCGGTCGCCAGCAGCCTGGCCGCGGACAACCTCAAACAGGCTCACGTTCACTACCTGATCAACGCCTACCGCGCGATCGGCCATACCCAGGCGCACCTCGATCCGCTCAGCAGCCCCCCGGCTGTCGTCCCCAGACTCCAACTCGCCCAATTCAACCTGGACAGCGCCGACCTCGACATCGTGTTCGACATCGGCACCTACCTGGGCGGCGGCCAGATGAAGTTGCGCGACATCATCGCCGCGCTTCAGCTGACCTATTGCGGCCACGTCGGCGTGGAATACATGCACATCCAGGATGCCGACTGCCGCCGCTGGCTGCAGGAACGCATCGAGTCCACGAGGCTCCAGCCCAAGTTCACCAAGCCGCAAAAGGTCCGCATCCTGCGCCGCGTCCACAAGGCCGAACTCTTCGAAAAATTCCTGCACACGAAATATGTCGGCCAGAAACGCTTTTCCCTCGAGGGCGGCGAGACGATCATCGCCGCGCTCGACGCCGTGATCGACCACTGCCCCGGCTCCGGCATCGAGGAGATCGTCATGGGCATGGCCCACCGCGGCCGCCTCAACGTCCTGTGCAGCGTCATGCGCAAATCGTTCGACCTGCTCTTCGAGCAATTTTCAGAGAACTACATCCCGGACACTGTCGCGGGTGACGGCGACGTGAAATATCACCTCGGTTACGAATCCATTCTCACCACCACGTCCGGCAAAAAGGTCGAGGTCCGCCTCGCCGCCAACCCTTCCCACCTTGAGATCGTCAACCCGATCGTCGAAGGCAAGGCCCGCGCCCGTCAGCGCATCCGCGGCGACACCACCGAGCGCCGCAAGGTCATGCCGTTGCTCATCCACGGGGATGCCGCCGTGGCCGGCCAGGGCGTCGTGGCCGAGACACTGCAATTCTCCCAGCTGCCCGGCTACCGCACCGGCGGCACGCTCCATTTCGTCATCAACAACCAGATCGGCTTCACGACCGATCCGTCGGACGGACGCTCGACCCGTTACTGCACCGACATCGCCAAGATGATCGAAGCGCCGATCTTCCATGTGAACGGCGATGATCCCGAGGCCGTGTGCCTGGTCGCCCAACTCGCGGTCGACTTCCGGGTGCGGTTCAAGCGCGACGTGTTCATCGACATGTATTGCTACCGCAAGCACGGCCACAACGAGACCGACGAACCTTCCTTCACCCAACCGGCCCTCTACCGCAAGATCGCCGCCCACCCGCTCGTTTCCGCGCTCTACGCCAAGCGGCTCATCGCCGCCGGCAGCCTGACCACGGAAGAAGGCGACGCGATTAAGGCGGAGTATTCCAGCGCTCTCGACGATAACCTGGACAAGGCCAGGGCGCGCGAGGCCGCCAAGGCCGAAAAGCGCAAGGCCGCCGCCGAACACAGCGAGACCGCCGCCTTCAGGGGTTCCACCGCCGTCTTCCAGCCGGTCTTCACCCACACTCCCGTCACCACCGCGGTCAGCGCCGCCACCATCGACCGGGTCGTCAGTGCCCTCACCACCGTGCCCGTCGGCTTCAAGGTGCACTCCAAGATCAAGCGTTTCATCGACGGCCGCGCCGAGGCGCACAAAAACAGCGGTCCCTATGACTGGGGCATGGGCGAAGCCCTGGCCTTCGGCACCCTCCTGCTCGACGGCATGCCCATCCGCCTCAGCGGACAGGATTGCGAACGCGGCACGTTCACCCACCGCCACTCCGTGTTCACCGACGTGGAAACCGGCGCGAAACACACGCCGTTGAACCACATCGCGGCAAAACAACCGCACTTCTGCGTCTACAACTCGCTGCTCTCCGAGGCCGCCGTGCTCGGATTCGACTACGGCTACTCGCTCGATTATCCTGACATGCTCTGCCTCTGGGAGGCGCAATTCGGCGATTTCGTCAACGGCGCGCAGGTCGTCATCGACCAGTTCATCGCCAGCGGCGAATCGAAATGGCAGCGCAACAGCGGCATCACGCTGCTCCTGCCGCACGGCTACGAGGGCCAGGGCCCCGAGCATTCCTCGGCCCGCCTCGAGCGCTTCCTGCAGGGCTGCGCCGAGAGCAACATCCAGGTCGCCAACCTCACCACGCCCGCCCAGCTCTTCCACGCGCTGCGCCGCCAAACCAAACGCGACTTCAAGAAGCCGCTCGTCATCATGTCGCCGAAGTCCCTCCTGCGGCACCCGGCCGCCGTGTCCCGCCTGAACGATTTCACGCAGGGCGCATTCCAGGAGATCATCGACGACCCGACCGCCTCGCCGAAAACCGAGCGCGTCATCTTTTGCTCGGGCAAGGTCTACTACGACCTCTGCGACTATCGCGACCGCAACCGGGTCGACGACACGGCGATCGTCCGCATCGAGCAACTCTACCCGCTGCACCGCCATCGCCTCGGCGAGATCGCCGACGCCTATGGCCGCGGCGCCCGCCTCATCTGGTGCCAGGAAGAACCGCAGAACATGGGGGCTTGGACCTACGTGGCCCCCCTGTTCGAGGAAATATTCGGCCGCAAGGCGGTCTACGCCGGTCGCGATGCCGCCTCCTCCCCCGCCGTCGGCCTGCTCGCCCTCCACCGCATCCAGCTCGCCACCTTCCTCCAGCAAGCCTTCACTCTCTGATTTTCAAGTAGCGAGTAGCGGGCAGCGAGTAGTGAGTAGCTTGGCCACGCCAAGCACTCCCCGCAACTCCGCTACAAAACCTACTCACTACTCGCTACCCACTGCTCACTACTTTTCACCATGGCTATCGAAGTCAAAATCCCCCCGATGGGCGAATCCATCACCTCCGGCATCCTCGCCAAATGGCATGTTCAGGACGGCGACGTCGTGAAAAAAGACCAGCCGCTCTTCGAGCTCGAAACCGACAAGATCACCTCCGAAGGCACGGCCGAAGTGGCCGGCAAAATCACCTTGACGGTTGCCCCCGGCACCGACGTGAAAATCGGCCAGGTCGTCGCCAGCATCGACGAAACCGCGACCGCCTCTTCTGGAGGGCCGAGCTCCCGCGAGGCCGCCCCCCAGACCCCGGTCGCGGCGGAAGCCGCGCCCTCCCCGGCCGTCCGCCGCCTCGCCGCCGAGACCGGCATCAACCCCGCCAGCATCGCCGGCACCGGCAAAGCCGGCCGCGTCACCAAGGGCGACATGCTCGCGGCCGGCGAGAAGCCCGCGTCCGCAGCCGGGGCCGCTGGCCCCGGTCTGCCCGCCACAGCCATTCCGGGCTCACCGAGCCCGGCTGCATCCGCCCGCCAAACCCGCCGCAAGCTGTCCCCGCTCCGCCAAAAAATCGCTCAGCGCCTCGTCGCCGCCCAGCACGAGGCCGCCATGCTCACGACCTTCAACGAGTGCGACATGTCCGCCGTCATGGCCCTGCGCGCCAAGTATCAGGACGACTTCGTCAAAAAGAACGGCGTGAAGCTCGGCTTCATGTCCTTCTTCACCAAGGCGGTCGTGGCCGCCCTCAAGGAAGTGCCCGGGATCAATGCCCGGATCGATGGCGACCATGTGGTAGAAAACAACTACTACGACATCGGCGTGGCGGTCTCGACCGACAAGGGCCTGATGGTCCCGGTCATTCGCAATTGCGACCAACTCGGCATGGCCGACATCGAGAAAGCCATCGCCGACGCCGCCAAACGGGCCCGCGAGGCCAGGATCACCCTCAACGATCTCGAGGGCGGGGTCTTCACCATCACCAACGGCGGCATCTTCGGCTCGATGCTTTCCACGCCCATCCTCAATGCCCCGCAGAGTGCGATCCTTGGTCTGCACGCGATCAACGATCGCCCCATCGCGCTCAACGGCCAGGTCGTCATCCGGCCGATGATGTATCTCGCGCTGAGTTACGACCACCGCATCGTCGACGGCAAACAGGCCGTCACCTTCCTCGTCAAGGTGAAGCAGGTCATCGAGGATCCCTCCCGTCTCCTGATCGGAGCATGACCCAGAAGTAGCGAGTAGTGGGTAGCGAGTAGCGAGCATCTCTGAAAGCCGCGTCTCATTACTACTCACTACCCGCTACTCGCTACCCACTACTACTTCCCATGGACTCCTTCGACCTCATCATCATCGGCGCCGGCCCCGGCGGCTACGTGTGCGCCTTCCGCGCCCAGCAGCTCGGCCTCAAGGTCGCCCTCGTCGAAAAGCGCGCCACGCTGGGCGGCACCTGCCTCAACATCGGCTGCATCCCCAGCAAGGCCCTCCTCCATACCAGCGAGCAGTTCGCCTGGGCCAGGCATCACGCCACCGGTGCCGGCATCAAGCTCGGTTCCGTCGAGGCCGACCTGCCGGCCATCCTCAAGCGCAAGGACGCGGTGGTGGAAAAACTCGTCGGCGGCGTCGGCCTGCTCGCCAAGGCCCGCAAGATCCCGGTCATCACCGGCACGGCCTCATTCGTCTCGCCCACCGAGATTGAGGTGGGGGCCGTTGCCCCCAACGGCCCTGCCCCGCAACGCCTCACCGCCACCCATTTCGTCATCGCCACCGGCTCCGCCCCCGTCGAGCTGCCGTTCATGAAGTTCGACGGCGAGACCGTCGTCTCGAGCGATCACGCCTTGAATTTCCAAAGCGTGCCGAGAAAACTCGTGGTGGTCGGCGGCGGCGCCATCGGCCTTGAGCTCGGCTCCGTCTGGTCCCGCTTCGGCAGCGAGGTCACCGTCGTCGAGTTCCTGCCCAAGATCGTCGCCGGCTATGACGATGACATCGTGCGCCATTTCACCCGCCTCCTCGCCAAGCAAGGCATCAAGATCGAGGTCGGCGCGAAAGTCACGGGCCTGCGCCAATCGGAAATCGAGAATCCAAATCCGAAAATCCCCGCTTCGGTCCTGACGGCAGAGCGTGACGGCAAAGTTCTCGAATTCGAAGCGGACAAGGTGCTCGTTGCCGTGGGCCGCCGGCCCTACACGGATGGCCTCGGACTCGACAAGGCCGGTGTGCTGCTCGACGACAAGAAGCGCGTTCAGGTCGACGACCATCTCCGCACCTCCGCCAAAAACATCTGGGCCATCGGTGACGTCATCGCCGGTCCCATGCTCGCCCACAAGGCCGAGGAGGACGGCGTCGCTGTCGCCGAGTGGATCGCCGGCAAGGCGGGCCACGTCAATTGGAACCTGATGCCCAACATCGTCTACACTGAGCCGGAAGTCGCCTCCGTCGGCCTCGGCGAAGACGCCGCCAAGGCCGCCGGCCGCGCCATCAAGGTGGGCAAGTTCAACTTCGCCGCCAACGGCCGCGCTATCGCCATGGATGCCACCGACGGTTTTGTGAAGATCATCGCCGACGCGAAGACGGACAGAATTCTCGGTGCCCAGATCCTCGGCTACGGTGCCGGGGAAATCATCAGCGAGGTGGTCACGCACATGGAATACGGCGGCAGCGCCGAGGACCTCGGCCGCACCATCCACGCCCACCCGACCGTCAGCGAATCCCTCAAGGAGGCCGCCCTCGCCGTCAATAAGAGCGCCATCCACGCGCTTTGACGCTCTCGATTCCGTCCGACAAACCGCCTCGACCTGCTGCCGCGCAATTTGCGATCCCACAACGCCGCGATGAACCCGCTGTCAACGATGGCGCGCGCGTCCATACCGCTTCATGCGCGACTGCTGGCTTTCGCCGCTGCCCTCGTATTTCCCAATGATCCCGTGCAGCGCCCCAGCCATGTCGATGCCTTCACTCTCGCGCAATCCGCGGACCACCGCCTCGCGCCAGACCTCCGAAAAATCCTTTTTCTCCGCCCGCGCCCGCCTGGCCAGAGTGACGTTCAACGCCCGGGTTATCCTGACGGTCTTGGTGACGGCGTGGCCTTGCATGAGCGGTTGTATTACATTCGTGTATTCTTGCGTCAAGCGGCCGGCCGAGGACCCGGGCCGCAGGAGCAAGTGCGCCTGATGAATAATGCAGGCTAGGAAGTCACCGGCGTGGGGTCAGTCGCCGGTGCAGCACCGCTTGCCGGCCCGTCCGGACTATTCCACTGGCCGCCGATTTTTCGCCTGCGCGATGAACCCACGCAAAAAATCCAGGTAGGCCCGCGAGCCCGGCTCACGGCCGCTGCGCAGTTCGCACGATTTCCGCACCGCTTCCAGCGCCTTGACCCAGTCCGCCGTAGGCAGCGGGACTTCCTCGGCGACGCCGTCCGGCCGCAACTGTTGCACGAAAATGTTCGCCCGCACACTCTCCAATTGGGCGCCGAGGTCCAGCAGCAGCCGCTCCTTTTCGCCCGCCGGGGCCGAAGCCGTCGCCGGCGGCCGGCCCCGGGCGGTGTTCACCGCCTTCACGAGCGCCGAGCGGACCTGCGAGTCGGTCAGCCGGAGTCCGCGCGCGGACGCGAGCCGGTCGGCCTCGTCCAGCTTGCGTTCGATTTCAAACAGGATGCCCGCATAAAACGGGTCTTTCATCAGGTCGCCGTGACTCATGGTGTTTCAGGAAAGGTTTCGCCATAAATCCGGAGGAGTTCGTCGTAATGGCCCCAGCCGATGCCATTCACTTCTTCCACGACGCTGTCCAGTCGCGGGCGCAGCCGCTCGATCGCCCCGGGCTCCATCGTCGCCAGCAGTGCTGCGGCGCGCGCGAACATTCTCTCCAAGGCGGTAAAAAAGCTTTCATCGCCGTAGCCGTACTGGTCGCTGAAGGCATGGCCGCGCTCGATGAAGAACAGCATCAGCTCCATCCGTCCGTGCGGTTCGCCCACGGCCTTCTCATAGCGGGCGATGGCTTGCTTCGCGCGGGCCACCTGCACCGGCCCGTCCTTCATCACGTCGGGATACATGGCCTCCTCGATGATCTCCTTGTAGGCTTGGAGCGGGTCATCGCCCAGACCAAAGCGCGCGTGGAAAAAATCGCGATTGTCGTCGCTCAATTTGTAGAGATCGCCCAGCAGCGTCAGCAATTCGGGCTTCCCGTAGCCATGCCCGGTCAACGCGTGGGCGACCTCCCGCCAGCCCGGTTTCTTCTGTGATTTTTTCGTCGTCATGAGTGGACCTAAAATCCGTAACCGCGCGAGCACCAGTAATGCCAGTCCGCGATGGCCTGCGCTGCCTCCCTGGAAATACCCACCCCCTCCAATTGCGCCAGCGGTACCGCCAGTTCGCGCTTCTGCCAGCGGAGGCGCACCCGGATGTCCGCCGGCTCAGCTGCATCCAGCAAACCGGTGACAGTCACCGCCTCGCCCGGTTGCAACGGCGATTCGGGCAGGCGGCGCAGGCAGCTCGCCCGAAAAGGAAACGGCAGCCGGTCTTCGAGATAGCACATCCAGCCTGCGTGCCGCTCGAACTCGCCGTAGCAATCAACGACAACCTCGTCTTCGATCCGGTGCTCGATTTCAGAATTTTCCTTTGCGCGCGCCATGCAGTTGCGAGTCGATTTCACCGGGAAACGAGAAACGCACAAGCTCTTTGTCTTTGCCTGCGCCGCGAACGAACTCATCCGCGAGATCGTCGCGCACATGAAATACAGCGGCCACGCCGAGGACCTCCGGCCGCACGATCCACGACTACCGTGCGGCTCGTTAAGGATAACGAGCCCTACCTTTTGCCTATTCAAAAATCTAAAACTCAAGGGACGTTGGTATGACACCCTGACCTTGACCCGCCTTGCACGCCGTCACTTCGATTTGGCGCGGGGGGATTTCTTCGCGGGTTTCTTCGCGGACCGGCGTCCGGGCACGGGTGTTTTCTTGCGGACTGACTTAACTGTAATCGGAACAGGCGTGAGTGCAGGCGCGGGCGATTTCACGCTCTTCGCCTTGCCCTTCGCCTTTACTGACACTGCGGACGCCACGGCCCCAGTCGCCATCGGCTCGATCTCGATACCAAATACCTCGGACAGATCTGCTGCATCGACCGCACCAGTCCCGCCGGCCGGGGCCAAGGCCGCCGCGTCCGCCGCGGCGCCGATGAGTTCCAGGTGATCCACGCCGCGCAACAGGAAAAGCAGCTCCGGCTGAGTGTCGAGTCGCGCACCAACGCCATAGAGAACCGCCGCGATGTGTTTGCACATGTCAGCCCAGTCCGGGCAACTGCACGCCAGCTTGATTTCCGAGGGCTGCGGAAAGAGCCCCTGCTCCCGGTCGGTGATGATCCGCATGACCGCATCCGAAAGCCGGCCTTGGAGGAGCCCGACCAGCGAATCGATCTTCCCGGCGCATTCCGCCTTGATCGCCTTCCAGCGCGCGGGTTTGAGTGGCGCAATAGTGATCGTGCCGTGGTAAAGCGACGAACCCATGACCATCGCGGTGACCTTCCCCGGTGCCAACTGCACATCCAACACCGAACCGTTGCGCACATAGGTGCGCCCGCGTGGCAGGCGGTTTGCGTAATCGCTGAAGGATTCGAGGTGCGCGCACCACGCCTTGCCCCAGAAGGTGGTCGCAATGGCGCGGCCCTCGATCTTCACCGGCGCGAGTATGGCGCCTTTTTTCGCCAGTTTTTGCGCGTGCTTCGCAGCCTTGGCGCGGCGCTGAGCAACGCTGACGTAGGGACGGTAGGAATTCCAAAACATGGTCCCTCTTGACTTGACCCTGAACGATCCGTTGTCGAAGGCAATTTTGCACTGCGACGGAAAACAGGTGCGGCGTCCTGCCCGGCAAAATCACCTCAATCCCATTCCGGATACTGTTTGGGTGCTTTGCCGAAAACGTCCATGAGCACGGGGTGACGCATCTCTTTAAGCGGCGCATCGATGCGCTCGAGCCGGAGTTCGAACTTCCACGAATTCCCGTAATCGAAGCGGAATTTCATCACCCCCTTTTCCGGCAGACCGGTGGCCCCGACCTCGATCTCGCTGGCATACGGCCCCTCCTCGTCCTCGGGATGAAACCACGCCTGGTTCTTTCCCAGACGGTCCCGGAAGCGGAATGCGTAGAGATGCAGCGTATCCGTAAACTTGAAAGCCTGCAGCACGGCATCCGCCAGCTCGTCCAACGAGACATGGTCCGGCACGGCCAGGCGCCGCCAGACCACACCCTCCGCACGGCGATCATTCATGCTGGCTTTGAAAATATAAACACCCGGCTGCGAACCCTGCTTCGGGAGAGCGTAGATTCTTTGCCACTCGGGAAAATACGGCTGAAAGGCCGGCAGCAAACACCCGAAATCCGCGTTCTCCGGCGGCCGATAAAAACCCATCGGGGCGTCGCCGGAATCCTGAAGCACCTCGCCAATCACACGTCCCACCGCCTCGCCCCAAATCGTGCGACGGGCCTTTTCCATGAGCCAGCCGCCGCCTTCGCCTTTTCGTCCAAACAGGCTTCTGACCTGCACCTCAATCAACCCGAACATAATCTGCAGGTGCGTGTTCCAGGTGGAAACCGCGCCGTAATAATCCGAAGCATGGCAGTATTCCTGGAACTCCATCCATCGGGAAATTTTGAGGCTCAGAAGAAAACGCAGATTCGCCGTGAACTGATTGTCCCGCCGGCGATCTTCCCCGCCCAGCACGGCCTCATCCGCGTGAAACAACCACGCCTCCAAGAGTGCGAAATATTTTTCAGTGGCATTGAAGCTACGCCAGAGAGCCAGTCTCTCCGGGTCGATCCGCAGCGATTTCCCCTCCCCGCGCGCAAAATCCATGACGCGCAGCAGGACGAAGATTCCCGCGATGTTGGGATAATCCCGCAATAGCGGGCGCTTCAGTCTCACCTCGATCGGCCGCGCGAGGCGCGCATTCAGCCCGGGCAGCACGGCGGCCGGCAGATTGCCCTGCCGGCTTTTTGTCTGCAGGCCCCGCTCGCCAATGAAGTCGATCAACATCTCGACATCCCGGAGCACGGTGCCGGGCCCCTCTGAAGTGATTTGTTGTTCAGTCAGTAGTTGCCGGCACTGGGCCGCGATTTTCGTCAATGGATTCATGCGTCAGCGTTCGTTTCGGGTTGGTTTGCCACTGTGGGAGCGAGCCGGCTCGCTCCCACAAAATACCCCAACCGGGCAAGGTCATGAATCCGGGGCGGCTTCATTCGCTGCTGGCGGCCTTCAAATCAAGCGAGACGAATTTCAACAATTCGTCGTCGCGCATCTCGGTGAACGGAATTTCCCCGCCGTCGGCCAGCACGTCCGCCGCCAAGGCCTGCTTGTCCGCGATCATCCGGTCGATCTTCTCCTCGACCGTGCCGCGACAGACGAACTTGTGCACGAGCACGTTTTTCTTCTGGCCGATGCGGTAGGCCCGGTCGGTGGCCTGGTTTTCCACCGCGGGGTTCCACCAACGGTCGAAGTGGATCACATGGCCGGCCTCGGTGAGCGTGAGCCCGGTGCCGCCCGCCTTGAGCGAGAGGATGAAGAACGGCGGGCCCGCCTCGCGTTGAAACTGCTCCACCAGCCCGCGCCGCTCCTTCACCCCCGTGCCACCATGCAGCACGAGCCCCGGCCGCTGGAAAATGCCCGTAAGAAAGTGGTGCAGCGGTCCGGTCAGCTCGCGAAACTGGGTGAACACGAGCACCTTTTCCTGGCGCGAGGCGATCTCCCCGGCCAGCTCGGCGAGCCGTTGGAATTTCCCGCTCGCCGCCGGGTCGTAATCGCCGCCCCCGAGCCACTGCGTCGGATGGTTGCAGAGCTGCTTGAGCCGCATGAGCGTGGCGAGCACGATCCCGCGCCGCTGGATGCTCTCGACCGTCTCCAGTTTTTCCGCGAGCTCCCGCACGGCCTGCTCATAAAGGACGGCCTGCCGCCTGGTCAGCGCGCATAGCGCCCGCACTTCGGTCTTGTCCGGCAGATCGGCGATGACGCTGCGGTCGGACTTCAAGCGGCGCAGGATATACGGGCTCACGAGCCGCCGCAGCGGGGCGAAGGCCCCTGGCTCCGCGCTCTGCGCCAGCCGCTTCGTATAACGCGTGAACTCCCCGGCGCTGCCGAGCAGCCCCGGATTGAGAAAATCGAAGAGCGACCAGAGATCGCCCAGGCTGTTCTCGACCGGCGTGCCGGTCAGGACAAGGCGCACCGGGGCCTTGAGTTCCTTCACCGCGCGCGTCTGGCGTGAGCCCGGGTTCTTGATCGCCTGCGCCTCGTCGAGAATGACAAGGCTCCACTCGCGGCGCCGCAGCCATTCCTGCTTGAGCAGCATCCCGTAGGTGGTGAGCACGAGGTCGACGCCCGCGAATGCGGTGGCGGGATCGCCCGCCGCCGCCGCCAGCGTGCCTGCCTCGGTCTCCGACGGATGCGCCGCAAACAGCCGCAGCGTTGGCGCGAAGCGCGCAGCCTCGCCCAGCCAGTTGCCGAGGAGCGAGGCCGGCAGCACCAGCAACGCCGGCGCCGTGCCCGGCTGCTCGGCGCGCGCGTGGAGCAACGCGGCCAGCACTTGCACCGTCTTGCCGAGGCCCATGTCGTCCGCGAGGCAGGCGCCGAGCCCGAGTTTCGCGAGGAAGCGCAACCAGTGCACCCCCACGGATTGATAGGGACGCAACACCGCCTGCAATCCCGGCACGGCGGCGGACGCGGCGGGCGCGGTGGGAGAGCGCAGCGCCGCGAGCGTTTTTTCCAACCAGTCGCCCGCGCGGACACTCGACCAGGCGCGCACGTCCGCCTCCTCCGCCTCGGCCGCGCCCGCGCCGGGTTGCGCGCCGGACAGCAAGCGCAGCCCCTCGGCGAAGGATACGCCGCCCTGCTTGCGCGCCGCCTCGAGCGCGTTCCAATGCTCAAGCACCGTCGAGAGTTTCGCGTGGTCCACCTCGACCCATTTGCCCTTGAGCAGCACGAGCCCGGCATCGGCGGCGGCGATCCGCGCCCACTCCGCGTCGGTGATGGCTTCGCCGTCGAGGGTCAGCGCGACCTTGAAATCGAGCAAGGCGTCGAGCCCGAGCCCGGCGGCATTCGCGCCCCCGACGGTGACACTGACCGTCGGACGCGATGGGCGGCCCGCCTTCCACCAATCGGGGATGCGCACCAGCAGGCCGCTGTCCTCGAAGAACGGGATGTCGCGCAGGAACCGGTGCGCCTCGCGCGGCGTCCAGCCCTGCGGCTGGAAGACGCGCTGCGAATCGACCAGCTCGCGCGCCAGCGCGCTTTTCGCGGCAGCCCGCTGCACCGGCGCGAGGAGGGCGAGCAACGCCGCGCGGTTGCGCGCCCCGGCGTATTCCTGCAGCGCGCGGCCGAGCGGCAGGTATTGCGGCTTCGCCTGCTCGGAAATCCGGTGCGTGTAAGTGGCCAGAAACGCGAACGGCCGGTCGGGGTCGCGTTTGTTTTCGGCGAGGTGAAACGTGACGCGGCCGACGAGGTTCCAGACCGGATTTTGCGCCTTGAGCCAGGCCGGTGCGCCGCCCTCGGTGGCGCGAATCTCCGAAAAAGCCAACGCGTCGAGTTCGCTCCAGAGAGAGCGCAGGGTCTCCCCGCGCAGATATTCCGCGCCAGGCATCGGCGGAGCGGCGTCGGCGAGCGCCGCCAGCTCCTCGTCGGGCGGGGGCGCGAGCGAGACGGCGGCGGCCAGCTCCGGGGTGTGGCACAGCCGCGTGAGGTAACGCCGTCCGAGTTCGCGCCAGAACGCACCTGCTGGCGGCAGCGGCGCATCGAGCGCCCGGGTGGCCAGGCTCAGCAGGAGATGGGCCGACGATTGCGCGGCGGCCTGGCGCAAGGCCGCCGCCACGCGCGGCTCGAGTCCGGCGGCGGCGGTTTCATCGCAATGCAAGCACCCCTGTGGCGACAGCGAAATTGGCACAGGCCTGTTCTCCTGGCCCGCCGCCGGCTGTCAACCCGCGAACGCGCGGCCCTGCATCAGGGGTGTGAGACAAATTTCAGGCGTAGGGGCGCAGCTTGCTGCGCCCTTCGAGGG
>Ga0209515_10006781_pt1 | contig 14081 bp, 12 predicted proteins | sample Subgroupgradi54m_FD_187454 | JGI IMG/M metagenome (GOLD analysis project Ga0209515, IMG submission 187454) | Subsurface groundwater microbial communities from S. Glens Falls, New York, USA - GMW60B uncontaminated upgradient, 5.4 m (SPAdes)... ...
CTCTTGAAACTAATGCCCAATACAGCTTAAGTAAAGTTATAAATGACCCGGTTTTGCTAAATAATTTCAGAAATGACTTTAGCGTGGGGGGCTGGAACGGCTTTTTGTTGAATACCCAATACCCGCAAAACAATTACATCGGGTCGCAAATGCTCTACAGCAATGAATTGGCCAGCAGGTTGGCCGGCAATCCGGTTAGTAACAACATAACAAAAGTACAAGACACACTGCAGAAAGGAATGGGCTTCTTATCCCCGCAGACTTGTCCAAGCAACCCTAGATACAACAACCTGCAAAATGAATTTCACGTTAATAGTTTTAAATGCTCAATTAAGCCGCCAGACAATTTGACTGATTGTAGTAAATTACCCACGGACTCAGCTGAGAAACGAAACTGTGATGTCGCAAATTCTTTTGAGTTAGACAAATATAAAACGGCATGTGACTTTCAAAAAAAAGAAGAGTGGGATCCGGCAAATACCTGCCCAGGTGACTTGGTAAATACTACCCCGGGTTCGGTGGTGTGGTCACACATATCGGAGGCAATAAACTTGCCTTTCAAAGATACTCTCCAGTCTGTGGGATTAGGGAATAGTATCTCTGCGATTTTTGACGCTTTATTAAATAAATTCTTATCTTCTGGATTAAATGCTCTAACCAGCAGAGAAAATACCCATCCTCCAGCAGACAGCTTTGATTATTATGGCCATACGCTCGGCAGTCCGAACCCAAGCACGGGAAGCGGCGGAGGTTTGGATTGGGGAGGACCGGACCAAGTGATAATACTAGGTGACCTCAAGCAAAGTCTGCAAAATCTAATAGATAATGGAAACAAGGAACTTAAATTGATAGACAGTAATGACCCTAATATCCCTGGCATTATTCAAATGTTGAATATAATTTTTCCAAAAACGCAGGAACTTGATATGTGTTTGCCAGGACCGAACATCGGCTGGCAAGAAAGAATGGACTTTGATGTACAAAGAGCAGGTGCAGAACTTCAAGGAAAAACTTCTGACCCAGACTCGGCAAAAGCAAATGCCGCCACAGAGGCTTATGGCGAGCTAATTTTCGCCACTAACTCTTTCAAGGAATGGGTAGGTAATAAAATAAATAATGAGCTGGTAAGTTCTGTAGATTATTTGTCTGCGGTAGATTCTGTGAAAGAGGCAAGCCGAAAATGGAATGAGGTTAATGACAGAAAAAATGTAATAAGTGAAACACTGATAAAACTAACTGCTATCAAGGCACAACTAGACGGAATAACGACCCAGCCAGCCCCAGGCTCTACGGAAGAGAGTACCATGATAAGACTGAAGCAAAGACTTGACGGAATGATAATTGAACTTTCGACCAACAGTACAGTTAACGAAATGCAAAACAATCTAGACGATACAGTTGATAAATTTACCAATTTAAACAGATTAATCACAAAATGCAGTGGAGAAAGACAGGCAAAAGGTTGGAGTGTACCAGGCGGGGCTACTAGTTTGTTTAGTGGAAGCACCGAACAGGCGCTCTTCTGTAGCCTGCCGATTGCCGGGGGATATTCCCATAAATCTTTTATAAATAATGGCGTGGTTGCTTACCCGCAAATACCACTGGTCAACGCCACAAATGTATACCCGCCACCAGGAATAGTAGACACCCCAATAAATATAGCGCTAAACTGTGATGCCATATACCGAACCAGCATAACGGATTACAAGAAGAGCACGCCGGGTTCTTAGTAAAAATAGAACTGTACTTGACAATGTATATGGCTCACGCTACAATTAAAAATGAATCTGGTCGAATATTAAAAGAAGTCTCTGGGTTTGAATGGGATGTTGGGAATAAAAATAAGAACCTCGTTAAACATAACACAACAAACGAAGAATGCGAGGAGATTTTCTTCGATCAGAAAAAGATCATAATGAAAGATATCGCGCACTCTGAAAATGAAGAAAGATACACCCTAATAGGACAAACAAAGCAAAAACGACTATTACACATTATTTTCACCATAAGAAAAGGCAAAATCAGGATCATTTCGGCTAGAGACCTTAACAAAAAACATTACAGATTATATGAAAAAGAAAATTAAACTCCCAAAATTCAAAAATGAAGACGAAGAACGGGATTATTGGGCAAAATTTGATTTGTCTCGTTTTTCCCCTTCTGACTTTGAGAGAGTATCCTTTCCAAACCTAAAACCATCTTCTCAGCCAATTTCACTGAGGTTGCCATTGCATTTAATTGCGCGAGTAAAAGAACACGCAAACGAAATAGACGTGCCCTATCAGTCATTGATGAAAAAATACATAGCCCAGGGAATATTGAAGGAAAATTAAAATACAGAAACTTTGTTTATCTGATGTTTTTGATACAAAAATATCGTTTTGTAAATAAAAGGGGGTGAGGATACGAGAGTCCAAGATAGGTTGCTACTGAGTCTCGTCAAAATGTAGCATAAATCCTAACCCCCTTTTGTTTATAAAGTCAGAATGATGATAAAAGAGCAGAAATAATGTTAAAATAGCTATAAATTACGAATGAAAAAAATTTCACCTTACATTCTAATATTCGTCATACTCGTCGGACTTTTTGGTCCAGTAGCGCAAGTGCTGGCGCAGGCAGGAACACCCACGGCAGATCCAATAGTAGACTGTGATGTGGGAGGGGATGCCCCCGTTAAAATGCTTAAGTCAGAATGTGATAAAGTGCACGCAGGAACACCAGCCACTCCGCCAGCGAAAGTAAGTTTCTCGGCAGAAAATTTGGAACACTGTGGTGGACCATTAAGTAGCGGAACACTTACGGGATGCCTAGTACAAGGAGCTTACTATTTATTCTACGCTTTACCTTCGGCAATTTTATACCTTTCTGCAGACTTATTTGACAGCTTACTGTCTGTAACATTGAGCAGTGCCCTGTATACTAAATCCAACTTTATCCCCGAAGCTTGGAAGATAGTACGAGATTTTTCCAATATTTTCTTTATATTAGTGCTACTTTACATAGCCATCAAAATGATCTTAGGATTCGGGGGTGCCGAGGTTAAAAAAATGGTCGTCAATGTTGTCATAGTGGCACTCCTGATAAACTTCAGTATGTTTTTTACTCAAGTGGTAGTTGATTCTTCCAATATTTTAGCTTTAATTTTTTATAATAAAATCACTATCAGCTATAAAAACCCGGGTCCTAACCAAATTCCTCCTACCGCCTTTGAGCCAACTTTTGACCAAAAAAAAACGGGTATGGAACAAAAAGGTCTGGCTGGTATGATAGTTCAGAGCTTTGACCCGGCTTCATTCATTGACCTTTCAAAATTTGGATTCAAAAATCCTAAGATAAGTATAAATTGGTTGAATGCTGTAATTTCTTCTGGTTCTGGCGGTAATCCCATAGCAACGACAGTAAATTCAATAGACATACAGTCTGCACAAATACCAACTTCTTTAGCGCTTTCTATAATTTTTGTGGCAGGCGCAATATTTTTGTTCGCTGCTTATGCGTTCTTTATTGCCGGATTAGCCTTCCTGGGGAGATTAATTGAACTCTGGCTGTTGATTATCTTTTCCCCTTTTGCTTTTTTGTCTTTTACTGTGCCAAAATTGAAAAATGTGGACTGGCTAGGGTGGGACTCTTGGTTAAAGCGCCTTTTGACCGTGGGATTTATGGCTCCGCTTTTTATGTTTTTCATGCTAATAATAGCGCAATTTGTGAAAGCAGACATATTTGGTGGTTTGATAAATGACTCCACAAGTCCTTCAGGTATAAGTTCGCTCCTCAATGCTAAAACCTTACTGTCGATAATAATTCCAGCAATTATAGTTATAATTATGCTTCACAGAGCGACTGCTTTTGCCAAAAAAGGCTCCGGCGAATTCGGAGAAGCTGTTATAAAAGGTGGAACAGCAATAGCAGGTCTTGCTGGAGCACTTGTGGTGGGTGGTGGAATAGGTTTGGCGGCAAAAACTCTACAGGGAGGCGCTGGACATGCCGGTAAAGCGATTTTTGAAAATAAGAAGCTAGCAGACTGGGAGACAACAGGTAATTGGGCTCAGAGAAAGTTTGCTAGTAGAGTGAGAACTATCGGTGGTGGGGATGACGGCAAGGGCGGACTCGCTGGTTCAAGCTTTGACCTAAGAAAAGGAGTGGCTGGTGGAGCTTTAAAAGCCTTTCATGGAGCAACTGGAATAAATTTGGGTCATGATTCTAAACTATGGGCGGAAGGTGGCGGATATGAGGCAGACCTAAATAGGAGAGACCAGAAGAGGAAGAAACGAGCCGAGGGCCTGAAGGCAAAGGAAGGTGAACCCGAAAAACAAGCATTAAATAAGGCAGAAGAAGAAAAACAGGCGCTTCAGTTGAAATATGAAGAAAGATTAAAAGAGCTAGAAAGATTAATCCCACTAAAACGACAAGCTTTGAACGATGCTAACGCCCGATTTGGCGCAAAAACTCCAGAAGCAGATGCAGCTGGTGCCGTCCTACAAGAATTAATAGATGAAAAAAGTAAAATAAAAAATGCAAACATAGCTACCAGAGACCCAGAAACAGGTGAAATTACGGGATATAACACACACAACGGTTCCATAACTGAAAAGCACTTTGAAACTATTAATAAAGCAAATATAGATTCAGCCAGTGCGGAAGAGGCAGCTAGAATTGCAAAAGAAGGAGCGGAAGAGGCAGCTAGAATTGCAAAAGAAGGAGCGGAAGAGGCAGCTAGAAAACTAACTAAGGCAGTTGCAGACAGAGCAGAATTAGAAAGAAGAGCAGAAGAGGACCCTGCAAACATCATTCTTGTTAAGGCTGCAAGAGAAGAAGAAATAGCTGCAAGAGAAGCTTCGTCAAAAGCTGAAGCGAACGCAAAAACTAAAAAAGACTTTATGGACAGTGGAGCTGAAGAAGCTTACGAACGAGCAAAAGCCAACCGACAAAAGGCTGCTGATGCTTTGGATAGCGGTCGTAAGCTACTTGATTTATACGGTGGGTTTGGAAATTCCATAAATGATTATGAAGACAAAATAATTCCACACCTTAAACATGAAGTGGAACATGTAAGCAAGGAAAGACAGCGAGGCTATGCTAATGCCCTTGAAAAACAATGGTTCCCATTCTTTGGAAACGCTGCACGTAAAAAGTCTGCTCACGATATAAGAATGGGCGCTGCGCCAGAAAAGAGCTCTGGTGGAGGAGGCGGAGGACATTTTGGAACAGAACTAGCGGCGGGACTACTATCAGAAGCCGTAGGAGGGAAAATTTTTGGTGAAGGTGGTCACAAAGGTGGAGGAGGGCCTAAAAAATAATCCCAGTAGTAGAGCAAAGCTCACTACAGGACAAGAAAATATATGACTGAAGAATTAAAAAAAACAATTGAAGAAGAAATCAGGGAACTGCCAAAAGAAGGGCAAGACGCCATTGGCGCGGTTGGCTGGGTAAAAATTGCCGAAGATATTGGAAAAAAGTTTTTGCTTGAAGAAGATGAGATAAATGCTTTTCAGCTAGAAACATTACTAGTATTGATTGGCGTTGTAGACCCTGAATTTTATGCAGTTAATATTGAAAATCATGTAGAGAGAACAAAAGACGAATCAGCAAAGATGGCAGATGAAGCTTTTCAAAAAATATTTACGCCAATATATAACATTATAGAAGAAAATATTAAAAAAAATATGGCAAATAAAAATGCAAGCGCAACGCAGAATTTAGATTTTATTCTTTCCGGTGGAAATTATTTTGCTTTCATGGCGCCAGCGCCAAATTCTCCTCTTGAGGAGTACCCTTTAGGGGGAGGTGGACAAGCTAATCCACCCCGGCTTTCAGCCACCCCTCAAGAGGGGAATAATACCCTCCTCGGCAGTAGAAGCATGCAAGATATAAAAGATAAATTAATCAATTAATGCAAGAAAAATGCTAGAATAATAATATGACTGACACAGTAGATTTGTTACAAATAAAGATTGAAAAAGCAAAAGCAAACTTGCCGGAAGAGACGTTAAACGCTATTTCTGCTGTCGACTGGAAGGCAGCGATTTTGGGAATGCGACAAAGCAAAGGTTACAACTTTGAGCAGTTGGGAGACCTAGAAATTGAAACGGAATTAGTTTTGTGCGGACTTTTAAGTCCGGAAGACTATCCTAAAGAAATAGAAAAAAGAATGGGAATTTCTAAAATGGCTGCGAGTGAGCTGGTGAATGAGATGAATATGCTGGTCTTTAAAAAAATAAAGGAAGAATTAATTAAAAATTCTGAAAGAAAAAAAATATTCGCAAACAGAACGAACGAGCAGAGAACTTCAACACCGGCAAGAGTTGAAATTCCGCCCCAAGCTACAATACCGCTTGAAGTTGGGATAAGTAAAAAAGATACGGAAGTGCTGAAGTCAGCAGGAATTGAAGTCGTTCCTGCCCGCAATGCTTCCAGCATAGCTGATGCAGGCGGGAAGCTCGCAGGTATTAGCGTAGAAGCGAGTGTGAAAAAAGATATGCCGATAGAAAAGAAGGAAGATATATTAAAAAAGATGGAGAATCCGGATTTAATAAATAAAGAAAAAACTGTACACCCGCTACTAGAACAAAAAATATTAAGTGCTGTTCAAACGCCAGTGATAAAAACAGAACATTCACCAGAAACTATCTCCGCAATGAAAAATGATACGGATACAAAAAAGTCTTATGCCAAAAACACGGACCCGTATCGCTTATCACCGGATGAATAAAATTAATTATGCAGTTTAAAGTCCCACAATTTTTAGAAGTAGAAGATAAAATTTTCGGCCCGTTCACCTTCAGGGAATTCGTTTACTTGGCGGGTGGAGCCGGAATGTGTTTTGTGGTTTACAAACTGCTGGGACTTATTTGGGGACTTATACCCATCCTGGCTATAGCAGGATTCGCCGCAACTCTTACTTTTTATCGTCCGAACAACAAACCCTTTATTGAGATGTTGGAAGCCGGATTTAAATACTTTTTGCAAAGCAAACTTTATATTTGGAAAAGACGTAAGAATAAAATAAAGGCGGAAGAGAAAACAAGTGTTGTACAAAATTCAAATACGGGTGGGCAAGAAATGGAAAATATTATGTCGGGATATGGACCCCGCCTTTCTGGAGGTAAGTTGCGAGACCTAGCCTGGAGTTTGGATGTGCTGGATTTGAGTAAGCATCAAAATGAGTAATGGAGTTAGTTAAATGAAAACAAAATGGCATTAAATGCAAAAGCAACCCAAGAATTTGTCCCAGTCAAAGAGGTACGCGACGGAATAATCGTGTTAAAAGACGGCGGGCTCCGAGCAATCATTCTCGCCAATTCAGTCAACCTTTCTTTAAAATCTTCCGACGAACAAAAAGCGACAATCCTTCAGTTCCAAAGCTTTCTTAACACTCTGGATTTTTCCATCCAAATATCAGTACAGTCCAGAAAACTGGATATCAGGCCTTACCTTTTGCTTTTAGAAAACAGAATAAAAGTGCAGAGCGAGCCCCTCTTAAAACTACAGACAAAGGAATATATAAATTTCATTATGAACTTTACCGAGTCAGTAAACATAATGACCAAAAGTTTTTTTATAGTGGTACCTTATACTCATACTGTTTTAAAATCAGATTCCGGAGTTCTAGGCAGACTGTTTCGCAAGAAAAGTAAAGAAGAAATACAGGCAGGAAAACAGGAAGATTTTGAAGAAAAGAAATCCCAACTTGAACAAAGAGTCGGGGTAATACAGCAAGGACTTACCCGTTGCGGTATAAAATCTGCCGAGCTCGGCACCGAAGAAGTAGTGGAAGTTTTTTACAAAGTTTTCAACCCGGGAGAAGTAGAAGGAAAGATTAAGTTGGAATAAAAATATTATGGACTTTTTTAAAAAATTATTTGGAAAAAAAAATACCGCAAATAAAGCACCGGCTAAAGCGGATGAAACGAGAGCATCCATCTTGGCGGTGTTGCCGGAACAAATTTATGAATCCGCCAGTCTGGAATTGCAGGACATCATAGCGCCATCGGCGCTTAAGATCGAGCCAAAATCCATAAACCTGGGCGAAAAAATCGCTCGTACTTTTTTCATAATATCTTATCCGAGATATTTAACGGACAATTGGTTCTCACCGATAATCAATCTGGATAAAGTTTTTGATATTTCAATTTTTATTCATCCAATAGACACATCGCTCGTATTGCGCCAGTTTCAGAAAAAGGTCGCGGAAGTGCAGAGCCAGATAAACGTCCGTGAAAAAAAAGGTATGGTGCGTGACCCAGTGCTTGATACCGCCTATCAGGACTTGGAGGGTCTGCGAGATAGCTTAATCCAGGCGCAGGAAAAAATGTTTGATGTAGGGATTTATATCACAATCTATGCCGATAACGATATGGACCTTTTTAAAATTGAAAATGAAATAAAATCAATATTGGAGTCCCGGCTGATATATATCAAACCGGCGCTTTTCCAGCAGGAAGAAGGTTTCAAAAGTGTCATACCGACAAACACCGACCTCTTAAACATTCATCAAAAATTGAATTCCGAGCCACTATCCAGTATCTTTCCTTTTATTTCTTTTGACCTAACTTCCGACACGGGCATACTCTATGGTATCAACAGGCACAACTCCAGCTTGGTAATCTTTGACCGCTTTTCACTGGAGAATTATAACTCAGTAACTTTCGCTAAATCAGGCTCCGGAAAATCTTACGCGACAAAACTGGAAATCTTAAGGTCTTTGATGTTTGATATTGACATCATTGTCATAGACCCGGAGCGGGAGTATGAATTCTTGGCGGAAACTGTCGGCGGAAGATATTTTAATATTTCTCTTTCCAGCGACCACCATATGAATCCATTTGACCTGCCGATGCCACGTGAGGATGAAACTGCCGAAGATGTATTGCGGTCAAACATTATAAACCTAGTCGGGCTTTTCCGACTTATGCTCGGAGGACTAACACCCGAGGAGGATTCAATGGTAGACCACGCCATTTCCGAAACTTACGCTTTAAAAGACATAACCCCGGAATCGGATTTTTCAAATATTGAACCTCCGCTCCTTTCAGATTTTGAAATGGTAATCTCCGGCATGGACGGAAGCGATTCCGTAGTACAACGCTTGGCAAAATATACCCGGGGTTCTTGGGCTACGTTTTTAAACCGACCAAGTAATGTGGATATTAATAAAAAATTTGTTGTTTTCTCGATTCGTGATATGGAAGACGAGCTAAAACCGGTAGCGATGTATATCATTATGCATTATATTTGGAATGCTATACGAAAAAATTTGAAAAAACGCCTTTTGGTGGTGGATGAGGCTTGGTGGATGATGAAATCCGAAGACACAGCTTCGTTCTTGTACTCTATTGCCAAAAGAGGCAGAAAATATTACTTGGGACTTGCGACTATTACTCAAGACGCGGCTGACTTTATGAAATCGCAATATGGCATACCGATAGTCACCAACTCTTCGATCCAGATTCTTTTAAAACAGTCACCTACCACGATTGATATTTTGCAGAAAACTTTCAACCTGACGGATGAAGAAAAATATCTGCTTCTAGAGTCCGGTGTCGGCGAAGGTATATTTTTTGCCGGATTAAAACATGTAGCTATAAAAGTCGTCGCTTCTTATACCGAAGACCAAATCATAACTTCCGACCCATCACAGATATTATCCAACCGAAAAGCGAAGGAAGATTATGAAACTACGGTGAGAGAGGGAAGACTGGGGAATTAGGTTATGGTTTATAGGTTTTGGGTATTAAAAAATGATACAATATAATTACACTATGAAGTTTAGATTTTTATTAGCATATATATTCACAATACTCATTGTATTTGGGTTAATGTTGCCGTTTAGAACTTTCGCTGTCTCAGAAAGTAGCGTCTCAGTCAGTCTAGCCCCAGAAAATCCAGCCCCGGGGGAAGATACGACTATTACCTTAAGTAGCTATGGGAGCAATTTGGATAGTGTTTCAATCTCTTGGTTTTTAAACGGCAAAAAAGTTTCATCCGGAATTGGGGAAAAGTCATTCTCTACAAAAGCCCCTGCCCCCGGTTTGGTTGCCACTGTGCGAGCTGTCATATCTCTACCCGACGGTGTGATAGAAAAAAACGTGACTATAAGACCTTCTGTAATGGTCTTGCTTTGGCAGGCAAATGACTCTTATGTACCGCCATTTTATCGTGGCAAGGCAATGCCGACATCCGGAAGTGATATAAAAGTGGTGGCCATGCCCGAGATAAGAAATAAGTCTGCGGCAGTCAGCTCTAAAAACATGACTTATGCTTGGCAAAGAAATTATAACAATGACGTGGGCGGGTCAGGCTATGGCAAAAACTTTTTTATCTATTCAAATGATTATTTGGAAAACTCGGATAACATCGGGGTAACGGCATCTACCGTGGATGGGCAGTTTTCATCCACCGCAAGTATCAGCGTAGGACCCAGCCAGCCGCAAATATTATTTTACAAATACGATAGTGGCATGGGAACGCTCTGGGAACAAGCATTGGAAGACGGACACAAAATACAAGGGGACGAAGTGGTAATAGCAGAACCTTATTTCATTTCACCCAAAGAAATACAAAGTCCAAGCCTGTTGTGGAGCTGGTTCATTAACGACAGCCAGATAGAAATTTTAAGCTTTAGAAAAAACACCGTACCGCTTCGCGTGGAAAACGGAATTTCCGGAGAATCTAAACTGAGACTACAAGTTGAGAACAAGGACCAGATTTTAGAAACAGCCAGCAAGGAAATAAGTATAGAATTTTAAGATGAAGAAAGATATATTTAAAAAAATTATACCTCTGGCATGCTTAACTTTTTTTCTAGTTAATTTATTTACTCCTTTTCACTCTGTTTTTGCTCAAGTACAATGTGGCAGTCCTCAGGCAGTAGGCCCAAATGCAGTAGGTTGTATTCCTGCGCCTGGATCATACCAGCTTTTACAACCACTACCCGACCTCACATATTTTAATCCTACGCCGACTGATGCTTTTGGTAAATATTTAAATATACTTATACCTATGTTTATAGGCTTATGCGCAGTCTTGGCTGTGGTGATGATTGTAATAGGCGGCATAGAATATTCAACCAGCGAGCTCATATCCAGCAAAGAAGCGGGCATAGAAAAAATAAAGGGAGCAATTTTGGGGCTTCTTTTGGCGCTGGGGGCTTATGTGATTCTTAAAGAGATTAATCCGGATTTACTAAAAACTGATGTTGCCATAGAAGGCGTAACGGTTAATGTAGTTGTTAAAGATTTTATTCTTTCATCAGGACAAACCATTGATGGAAAACCTGGATCAAAGGTTGATTTAAAAACAATTGGTTGCCCAGCTGCAACAGCTGCTGGTAGTACATTCAAGATGGACAGAGCGCTTCTTTTGGCGGTATTTCAGCAGGAATCAAGCCAAACTATAAATGCGGGAGGATGTTTGTCAGATGGTACTCCTAATAAGTCCGGACAAACTGCAAATATGTACCCCGAAGATGTGTCATACTTAAAAAACACTCTTTTGCCTAAGATAGGAAAATCGTGGCCTGTGTATGTATCATGTGCATCCTCAGGTGGGGGTAACCATGGAGGGGCAATGGGACCTATGCAGTTTCTGCCTAATACATGGAAGACATATGGTCAGGGAAGAAGCCCGTGGGATATTAATGCTGCCATGATGGCTGCAGCAGCAAAGCTGGCGCATGATGGCATAATCAGTAGAAGCGCCTGGGACCAGAATCAAGCCCTTATGTATTATTTTGATAAAGGCCAAACATGCACTGCTCCCGACGGTAGTAATTATTGTCAAAGTGTAGAAGGTCATAAGGTAAACTTTCAAAAACAAATTGCTGACGGTGTTTGTGGTTAGTAAAGATGCTAAAATAAAAAAATGTCAAAAAGAAACTTTATACTTTTAATAATAATCTTGGGTCTTGCTGTAATCGCGGTTTTTGGATTTTTATATTTCCGCAAAGGGACAGCTGTACCGGTAGATACCAGCGGTCCGGGCACAAATTTTATTTCGCAGTTTAACTCATTTGGAAATAATAAAACAACACCCCCGGTTGTGACACCAGGAGTGAACACAGGAGAAAACCAACCTGCCCCTACAGCAGAAGTACCAACAGGAAAATTAATAAAGATTTCAAGTATGCCCATCGCGGGTTTCACGGCATTTATGAAAGAAAGATTGAAAGATGTGCCGATAATACCTCAGACTCCTGCCACTCCACCCGAGACTGGCATCAAAAAAACAACAACCAAACCCACCCCGCCACCAACCGAGTTTGCGCTGGCTTTAAGATATGTCGAGAGAGCTACGGGAAATATTTATCAGACCTTCGTTGATAAAATAGCAGAAAGAAAATTCTCTAGCACAATAATCCCTAAAATATATGACGCCTATTTTGGTAATCATGGGGAATCCGTAGTTATGAGACATTTGAAAACAAATGACAGAACAATCGAGACTTTCGCCAGTAACCTGCCGAAAGAAAAGCTTGGAGAAGATGCCACAACCAACGATGTAAAAGGCTCGTTTTTAGTGGATGACATAAAAGATGTGAGTGTTTCACCGGACGGTACAAAAATGTTTTATCTATTCAGCAATGGTTCTTTGGGCGATTCCGCAATCGGCACAATTTTTAATCTGTCGGACAGCAAAAAAACTCAGGTCTTTGATTCAGCTTTCACGGAATGGTTGTCTTTTTGGCCAAGCAGTAAAACTATTACACTTACCACTAAACCTTCGGGAGCGGTGCCGGGTTTTATGTATATGATTGACGTAGACAAAAAAAATCTGACTAAAGTTCTGAGCGACATAAATGGACTCACTACGCAGATGAGTCCAAATGGCAAACTGGTTCTTTATGGCAATAATAGTCTGTCTCTATCCGTTTACCACACGGATACGAAAGTTTTTGAGTCATTGGGGGTGAACACCCTGCCGGAAAAGTGCATCTGGAATAATACCAGCGAGTTTGTTTATTGTGCTGTACCGGCATCACCCGCCGGGGCGAAATATCCGGATGATTGGTATCAGGGAGCAGTGTCTTTTTCAGATCAGATTTGGAAAATAAATATTCAAAACGGAACTGCTGTTATGATTGCAGACCCGGTAACAATGGCGGGGGGGGGAAACATTGACGGCATAAAACTTGCACTGTATGCCGATGAAAGCTACTTATTTTTCATAAATAAAAAAGATTCTTTCCTTTGGAAACTAAATTTAAAATAAATTTTACAAACTACCGACATATTTGATTACCACTCTACGAGTAGAACCAAAACCGACTGATTCGGTTTTCAGGTCAAGCGCGTCAGACAAAAACTCGTGTACAATTCTGCGCTCAAAAGGGGACATCGGGTCAACTTCTATGTTTGACTTAAAATATCTGGCACGTTCGGACATCATGTGGGCTACCGCGCGTACATTCTCTATGCGTTTTTTTTGAAAGCCATTGATATCAATTAAAATTCGCAGTGTTTCTTCTCTGTTTTTAACATCTCTCTCTATCTCCGGAACTTTAGTTTCTATAATTCTTCTGACAAGATGGTTCAATGCATAGAGCGCTTCACCGTCACGCTGTAAGAAAAATTCCGGTTGCTCAACTTGAACTCGAAACCATGTATTATTTGGATTTTCTTCTTCAATCTGAATTTCATTTACCTTTATTTTGATTTTCTCAATTAATTCTTGTATTAAATTTTGAATTTCCTCTTTATTCATGGTAGTTTATTGCCTCTATAACCAGAGGGTCTTTTTTGCTGGCGTAAATCTGCTGAGCTACCATAAAGAGATTACTGGTAATCCAGTATAAGGCTATCGCCCCGGAAATGCGGTAGGCTATGAAAGCGACAACAAACGGAAAAACATATTTCATTTGCGTACCCATACTCTTGGTAAAACTTTCGGCAAAAGAACCGGAAGCAGTGGACGTTTTTGCCGGAGGTTTTGGCATAAAGTGCGCTTGCAGATATTGCGATACCCCCGCTAAAATTGCCAAAAATAAACTCTTGCCACCTATATCAATAAGCCCCAAGAAAAGCATATTAATCTTTGCCGGAACGTGCACAAAAGAATAAAGGAAGCTGCTGTCAAAATTTATTCCT
>Ga0209515_10006785_pt1 | contig 14074 bp, 13 predicted proteins | sample Subgroupgradi54m_FD_187454 | JGI IMG/M metagenome (GOLD analysis project Ga0209515, IMG submission 187454) | Subsurface groundwater microbial communities from S. Glens Falls, New York, USA - GMW60B uncontaminated upgradient, 5.4 m (SPAdes)... ...
TGAAGCCCCGAATAAGTGAGGAGCACTTCCAGGTAATTCGTCGCCGCCGGGTCCCGTTCGAAAGTGGCCTGGATCTCCTCGCGGAAAAGGACCGAGATCGCGAAAAGAATGGCGATGAAAACAAGCGCGGCGGCCAAAAGAACCAGCATCACCTTGAGTTATCCTTTCGAGCTTGAAAGAGAAACAATCGCGTAACTGGCGATCCCTTCCGAACGCCCGAGGAACCCCAGCCCCTCGGTGGTCTTGGCTTTGACATTCACCCGCTCCTCGGAAAGACCGAGTGCCTCGGCGATTTTTTTCCGGATCGGACCCTTGAAGGGTGAAAGTTTGGGGTCTTCCGCGACCACGATCGTATCGATATTTTCGATCTGAAACCCTTTTTGGGAGACCAAGGCCGCCACACGCTTTAAGAGTTCGAGGCTGGAAATGTCTTTGTACCGGATGTCCGAATCGGGAAAATGTTCCCCCAAATCCCCTTCCCCGCTCGCCCCGAGAAGCGCGTCGCAGACGGCATGAAGAAGGACGTCCGCGTCCGAATATCCGCCAAGTCCTTTGGCATAGGGAATTTCCACTCCGCCCAGGAAAAGCTTCCGGTTCTCGGAAAACTCATGAACATCAAATCCTATCCCCATGCGCATCATTGAATCTGTTTCCTCTTTAGGAGAAACGCGGCAAACTGCAATTCTTCCGGCGTCGTGATTTTAATATTCCGGCGATCCCCCGGCACCAACCGGACCTTTTTTCCGAATTCTTCTACCACCGACGCGCAGTCGGTCATATCCCGTTTTTTCTTTTTAGCCGAGTAGCACGCCTTTAAAAAAAGGGGATATCGAAATCCCTGGGGCGTCTGCACATCCCATAACTCTTTCCGGTCGAGCGTTCCGGTGACGAAGCCGCCTTTTCCCCGTTTGATGGTCGGGCTTACCGGAATAACCGGAATGGCCGCCCCGTACCGATGGGCCGAGCGCCTCACGCGCCGGATAAGATCCGCTGAAAGGAGAGGGCGCGCACCGTCATGCACTAAAACCAGATCCGTCTCCGGCGAAACGGCCCGGAGCCCCCGGAAAACCGACTCAAACCGTGTCGCTCCCCCTTCTCGAATCTGCGTCACCTTCCGGAGATTGAAATGCCTTACCAGTTTTCGTGCCCGGACGATCCGGGAACGTCTCACCACAAGAACAATCTCTTGAATGTCGGGAGACCGCTCAAGCGCAAGAAGGGTGTGGGCCAGAACCGGTTTATCGCCGAGGAGAAGATACGGCTTTTCGACGGGACTTTTCATCCGCTCCGATTTTCCCGCCGATGGAACAATGGCCGTGACCCTCATCCCTACTTATTATTCTCGACCTTCGCGAAGACCATCCGGCCCGCCGTCGTCTGAAGGACGCTCGTCACCATGACTTTCATCGTCTGGCCGATCATGCGGCGCCCGTTATCCACCACCACCATCGTCCCGTCGTCGAGATAGGCGACCCCCTGATTGTATTCCTTCCCTTCCTTAATGAGTTTCACTTCCATCAGTTCACCGGGAAGGACGACCGGCTTCAGGGCATTGGCCAGTTCGTTGACATTCAGCACCGCGATCCCCTGAAGCTCGGCGATCTTGTTCAGGTTGAAGTCGTTGGTAAAAATCTTGGCTCCGATGACTTTCGCCATTTTGACGAGTTTCGCGTCCACCTCCTGAATCTCCGGAAAATCCTCGTCGGAAATCTTCACATCGACGTCTGTATTTTTCCGGATTTTGTTCAGAATATCGAGCCCTCTTCTACCCCTGTTCCGTTTCAGGGGATCGAGAGAATCGGCGATCTGCTGAAGTTCCCGCAGGACGAATTTCGGAACCACAAAACGCCCCTGAATGAATTTCGTCTGACAGATATCGGAGATTCTTCCGTCGATGATGACGCTGGTGTCCAGAAGAATGACGTCGTCGTTCTGATTCTGCCGCGTGAATTTCACGTAAGGGATAATCAGATTAAATTCATCCCGCCCCCGCATGGCGACGACCATCCCGAGATAGCAAAAGACAAGCGTGAGGACTACCTGGAGCGTCAGGGACACATTCTCCCCGAGGGGCACAATGATGAAAGCCCCGGCCACCAGTTTTGCCATCAAAAGACCGAACAGAAGCCCGAAAACGGCCGCGGAGAGCCCGCGGACGGAGACATTGCGCATCGAAAGCTCGACGGCGATCACGAGACTCGCAATCGTAAACCCTGACCCCGCCCCGATCCAAAGCCAATGCCTTCCGAGCCCTTCCAGAAGCGAACCGAGCTGATACCCGACAAAAGTACTGATCAGAATGAAAAAAATACGAACCGTATAGAGGGACATTCGTTACCTCCTCCCCTTTTCACGATCCGGCGTCGATTCTTTTTCTTTTTTGAGAAGTTTCCAGGGATGGGCCTTGAGATCGGAGACAAGCCCTTCGATCTCACGATACAACGTGTCATCCATCATTAATTTCCCGACCGTTCCCTCCCCGGACTCCACTTTCTGGAGAATCGCGCGCAGCGACTTGGCCGAAACCTCGAGTTCCGTCGCCAGCGCATTCCCCTTCGCAATCAAATTATCCATCGACACCGGATCCTGTCCAACCAACAAACTCCCCTCCTGCAGAAATTTTTCCGCATTCTGGCCCGGGAGGATATCCAAATATTTTTCTCCCAGAAGCCCGAGGGTTCTAATTTCGGCGGACGAATTATCTGGCACCATTGTTCCTTTCTTAAGCCAGACCAGAAGGTCCACCAGGGTGTTTCCCTTGTCAAAATGAATCTGGATTTCCCTCACTTCCCCCGATACCACCCCGGCGACATGAACCGGTGCCCCCACCTGCATGCCGCTGGCCGTCCCAAAACGGACGGTCAAGGTGTACCCCGGGTTGAAAAGATAAAAATCACCGATTGAAAAGACGATCATGAAAAGAACCAACAGTCCGATAAAAGCGAAAATCCCGACTTTCAGTTCAAAATGAGATTGCTTTGAGGCCATTGCCTATCCTCCCTATTCTTCAGTAATGGGTCCCGTCGCCGCGCCGGTAATAAACTGGCGGACGATCGGATTTTTTGTCTGACGTATTTCTTCCGGCGTTCCGACTTCAATAATCTTTCCTTCATAAAGCATCGCGATGCGGCTTGCGATCTTATAGGCGCTCACCATATCGTGCGTCACCGCGACCGATGTCACCTTGAGTTTATCGTGCAGGTCCCTAATGAGATCATTAATCGCGTCTCCCATAATGGGGTCAATGCCTGTCGTCGGTTCATCATAAAGAATCATCTGAGGGCTGCACGCGATGGCGCGGGCAAGGCCGACGCGTTTGCGCATCCCTCCGGAAAGTTCCGAAGGTTTCATCCCTTCAATGCCCTTGAGGCCGACCATCTCGAGACATTCCCTGACCCTGGTGAGGATCGGCTCTTCATCCAGAGTGGCATGCTCCGTGAGCGAAAAACCGACATTTTCACCTACCGTCATCGAGTCAAAAAGCGCCGCCCCCTGAAACAGCATCCCGAATTTCATCCTCATCTCCTCAAGCTGACGCCCTTTCGCCCGCGTGATATCCTCGCCGCCGATCAGGATCTGCCCGCTGTCGGGTTTCATGATGCCGATGATATGCTTCAGGAGCACGCTCTTGCCGCATCCTGAGCGACCGATGATGACGAGGGTCTCTCCCGTCTGGATGGTGAGGTTCAGTTTTTTGAGAACCTGTTTTCCCTTCAGAGTCTTCGATAAATTAATGATTTCAATCATGTCAAAAAGCGAAGTAGAAGAGTGTGGTGAACAGACAATCCGCCGCAATAATCAAAATGAAGGAAATAACAACGGCCTGCGTCGTCGCTTTTCCGACCCCCTCCGCTCCCCCCTGGACGCGGAATCCTTCATAGCAACCGATGATCGCGATGATCATTCCGAAGATGACAGACTTGATCAGCCCCGAAAAGACATCTTTGAGGACCAGCGCATCATAGGTCATCTTCCAATAGATGATCGACCCGATCCCGAGCTTGTAGACTCCAAAGAGGTATCCGCCGAGGATACCGATATAATCGGCATAAATCGTGAGAATCGGAAGCATCAAAGTCGTCGCGATAAAACGGGGCACCACCAGATACCTTACCGGATTGGCCGCGAGCGTTTCCAGGGCATCGATCTGTTCGGTTACTTTCATGGTACCGAGTTCCGCCGCGATCGCCGCTCCGATTCTCCCTGCCACGACCAGCGCCGTAATCACAGGGCCGATTTCGCGAACAATGGAAAGAGACACAAGGCTCGCGATATAGATATCCGCCGACAATTTCTGCATCTGGTAGGCGCTCTGAAGCGCCAGCACAATCCCGATAAAGAGCGCGATCATCGAAACGATCGGAAGACTTTCCACGCCGATGGCGCACATTTGCTGAAAAATCCTCTTTGACTTGATCGGCGGGACAGGAATCCACACGAGGGTCTGGAACAAAAGGGAGACAACCCCTCCGATATATTCAAGAAAAGTGATGAAGCGCGTTCCCACCCCGACCCAGAATCCGACAATCTTTTGGACAGTCAACGACTCCTCCTAAAAGGAAAGCTTATTCTCAAGCCCCAGAAATTCTTCTTCCCCTTTCATACGAAGCTTGAGGATCTTCTGTTTGCGCAGTTTATACTCCAACTCAAATTCTCCCTGGTTATCCTCGTTGGAAAACCCTTTATCCAGAAATGTTTTGAGGCTCACCGACGTGGTCTTGTTGCTCTTTCCCAGAACCAGCGTTTCATCGCCGGGCGCCTGAAGGGAAAGGCCGCTCCAGGTCACCGCATCCGCCCCCTCGAGCGTCATATTTTTATAGAATCCTTTTTTTCCAAGGAGGTTCATATCAACGAGGCCCCGCACCGCCACATAACTCCCCTCTGGGAAACTCCTTTCGATGCGCGACTCAACCGGCACAATGGGCCAATTGCCGTGAAAGGAGCTCGCCAGCCTCTGATAGGCCATTTCTTTGATCTTGCCCTCCTCCGCCACCACATGTCCTCTGAGATGCACCTTTCCGATGGGGCCGCTCAAAAAAATCTCGCCCTCCGTCCGACGGGGAAGCTCTTTTGAATCAAGTGTCCTTAAGATTCGGTGAAGATGATTTACGTCAAGGTGAAAACGCAATTTCGACTCCGTCGGATAAGGATGAGAGAGCCAGACCGTTCCCGAAAGAAACAGGGCATTTTCCCAATTGAAATAGTCGATCAAAAGCTTTCTTCCGGACCATGAAAAATTCCCCGCCACGTTTCCGAGCGGTTCTTCGTTCACAAAAAGATGACGGGTCTTGAGCTTCACCTTCACATCCTGCCAGGGACGCGCCCGGTCACGAATGAGAAATAGGGTGCTGGCCGTCCCGGAGAATCTCCACCTTCCCCACGGAAGGTCGCGGAAAACAGAGGACCCTTCGAAGACGAGCGGGTTCCTTCTTTCGAGCGAAAATTTCACCCGATGGCCGTCCCCCATGATTCCGTCGAGGATCACCTTCTCAAGGAGTGCCGACGGCCCCAACCGTTCGAATCGATCCGGCGTCAGGAAAATCCGCCCCTTGAGGTGGTGCAAATAGATGCCCCTCCAGAAAATCTCCCCGCCGGCGATATTGGCGACCAGGGCGCTCCGGTTTTTCCGGATCTTGACCTTCTCGATCTGAAAAAGAGGCCTTCCGTTCGGGACTTGAAACACCACCTTCTCAAAGACCATCCCGTGGAAAAGGGTCGCCCGGAACCCTCCGAAATGGACCGTAAGCCCGAGGGAACGGCTCAATCTCTCCTCAAGGAGAAGTTTCATATCCTCCAGAAAAACGCTCTTTTCTTTCTCGAGGATCCGGTACGCCGGGAGGCTCAACAAAGAGACCAGCAGAAGGCCGATGACGAAATTTCTTTTTTTCCTTTTCAAAAATCGCCGCCGCATAGGTCAGATTTCGAAAACCAGTTTTCCGTCTTTGAGGGAGACCTTGACCTCTCCGCCGTTTTTGAATTTTCCCGAAATCAGTTCTTCCGCAAGAGGGTCCTCCATGTACCTTTGAATGGTCCGTTTGAGGGGACGGGCCCCGAAAATGGGATCAAACCCTTTCTCGATCAAGAAGTCCCTGACTTCCTTGCTCAGTTTGAGCTGGAGATTCCTCTCCTCCAGGCGTTTCTGAACGTCTTTCACTTCAATATCGATGATTTGCTGAAGATCGTCTTTCGTCAGAGGATGAAAAACAATGATGTCGTCGACGCGGTTCAGGAATTCCGGTTTGAAGGTCCTCTTCACCTCATCCAGAAGTTTTCCCTTCATTTCGTCGTACTGCACCTCTCCCTTCTGAGTGGTAAAACCGAGCGACCCCTGTTTGCGGAGCATCTCGGCGCCGATATTAGAAGTCATAATCAAAACGGTGTTCCGGAAATCAACCTTCCGCCCGAAGGAATCGGTCAGCCGCCCCTCTTCCAACACCTGCAAGAGGAGATTAAAAACATCGGGGTGCGCCTTCTCGATTTCATCGAGAAGCACAACCGCGTAAGGACGGCGCCGGATCTTCTCGGTGAGCTGCCCCCCCTCCTCGTATCCCACATAGCCCGGGGGTGCGCCGACGAGACGGGAGACGTTGAATTTTTCCATGTATTCAGACATGTCAATCTGAACCATCGCATTCTCATCCCCAAAAAGGAATTCGGCAAGCGTTTTTCCCAAAAGGGTCTTTCCGACGCCGGTGGGCCCTAGAAAAATGAACGACCCGATCGGGCGGTTCGGATCCTTGAGGCCGACGCGCGAGCGGCGGATCGCGCGGGTAATGGCGTTGGTCGGCTCATCCTGGCCGATGACACGCCGATGCAGCTCTTCCTCCATCCGCACCAGTCGTTCCGTTTCTTTTTCCTCCAGTTTGAGGACGGGAACCCCGGTCCACTTTGAGACGATGAAAGCGATATCCTCCGCCGTGACCTGAGGACTCGATTCCATTTTCTTCTCTTTCCAGGTCTGCTTCATTTTTTCAAGATGATGCTTCGCTTCCCGCTCCTGATCCCGCAAGGCGGCGGCCTTCTCGAAATCCTGACCTTTAATCGCCGCCTCTTTCTCCTTCCGAAGGGTTTCGATCTTCTCTTCCTGGTCTTTTACCTCTTTCGGCATGGTCATGACCGAAAGTCTTGCCCTTGAGCCCGCCTCATCAATCAGGTCGATCGCTTTGTCCGGAAGAAACCGTCCGGTAATGTAGCGGTTCGACAGTTTCGCGGCGGCAACAAGCGCCTCATCCAGGATTTTCACGCGATGATGCGCCTCGTATTTATCGCGAAGCCCTTTGAGGATCTCGATTGCCTCGTCAATCGTCGGCTGTTCCACAAAGATGGTCTGAAAACGCCGCTCGAGTGCCGCGTCTTTTTCGATATATTTACGGTACTCATCGAGGGTCGTGGCGCCGATACACTGAATTTCTCCCCGCGAAAGAGCGGGCTTCAGGATATTGGAGGCATCAATCGCCCCTTCCGCCCCTCCGGCGCCGACGAGCGTATGAAGCTCGTCGATGAAAATGATGATATTCTCAGACCGTTTGATTTCATCCATCACCGCCTTGATCCGCTCCTCAAACTGCCCGCGGTATTTGGTTCCCGCCACCATGAGCGCGAGATCCAGCGTAATCACTCTTTTATCCCGAAGGATCTCCGTGATATCTCCCGCGATAATCATCTGGGCAAGCCCCTCGACAATCGCGGTCTTTCCGACGCCGGCTTCTCCCAAAAGAACAGGATTATTTTTCGTGCGCCGCGCGAGAATCTGAATGACCCGTTCGATCTCATCTTTCCGCCCGATGACCGGATCCAGTTTCCCTTCGCGCGCAAGCGCCGTCAGGTCTCTGCCGAAGGCATCCAGGGCGGGTGTCTTCGTTTTATAAGAAGCGGACGGCGGATTCGCCTGCGAAGGTGTCCCGGATCCCAGGAGCGCCATCACTTCACTGCGGACCTTCGCGAGGTCCAGACCTAAATTGAGAAGGACCTGCGAGGCGACCCCTTCCCCCTCCCGAATGAGCCCCAGAAGAAGATGCTCGGTCCCGATATAATTATGGCCGAGGGATCGGGCCTCATCCATCGCCAGTTCAATCACTTTTTTCGCTTTCGGCGTGAAAGGAATATCGCCGCTCACAACGGTCGCCGGTCCACTCTGCACCAGTTTCTCCACCTCAAGGCGGATATTTTCGGAACTCAAGCCCAGATTCCGAAGGACCGCGGCCGCCACCCCTTCTCCCTCGCGCACCAGCCCCAAAAGGATATGTTCCGTTCCGATATAATCATGATTGAAGCGCTTGGCCTCTTCCTTAGCCAGGATAATGACTTTGCGTGCTCTTTCGGTAAATCGATTGAACATTTCTAACCTCTTTTCATTTTCCGTTCACAGACAGTTTGCTCCGAATCATGCTCGCCCGCTTCACGTCGCGCTGTGAAGCGGAAAGTGTCTTCCCTTCCAGCTTCTGAAGATGAGCGGGTTGCGTCAAAATAAAGAGTTCGTTCAAGAGTTCACGGTTCAAATCCTTAACGAGACCGATGTCAACGCCGAGCCTCACCATAGAGATGAGATCGATGGTTTCGTTGCTGGTGATGATGTGCGCGTTTTTAAGCGTTCCGTAGGCGCGGAAAATCCGGTCCGACAGTTCCGCCTTTTCCTGCGTCTGCAACGTCTTTCGGGCGTTCATTTCGTATTCGATAATCTGGCGGATGATCCGCTCGAGATTATCGATGATCTCAATCTCCGTATGCCCGAGCGTGACCTGATTCGAAATCTGGAAAAGATTTCCGGTCGCCTGGGTTCCTTCCCCGTAAAACCCGCGCACGGTCAGATGCAGTTTGGTGATCATCTGAATGATTTTATTCACCTGTTTGGTCATGACGAGCGCCGGCAGATGCAGCATCGCGGAAGCGCGCATGCCGGTGCCCGTATTCGTCGGGCAGCAGGTGAGATACCCCCAGTTCTGCGAAAAAGCGTAATCGAGGGATTCGCTCAAGCTGTCGTCGATGCTGTCGGCGACGCGCCACACCTCCATCAGATTGAATCCCGACTGCATCACTTGAATCCTGAGATGGTCCTCCTCGTTGATCATGATGCTGACCATTTCATTCGGCGTCAGGCAGACCGCCTTCTGATTGGCATTCACGGCATGTTCGCGGCTGATCAGATGACGTTCGATGAGAAACTGTTTATCGATGGAGGTAATCTCCCCCAATTTCACAAAAAACGATTCCTTAAGATAGGGTGAGCTCAAGCAGGCCTTTTTCGACCGCTCCAACACCTCTTCCTCCTGTTTCTTATCGGCCCAATGGGAAAAAGGGAAATGATCAAGGTTTCGCGCTAAGCGGATGCGGCTCGACAGAACGATCTCCGCGTGGGGACCGGTCCCCCTGAGCCACTCACTCGGCTGCCGAAGAAAATCATCAATCTCGGAGGTCATTTCCCTCCGCCTTTTCCTGACCGCTTTTCCATGTCACGAATTTTATCCCTAAGACGGGCCGCCTCTTCAAAATCTTCTTCCTGAACAGCGGACCTCAGTTTGTCTCTCAAGTCTTGAAGCTCCGATTTCGGCTTCTCCTTTTCCTTTGTCACATGAGGCAGCGAAGGAGGGGAGCCCGACACTGCGACTTGCCTCTTCGGAACCTTTCCGAGATGCTGCCCCGAACCCTGAATCCGCTTGAGAAGCCCAGAAAGGCTCTTTCGGAAGGCCTGATAGCATTCACTGCAGCCAAGCCGGCCGATCCGCTTGAAATCTTCATACGTGAGTCCGCAGTTGGCGCAGGCGGTTTTGCTGTCCGCTTCCTCCCCAAGCTGCGCCCCGAAATCGGCAAGCCCCGCCAAAAGATCCGACAATCCGAAGCTCTGCTCCATCGATGCAGATTTTTTCCTGGCACAGTCCTCGCACAGATGCAGTTCGGTCATCTCTTCGTCGATGATCTCGGTCAGATGCACGGTTGCCTGATTGGTCTTGCAGACATCACAAACCATATCGTACCCCGTCACTCTTTGTCAATTCCCGGAATTCTTTCATGATGCGCAGGGTAAAAGGTCCCGGCTTTCCGCTTCCGACAACCCGCCCGTCCACCTTGACGACGGGGATCACCTCCGCGGCGGTGCCGGTCAGGAAACATTCATCCGCGTTAAACACATTGTGGCGCGTCATCACTTCCTCGCGGACGGAAATTTTTCCCTTGCGGGCGATCCCTATCACGGTCATACGTGTAATCCCTTTGAGCGCCCCCACATAGGTCGGGGGCGTGAGAAGCTCCCCCCGCTTCACGATAAAAATATTGTCCCCGGTGCACTCCGCCACAACCCCCGCATGATTCAGCATGATCGCCTCTTCCTTCCCCGCGTTCACCGCTTCGATCTTGGCCAGGATATTGTTCAGGTAATTCAGCGACTTGATCTGCGGGTCGACGGCGGCGGGAATATTGCGCTGCGTCGGCACCGTGATAATCTCAAGGCCTTCCCGGTAATGCTCCTTCGGGTAAAGGACAATCCGGTCCGTAATAATAAAAAGGGTCGGTTGACTGCATTTGCGCGGATCGAGCCCCAGATCCCCCACTCCCCGCGTCGCGACCAGACGGATATACGCGTCCGTGAGCCGGTTGGTCCGCAAGGTTTGAATAATCGCTTTTGAGAGCCCCTCCCGGGAAAGGGGGATTTTGAGCATGAGAGTCTTCGCCGATTCAAAAAAGCGGTCGAGGTGCTCATTCAGTTTAAACACAAGGCCGTTATAGGAGCGGATCCCTTCAAACACGCCGTCGCCGTAAAGGAGACCATGATCGAACACAGAGACCTTCGCCTCATTTTTTTCCACGAGTTTTCCGTTGAGATAAACCTTCAGATGATTTTTCATCACTCTTTTTCCTCAAGGCGCCCATCCTGGATGCCGTAAATTTTGGACGCCATATTGGCCACGGCCTCTTCATGGGTTACGATCAGAAAGGTGGTTTTGATCGTCTCATTCAGAAGACGGATGACGCGCAGGATCCCTTCGCCCGTCTTCGAGTCGAGATTCCCCGTCGGCTCGTCGCAGAAAACAATATCGGGCTGATTAATCAGCGAGCGCGCGATGGCCACACGGCTCTGTTCTCCTCCCGACAGTTCATTCGGATGATGGTCCCCGCGGTCCCAGAGCCCTAACTCCCCGAGAAGCGCCTCCGCCTCCTTCTTTAAGGTCGCAAAGGGATGTTCATTCCGGATCATCCCCGGAAGCATCACATTCTCAAGCGCTGTCAGTTCCGGAAGGAGATGGTAGAACTGAAAGACAAATCCGATTTTTCGGTTGCGCAGACGCGCCCGTTTGGATTCGGGAAGCGCGTAAAAATCGTTCCCTTCAAAAAGAATCGTCCCTTCGGAGGGCTGACGCAGTCCCCCGAGCATATGCAAAAGAGTTGTTTTCCCCGCCCCCGACCTCCCGACGATCGCGACGATCTCCCCCCGCGGGATCGACAGATCGATTCCCCGAATCACATGGAGGAGCCCGCCGCCGTGCGGAAACCGCTTGTGAAGGCCCCTCGCCTCGAGGATGATCTCTTCTGTTTCTTTGAAACGTTTCCTTGTCATGTTCAGAACAGTCAGGTTATTCATACCGAAGCGCCTCGACCGGATCAAGCCTGGAGGCGCGCCAGGCCGGATAAAGGGTTGCCAGCCAGCTGATGCCGAGTGCGGCGCAGGCGATCCAAAACGAATCGTCCCACTGAATCGCGACAGGGAGCCGCTCCAGGTAATAAATATCCTGCGGGAGCCGGATAAAAGGGTATCTCTTCAAAATCAGACACAGACCGAACCCCCCTAAAACTCCCAAAAAGGTTCCGAAAACACCGACGAGAAATCCCTGAAGCGAAAAAATAAAACGGATCGAACGATTGGTGCTCCCGATCGATTTGAGGACGCCGATATCTTTTGTCTTTTCCATGACCGACATAATCAGGGAACTGGCGATGTTAAAACAGGCCACGCACACAATGAGGGTGAGAATAACAAACATCGCCGCCTTCTCAAGGGCAAGCGCCCCGAAGAGATTCCGGTTGAGGTCGATCCAGGTCGTCACCCGGTAGGAAGGATCCAAAAGGGCCGCCACTTTTTTTCGGACCTTTTCCGCCTGATACATATCGCGCACCCGCGCCCCCACTCCGCCGACGAGGCCTTCCATGCCGAAAAGATGCTGGGCATCCTCCAGAGAAACAAAAGCAAGATTCAAATCATAGTCATACATCCCGGAATGAAAAATACCGCCCACACGAAAATATTCCCCCTTTGTCCTCTTCGAAGAAATAATCCGCAGTGTATCCCCGATAGTCAGATTGAACACGCGGGCGAGTTCGCTCCCGAGGACCACTTCCCCCTTGTGCAGGGCGAGCGTTCCGTCGGTAATATAGTTTCCGACCCGCGTCACCGACGATTCCCGCACCGGGTCGATCCCGCGCAGAAGCGCTCCCTGAACTGTCTCTCCTTTGATGAGCATGACCTGTCCATGAATATAAGGGGCGCTCCCGGTAATATCACCCACCGATTTAATAAGCTCCATCACCTTCTGCGGCTGCGCCATCCCGTCCACTTTTTCGATATAAAGATGGGCGTTGGTTCCGGCGATTTTTTCCTTCAGGTCGTTATCAAAACCGCTCATGACCGCGATCACGACGATGAGCGCCATCACCCCCACGGCGACTCCCGCCATCGAAATAAAGGTGCTGAATGACAAAAAGGATGTCTTCCGCTGCCCCAAAAAGTACCGAAAGCCGATAAAAAGTTCATAGCGCATCAGGGGCTCTCCGGTTTCAGTTGCGGAAAAAGGATCACTTCCCGGATCGACGCCTGATTGGTGAAGAGCATCGTGAGCCGGTCAATCCCGACGCCGAGTCCCGAAGCGGGAGGCATCCCGTACTCAAGGGCCCTCACAAAATCGTCGTCGATGGTGGCGCCGGCGACGCCGTCTGCCTGGGCTTCAAAGCGTTTCTTCTGCTCAATCGGATCGTTCAGTTCCGAATAAGCGTTGGCCACTTCCATCCCCCCGATAAAGAGCTCAAACCTCTCGCAAAGTTCCGGATTTTCCTTCTTGCTTTTTGCCAGAGGGCACATTTCTTTGAAATAATCGATCACAAAAAGCGGTTTTTTCCTCGCCTTCACTTCCACAAGATCCTCGGTGAGCTTCAAGATCTGTGAACGGGCGATCTTCCCCTGGACATTCAGCCCGAGCCCCCTCTCCTGCCCCTTCGATTTGAGCTTCGAAAGCCACGCTTCCGTCGAGTCGGTCGGATTGATGTCAAAGCGCTCTTTCAAAAGTTCCGCCAGCGACACCCTCTCCCATGGAGGGGAGAGATCCACTTCCAGCGTTCCCTCCGGCGTTTCATAGCTGATCGTCGTCTTTCCGAGAAGTTCCTGGGCCAGATGCGCGAACATCTTTTCAAGGAACGCGATCATATCTTCGTAATCCCAATACGAGGCGTACGCCTCGAGCATCGTGAATTCCGGATTGTGGCGCGCTGAAATGCCTTCGTTACGGAAACTTTTCGCGATCTCATAGACTCTTTCGAATCCGCCGACGAGAAGACGCTTGAGATAAAGTTCCGGCGCGAGCCGGAGATACAGATCGATATCGAGGGCGTGGTGATGCGTCTTGAACGGTTCGCCCGCCGCCCCGCCCGGAATCGGATGCAAAATCGGTGTTTCGACTTCCATAAATCCATTTTCATCCAAAAAAGCTCTCATCTTCTGGATCAATCTGCTCCGAAGAAAAAAAACAGAGCGCGCCTCTTCATTCATGATGAGGTCGACATAGCGCTGACGGTGGCGCGTTTCAACGTCTTTCAAGCCGTGCCACTTCTCCGGAAGCGGCCGCAGACTTTTTGAGAGGAGCGTGAAGCGTTCCACTTTGACCGACGGTTCGCCGGTCCGCGTTTTAAAGAGCTCCCCCTCCGCCCCGATAATATCGCCGATATCGATCTTCGTGAAAAATTCGAATGGCTCTTCTCCGACGACATCCGCCTTGAAATAAAGCTGGATTTTCGCGTCCTGATCGGCAAGGTCGCAGAAGGCCGATTTCCCATGCGTCCGGACCGCTTTGAGCCGCCCCGCCACCTTCACCTGTTT
>Ga0209515_10006787_pt1 | contig 14073 bp, 12 predicted proteins | sample Subgroupgradi54m_FD_187454 | JGI IMG/M metagenome (GOLD analysis project Ga0209515, IMG submission 187454) | Subsurface groundwater microbial communities from S. Glens Falls, New York, USA - GMW60B uncontaminated upgradient, 5.4 m (SPAdes)... ...
GGACATACTGGATTATAGGATTTTAAAACAAAATACATGAAGGCAAAAAAACTAAAACAAGAACGAATCAATGAGATTATCGGAGTTTTGTTTCTTCTGATAGGGCTCTTCACATTAGTTAGTCTTTTGTTTTTCCATCCGAGCGATCACTCCTTTTATACGTCTTATCCCAATCAACAGTATCGAAACGTAACAGGGATTAGCGGCGTTTATTTAGCTCATTACCTTCGTCTTGTTTTCGGGTTGAGTGCTTTTAGCATCCCGGCGCTTTTTCTTTTTTGGTCAAGCTGCTTTTTTCTTCAAAAGGTACCGCAGAAAAAGTGGGTAGAGTTTATTGGAATTGCAATCTCACTTCTTTCAATTGCGACTCTTTTTTCTCTTTTAACAGCGGGTAATTTTAAAGTAACAGCAGGCGGCCTTTTGGGATACTTGGTGGCCGGTAATCTCGAGAAATATTTTGGAGTTATTGGAGGATTAATTATCTCTATTTGTTGTTTAGCGCTTTCTCTAGTTTTAGCAACCGATTTCTTGCTGTATCCTCTGTTTGAAAGTTTGGTTGAATGGATCAGAGAGACAACAGGTCGCGTCCAAGCTCAACATCCAAAACAGGAACGTGTTTTACAATCAAAAAAGAAAGTTCTTTCTGAAGAACCAAAACCTTTTTTTCAGAAGTTCATGGTCCCGAAAGTTAAAAAATATAATACTGGCGAGAAAGGATCCTATAACACAAACACTGCTTTTGAATTGAAGCAAGTTGAAAAAGAAAAGGAAGCAAATTTTAAAGAAGCATTTAACAATACGGTCAAAATTAAAAAATTGAAAGAAACCCAACCTGTGAATGTGTTTCCTAAGAAAAAACAAACGCAGGAAACAGAGTCATCGCAAACGGAAATACCTGCCATCCGCATTCAAGAAAATCCAATTGCGATTAATTACCGTTTGCCGTCCATTGATCTTTTAAAGATTTCTGCTGTAAGTCAAGTACCCCTTGAAGATGATCTTCAAGGGAATTCCAGAATTTTGGAAGACACGTTACGGGATTTTGGAATCGAAGCAAAGGTGGTTGAAATTGAGCAAGGCCCGGTGATTACACGCTACGAACTCTTGCCGGCTCCCGGGGTTAAAGTGAACCGGATTGTGAGCCTTTCAGATGATTTAGCTATGGTGCTTAAGGCGCCAACGATTCGGTTTATTGCGCCCATTCCGGGTAAGGCAGCCATCGGAATTGAGATTCCCAACACTTCAACGACAACAGTTTTTTTGCGTGAACTCTTAGAGTCTGATGAGTACCGGAAAAGCAATTACCAACTTCCACTTCTTTTAGGGAAGGATACCAGCGGAAAAGCCATGATAGCGGATTTGGCAGAAATGCCTCATCTTTTAATTGCTGGAGCGACCGGAAGCGGGAAGACCGTATGCGTTAACTCTATTATCGCGGGACTTCTTTTTTCAAAGCCTCCTGAAGATTTAAAGTTTGTCATGGTGGATCCCAAGATGGTGGAGCTTGCAACCTATCGAGACATACCGCACATGTTAACACCTGTTGTTACAGATGTCCGAAAAGCTGCCGGAACTCTTAACTGGCTGGTTACGGAAATGGAAAGGCGTTATCAATTTTTTGCGACTTGTGGAACTCGTAATATCCAAGCCTTCAATAATCGAAAACAAGCGAATGGTTCAAGCAGTGATGATAAAGGCCAAGAGATTCCGAAGCGCCTGCCTTACATTATTCTTGTCATCGATGAGCTTGCCGATTTGATGGTGGTAGCACAAGATAAGGTTGAAACGGCGATTACACGTCTAGCGCAACTATCAAGAGCGGTAGGGATTCATCTGATTTTAGCCACCCAACGCCCTTCAGTGGATGTCATTACAGGCGTCATCAAAGCCAATTTTCCGGCACGTATTTCATTTAAAGTCGCTTCCAAAGTAGATTCAAGAACAGTGCTTGATATGAACGGAGCAGATAAGCTTTTGGGCAAGGGCGATATGCTCTTTATGAAACCGGGAGATCCAAAACCAACACGGGGGCAAGCCACGTTTATATCGGATGAGGAAATTAATGCGACTACCCAATTTATTAAAGGACAGCAAGGGCCTCAGTATCTTTCTGAGATTGAAGCTGTTTCGGATGGAAAGTCTTCCATGCGGAATATGGAAAAAGACGAAATATATGACGAAGCAGTACGCGTTGTCTTGGAAACACGCCAAGCGTCTGTTTCTGTACTTCAGCGCAGATTAAGGTTAGGTTACGGCCGAGCAGCTCGAATTATTGATATGATGGAGCATGAAGGCATCGTAGGATCTTATCAAGGTTCAAAACCCAGGGATATTTTGATAGACCGAGTTCAAGAAGTCAGCGAATCCTCCGCTGGCGAGACATGAGGAAAGTTCTTGTCTTTAGACATGTCCCTCACGAGGGAATAGGAACCATAGAGCCCTTCCTCAAACGTTCTAATATTACAATCGACTATTGCGATCTCTTTCAAACCAGTTTCATTCCTCAAAATTTAGATGCCTATGATTTCGTCATTTCTATGGGCGGACCCATGAATGCGGATGAAACGGAACGGTACCCGTTTCTTAAATCCGAACGCGAGGCGCTTTCAAAGGCAATTCATTCCGGCAAACCAGTTCTGGGAATTTGCTTGGGAGCTCAAATGATCGCAAGAGCACTTGATGCAAAAGTTTACCCCGGACGGCAAAAGGAAATCGGCTGGTTTCCGATTCAATTATCGGAGGCAGGTAAGAAGGATCGCCTATTTCGGGCCATTAACGATTTTAGTCCCGTCGTTTTTCAATGGCACGGGGATACGTTTGATCTTCCCAAAGGAGCGACTTTACTTGCGTCTTCACATTTATTTCCCCATCAAGCATTTAAGTGCGGAGATTCTGTTTATGCCTTTCAGTTCCATATCGAAGTCACACGTGATATGATTTGTGATTGGATTAAGAAAGGTGAGGAGGAGTTAAAACCTTTACGTCAGTCCGTTTCAGCTAAAAAAATTGTTCGGGAAATTAACGAGCACGAATCATCTTTGCAAGAACTATCTGAAAAAGTATACGAAGAGCTTTTTTCACAAATCGCAATTACAAAGGCAAGTGCATAAAAATCTATGAGTCAGGTTTTAACACTAGATAAAACATCAAAAACAAAGCGGATTTCAGTTGGTATGTTGTCGCTCGGTTGCCCTAAGACGCTTGTGGATAGCGAATTGATTCTGGGTTTATTAGATTCAAGCCGGTATCGAATCGCAAAGCACATTACGGATTGCGACATCGCGCTTCTGAACACCTGTTCTTTTATTAATGAAGCCAAACAACAGTCGATTGATCATATTTTGAATCTTGCAGAACTCAAGAAAGAAGGACGCATTAAAGCCTTGGTGGTTTTAGGCTGTCTGGTTCAACGCTATCAAGAAGAGTTAGAACAAGAACTCGGTGAAGTGGATGCCTTTGTTGGAACGGGAGATTATCAAGCGCTTAATTCCGTGCTTGATCAGGTAGTCCAGAAAAAACGCATTTCTTATGTAGGGCATGCCCCAGGCTTTTTATACACATCTGCCATAGAAAGAGTGCCGCTGACACCACGGTACACGCGTTACGTGAAGATTTCAGAAGGATGCGATCATATTTGTTCGTTCTGTACCATTCCTTCCTTTCGAGGGAAACACAGATCGAGACAACTTGACGATGTTGTTGAGGAATCGCATCGGCTAGTGGCGGAAGGGGCTCGGGAGCTTGTTTTAACAGGGCAAGATACCACTTATTTTGGCCGTGACACAGAAAATAAATTCCTGCTTTCGCACCTGCTTGAGGAGTTGAACAACATAAAAGATCTTAGATGGATTCGTGTGCTTTACGCTTATCCCAGCTGTGTCAATGATGCCTTGATTGATGCGATTGGGTCATTGGAAAAAATGTGTCACTATTTAGACATGCCGCTTCAACATATCAGTGATCCTATTTTGAAAAGTATGAGGCGAGGCATGACGAAAAAATCCACTTATGCGCTGATTGAAAAACTGAGGAAACGAATTCCTGACCTTGCCATCCGAACAACGTTTATCGTGGGTTATCCGGGCGAAGGAGACCAAGAATTTAAAGAGTTGCTGGAATTTATGGAAGTTGCCCATTTTGATCGATTAGGTATGTTTACTTACTCCAATGAGGAAAGCTCACATGCCGCAACTTTGGAAAATCAGGTGTTAGAACCAATTAAAGAAGAACGTTTCCATAAAGGAATGCTGCTTCAACAGAAAATCTCAAAAGAGAATAACCAACGCCTTATCGGCAAAACGTTTTCAGTTTTGGTCGAAGGTCATAGCGAGAAAGATCCAAACGTTTATCGTGGCCGGACTTACATGGATGCGCCTGAAGTAGACGGACTCATCTATGTTCAGGTTCCTAAAGAGGTTGTTTTGAAAGAAGGTGATTTTGCACTCGCAAAGGTTGTTGAAGCCCAGGAGTATGATCTTACAGCTACTTACTTGCGATCCGCAAAAAAATCGTAATTAGGAAACACAAAAGTTTAATTTAATGATTACCCCCAACCAACTGACAGCATTTCGTATTCTCATTGCTATAATTTGTCCATTCCTTTTGATTTGGAATCGTTCCTTCCTGGGTGAATCAATTGTATTCGTCGCGTTTACAGTTGCTTGTATCACCGATTGGTGGGACGGGCATCTTGCGCGAACTAAATCCATGGTGACCTGGGAAGGCAAGATTGCAGACCCTATAGCAGATAAGCTGCTTATTCTCGGACTTATGGCTACGTTTTCTTTTTTAAAACTTTATTCGTTTTGGTGGGTAGTTCCTATTTTTGTTCGCGAACTGACAGTAACAACAGTTCGTCTGATCCGTTTAAAACAAGGCAGAGTCATTCCGGCTGAGATGGCCGGGAAAGTCAAAGCGGGCGTTCAAATTACATCTATTTATTTTACACTTTGGTTTTTGATGTTTATGCATAAGGGCTTTTCTGAATCACAGTCTTTTCTTTTCAGCTTGCTCCAAGTCCTTCATTATTCTGGAATTTTTCTTGCAAATGTGATAACCATTATTTCTGGGGTTATGTTTTTTTACCGCTTGAATAAAGCATGAAAAAAAATATCGTACATTGGATTGCTACTTGTGGTCCCATTGGTGAGATTCGAATTGCACCAGGGACGTTTGGTAGTTTAGTAGCGATTCCTTTTATCCTGTTAACAAAAGATTTTCCGCCATTATTTTTGCTCGTATTAAGCCTTATGGTTTTCGTAGGAATTTGGTCCAGTGGCGTAACGGCACGGGATTTCGGGCAGCACGATCCAGGTAAAGTCGTGATTGATGAAGTTTGTGGCATGATGATTAGTTTTTTGTTCGTCCCATCGATTAGCTGGATCCTATTAATAATAGGCTTTATTGGATTTCGTTTTTTTGACATTACTAAACCTTACCCCATTCGTTTATGCGAACGATTTCCTTCAGGGTACGGAATTGTTTTAGATGATCTAGCCGCTGGACTCTATACTAACTTAATTCTTCAAGTTTTGAATCGTTATGCCCATTTGTGAACTTCTCACTATCGGCTCTGAACTCCTAAACGGCAGCGTTCTCAATACCAACGCCCAGTTTCTAGCCAGGCGGGTGAGTGAACTTGATATTGATGTTGTTTACCAAACAAGTTGCCGCGACCGGGAAGCAGAAATTCTTAGCGCCCTTACCCTTGCATTTAAACGTTCAGATCTTATTATTGCCACCGGCGGTTTAGGGCCCACGCCTGATGATATTACACGCCAAACCATCGCCAAATTTTTTCGTTGTGAACTAAAATTTGACAAAAATCAATACCGCCATATTGTTCATTATTTTAAAGTAATCCATCGCACAACACCTTACATGACTCGCCAGGAAGCGTTTCTTCCGGAAATAGCAAAACCGCTTCTGAATCGCTTTGGGATTGCTTTGGGATTTTATGTTGAAAGAAATGGAAAACTTCTGGTTGTGTTACCGGGGGTTCCCAGAGAATTAATGAAAATGTATGAAACCAAAGTTAAAAAATTGATTCAACAAAAGTTCAAGAATCGTGTTCATTCCCATGTTTTAGAAGCGGGGATTGCCGGTTTGAATGAACCTCAAATCATGCGTAAATTGGGTTCCGCTTTTTTTAGGAATCGGGAATTTGATTTTGGAATTTATCCTGAAATTGGGGAAGTGACCGTTCGCATTAAATCAAAAGACAAACACTTGATTTCTGTTTTACACCGCGAACTCGCAAAAAAACTTACCCCATCCATTTATAGTTTCAACAGAAAATCTCTGAGCGCTGTCATTGGTGAAGAGTTAGCCAAAAGAACTAAAACGCTTGCCATTGCTGAAAGTTGTACCGGAGGTCTTTTGGCAGGGCGGATTACAGAGGTTCCGGGGGCTTCTCGTTATTTTAAAGGAGGGGCTATTGTTTATTCGAATCAGACAAAGCATGGCGTGTTGGGGATACCAAAAAAAATGATCGTTGAAAGAGGCGCTGTTTCAAAGAAAGTAGCAAAAGCAATGGCGAAAGCAATTCGAAGTCGGCTCGGAGCTTCCATAGGGATTGCCGTCACAGGAATTGCAGGTCCAAGCGGTGGCACACGCACAAAACCAGTAGGTCTTGTTTTTATTGCTATTTCAGATTCAAAAAGGGTTCTTAGCTATGGGTTCCAGTTTGCAGGCGATCGGGCAAAGATTAGGATACAGGCAACTCAAAAAGCATTGCTTCTTCTTTGGGAATGGCTGCTACAACGGTAAGAGCATTTCTGGCCATAGAGTTATCTGAAGCAATAAGAAGTGAAGCATCTCAATTTCTCAAAACCATTCAAAGTCAATTTCCTAAATTTCGGTTTATCAATTCTGAAAATTGGCATTTAACGCTTCATTTTTTCGGACAGATTGAACCTGAAAAAATTGAGAAGCTGAAATCTCACTTAACCCAAGATTTGTCGATTGTCAAACCGTTCCCGCTATCTTTAGAGGGTTTTGGAATGTTTCCTAGCAACCGAAATCCGCATATTCTTTGGATTGGGGTCAAGGAAGGTGTTTCCAAGCTTTCTGACCTGAAAAAGCATCTTGATCAGGCACTCCAAAAAATACATTTTCAAATCGAAAGTAGGCCCTTTCATCCCCATATTAGCGTGGCACGTTCAAAAGATCAAATTTTGACTTCTACCTATAAGACCATGCCAGATTTTAAAGGGCAGATGGTGGATCAAATACGATCCATAATGCTTTTTAGGAGTGATCTATTTCCAGAAGGCCCCCGCTATACCTCTTTGGCAACACTTTCACTTGGTTTTTTTGAGTTTCATTTTTAACGTTTTTAATTAGTTAGAATTTTAGCGATTCCCACGATTGACATTCTAATCTGGCTTTTTAAAAACCGTAAAAAACTCAGTTTTCTCCTGCAAAAGATAGACCAAATGTGGATTTTTTTAACACCTCTTGCTTGAAAGCCTTATTTTTGCACGGTATACTTTACGTGATAACTGTAAATAAGTTATTTAGTTTCAACAGGTTGGGAGGAGGTTCCATTGAAGAAGCGAATTGGAGAAATTTTAATTGAGAACGGTTCCCTTACGCCGGAACAATTGAAACAAGCGCTGGAAAAGCAGAAAAAAGAGCAGGGAAAATTGTTAGGAAAAATCCTTTTTGAAATGGGTTTTGTTACGGAAGAGGATATTGTTGTTGCGCTTGCAACACAATTTAATGTCCCGTATCTCCCAATCGCTAATTTTACATTAAACGATGAATTAGACGAACTTATTCCTAAGGAATTAATTGAAAAATACATGTGCATACCTTTGGATCGAATTGGCAATTTACTGACGATTGTAATCGCCGACCCAACCAATGAAGACGCAATTCGTGAAATTGAAACTGCTACGAAATGCAAAATTCAAACCTTTGTTGCTACCACATCAGAAATCGCTACGATTCTTCAGCAGCATTTTAATATTCATGTTTCAACAGCCCCAAAGCTTGGAGAGGGATTGTCCCAGCTTTCATTCCGCTCAGCTGTTGAATCAAAAACAGAAACCAAACCTACGCAGAAGACATAGGATGTTAATTATGGCGTCCGAAGTCATCGATGAACACATCCTAAAAAAAATGGTCAGTGATGGTTTTTTAAAGCCAGCCGATGCCGCATTACTTAAAGAAGAAAAAAAGAATTCCGGCGAGGCCATGACAGACTTAATGCTTAAACACAAATTTATAGACGAAGTTCACTTAATTTCCTTTCTAGCTCAAGAATTTAAATGTGCATCAATCAATCCAAATCACTTCGTTCCCGATGATAACGTGATCCGGCTTATCTCGTCGCAGTTCGCTCATAAGTACAGGGTTTTACCTATTTCGCGCTATAACAATACGCTTACCATAGCAATTGAAAACCCCGCTGACTTAACAATTATTGATGATATTAAAGCAATTACAAACCTGAAAATTCGTTCTGCCGTGACTCTTTCTAAAGAAATGACCTCCGCACTTAAGAAATATTATCCAGAGCTTGAATCGACGGCTGGCGAATCTAGTTCGGAAGAGACCATCCAAGAATTGGTCCGCATCGTTCAAGAACAAAAGGAACAAGATACCCAAAGCGAAGCTCAAAGTCTCTTAAGACAAGCCCAAGAAACTCCGGTCATTAAAATTGCAAACCTTCTTTTGCTCGATGCAATCCGAAGGAAAGCAAGCGATCTTTTTGTTGAACCCTGGGAAAACACCATTCGTGTACGGTGCCGTGTGGATGGCCTCTTGGAAGAAATTCCTTCTCCTCCAAAGGCAATTGGAACGGCTTTGGTTTCGCGTTTCAAAGTGATGAGTCAATTGAACATTGCCGAAAGACGCATTCCTCAGGACGGTCGATTTAAAATTAAAGTACAAGACCGGGAAGTTGACATTCGCGTTTCGATTTTGCCTACCAGTTTTGGGGAAAAGGTTTGTCTTAGAATTCTTGATAAGAAAACGCAGTCACACAATCTTGAGGCATTAGGATTTACCGAAGAAGACGTTAAGACTATTAAAATGTGTTCGCTCAAACCTCACGGCATGATTTTGGTAACCGGACCGACTGGAAGCGGAAAAACAACAACTTTGTACTCTGTTTTAGAATTTCTTCAATCTCCCGAAAAAAACATTACGACAGTTGAAGATCCGGTTGAGTATGAAGTTGACGGTATTAATCAAGTGAATGTGCGTGAATCAATCGGACTTACGTTCCCAGGAGCCCTTCGTTCCATCTTAAGACAAGATCCGGATATCGTTTTGATCGGTGAAATTCGCGATTTAACAACGATGGACATTGCAGTCAAAGCTGCTTTAACAGGGCATTTGGTTTTAAGCACACTCCATACAAATGATACAACGGGTTCGATTGTTCGAATGTTGAATATGGGAATCGAGCCTTTTTTGATTACATCATCCGTACTCGTTATTACAGCTCAACGGTTGGTCAGAAAATTGTGTTCCAGTTGCAAGGCTCCTTTCAAAGCCGATGCGGATTTGATTAAACATTTGGGTTTAGAAGCAGGGAAAGCATATACGTTTTATCGAGCAGTAGGTTGCTCAAAATGTCGTTTAGGACATAAAGGGCGAGCAGTTATTTCAGAAATTCTTTTCCTGAACACAGAAGTAAAAGAGCTTATTTTAAAACGCGTTTCAGCAGATGAAATTAAGCAATTTGCTAGACGTCACGGAATGCACACTTTGCGGGAAAGTGGTATTCATAAAGCCTTGATTGGTGATACGTCGCTTGATGAGGTATTCCGTGTTACAGCTGGCGATCAAGAACTCGAGGTAGAATAAATGGTTACGGCTAACACATTAACCCTTCATGAAATTTTGAAAAAGACTCAGTCTATTTCTCCTGAAAATTTGAAACGGGCTCAAGAATTACATAAAGTAAGCGGAAAAAAGTTGATCCGTCTGTTGGTAGATGAAGGATTTATTTCAGAAAAAGATCTTATGTTTCTACTCAGTTCTGAACTTGGAATTCCCGTGCTTGATTTAACAGCTTACAAAATTGATCCAAAGGTCCTGGAAATTATACCAAAGAAAATTTCAGAAAGGTGTGAGGCCGTCCCGATTTCGAAGATTGGGAACGTAATCACCTTGGCTATGTGTGATCCCTTAGATGTTACTACCATGGATGATATAAAAAAAATTACTCAATGCAACGTTCGTCCGGTGATTGTGGCTTACAAAGATATTCAGGCAATAATCGAAAGTTATCATTCTGAAGAAATTAAAATTGAAGATATTCTCGGCGACCTTGATCCTGACTCGGTTGAAGTTGTAGATCGTTTAAGTTCTGCCGAAGGGGACAAGGAGACATACGTAGGCGATGAGGCTCCGGTTATTCGGATGGTGAGTTTAATTCTTCACGAAGCAATCAAAAACCGTGCTTCAGATATCCATTTCGAACCTTTTGCCCTTCGTCTTAATATTCGTTTCCGGATTGACGGAGCGCTTCAGAAAGCTTTTTCGCCACCGCGGCAGATGTATAGTGCTATTTTAACGCGAATCAAAATTGTTTCAAACTTGGATATTACTGAAAAGCGCTTGCCTCAAGACGGCCGATTTAAAGCTAAATTTGAAAATCGCGAAATTGATTTTCGTGTTTCTATTCTTCCAACATACCATGGCGAAAAAGTGGTGCTTCGAGTTTTAGACAAAGCGAGTATCAAAACCGGTTTAGAATCGCTCGGATTTACATCGCAGAGCATCCAGAGATTTCATGAAGCAACCAAGAAACCTTATGGAATGGTTTTAGTTACTGGTCCAACCGGAAGCGGAAAATCAACGACACTTTATTCTATTCTGAATCAAGTTAATACGAAAGAACGCAACATTATGACCATTGAAGATCCTGTTGAATATCAAATTCATGGCATTACCCAGACTCAAGTCAACCCTGATATTGGTTTGACGTTTGCAAGCGGTCTCAGATCTCTTTTAAGGCAAAGTCCTGATGTCATTCTGGTCGGTGAAATCCGGGACGGGGAAACAGCTGATATTGCTGTAAAAGCAGCTCTAACGGGACATTTGGTGTTCAGCACTCTTCATACCAATGACGCAGCAGGAGCTATTGCCCGTTTGGTTGATATGGGCGTAGAACCATTTCTAATCGGTTCATCTTTGATTGCTACGACGGCTCAGCGTCTTATGAGGAGGATTTGTACTAGTTGCCGACAGGAGTGTGAAATTTCAAAGGATGCTCTGAATCGGATACCAGGGGGACAGGAGTTGCTTGGCAATGTAAAGGCATATAAGGGGGCTGGATGCAGCCGTTGCAAAGATACAGGATATCGCGGACGTCTTGGAGTCATGGAAATTTTACCAGTGGATGAGGGTATCCAAAAATTAATTATAGAAAATAAATCAAGCGTAGAAATTGATGCTCTTGCCCGTAAAAAAGGAATGGTTTCCTTATTTGAGAGCGCGCTTCAAGCATTCCGTGATGGACACACGACTTTGGAAGAAGTGCTTCGGGTATCAACGTTTTCAGAGTAAATCGAGGTAGTTATGCCGCAATTTGAATATGTGGTGAAGGACAAAGAGGGTAAAAATCTGAGCGGGCGTCGGGAAGCAGGCGATGTCAATAGTGTAGTCTCTGCTTTGCGTCAAGAGGGGAATCTCATTGTCCGAGTGACCGAAGTTAAATCAAAATCTTCACTTTTTTCAAAACAAATGTTTACCGGCAAAATGGGGGGCGGGGTTAAAGCGGATGACATTGTCGTATTTTCTCGTCAGCTTGCTACTATGGTGGAGGCAGGAGTCCCGTTAGTGCAGTCTCTCAATATTTTAGCTGAGCAAATTGAAAATGCCACTTTATACAAAACCATTGTAGCGCTTCGAGATGATGTGGAAAGTGGAAAAAGTTTATCAGAAGCTTTGGAGAAACATAAAAAAATATTCTCCGCTCTTTTTATTAGCATGACAAAAGCTGGAGAATCGAGCGGAAAATTAGAGGAGATTTTAGACCGATTGGCGACTTACATAGAGAAAACTGCCGCACTTCAAAAAAAGATTAAATCAGCCTTGGTTTATCCGGCTGTAGTTTCTTCCATGGCCATGTTTATTACAGGCGCCATGATGACTTGGGTGATTCCGCAATTTGCCGGGATTTTCGTTTCTCTTAATGCACCACTTCCAGTTCCAACGCGCGTTTTAATTGCGATTAGTGCATTTATGCGCCACAATATTATATTAATCGTCATTGGTCTTACAGGATCTATAGTACTTTTTCTTAGGTTTATCAATACCAAAGCGGGACGCTTTTGGTTTGATGGCAGAAAATTGAAACTTCCTATTTTTGGCCCTCTATTTATTAAAGTAGCGATTAGTAAGTTTTCAAGAACCCTGTCAACGCTCATTAAAAGCGGCGTCCCTATTTTAAATGCTTTAGAAATTGTAGGAAAAACTGCTGGCAATGCTCAGATCGAGAAAATCATTACCGAACTTCGCACTTCTATTAAAGAAGGAGAGACGATTTCAGGACCCCTTGGTCGCAAAAAGATTTTTCCTCCCATGGTAGTTCGCATGATTGCCGTTGGAGAAGAAACGGGGGAATTAGACAAAATGCTTTCGAAAATTTCTGATTTCTATGATGTGCAAGTAGAAAATGCTGTAAGTGGATTAACCTCAATGATCGAACCTCTGGTAATCGCATTTTTGGGGGTTGTAATCGGAGGAATTGTAATCGCGATGTTCTTACCGATTTTGACTTTAACTCAAGTGCTTCAATAATATGCCAGCCATACTCATCCAAGGAAGACGATTACGAATTCTTATAATTTCACGGCTTTTCATCGCAAGCTTTCTCCTTTTTTACGCCCAATTTGTATTTCCAATCGAAGGGGTTGTTTTTTATTCGATTATTGCCGTAATTTTAATATTAAGTGTTCTCTATGTTTTATGGCTTCTGAGCGGAAGGCGTTTGTGGCTCTTGGCTTGTACCCAAATTGCTTTTGATTTAATTTTAGAGAGCGCCTTGATTTATTACACCGGGGGAGTGGACAGTCTATTTTCTGGTGTGTATGTGCTCTCGATTTTAAGCGCAGGATCTGTAGTTTCCCCAAGAGCCAGTTTTTATGTTGCAACTGGAAGTGCAATTTGCTTTATCGGAACTGTTTTATTGGTTCATTTTCATTGGGTTCCATTTGGAGGAACGTTGTCAAGTTTTACGACTTACGGTGTAAAACGGGAAAGTGTTTATCTTTTTTATGCGGGCTACGTCCAAGTTACAGTATTTTTCTTAGTTGCTATTTTAACTTACTATTTTTCGCAAAAAATTGAACGTCTTGAGTTTAAAATGAAAATCCAAGAACGTCTTGTTGTATTAGGCGAGGTAACTTCAAACATCGCACATGAAATCCGTAATCCGCTTACTTCAATTAGCGGATCCGTGGAGTTGATTTCAAAACAACTCAATTTACAATTGACCGAAAAACAGCGAAAACTAATGGATGCTATTGTTGATGAATCGCTTAGAATCAACCGGATTTTCAATGGGTTATTGGACTATGCTCGTACCCCTGAGCTTCATTTTGAAAAAATTTCATTAAAACCCTTTTTGGATGAAATTTTTTTACTTATGAAATACCAAGAGGTATTTAATCCGGCGGTAGAGGTGAAAAATCTGTATCATGAAAAGTCGGTAAAAATCAATGCCGATCCAGAGCAGATGAAGCAAGTACTAATGAATGTCATTACCAACGCTTTTGAAGCAATGCCAGACGGTGGATCACTTGCTGTTGATGTCAGCACAAACCAGCATGAAGCTATTATTTCAATTAAAGATACTGGGGCAGGGATAGATTCAAAAACTTTAGAATCCATTTTCGTACCATTTAAAACTACGAAATCTAACGGAACAGGTCTCGGTATGGCGCAGGTACATAAAATCATTAACCAGCATGGCGGGAGAGTATCAATTGATACTAAGCAAGGCATTGGAACGCGAATAGATTTAATTTTACCGAGGGTAGAATAGTAAAATGGAAAAAGAAAGAATACTAGTTATAGATGACGAAGCCAATATTTGTAATATGATCAAGG
>Ga0209515_10006788_pt1 | contig 14068 bp, 11 predicted proteins | sample Subgroupgradi54m_FD_187454 | JGI IMG/M metagenome (GOLD analysis project Ga0209515, IMG submission 187454) | Subsurface groundwater microbial communities from S. Glens Falls, New York, USA - GMW60B uncontaminated upgradient, 5.4 m (SPAdes)... ...
CTACCAGAACCTCTACTCGATTACGCGCGAGTCGGCGAGCCACATCATCGTGCTGTCCGGCGATCACGTGTACAAGATGGACTACGCGAAGATGCTGCGGTTCCATGTCGAGAAGGGCGCCGACGCGACCATTGCGACGATCGAAGTGTCAACCGCCGACGCCTCGAGATTCGGCATCGTCAGCATCGACGAGTCAGACCGCGTCATCGGATTCGATGAGAAGCCGCACCGTCCGGCGCCGGCGCCTGGATCGCCGGATACCGCGCTGGCGTCGATGGGCATCTACATCTTCCGCGCGGACGTCCTCGAGCGCGCGCTCGAGGAAGATGCGGCGCTTCCGGACAGCCAGCACGATTTCGGCAAGAACATCATCCCGTCGTTGATTCAATCGTCGGCGGTGTATTCGTACCGGTTTTACGACGAGAACAAGAAGGCCGCGAAGTACTGGCGCGATATCGGGACGCTCGATGCGTACTTCGACGCGAGCATGGACCTCTGCCAGGTCAATCCCGAGTTCAATCTCTACGACCCGGAATGGCCGCTTCGCACGTATCAGCCGCAGGCGCCGCCCGCGAAGTTCGTCTTTGCCGCGGAAGGACGACGGTGCGGCCAGGCGCTCGATTCAATCATTTCGGGCGGCTGCATCATCTCGGGCAGCCGCGTGATGGGAAGCATCCTCTGCCCCAACGTCCGCGTGCACAGCTTCTGCGAGATCGAGCAGTCGATCCTCATGCCGGGCGTGCGCGTCGGGCGCCACGCGCGCGTGCGCCGGACCATCGTCGACCGTGACGTGCTGATTCCACGCGGCGCGCTCATCGGATATAACGTCGAGGAGGATCGGCGGCGCCACACGGTGACGGAGAGCGGCATCGTGATTGTGACGGCGGAAGACGAGCCGCTCATCGGACTGATCACCGAGGAGGCGCTTCGCGCGGAGGCGGAAGCCGACCGCGGCGGCGCAGCACACGCGTAACCGGGATTCGGGATTCGGGATTCGGAGCACGAAAGCTGATGAAGATCGCGAAGATCCACGCGCGGGAAATACTCGACTCGCGCGGCAATCCCACCATCGAGGTTGACGTAACGGCGGGCGCCGCGTTCGGCCGCGCGGCGGTGCCGTCCGGCGCGTCGACCGGCGAGCGCGAGGCGCTGGAGCTGCGCGACGGCGACAAGGCGCGCTATCGCGGCAAAGGCGTACGCAAGGCGGTCGCGAACGTCAACGGCGAGATTGCGAAGGCGCTGGTCGGCGCCGATCTCGATCAACGGGCGCTCGACGACAAGATGATTGCGTTGGACGGCACGCCTGCCAAAAGCCGGTTGGGCGCCAACGCGCTGCTTGGCGTGTCGATGGCCGCGACGAAGGCGGCCGCGGCGGCGGCCGGCCGGCCGTTGTACGAGCACATCGCGCGTCTCGCCGGCCGCCCCGCTGGCAATTACGTGCTGCCAATCCCGATGATGAACATCCTGAACGGCGGCGCGCACGCCGACAGCAGCGTCGATCTGCAGGAATTCATGGTCGTGCCGGTCGGTATGCCGACGTTCGCTGAGGCGCTGCGCGCAGGCGTGGAGATCTTTCACGCCTTGCACGCCATCCTGAAGAAGGCCGGCCAGTCCACCGGAGTCGGCGACGAAGGCGGCTTCGCGCCGAACCTTCGGTCCAACCGCGAGGCGCTCGACATCGTGCTCGAGGCGATCGCCACGGCCGGCTACGCGGCTGGCGAGAACGTCTTCATCGCGCTCGACGTCGCAGCCAGCGAGCTGTGGGACAACGGCCAATACGTCTTCAAGAAATCGGGCGAACCGACGCGCAGCTCGGCGCAGATGATCGAGCTCTGGAGCGACTGGGCGCGCCAGTACCCGATCGTGTCGATCGAAGACGGCCTTGCCGAAGGCGACTGGGAAGGATGGAAGGCGCTGACGCGCGCGCTCGGCGACCGCGTGCAGCTGATCGGCGACGATGTGTTCGTCACCAACCCGGAGATTCTGAAACAGGGCATCGCTGACAAAGTCGGCAACGCGCTGCTCGTCAAGCTGAATCAGATTGGCACCGTCACCGAAACGCTCGACGCGATCGTCATGGCGAGAAATGCCGGCTACGGGACGATCATCTCGCACCGTTCTGGTGAGACGGAAGACAGCACCATTGCGGATCTCGCGGTTGGCACGTCAGCGGGCCAGATCAAGACTGGCTCGGCAAGCCGCAGCGATCGCATCGCGAAATACAACCAGTTGCTGCGGATTGAGGAAGAACTGGGATCGGCCTCGAAGTACGCCGGCCGCGCGGCGATTCGACAACTCGCAGTAAGGTCCGCCTGATGTATCGACTTGTCCTCCTTCGGCACGGCGAGAGCGTCTGGAACCAGGAGAACCGGTTCACCGGCTGGACCGACGTTGACCTGAACGAGAAGGGACGCGCGGAGGCGCGCGAGGCCGGCCGGTTGATGGCCGCCGAGAAGTTCGAGTTCGACGTCGCGCACACCTCGGTGCTGAAGCGCGCGATCCGGACGCTCTGGCTTGCGACCGACGAGATGGACCTGCTCTGGATTCCGGTCTATCGCTCCTGGCGATTGAACGAACGGCATTACGGCGCGCTGCAGGGACTGAACAAGGCGGAGACCGCGGCGCAGCACGGAGAAGCGCAGGTCAAGATCTGGCGCCGCAGCTACGACATTCCTCCTCCGCCGCTGACGCCGGAGGACCCGCGCCATCCATCGCACGATCGTCGATACATGTCGCTCTCACCGGCGGAGCTGCCGTTAACTGAATCATTGAAAGACACGGTCGCGCGCTTCCTGCCCTACTGGCACGATGCGATCGCGTCCGACATCCGCGCCGGCAAGAAAGTCCTGATCGCGGCGCACGGCAACAGCCTTCGCGCGCTCGTGAAGTACCTCGACAACGTGTCCGAACAGGACATCCTCGAGGTCAACATCCCGACCGGGATTCCGCTCGTGTATCTACTGAACGAAGACTTGAAGCCGCTTCAGAAGTATTACCTGGGAAATCAGGAGGCCGTGCAGGAGAAGATGGCCGCGGTGGCGAATCAGGGCAAGGCGCGTTAGCGCCTTGCCCGTGCGAGTCTAGTTTCCCTCTACGGTAGGTTCCTTCGCCTCGTCAGCGCCGATGCGCAGCGAACGGAGGAAGCGCTTGTCGTTCGCCGTCAGCTCGAACGCGCGGCGCGCCGGCAGCAGACGCGCGGGTGTGGTGATCTTGGTCACGGCCGCGCCATTGTTGCGGTTCACAAACCCAACAACCGCTTCGAGCGTCACCTTCATATCGAAGCCAGCTTCGCGTGCTTTCGCGCGGCACGCTTCAACCTGGGTGTTTTCGGCAACGGCAGCGGCGATCGCGTCGGCCAGCTCTTTTGCGAACCGGTTCACGACGTCATCCATACCTGCTTCCTCCTCACACCGCCGCCGGGCCGGGATCCGGGGCGTTTCCCGATCCGAACCTGCACTTGCCGGGGAGGCGTGGCAGGGATCGGGCGCCAAAGATGTTCATCTGTATGGGTTTAGCCTTATGGGAAGGCTATCGGCATTGTAGAGACAGTACTGCAGAGAGTCAACAAACGGCCCATTTTCGGCCTGTTTTTGATCGACACGGAACAGACGGCTCGTCCGCTCCGCGCGACGGCTGCCGTAACCGCTGATACACAAGGGGTTGGAGTAGAATCGCCGAGCACCACCATGACGAGCGGTCCGAGCCACCGTTTCTACCGCACACCCGCCGACCTTTCAAACCTCGACCCCGACACCGATATCACGGCGCCAGGGGCGTTCCCGTTCACCCGCGGCGTCCAGGCGTCGATGTATCGCGGCCGCCCGTGGACGATGCGGCAGTACGCAGGATTCGCGGATGCCGTGGAATCGAACCGGCGGTATCGGTATCTGCTGTCGCAGGGCGTCAGCGGACTCAGCGTCGCGTTCGACCTGCCGACGCAGATTGGCTACGACTCGGACCATCCGCTCGCCGCCGGCGAGGTCGGACGCGTCGGCGTCGCGATCGATTCCGTTGAGGACATGGCGGCGCTCTTTGACGGCATCCCGCTCGATCGCGTCTCGACATCGATGACGATCAACGCCACCGCGATCATCCTGCTCGCGCTCTACATCGCGGTTGCGAAGCGTCAGGGTGTCGCGCCTGGCGCGCTCTCAGGCACGGTTCAGAACGACATCCTCAAGGAATACGTTGCGCGCGGCACCTACATCTATCCGCCGCGCCCCTCGCTTCGCATCGTCACCGACATCATCGCGTTCTGCGAGCGCGAGCTGCCGCAGTGGAACACGATTTCGATCAGCGGTTATCACATCCGCGAGGCGGGATCGACGGCGGTCCAGGAAGTGGCCTTCACGCTCGCGCATGCGAGCGCCTACGTGCAGTCGGCGATCGATGCAGGCCTGGATGTCAACGCCTTCGGACAGCGCATCTCGTTCTTCTTCAACGCGCACAATGACTTCGTCGAGGAGATCGCGAAATTCCGCGCGGCGCGGCGGCTGTGGGCGCGGCGCATGGCCGAACGCTTCGGGGCGACCAATCCTCGCGCACAGCAGCTGCGGTTCCACACGCAAACGGCGGGAAGCACGCTGACCGCCCAGCAACCGGACAACAACATCGTTCGCGTGGCCTTGCAGGCGCTCGCGGCGGTGCTGGGCGGCACACAGTCGCTGCACTGCAACGGGAAGGACGAGGCGCTGGCGCTGCCAACGGAGGAGAGCGCCACGATTGCGCTGCGCACGCAGCAGATCATCCTGCACGAAAGCGGCGTGGCGAACACCGTCGATCCCGTTGGCGGGTCGTACGCCATCGAGGACATGACATCGCGCATCGAGCACGAGGCCTCGGAACTGATCGATCAGATCGATCGCCTCGGCGGCACGCTCGCGGCCATCGAGGCCGGCTACATCCAGCAGCAGATTCAGGATGCGGCGTACCGCGCGCAGCAGGCCATCGATTCGGGCGACGCGGTGGTGGTCGGCGTCAACCGGTTTGGCGATGCGGCAGCGCCGGCGACCAACGTGTTCCAGATCGATCCGGACATCGAGCGCCGGCAGGTCGAACGGGTGCGAGCCGTGCGAGCCGGCCGAAGCCAGCGTGAATGGCGTCCGGCGCTCGACGCCGTGGAAGCCGCCGCGCGCGGCACCACGAACCTCGTGCCCCCGATTGTCGCGGCCGTCGAGGCGCGCGCGACGCTCGGTGAGATTGCCGATGCGCTGCGCCGCGTGTTCGGCGAGCACCAGGACGTCTCGCCCGTCACGGCGTCCGCGCGACCGTGATGGCCGAGCCGCTCCTGGACGTCCAGCATCTGTCGGTGACCTTCGGCGGTCCATCGCCGGCCGTCGATGATGTGAGCTTTCAGGTGATGGCCGGCGAAACGCTCGGCCTGGTCGGGGAATCGGGCAGCGGAAAATCGGTCACCGCCTTTTCAATCCTGCGCCTGCTGCAAGCGCCCGGTCGCGTCACCGGCGGCCGCGTCATGTTCCAGGGCCGCGACCTCCTCACGCTGCCCGAGCGCGAGATGCGCGAGGTCCGAGGGGCGGGCATCTCGCTGATCTTCCAGGAGCCGATGACGGCGCTCAATCCGGTGATGCGCGTCGGCGATCAGATCGCGGAAGCGCTGCTCGTGCACGGCAAGGCGACGGGGACTGAAGCCCGTGCGCGCGCGGTGGAGCTGCTCGACGCCGTCAGGATTGCCGACCCGGCGCGCCGCGTTCGCGACTATCCCCATCAGCTCTCCGGCGGCATGCGGCAGCGGGTGATGATTGCGATCGCGCTCGCGTGCCGGCCGCCGCTCGTCATCGCCGACGAGCCGACAACGGCGCTCGACGTGACGATCCAGGCCCAGGTGCTGGAGCTGCTCCGGGAGCTGAAGGCGCGCTACAACCTCGCGCTCCTGCTCATCACGCACGACTTCGGCGTCATCGCCGAGATGGCCGACCGGGTCGCCGTTATGTTCAAGGGACGACTGGTCGAACAAGGGCCGGTGCGTGACGTCCTCCGCCATCCGACGCACGAGTACACACGCAATCTCCTCGCGGCGGTTCCCGGGGCGCGTTGATGCCGCTGCTCGAGGTGCGCCACCTCGTCAAACACTTCGTGCGAAAGCAGGGACTGCTGCGTCCGTCGTCCGTCGTCAAGGCCGTGGACGACGTCAGCTTCACGATCGACGAAGGAGAGATGTTCGGTCTTGTCGGCGAGTCAGGCAGCGGCAAGAGCACGACCGGCCGATGCATCCTGCGGCTGATCGAACCCACGGCAGGTGACGTGCTGTTCCGCGGCGAGAACGTGCTGCAGTTCTCGACCGAACGGATGCGGCTGGCCCGCCGGGACATGCAGATCGTCTTCCAGGATCCGTACTCGTCGCTCAACCCGCGCATGCGCGCCGGCGATATCGTCGAAGAGCCGCTCGTCATCCACAAGCTGGGAAGCAGGAGCGAGCGCCGCGCGCGTGTCGCGGAGCTGTTTGAACTCGTGGGACTCGAGCCCTCGCACGTCGCCCGTTACCCGCACGAGTTCAGCGGCGGCCAGCGCCAGCGCATCGGCATCGCGCGCGCGCTCGCGCTGAACCCGGCGCTCGTCATCGCGGACGAAGCGGTGTCGGCGCTCGACGTCTCGATCCAGGCGCAGGTCGTGAAACTGCTGCTCGATCTGAAAGATCGGCTGAAGCTGACCTACCTGTTCATCGCCCACGACCTGCGGCTGGTCGAACACATCTGCACCCGCGTCGCCGTGATGTACATGGGAAAAATCGTGGAGCTCGGTGAGACGCGCGCGCTCTTCGCGAAGCCGGCGCATCCGTACACGAAGGCGCTCCTGAGCGCGATTCCGTTGCTCGACCCTGACGCGCCGCGCCGGCGCATCGAGCTCGATCCGGCATCATTCGAGAGAGACGCGCCGCTGAAGGAAATCGGCGCGCAGCACTGGGCCGCGGTTTGAGCGAAGGCTCAATGCCCAATGCTCATTGGCCCAATGCTCAACCGACACTCGTTGAGCTTTGAGCATTGAGCTTTGAGCTTTGGGCCTTCTGATCGTGTTCCACCATCCCGTCCCGTAGATGAATTGCCCTGTCCGCGAATGCGGCGACGTCGGCTTCGTGCGTGACCAGCACGATGGTGTTGCCCGCCGTGTGCAGCTTCGCGAACAGCGACATGATCTCCGCACCGGTCTTCGAATCCAGGTTGCCGGTCGGCTCGTCCGCGAGAAGAATCGACGGGCTGTTCACGAGCGCGCGCGCAATCGCCACGCGCTGGCGCTGTCCACCGGACAGCTCGTTGGGACGATGTGTCATCCGGTCGGCGAGCTCGACGCGCTCGAGCGCCGCCTTCGCACGCGCCTCTCGATCCGCGGCGCTCACACCGGCGTACACCAGCGGCAGCTCCACGTTGTGCAGCGCCGAGGCGCGCGGCAGGAGATTGAACGTCTGGAACACGAACCCGATCTCCTCGTTCCGGATCCGCGCCAGCTCGTTGTCGTTCATCTCGCCGACCTGCTTGCCGTTCAGCAGGTAGGTTCCCTTGGTCGGCGTGTCGAGGCACCCGATCAGGTTCATCAGCGTCGATTTGCCGGATCCCGACGGGCCCATGATGGCGACGTACTCGCCGCGCTCGATATCAATCGACACGCCGCGCAGCGCGTGAATCTCCTCGGACCCCATGATGTACGTCTTCCACAAATCGCGGGTTTCAATCAATGCCATTGGATGGTATTACGGCGCGGCGTCCCCGGCGGCGTCAGGCCGACTTCAGGCGCGCAAGCAGCGACTTGACCAGCGGCGGGGCGTCGGTCGGGACGTGCGCGGTCCACGTGCGCGTGTTGACGGGCACCATCAGCAGCTTGGTCGTGGTCGGCCTGCGGCGCGATTCGTTGATGGCCGCCGCGAGCTCGCCTGCAGGAGCGATGGCCGGCCCCATGAGGAAGATGATGCACATTTCGCGCTGGCTGTCCCGCTGGATTTTCGACGCCATTGTCCATGTTTCCGTCAGCGCCGAGCCGTCCACCTGCGGAACGAATCGGCCGAGCACGCGCGGCGGAAGCTTCAGGCTCCAGAACGCCGCCTTGGGCGTGCACGTCACTTGAAAACCCGGAAGGGAGAAGTCCTCCCAGCTCCCGAATTCAGTCGTCAGCGCCGTGCGGAAGCGCATGACCGTCGCGCGCTGCACGAGGTCGTTGGCGCCCATCCGGTCCTGCTGGAATACCGAGGTGCCGCTTGGCGGTGCAGGCTCCGCGGCCGGCTTGGCGGCGGATTCTGAAGGCGGTGGGGCCGCTGAAGGTGGTGGCGGCGGCGACGCCGGACGCGGCGGCGCTGCCTCGCCTACGTCGCCATCTGCGTCGTACTCGGCGCGCGAGGCCGGATCGGTCAGCGTCTTGTACGCGCGCGTGAGCTCGGCCGCCTTGTTGGCGGCAATCTCCTGGAACTCCTTGCCCAGGTGCTGAACCTTGTCGGGATGGTACTTGGCGATTTCGCGCCGGAAGGCGCGCTTGATTTCGTCCGCCGGCGCGTCAGACGCGACCTCGAGCAGCTCGTAGAACGGTTTGGCCACGACGGAAGGAAATTATTTCTTGAATTCGGCGACGTTGGTGGCCGCCGGCAGCTCGCGCATCTGGCGCTGCTCGCGCAGCTTCTTCGCGCGCCTGCCCTGCGCGGCATCCGTGCTCTTCGCGCAGTACGGACAGAACTTCCAACCGCTCTGCAGCGGACGATGGCAGTGCGGGCACCCGCCGCCGACCCGATGTCCGCACGACGGGCACGCGGCGAAGTCGGGCGACACGCTGACGCCGCACTCGGGGCAGACCGATTTTGCTTCGCGCACCTCGGTGACGACGCGAAGAAGTTCGTCGGGCGTGGTCATGCCGGCCTTCACTTTCAGCAGGCCGTCCTCGCCGAGCGAAATCATGCCGCTGCCGACCGCGGCGTCGCGCAGCGTCGCTTCGGATCCCTTCTGCGCGATCATGCGCCGCAGCTTGTCGCTGACGTGCATGATCTCGTAGATGCCCACGCGGCCGCGGTAACCCGTGTGATTGCACTGCTCGCAGCCGACCGCGCGGTAAAACGTCAGCGCCCCTGCCTCGGACTCGGAGATGCTCATCGCGCGCAGCGTCTCGGCGTCAGGCGTGTACGGCCGGCGGCACTGCATGCAGAGGCGCCGCATGAGGCGCTGCGCGATGACGCCGATGAGCGCCGACGCGCTGACGTACGGCTCGATGCCGATGTCGGTCAGGCGCGTCACGCACGACGGCGCATCGTCGGTGTGGAGCGTGGAGAGCACGAGGTGGCCGGTTTGCGCGGCCTGCATCGCGATGCGCGCGGTTTCCTGGTCGCGAATTTCGCCGACGAGCACGACGTCGGGGTCCTGCCGCAGGATCGATCGCAGGGCGCTGGCGAACGTCAGCTTGATCTTGTCGTTGATCTGCGTCTGGTTGACGCCGGGAATCTGATATTCGACCGGATCCTCGATCGTGATGATGTTGGTTCGCTCCGACCGCACCGACGTCAGCGCCGAGCACAGCGTCGTCGTCTTGCCGGAGCCCGTCGGGCCGACGACGAGGATCATCCCGTGCTGATGACGCAGGAAGAAGCGGATCTGCTCGAGAGAGATCGCCGAGAAGCCGAGCTCCTCGAGCGGCGGCACGCCTTTGCGGTTGTCGAGGACGCGGAGCACGATCTTCTCGCCGAAGATCGTCCGCAGCGTCGAGGCGCGGAAGTCGACCTCCTGGCCGTCGTCAGCGCTCACGCGGATGCGGCCGTCCTGCGGAAGGCGCTTCTCCGCGATGTCCATGCCGCCCATGATCTTCATGCGCGCGACGAATCCTTCGTGGACCCACTTCGGCAGGTCCATCACTTCCTTCAACAGGCCGTCGAGACGATGCCGCACGATGACGTTGGTTTCGGTCGGCTCGATGTGGATGTCGCTCGCGCGGCTCTTGAGCGCACTCTTGATGACGAGATCCACCAGGTCGATGATCGGCGCCGTCTCGGGCGTCGCGCCTTTCAGCGCACCGCTCTGCTCGAACACGTCGTCTTCGAGACGACGAGCAGCGAGGCTTGCCTGCTCGGCGAGCGGCGCCAGCATGCCGCCCGGCGTCGAGCCCTCGCCGGGTTGACCGGTCGGACGCGCGGTCACCTGCACCGCGATGCCGGAACCGGTCTGGTTCAAACGCGCGAGCGCCTTGTCGGGATACGACGCGTGGATCGAGTCGACGATCTCCTGGCGCGTCGAGACGACCTGCTTGATGCGGTAGCCGGTCTGGAACTCGAGGTCCTGGACGAGCGTGAAAAGTAGTGGATCCGACATCGCCACTGTCAGAAGGTTCTTTTCAACCGTGATGGCGATGCAGGTGCGCTTGAGCGCCACGTCCTTGGGGATCAGGATGACGGCGGCGGGGTCAGGCAGGTTTTCCGTGAGATTGACGTACGAGAAGCCAAGCTGGTAGGCGAGCGCCTTCGCAATCTGGCGTTCGGTCGCCAGATTCATGCGGACGAGTACCGCTCCAAGCCGCTCACCGGAGCGCTTGTGTTCGGCGAGTGCCGTCTGCAGATCCGCTTCGGTGATCAGTCCCGCCTGGACGAGGCACTCACCGATCTTCTTACGCACTTGTCACTAATCTCCGCGGATTGTAATTTAGGCCCCTCTCCGTTTCGGTCGATCCGGCGTCCAGCGGTAGTTCGAGAGCGCCCCCCAACCGGCTGGGAGTATAGCCGGGCTGAAAAAGAGCATCCATCATAAGTGCTTCGGCAAGCTGGACAGTAGGCTGTTTGTCCTATACAGTCCGACCCCGTTCGCCATCATGGCGGCATTACTATCCACCGATACCGAGAAGGTGCAGGAGCGTTCCCAGGCCGCACGGATTCTCGAGCAGCATTCCGAGACGATCCTCAAGGATGCTGTCGCGATCTTCCCTTTTGCCGGTGCCGAATCGTCGGACCAGGACCGTTCTGTCAACCTCGCCGACCTCATTCTTCAACTGTTAACGACGGCGGTGCGGGAGGGTGAACTCGACCCGCGGACGGGCCGCGTGGCCGACCTCCGCCAGCTTGCGCTCGACTTCGGTTTGACGGTCCGTCAGCTGTTCGGGTTGGTCTATGTGATCGAGCGTGCGGCGCTCGACGAGCTCGCGCTCGACGAGTCGTTTGGCGCCACGACCGAAGGGTGGCCCAGCATCGCGCAGATGGTGAGGCGCGGATCGTTCGACGTGCTCGCCGCCGTCGCCGAACGCATCACGCGCGAGCCCGACCAGTCGGCGCTGCATGACACGCTGACGGCGCTGCACACGCGGGCGGTCCTGCTTGCTGCGCTCGAAAAGGAAATTCGCCGAGCCGAGCGCTTCCTGCATCCCTTTGCCATGATCCTCGTCGACGTCGATCACCTCGCGGAGATCAACGCGAAGCACGGCTACGGGTTCGGCGACCGCGTCCTCGAGCGGATCGGTATCGTCATCCGCAATTACTTCCGCGAGCACGACTGGGTGACGCGCTGCTCGGAGGACACGTTCGCGATCCTCCTGCCGGAAACCATTCGGGCAAATGCGGAGTCGCTTGCCGAGGGGTTGCGGGTGACCGTCGAGGAGCGGCTTGCGCTGCGGGACTACCGGACCGAAGAACAGGTGCAGGTCACCGTCTCGGTGGCCGCACTGATCGGAGACGGCCAGAATTCCAATCACTCCGACCAGGTGCTTCGACAGGCCGAAGAGGCGGTCGCCCGCGCGAAACAAGCGGGGCGCAACCGCGTCGAGGTCGTCGATATTGGCGGGACACGAGTGCCTCGTCCCGCCCGCGCCCGCGGCATCTAGCCTAATGCTCCTCTTGATATTGATCTCGTAATCTCGCGACGACATTCGGATCGGCCAGCGTCGTCGTATCGCCGAGCGCCTTGCCTTCGGCGATGTCGCGCAGCAGCCGCCGCATGATCTTTCCCGAGCGCGTCTTCGGCAGGTCCGCCGTGAAGATCACGTCGTCCGGTTTGGCGATGGCGCCAATCTTCTTGGCCACGTGATCCTTGAGCTCGATCATCAGCGCTTCGTTCGCCTGAACACCTTCCTTCACGGTGACGAACGCCGCGACCGCCTGTCCCTTGATCTCGTGGGAGCGCCCGACAACCGCGGCCTCGGCGACTTTCGGATGATCGACGAGCGCGCTTTCCACCTCCATCGTGCCGATGCGGTGTCCCGCGACATTGAGCACATCGTCAACGCGGCCGAGCAACCAGAAGAAGCCGTCCTGATCGAGCTTGGCTCCATCGCCGGCGAAATAGACGTCGGGCGTCCATTTGCTCCAGTACATCGAGACGTATCGCTCCGGGTCGCCGTAAATGCCGCGCAGCATCGACGGCCAGGGGCGCGTCAGCGTCAGCAGGCCGCCACCCGTCGGCAGGCTGTCGCCCTTTTCGTTCTTGATCTCCGCCTTCACGCCGGGGAATACGCGTGTTGCTGATCCGGGCTTGGTTGTCGTCAAGCCAGGGAGCGGCGTGATCATGATCGCGCCGGTCTCTGTCTGCCACCAGGTATCGACCACAGGGCACTTCTCGCCGCCGATGTACCGGTGGTACCAGACCCATGCCTCTGGATTGATCGGTTCGCCGACCGACCCAAGCAGGCGCAGGCTGGAGAGATCGCGCTTCTTCGGCCAGTCGGTCCCCCAGCGCATGAACGCGCGGATCGCCGTCGGCGCCGTGTAGAAGATCGTCACGCCGTAGCGCTCGATGATTTGCCAGAAGCGATCCTTCTGCGGCCAGTCAGGCGCGCCTTCGTACATGACGACCGTCGCGCCGTTTGCCAGCGGTCCGTAGACGACATAGCTGTGACCGGTCACCCAGCCGATGTCGGCCGTGCACCAGAACACGTCGTCGTCCTTGATGTCGAAGACCCACTTCATCGTCGCGTACACGCCGGTTAGATAGCCGCCGGTCGTGTGCATGATTCCCTTCGGCTTACCGGTGGTGCCGGAGGTGTAGAGGATGTAGAGGAGATCCTCCGCGTCCATCTTCTCGGGCTCGCACGCATAGGGCGCGTCCTGCATCAACCGGTGATACCAGTGGTCGCGCCCTTCCTGCACGTGCACGGGCGCCTGTCCCTCGGCCAGTCGCTTGACGACCACCACGTTCTTGATTGACGGCGTGCCTTGCAGCGCTTCGTCGGCCATCTGCTTGAGCGGGACGATTGAGCCGCGCCGCCAGCCGCCGTCGGCGGTAATGAGGAGATTGCACTGCGCGTCGTTGATGCGGTCGCGCAGCGACTCGGAGCTGAAACCGCCGAACACGACGGAGTGCGCCGCGCCGACGCGCGCGCATGCCAGCATCGCGATCGCGAGCTCGGGGATGAGTGGAAGGTAGATCGCCACGCGATCGCCGCGCGTCACGCCAAGCGATTTCAGCACGTTGGCGAACTGCCCGACCTGCCGGTAGAGATCGAAGTAGGTCAGCGTGCGGCGATCGCCGGGCTCGCCCTCCCAGATGAGGGCCGCCTTGTTGCGGCGCGCGCCGCGCACGTGCCGGTCGACGCAGTTGACGCTCGCGTTGATGGTGCCGCCGATGAACCATTTGGCGTGCGGAGGCTTCCACTCGAGGACCTTGGTCCACGGCGTGAACCATTCCAGCTCCGACGCGAACGCGGCCCAGAAGGCTTCCGGATCCTTGTTGGCGCGGGCGTAAACGCCCTCGTCATTGATGTTGGCTTGTGCGCGGAAGTCTTTCGACGGAGGGAAGGTGCGATCCTCCTGGAGCAAATCCGCGATTTCAACAGGTGGTTTCTTCTCGGCCATGGCGGATATTCTATTGCTCCTCCTGCGGTTGACTCGGTCGAGCAAATACCGCCGCGCCAAGCAGGCCACCGAGGGCAGCGAACGGCGCGGCGACGAACAACTGGAACAGAAATCCGAACGCCATCCTGATCGGCATCGACGCGGCGGAATTGCCGAGGTCTTCGAGCCACGCGCGCACGTCCGGCGGGATGTCCGTCGCGTTCCGCAGCATCAGGTCTGCCGCGCTTTGATGGAGTGGCGCGACCATGACGTCGACCGCGGCGGCCGCGAGGAGCCAGATCACCGCCCCGACGATTCCGGCGCGGAAGCCGAGGCGGG
>Ga0209515_10006789_pt1 | contig 14067 bp, 14 predicted proteins | sample Subgroupgradi54m_FD_187454 | JGI IMG/M metagenome (GOLD analysis project Ga0209515, IMG submission 187454) | Subsurface groundwater microbial communities from S. Glens Falls, New York, USA - GMW60B uncontaminated upgradient, 5.4 m (SPAdes)... ...
TCTGGAGAGCCGGTGGCGTCCTATTCCGCCGAGGACGTCGAACGCTTTGTGGAATCCGCCCGTCATTAAGTCTCCAACCGCATGAGCCACGCATCGGCTGTCTCGCTTACCGCATCCGCACCGAGCCCCACGGCCACAGGGATCCCGAATGGCAAGCTGGGGATGTGGGTGTTTCTCGCGTCCGAAGTGATGTTCTTTACCGGGCTCCTGGCGACCTACGTCGTCCTGCGCTTGAGCAACCCCCACTGGCCGGGACCGGAAGGCCATTTGAATGTCGCGATGGGGACGATGAATACGCTGTTTCTTATCGGCAGCAGTGTGACGATCGTGCTGGCCCTCGCCGCCTCCGACCGCGGACAGGTTGGCGCCGTGCGGGGATGGCTGGCGCTCACCGCGCTCCTTGGGACGCTCTTTCTCGTCGTGAAAGGGATTGAGTACCACGCGAAATTCGAGCACCACATTTTCCCCAGCACGAACGTGTTTTGGTCCTGCTACTTTGTCCTGACCGGGCTGCACGCCCTGCATGTGATTGGGGGCATCCTCTTTAACCTGCTGGTCTTGACCTACACCCGCGAGCCGTCCCTCTGGCAGGATCGCCGCCGGCGGCTTGAGTTGGCCGGGCTCTACTGGCACTTCGTGGACATCGTGTGGATTTTCCTGTTCCCGCTGTTGTACCTCATATGATGATCCCACCACCTGTTGATCGCAGCGACAAGACCGTCAAGATCGTCAGAAGTCGCTGCGTGTGCAGCAGGTGGTGGGCATTATTGCTAGAAGTCTTACCTGCCGCACGTCCCGCCCTCTGGGCGGGACCGCAACAGGTGGTGGGATGACGCGTTCCGGGCACGCGAACTACCTCGTGATCGGCATCTGGCTCGCCGGCCTCATGCTGCTGGGGGTGGTGCTGTCCGAACTCTCCGGCGGATGGCTGCCGATTCCCCGGTGGGGCGTGGTGACGCTGGTGCTTGTGCTCTCCACGATCAAGGCCACGCTCGTCGCCCTCTACTTCATGCACCTCAAGATGGACCGTCCGCTCCTGGTTCTGGTCTTCCTCGCGCCCTTCGTGCTGATTCTCCTCGCCCTCGGCGTGGTGTTCTCCAGCGCCCTCGTGCATTTGTAAGACTCCCGCAGATCAGATCGCGCGTCAGCCGCGCGGCACCCTCGTGGCAGGATTGTGCTCGCCAACACTCATGGGAGGATGTGATGGTCAACGTGGATGCGGTGTATGAAGGGAATCTGCACTGCCGGCTCACGCATGGACCATCGGGTGCTGTCTTCCCGACGGACGCGCCGAAAGACAATCAAGGTCAGGGCGCGGCGTTTTCTCCGACCGATCTTGTCGCGGCGGCCTTAGGGGCCTGCATGCTGACCACCATGGGTATTGTGGCCCAGCGGCGGGGCATTGACCTGACGGGAACGCGGGCGCACGTCGAGAAAGAGATGATCAACGATCCGGTGCGGCGGATCGGCAGCCTGCAGGTGACGGTGACATTCGCGAAACGCTTCGATGAGGCCCAGCGCGCGCTCTTAGAGCGCGCTGCCCTGCATTGTCCGGTGCATCAGAGCCTGCATCCGGACGTGAAGGCTCCCGTGCAGTTTGTCTATCCGGAGTAGGGTGTGAATGGGGCGGGCTGTGTTAATTCGACCAGCTCATGATCGCGGGTCTGGTGGGTCCGGCGTTTCCATTCGTGGCGGTGGAGGATCCGAAATGGAAGGTTTCGTGGGTGCTGGCCCCGTGGATCGTGCTGTCAAGAGGGACAATCAGTCGACTCACGAGGGACTCTATTTAAAGTGGCCGGAGAGAATTCCAAAATCTGTACCGCAACTGGGTCCTCCATACGAGGGGGAGCTCACCAGCGGCGGCGTGGGCGGTGGGGTGAACACGGTCGGCAAGAATTCGAGCCACTTCTTGAATCTTGGATCAGTCTCGAACAGATGCCCTTCCGTCAGGCTCTTGTGGACGCTGTAGTAGAGCACCGAGGCTTGCGGAGTATCCAGGCTGGGGTGTACGGGCTGCGCGCCCACCGCCTCATCGTAGTAGACCTGGGTTTTCTGCGCGTCGGACGGCTCGCGGTACGAGAACGCCTCATCCGGCATCAGCCCCACCTGCGCGGTTTTGCTGACCATCGCCCCCATGAGCAGCGACTTATGATCGATGCGCACCGGCAGTTGCGGGGCATAGATGACGCCCGCCACGACCGAGCCTTTCGTCACGCGGACTTTATCCGAGCTGGCGGCGGGCTGCACGAAAATCCGCAGGTTCGGCGGCGAAAACTTCAAGAGATTGACCCCGGCTGCAGGGCAGGGGATCTCGCCAGGGCAGAGGGTTTGACCATAGAGCAGACTCCGAGTGACGGAGACCGCCCCTTTGATATAGAGATCCACCGGCCCGTTCGTGGAGAAGACGGCATCCTGCAGCACCAGCCCATCCGCCCGGTACGCGCCGGGGGCGACCACCGCCCACGCGTGGTCGATGGTCACCACCCCGTGGCTGACGCTCACGCCGACGATCGGCGGCACAATCGCCTGGAGCGTCGCGCCCAGCGCCGGAAGGGTGGTCGGGACGCGCACGGGCGGAAAGTCCACGCTCCCGGAGGGCAGGGGGCCGGTGCCCATGTTGGTGGTATTGGTGTCGGGGCTGATGGAGGCCACCCCCGCCATCCCCGTCAACAGCGTGCCGAGGACTTCCGAGCCGTGGGTCACGCGTAAGGCGTTGAGCGTCGTGGCTTTGGTGGCGATGTGGCCCTGGTTGGTGTACAGTCCAGCCAGCGTTGGCACAAAGTCCCCATAGACATCCGTCCCCGTCATGAGGTTCGCGAGCCCAAGATTCGCGAGCGTCGCTAGGCTAAGTGCCACCGGGGACGTCGTGGTGTTCAGTCCGCCGACCTTGGCATGGGAAATCGCGATGTCCTCCAACCCCACGAGCGCGTTCGTGAGCGTGACCTCGGGGGCTTTGCGCTCGACGAAGGTCGTGATCCACACCGGCCCGCTCGTCATGCTCGTCCCCAGCAGATCGACCCGGTACTGCGTCGGATTGATCGTGCCGTCGGGGTTGGTGGCTTTGCAGATCATGGAGTTGCCGCGCGAATCAATGGAGGGATCAAACTGGATACTCGCATAGGCGCAGCCCAGCGCATCAAACGGCGGCAACGCCTTGGCCCGGAGCGCGGTCAGGGCCTGGTCGAAGGCCGCTTCGGAGTTCCAGAAGGACTGGTGCGTGTCGCGGGACAGGAGGGACGCTTTGACTTCCGTCATCGTGCGCTGGAGGGAGACGCCGCCCAGTACGAGGAACATGAGGCTGGCGAAATAGACGGCGAGGAGAAACGCGGCGCCCCGGCGGTTACTCAGCCGGTGACCGGACTGGAGGGCAGAACCGTTCACCATCGCGTCTCCTTCGGTAGCGCCGCTGCCCTCACTGCAGTGGAAAGTGTCAAGTTGCACGTGGAATGCCGAACCCACTTGCCACTTTTCACTTGTCACTGCTCTTCGGGCCGGTCGCTTTGCGTCCCCGGATTACTCCGCCCGCCATACTGCGTGGCGGGCCCGCCGACGTGCTGTGGCGGGGGTTTGCCCTTATCGGGAGCGTGTGACTCCAAACACAGTTCAAGTATATCTGAGGCGAAGCCACCGCGGCAAGGCTGCCGCGGTTTTTTACTTAGACGGACAGGCTGGGGATGGTGACTTGGAGCCAGCGCGTGGAGAGCGGTTCGGCCTTGGGGAGCTTGGCTGGGTTGCCCTGCGGCAGGCGGATGCGCGTGACAAGCCGCAGCGCGGCCAACACGCGAATCACCGCGTACGTAATGTCGAATTCCCACCACCGCAACCCGTGCGCGGCGGAGTGGAGATAGGCGTGATGGTTATTGTGCCAGCCCTCTCCGTAGGAGATCAGCGCGACCCACCAGTTGTTCGTGGATCCTTCGTTCGTGTCGTAGGTCTTGTAGCCCCACAGATGCGCGGCGGAGTTGACCAGCCACGTGCAGTGGTACACAAACGTCGTGCGGACGAAGATGCCCCAGACGACGAACGGTAGTCCGCCCCACGCATAAAGCAGCCCGCCGAGGATGAAGGTGTGGAATACGTGGGTGTTGTTCAGGAACCGGTGGACGGGATCGCGGGCGAGCTCCGGGATGTAGCGCAAGTACTTCGTGCGATGATCCAGGACTTCGTCATAAGCGAACAACCACAGCATATGCGCCCACCAGAATCCGCGGGTCGGACTGTGCGGGTCTTGCGGACGGTCCGAGAAGGCGTGATGCACTCGATGGGTGGCCACCCATTTCATGGGGCCGCCCTGGAGGGCGAGGGAGCCGCACAGCGTCAGCGCGTATTCAAGCCACTTGGGAACCTGAAAACTGCGGTGGGCTAGGAGCCGATGGAAGCACAGCGTGACGCCAAGCAGCCCCGTGATCCATTGCAGCCAGAAGAACACCCAGAAGGCGCCCCAGTTAAACGTGAAGGGAGCAAGGAGTGCTCCCGCGTGAATGATGGCGATCCCCGCAAGGATGTCCCACTTGGTTTGCGAGGTCGACTGAACGCGGACAATGGGTGCCGGAACGTTCACGGCAATTGTGGCCGATGTCATGGGTTCCTCCTATACCGTACTCTCAGTGTGACAAGCAGTTCAAAAAATCGAGTTAGTATAGCGTGTTTTCCATTCAGCGTCTACCATATTCTTCACCCTCCTTCGCCGGAAGCCACGGGCTCTGCCCGTGGAGGCATGCGAAGAGGGTGTTGCTGCGAAGCCGTGCCGGTAAGGCAACGGCGAAGCAGAACACGATAGCTTCGGAGCGGTTCCGCCCCACGGGTGGACCGGAAGGTGCCACGGGCTCTGCCCGTGGGACTCCACAGAGCGCATCGCCGCAGCCGTTGCGGCCAACCCGTGATTGCTAGAAGCCGTCTCACAACCTCCTCGTCACCGCAACATCGCAAAAAGCCGCGAAGACGCAAAGGGAAACTTGACGCACCGTTTTGCGCTTTTGCGGGATTTCGCGCCTTTGCGGTGTGACGCATGGGGTGTTGAAATGAGTTCTAGTAGCGCTCGATCTGTCGCAGGAGGCAGTAGACCAGACGGTGGTTGAGGAGCAGTTTGACAAGCCCTTGGCGCAGGAGCGCTAGGGATTCCTCCAGGGGGCGGTTGAGGGCGGTCGCGGTGGCGGATTCCGTCAAGAAGTGAAAGAAATAGGCGTTGATGGTCTGTTGTTCGTTGTCCGCGAGCTGTCCGACCGTGGCATAGACGAGGTCATGGTGAAAATCGTTGAGGAACTGATAGGGAATGCAGCGCAGGTAACTGTACGGGGTGAGGGCGCGCTGGCGAGGATCCGGCGGATTCTCCAGCCGTCGGTACGCCTCGAGGATCAGCGGCCAGAATCGTTCGCGCAGCCAGAGGCTCAGCGCAGGCGCCAACGGCTGCTGGGCGAATTCGAGGATGCAGGCGCGGAACATTGAGTGGACGGTCCGTGAATATTCCTTATCCGTGAGCGCGCGATAGTCGCCGCGCGCCCCCATTTTTTGCTCGCCGTTGCGCGGGATAAAGCGGCAGCCTTCGGTGGACAACAGGAAGTCCCAGCACGCGGTCGCCCAGGTAAAGAGCGGCTGGAATTCTGTCACGAGGTCCTGGTAGTCCGCGCCGAGTGCGGCCTTCGGATTGGCCTGATACCCTTTGTAGATCTTGGCGACGAGCGCTTCGACATGGGGGACTTTGCCGCGCTGGAGCGTGGTGAGTGTTGGCTGGTCAAAGACCTGCGGCAGCGCATTTTCAAGCTCGGGCTCATCTTGCACGAGCACCGTCTCATCTTCTTGCATGGGGGATAGACCTAGTGTTAGCATGGACTCGTTCGTAGTCTAGCACACCGTTGAACGAAGCGACAAGGAGAAACTGCCATGGTCTGGTTGGCCGCAGCGACGGTCGTGGTGTGGATGATCAGCCTCGGACTGATCGCCGGCGCGGTGCGTGGCCCCGGCGTGGTCCGCCGGATCCGGCGGCTGATTGCGGCCGCGGTGTGGGCCGCCCTCGGCCTGCTGCTCGGCGGGCTCCTCATCCTGGTGCACGCGTTCCATGCGTTTACGGGAGACACGCTGGTCGCGCAGGTCACGGTTCAACCACTCGCTTCCGGCGAGGCGGAACTGGCCTATCGTCCCGCGCTTGGCGGTCAACCGCAGACCGTCCGGATTCGCGGAGATCAATGGGCGGTGAGCGGCGGCATCATCAAGTGGCACCCCTGGCTGACCGCCGCCGGCCTCACGAGCTACCACAAACCCATGCGGATCAGCGGCCAGTTCTCATCGCTCGAGCGACAACGCGCGCAGCCGCCGACGGTCCATGCGCTGGAGCCGGGCACCGACGCGGTCTGGGAATGCGCCTATCGTCTGAGCCGGTATCTGCCGGTGATTGACGCGGTCTATGGATCGTCCGCCTACGCCTATGTCAATCCACGCGACACGTACAACGTGTATGTGACCCCATCCGGCTACGCGATCAAACATTTCCCATCCCAGCGAACAAATTAGTTGTATCTATAATACTAACAAGTAGTTGCATAATTGCAGAATACGCCGTCTACCGTACGCGCACGCGCAACCTGCTTTGACAGCCTCAATGGGTTGTGGTAGAATGCGTTCGCTACGAAGACACGCCTGTGTCACACACACTACCGGTTGTGATCCCACCACCTGTCGGCTCGCCGAAGGTGAGCCAATGTCATGAACAAAGAAGCATCGGCCCTCCGGGCCGACAACAGGTGGTTGGGATGATCCAACCACCATCCGTGATGCGTTGTCGGGGTCGTGCTGTCGCTGTCCGTCTGCCTGGGGACCCATCCTGGGAGTCCGTGTCCCCCCGGCCCGCCTTTTACAAGAGCCGGGGCGGGTACGCTAACCGAGTATTGCATCCATGATCCCACCACCTGGCTATCCCGCCACTGGCGGGGTCGCATGATGAGCGCAAATAGGGAAAAGAGACTCTTGGTTTGCCTAGCAGACTTGATGCGTCTCATGCGACGGCCTGCTGTTGGCAGGCCCAGCCAGGTGGTGGGATGATCCCCCCACCTGTCGTCGGCCCGCAGGGCCGAACGCCACGGATGCCGCACATGAGCTCGCCTGCGGCGAGCCGACAGGTGGGGGGATGATTCCCCGCTATACGCTGCCTCGTATGGGTGCGCTCTGGAGCGACGAGCACCGGCTCCAGGTGATGTTGGATGTGGAGCTGCGCGTGCTCGACGCCCAAGCCAAACAGGGGCTTGTCCCGCGCAGCGCCGTCGTCGCCATCCGCCGCAAGGTCAGCGTCGACCTTGGCAAGATCCAGCAGAAGGAGGCGAAGACCCAGCATGATGTCATCGCCTTCATCGAGCATCTCGAGGATCGCGTCGGCCCCTATGGACGCTACCTCCATTTCGGACTCACCTCAAGCGACGTCCTCGATACCTCGCTTGCCGTGCTGCTGCAGCAGGCCACGGATTTGCTCATAAAAGATCTCCACGCATTTCTTACGGCGCTGGCGGCCCAGGCACGCCGGCACAAGCAGACGCTCACCATCGGGCGCACGCATGGCGTCCACGCGGAGCCCACGACCTTTGGGTTAAAACTCGCCATGTTTTATGACGAGTTCCGGAGACATCTGGCCCGTCTTGAGGGCGCGCGCAAGGAGATCAGTGTCGGCAAAATTTCCGGGGCGGTCGGGACCTTTGCGAACGTCACCCCGGAGATCGAGCGGGATGTCTGCCGCGGGCTTCGGTTGCGGCCGGCACCCATCTCCACCCAGATTCTCCAGCGCGATCTGCACGCCGCCTATGTGTCGACGCTTGCGCTCATCGGCTCAAGTTTGGAGAAGTTGGCGACGGAGATCCGGCACCTGCAGCGCACCGAGGTGCGTGAAGTGGAAGAGCCGTTCGGCCGCGGCCAAAAAGGTTCGTCGGCGATGCCGCACAAGAAGAACCCCATCACGTGCGAGCGCGTCACCGGCCTGAGCCGGCTGTTGCGCGGCTACGCCGTCGCGGCGATGGAGAACATCCCCCTCTGGCATGAGCGGGACATCAGCCACTCGTCGGTGGAGCGCGTCATCCTGCCCGATGCCACAATCACGCTGGATTACATGCTCCAGACGATGACGACGGTCATCCGCGGGCTGGTGGTGCACGCCGACCGCATGCGCGCCAACGTCGAGAGCACCCGCGGCGTCATCTACTCGGGCCAAGTGTTGCTCGCCCTGATGCGCCAAGGGCTCTCCCGTACGCAGGCCTATGAGTTGGTCCAGCGCAATGCGCTCGCCGCGTGGCGCAACGGGGGCAATTTCCAGGACTACCTCCTGCGCGATCCGGCGATTCGCCGGCACCTGACGCCGCAGATCGTGAAGCGCTGTTTAGATCCCCGGGTGCATACACGGCACGTGAATCAGATTTTCAAGCGCGTGGGGCTGTAGAGAATGTCGAATGACGAATGGCGAATGACGAATGACAAGCCGGCAAGTTCCTTCTCCATTCGACATTGTCGTCCGCTGGCTCTGGTTCTCCTGTTGGCCGGCTCCAGTGGATGTGTGCACCGGTCGTTGACGGTGATCACGGAGCCGCCCGGGGCGCGCATCTACATCAATGACGAGCTCAAAGGCGAGAGCCCGGTCAGTTACGACTTCACCTGGTACGGATGGTACCGCCTGACCCTGCGCAAGGACGGCTTCGAGCGCATGGATGACCGTCGGCTGATCAAGGCGCCGGTGTATCTGTGGATTCCCTTCGACCTGGTCATGGAACTGCTGCCGCTGACGATTCGGGATGCGCGGACCTGGTCGTATACGTTGGCAAAATCCGCCGAGCTGCCGACGCCAGTGCCGCCGCAGACGTTCACACCCGCGCAAGAGCCCGCGGCGGTTGCCCCCACGGCTCCCACGGAGGAGGCCACAACGGCTCCCAGCTCCGACACGTCTGCGCCCTCATCGATGAGTCCCGCCGCAACGACGCCGGCGACCGACACGCCAGCGACGGAGTCACCCACCCCCAACACGGAGAGGCCCGATGGAACGCGGTGAGAAGCTGTATGAAGGGAAAGCCAAGATTTTGTACGCGACGACCGACCCGGCGCTCGTCATCCAGTATTTCAAGGACGACGCGACCGCCTTCAACGCAAAGAAGCGCGGCACGATCATGGACAAGGGCGTGGTCAACAACCAGATTTCGGCGCACCTATTTCAACTGCTGGAGCAGCAGGGCGTGCCGACCCATTTTGTGAAACAGCTGTCCGACCGCGAAATGCTGGTCAAGCGCCTGGAGATTATCCCGCTGGAAGTCACGATGCGCAACATCGTCGCCGGCGGCATGAGCCGCCTGCTCGGACTGGAAGAGGGGATCGTGCTGAAGCAGCCGGTGTTTGAGTGGCACTATAAGAGCGACACGCTGGACGACCCGCTCATCAACGACGACCATATCTTCGCGCTGGGTGTGGCGACGGCGCAGGAGCTCGCGCGTCTTCGCCAGCAATCCGAGAAGGTGAACACGTTTCTCAAGGCGTATTTCCTCCAGCGCAACATCGACCTCGTGGATTTTAAATTGGAGTTCGGACGCCACAAGGGCGGCATCCTGCTGGGGGATGAGATCTCCCCGGACACCTGCCGGTTCTGGGAGCAGGGGACGAAGCGCAAGCTCGACAAGGACCGCTTCCGCCGGGACCTCGGCGATGTGGAAGCGGCCTATCAAGAGATGTTGAACCGCGTCGTCGGCACCCCGGCCGCGCGGTAAGGCAACAACCATGAAAGCGAAAATCGTGGTGACACTCAAAGCCGGACTGCTGGATGCGCAGGGCAAGACCGTCAAAGGAGCCTTGGACGCGCTGGGATTCAAGGGCGTCGGAGACGTCCGGATCGGCAAATATATTGAGATCGAGCTGCGCAACGGCTCCGCGGCGGCGGCGAAAAAAGAGGTCGAGCGGATGTGCCGTAAACTGCTCACGAATCCAGTGATTGAACACTACCGGATCGACGTGGAGCGATGATCCCACCACCTGCCGTCCGGCCGCCCACAACTTACCGTTTCGGCGGCCGAGCGCGTCGCGCTCGGCGTGCCTGTGGCACGCCACGGCAGGTGGTGGGATGACGCTGTGGGGCCTGCTGCGGGGCAGCGCCGGCACGCCCGAGGCGTACCGGGATGTGGCTGCGGGTGGGACCGGACGCATGTTCGGCTACCTGGCGCTGCTGATCGCGATCGCGACCGTGGTGGTGACGCTGCAGGTGCAGATGGCCGCGGTGGTGGCGATGAAGATTGGGGGCCCCTGGCTCAAGAAACATGTGCCGGAGATTCACATCACCAAGGGCATCGCCAGCAGCCCGGTGCAGCAGCCCTACGTGTTTGAGGAGCGCGGATTCGGATTTGTCGTCGACACGATGGGTGCGACGCACGACTTGGACCCAAAGTACAAGCAAGGGGCGCTGCTCACCAAAACCGAATTGGTCTTTCGCAAGTCCGAGGTCGAAACCCGGCGCTACAGCCTCGCGAAGTCGCCGGATATGGTCGTGAATGAGACGACGATCGATGCCATGATCAAGACCGTGAAGCAGTGGCTGTGGGTGATTGTCGGGATCGGCGTGTTCATTGGATTGTGGGTGGTGAAATTGGTTCAAGTGTTTCTCTGGTCATTGGTGGGATTGCTGATTAAGAACATCGCGCCAAGGCCGCTGACGTATCGCGCAGTCTTGAATCTGGCGATCTATGCGCTGACGGTGCCGCTGGTTTTTGATCTCGTCAAAGGATTCTTAGGATTGCGCATCCCGGGCCTATGGCTCTTATCGCTGGGGATTTATGCCGGCTATCTGACCTGGGGTATTCTTGTTCAAGGACCTCGCGCCCAGACATCAGACGTCAGCCATCAGACGTCAGAGCAGTCGTAACGTACTGTCTGACTTCTGTCATCTGAGCCCTGACTTCTGAACACGGAGTCGACACGCCGAACATGAAGTGGGGGGTTGTTGTCTTTCCAGGTTCCAACTGCGATCAGGATTGCGTGTCGGTGCTCAAGGACGTGTTGCGCCAGCCGGTGACGAGCTTGTGGCACCAAGAGACCGGCCTCAAATCCTGCGACGCCGTCATCCTGCCAGGGGGGTTCAGTTACGGCGATTACCTGCGCACCGGAGCGGTGGCGCGCTTGTCGCCCATCATGCAGTCGGTGAGCGCGTTCGCCCGCGATGGCGGCTTGGTGCTGGGGATCTGCAACGGGTTTCAGATTCTGCTCGAAAGCGGTTTGCTGCCTGGGGCCATGCTGCGCAACACCGGGTTGCGGTTTATCTGCAAGTTCATCACGCTGCGCGTGGAACGGACGGACACGCCCTTTACGAATCGCTACCACGAAGGACAGGTGATCCGGCTGCCGATCGCCCACAATGAGGGACGCTATACGGTGGACGCCAAGACGCTGGACGACGTGAGGTCTCAGGTCGTCTTCCGCTACACGGAGAACCCGAACGGCTCCACCGATGCGATTGCCGGGATCACGAACCGCGTCGGCAACGTGATGGGGTTGATGCCGCATCCGGAGCGCGCGTCCGAGGATGTGCTAGGATCCGCCGACGGCCGGCTGTTGTTTGAGTCCATGATGGGATCATTTATTATGACAAAGTAACTTGACGGTTTCATTGTTGAGGTAACTTCGCCGGGTGTCATTGATGGGTCGAGTACAAGACAGTGACAAAATAATTTCTTATCATCAAATGGTAGCGATGGAGAAAATGCCGCTTCAGAGAGGCATGATGTTTTCGGATGGAAAACGAAAATACTCAGTGTTGTTAATGTCTCAGAGACGGGATGCGATTTATAACGACGAATTTGATGAAAATGGCAATCTCAGTTATGAGGGCCATGATGTTAGATCGGAGAAGGGCGTTGATTCTAAGTTAATCGATCAACCACTCGAAACGCCAAATGGAACGTGGACTGAAAATGGAAAATTTTATAAGGCAGCCATGGATTATAAGAGCGGACTTCGAAAAAATCCGGAGTTCGTCAAGGTTTACGAAAAGATAGACATTGGTGTCTGGTCTATAAAAGGATTTTTCCAACTCATCGATGCGAGAAAAGTATTTGATGATAAGAGAAACGTGTTCCAGTTTTATCTAAAACCAGTGGTCACTGGAAGATTCAATCGTGTTGAGGAGTTACCGTTCAACAGACTTATACCTACTGTTGTTAAAGTGAGCGTTTGGGAAAGGGATCGTGGCAGGTGCGTTATGTGCGGTTCAACAGAGAATTTGCACTATGACCATGATCTTCCTCACTCAAAAGGGGGCACTAGTTTGACTGAAAAGAACATCCGGTTGCTTTGCGCGGTGCACAATTTAAGCAAGGGCAGCAAGATTATGATGTTGTGTTGAGGCCAGAGCTTAAAGAGGAATTGTCAAAATGATCAAGGCCAAGAGAGACATTCCCAAATACAACAAAATAGGCTGTGGAATGTGCGGCGCAACACGCAGCGACCCAGATCCGTATAATCCAGGTCGGAAGATCCACTTAGAGATAGATTACTTGTTGAGCGTTGACAATAGTTACAGGGTTCTTTGCAGTAATTGCTCTGAGGGGCGCAAGAATCTCGTCGTATCACCCGGACCGAGCTTTCCACGCATCATTAGAAGGATCCATGGATTGCCTCCAGATCAACAGCGCTGGATCTTTAAAACGTTACAGCTCGACCTTGAAGCGAGAAGATAGGAAAGCGGTATCTGTTTTGCGACCTCCAAATCGTTATATTGAGCGCATAGGCTCCTCCGATTATCAGCTGGTGTTTGAGTCCATGATTGAGAGTCTCGTCCATGCCTAGCGCTGTGTTGAGTCAACCCAGAGTCAGGGGCACGGGGCACGGGGCACGGGGCGCGGGCGTCCGGAACGGTTCCCCCCGCCCCACGTCTCCTGTCCCTCGCCCCTCCGAGGATCTTGCACTCATCAAGCGCGTCGCCAAATCGCACAATCTCACTGAGGAGAACTACCGCCACATCGTGAAGGTACTCGGCCGCCAGCCCACACTGACGGAGATCGGCATTTTCGGCGTCATGTTCTCGGAACACTGTTCTTATTCTAGCTCCAAACCGTACCTCAAGCTGTTTCCGACGAGTGGGCCGCGCATCCTGGTGCCCGCCGGGAAGGAAAATGCCGGCGTCATCGATATCGGCGGCGGCTTGGCGGTGGCATTTAAGTGCGAAAGCCACAACCATCCCTCCGCGGTGGAGCCGGTGCAGGGGGCTGCGACCGGTGTCGGCGGCATTATCCGGGATATTTTCACCATGGGGGCCCGGCCGATTGCGCTGTTGGACTCGCTGCGGTTCGGGCGCATTGATCATCCGCGCACGCGGTTTCTGCTGGAGGGGGTCGTCAAGGGGATCGGTGACTACGGCAACGCGGTCGGCGTGCCGACGGTGGGCGGCGAAATCATGTTCGAGGACACCTATCGCGAGAATCCGCTGGTCAACGTCATGTGCATCGGCCTGCTCACCAAACGCGAGCTGGCACTCGGCGCGGCGAAGGGCATCGGCAATCCCGTTCTGTACGTCGGTTCCTCGACGGGACGCGACGGGTTGGGCGGGGCGAGCTTTGCCTCACGCGAATTGACCGATGGCTTCGATGCGGACCGGCCGGCGGTGCAAATCGGCGATCCCTTTACGGAAAAGTGTTTGATTGAAGCCACCCTTGAAGCGTTAGCCTCCGGTAATGTCGTCGGCATTCAGGACATGGGGGCTGCGGGCCTGACCTGTTCGACGTGCGAGACCGCGGCGCGGGGCGGCTGCGGCATCGAGATTGACGTGCTCAAGGTGCCGCGCCGCGAAACCGGCATGACCCCGTATGAAGTGATGCTCTCCGAGTCGCAGGAGCGGATGCTGCTCATCGTCAAGCGCGGCCGCGAGGCGCGCATCACACAGCTCTTCGCCAAATGGGGGCTGAACGCGGTCGAGATCGGACGTGTCACGAGTGACGGCCGCATGCGGGTGAAGGAAGGTGATGTGGTGGTCGCTGATATCCCGGCTGCGGCGCTGACGGATGATGTGCCGGTCTACCACCGTCCGGTGCGGAGGCCGCGCTACCTGACGTCAGCGCAGCATCTGTCCCT
>Ga0209515_10006790_pt1 | contig 14065 bp, 9 predicted proteins | sample Subgroupgradi54m_FD_187454 | JGI IMG/M metagenome (GOLD analysis project Ga0209515, IMG submission 187454) | Subsurface groundwater microbial communities from S. Glens Falls, New York, USA - GMW60B uncontaminated upgradient, 5.4 m (SPAdes)... ...
CCATGCGTGGTGTTGTGTGGATCCACAATGGTGACCGCGCGATCGGTATTCGCCAGATCCTGATCCGGAATGGCATGCAGATATTCGGTTAGCAAAGTAAGCTCCTCGCGACCCGCGACCGCCTCGCGCACCACAGTGACATTTTGATACATAAACACTTCATCGCCTTTGCTGGAAACCAGCCCGCGCTGTGCGGACGCATGAATGGTAGGCCGTCCGTCGGACAACGCGGTGAGACGCGGAGCATCAAGCTCGGTACTGTCGTCATCCGGGTAATGCTGCATCTTTTTCGCATTCATGATAAAACGCGGCGCACCCTGTTTGTTCATTTTGATAGCTGAAAAATTTTCCATAATAGCATCAGGATCGTGGCGCTTGTTGTCCGGCTTGGCACCCTCCTGCCGCACCTGCTGGCCGTGGCCGAGACGCTCGCCTACGCGCATGCCCGCCAGGTCATCCATCGTGACGTCAAGCCGTCCAACGTCATCGTGGGCGACTACGGCGAGACCGTTCTGCTCGACTGGGGCCTGGCCAAGCAGCTGGGCGACGCGACCCCCGACCCCTACGCGGGCGATGTTCAACCTGCCGACGAGGCCGGGCTGACCCGCGCCGGCGCCGTGGTGGGTACGCCGCTCTACATGGCACCCGAGCAGGCACGTGGCGAGGCCGTCGACGCGCGCGCCGACGTCTACGCCGTGGGTGCCATCCTCTACCACCTGCTCGCGGGCGAGACACCCTACCCGGGTGCGTCCTCGGCCGAGGTGCTCGACGCGCTGGTGAGCGGGCCGCCCGCGCCGCTGGTGACGCGCGTGGCCGGTCTGCCCGCCGAGCTGGGCGCGATCGTCGACAAGGCCATGGCGCGCGACCGCAATGCTCGCTACGCCGATGCCGCGGCGCTGGGCGAGGATCTGCGCAAGCTGCAGGCCGGGCAGCTGGTGGGCGCCTTCCGCTACTCGCAGATGGATCTGCTGATGCGCTGGCTGCGCAAGCACGCCGCCATGCTGAGCGTTGCCGCGCTGGCCATGCTCTGCCTGGTCCTGGTCGGGGCGTTCAGCCTGGCCACCATCGTGGCGTCGCGTCGTCGCGCCGAGCGTGCGCTAGCCGACAGCATCGAGGCGCGGCGCGCGCTCGAGGAGCACCTGCGCCCGCAGGAACGTTTCGAGCTGGTCGATGCGCAGCCGAACCCCGAGCTCGAGGCCGACATGACCAGCAAGTTGCGTGACGCCCTGGGCGACGCCGTCCCCAGGAGCGGCACGTACCACATGGCCTGCCGTGGCGACGTGTGCAGGATCGTCATCGAAGAGACCTACCTGCAATCCGACCAGCTGCACATGCGCGTGCTTGCGGCCCTGCAGGACTCCTGTTACGAGTCGGGGGGCGAGTCGTACAACACCGACGAAAGAGATTCGATGACCGGCAGCGCGGTCACTCGCTCGATCCTCTACATCCGTCGATGTGAGCCCTACGAAGACCGGCGCAGATTCTGCCTGGAGCTGCTCGAACAGTTCATGAAGGGGCCTGACATGAAGGCGTGTCGGTTGCTGCCACCCGGAACAGGATTCCTCTGGTTCGCCTTCCACGCCCAGCCCAAGGGCAAGCTGCAGCTGGTGCTGGGCGGTGACAATCGCGCCACGCCCATGGGTCGGTGCGTGGAGGAGCGTCTGGGTCGTATCGTCAGCGCCACCACCTCGCCATTTCGCGCGCCCCTGTGGGCCGCCTTCAGCAGGACGCTGCAGTGAGCGCTCCGCGCACCCGCCACAAGCGTCCGCTCTACGCCGTCGCCGTCGCGCCGCCGCCCGAGCAGCTGCCGCGCTCGCGTCCGGGCGCGCCGGGTGGGCGTCGCGACGAGAACCGGCGCGACAAGGTGCAGCGCCTGTGCGACGCGGCGCTGCGTCTGTTCCTCGAGCACGGCATCGAGCTGACCCGGGTCGAGGACATCACCGCGGTGGCGGGAGTGGCCAAGGGCAGCTTCTACCGCTACTTCACCGACAAGCTGCAGCTGACCGAGGTGCTCATGCTGCCGCTGGCGAGCGCGGCCGCGGCGGCGCTCGATCGCTGCGGCCAGGCCGTCGACGCCGCCCAGGGCGAGGTGCCGCTCAGCGCCGCCTACGCGGCGCTCGGCATCGAGCTCGGCCAGCTGGTCATCACCCACGCGCCCGCCATCCGGCTCTACCTGCAGGAGCGGCGCGGTCCGGCCACGGGCGCGCGCGCACCCGTGGTGCGCCTGGCTCACCTGATCGAGGAGCGCGCCGAGGAGCTGTCGGCACGTGCGCGCGCGCGTGGCCTCCTGCGCAGCTTCCCGCCCCGCATCAGCTCGCTGGCGGTGGTCGGCGCCACCGAGCAGCTTCTGCACGCATTCTTGTCAGGTCGTGATCTGGGCGACGTCGCGCACCTGCCAGCGCTTGTGACCTCGCTCATCATGAACGGATTGCAGCCCGCACCCGCGGCATAGAATTCCCACCTCGGCTCCGTCGTCGGATAAGCTACCGCTGCCCAGAGGAGGGTTCCGCGTGACGAAGCTAGTTCGTGCACTGCTCGCGTTTGTTGTGCTGCTACTTTGCGTCGATACAGCCTCGGCGCAGGTGGAGCCACGGCCCGCGCGCAAGGGACGCAAGTACACGGTCAAGATCGATTCCAGCCCGCAGCAGGCGGCCATCTATCTCGACGACAAGAAGTTCGGCATCGTCGGCTACACGCCGTACACCGGCAAGCTGGTGCAGGGCGACTACAAGCTGGTGCTCGAGCTGCCCGGGTTCAAGCCCATCGAGCGGCAGATCCGCGTCGACCGCACGCACAAGGAGTTCTTCCTGCCGCTGGAGAAGCAGGAGCTGCCCGGCACCCTCGACGTGCAGGCCACCGCCGACCAGAACGTGGCGGGAGCGCAGGTGCTGGTCGACGGTCTGTCGGCGGGCACCGCGCCCATCCTCTACGACGTCAAGGAAGGCCGGCACCAGGTCCAGATCAAGAAGGACGGCTTCGAGGAGTACACGCAGTGGGTCGACATCAAGCAGGGCCAGCGGGTCACCATCACGCCGGTCTTGAAGGCGCTCAAGAAGGAGCCGGCCAAGGGCTCGCTCCTGGTCGACGCCGACGTCGCCGACGGCGAGGTCTACATCGACGGGCAGAAGCAGCCCGACACCACGCCCACTCTGGTCGACAACCTCGAGGAAGGCCCGCACATCGTCGAGGTGCGCAAGACCCCGGCCACGCCGTGGAAGCAGACCGTCTACGTCAAGCCCGGCCAGCGCACCAAGGTCACCGCCGAGCTGGCCGCGACCATGACCACGACCAAGAAGGGCGGCACGGTGCGCATCCTGTCCAACCAGGTGGGCGCCGAGGTCTGGGTCGACGGCAAGCTGGTCGGCACCGCGCCCTACGACGCCGTCGATCTCGCTCCCGGTGAGCACCTCATCGAGGTGCGCGCCAAGGGCTTCGCCAACAAGGAGCAGCGGGTCACGGTCAACGTCGGCACATCGGACATCATCAAGTTCGACCTGGTCGCGGTCGGCTCCAACGTGGCCACCACGGGCAAGATCAAGGTGGTCTCGCCGGTGCCCGAGGCGCGCGTGTTCATCGACGGCGCCAACGTCGGCGGCGCGCCCACCGAGAAGGAAGTCACCGCGGGCGAGCACTTCGTCGTGGTCGAGAAGGAAGGCTACGCCAAGTTCGAGCAGAAGGTCGCGGTCGAGGCCGGCCAGGCCATCACCGTGACCGCGCAGCTGCGCTCGGTGGGCAAGGTGCGCTTCCTGTCCACGCCCGCGGGCGCCGAGGTCGTCCTCGACGGCAAGCCGGCCGGCAAGACCCCCTACGAGGCCGACATCGAGGGCGGCGATCACGTGGTCACCCTGCGCCTCGAGGGCTACTTCGACTACGAGCAGGCGCTCAAGGTCGAGGGCGGGCAGACGGTCAACGTCAGCGCGCCGCTCAAGCTCATCGACTCCGGTCCGACCGCGGAGGAGATCGTCCGACGCAAGGCCACGCTGTCGTCCTTCTCGGCGCGCACCATGCCATTCGGTGACTTCACCGTCGACCTCGCGCTCGGTTACCCCTACTGGCTGGAAGGCCAGGCGACGGTGGGCGGCTCGGATGCCAAGTCGCTCGGCTGGGACCTGTCCCTCGGCTTCCGCTCCCTGCTCACCACCTGGGAGTTCCTGGGCACGCTCAGGCTGCGCATGTTCGAGCGCGACCCGTTCGCCTTCGCGTTCTTCGGCACCATCGGCGGCGGCGGCGGCTTCGACGGGCGCAACCAGTTCACCTTGCAGGCGGGAGTGCTCAACACGGTCACCTTCAAGTCGGGCATCAACGCGGTCACCGTGACCGGACGCGCCTTCTTCGACGTGTGGAGCGACCGGCTGTGTGGCGTGGAAAAGGACGGCAAGACCCTCGTGGCCGGCGCGCCCAGCATCTGCACTCCCGACGCCGTGGAGGCCGCGCGCCTCAAGGAAGACTTCGGCATCACCGACGTGATCGCGCGCAACAACGGCGTGCGCTTCTACATCTCCCTGGTGGTGGAGGCGGCCGTGACCGAGAAGATGAACCTGTTCTTCATCTTCGAGGGCGCGCCCTTCCAGAGCCAGCGCGCCGCCCACACCGACGTGTTCAACGGCACGATGCTGGGCTCGGACCCCATCTACAACGGCCGCGTCGGCATGACGTTCAAGTTCTAGCCCGCGCGCGAGGGAGGACAATGGCCATGATCGTGAAGACGATGGCGGGGCTGTGCAGTCTCACCGTGCTGCTGGCGCTGACGAGCGCTGCGTATGCGGATGATCCCAAGTTCGAGTACGGCAAGGCCGAGGAGCTCAAGGACATCAAGGCCGTGGTGTGGAAGGCTGCCGCGCAGGCGGGCTTCATCTTCACCTCGGGTAACTCGCACACCACGACCTTCTCGGCGGGCGCCAACGCCTCGCGCAAGGAGGGCGACAACAAGCTGTCGCTCGAGGCCACCGCCGCGTTCGGCAAGTCGGAGCTGCGCGTGGTCAACGACGCCAACAACGACATGCTGGTCGCCCCCGACGAGATCCAGGTGGTCAACGCCGAGACCACCAACAACTACATGTTGCGTGCGCGCTACGATCGCTTCCTCACCACCCATGACTCGCTGTTCGTGACCGCGCGCGTGGGCGCCGACAAGATCGCCGGCAAGACCCTCATCGCCGGCGGGCAGATCGGCTACAGCCGGCTCCTGTTCAAGACCGTGACCCAGGAGCTGGCGTCGGAAGTGGGCTACGACTTCAGCCACGAGCGCTACGCCGCCAACGACGTCGATCCGCTGTCGATTCACTCGGCGCGCCTGTTCGTCGGCTACAAGGGCAAGCTGGGCGTCGAGACCTCGCTGGGCGCCGCGCTCGAATGGCTGACCAACCTGAACGCCGAGAAGACCGCGCCCAACGACCGCAACGGCGACGGCAACGCCGCCAACGATTTGCCCGGCGTCGACGCGTTCAAGGACAACCGCCTGACCGGCAAGCTCGAGCTGACCACCAAGCTGCGCAACAACATCAGCTTCCAGTTCAGCGTGACCGGCAAGCTGGACAGCGCGCCCGCGCCCTTGCCCAACATCAAGGACACCAAGGGCTACGCGGTGGGTTTCCAGCCCATCGCCGAGGAGCTCGACACCATCACCGAGGCGCAGCTGATCATCGACCTCTTGTAGTCACCGAGGAGACCCGGATGCGCGTCGTCGCCGTGAGGAAGGCCGCCGTCCTGGCCGCGAGCGCGGCGGCGCTGCTCGTGGGCGCGGACGCGGCGGCCGCCGCGCCGGGCGCAGGCGAGCTCGACCTGGTGGGCGGCTGGCACATCGTGTCGACGCGCAGCGACCTGGGCAAGCCGCAGAGCTTCGCCCAGGTGCCCGCCGACGGCGGCCTGCTCGGGCTGCGCCTGGGCTACTTCGTGTTCGAGCAGCTGTCCATCGAGGCCGAGGCGGTCATCATCCCCACCCACGCCGCGGGCGACCCGGGCGACCTGGCGACCATGCTGGGCTACCGCCTGCAGCTGGTGCTCGAGCTGGTCCACGTGCGCGACCTCGGCCTCAGCCTGTCGCTCGTGGCGGGCGGGGGCGGCCTGACCGTGGATGCCTCGGACAAGAACTTCCGCCCCGGCCCGGGCGGCATCGACGCGGGCACGGTCATCATGCCGCAGGCGGGCCTGAGCGCGCGCGTGGCCCTGGGGCGCAGCTGGGGCGTGCGCTTCGACGGGCGCGTCTTCTTCGTGCCCGCCAGCGATCTCGAGGGCGGCGCCAGCCTCACGCCCGACTGGGAGGCGAGCGGCGGCGTGTACGTGCTGTTCGGTGCGCCCGGCGCGCGTCGGGCCGCGCGCGTGCACGAGCCGGCGCGGGTGATGGTGCCCGCGGCGCCCGTCGATTCGGACGGCGACGGCCTGGTCGACGCGCGCGATCCCTGCCCGGATCGCGCCGAGGATCGCGACGGCTTCCAGGACGACGACGGCTGCCCCGATCCCGACAACGACGCTGACGGCCTGGCCGATGCGGCCGACATGTGCCCGGTCGAGGCCGAGGACAAGGACGGCTACAAGGACGAGGACGGCTGCCCCGACGCCGACAACGACTCCGACGGCCTGCTCGACTCCGCCGACAAGTGCCCCAACGAGGGCGAGGACAAGGACGGCTTCGAGGACGGGGACGGCTGCCCCGATCCCGACAACGATCGTGACGGCGTGCTCGATGGCGACGACAAGTGCCCGGCGTCGCAGGAGACCAGGAACGGCTTCCAGGACAACGACGGCTGCGCCGACACGCTGCCCAGGGCGGTGGCCAGGTACACCGGCGTCATTCCCGGCATCAACTTCGCGACCGGCAAGGCGACCATCACCAAGGGCTCGTTCAGGGTGCTCGACGCGGCGGTGAAGGTGCTCAAGGACTATCCGGATCTGAAGCTCGAGATCGGCGGCCACACCGACGACGTCGGCGACGCCGAGTCGAACAAGCAGCTGTCGCAGGAGCGCGCGCAGGCGGTCAAGGACTACATGATCGTGAAGGGCATCGCCGCGGAGCGAGTGCGCGCGGTCGGCTACGGGCAGGAGAAGCCGCTCATCGAACGCAAGTCGAAGAAGGCGCGCGCGAAGAATCGCCGCGTCGAGTTCCAGCTCATCACCGACTAGACAGGGAGTCGCGCAATGGCATCGTCCATGATGAAGGAGTTCAGGGAGTTCATCAACAAGGGCAACGTCATCGACCTGGCCGTCGCGGTCGTGATGGGCAATGCCTTCAACGACATCGTGAAGGTGATCGTGAGTGGGCTCATCATGCCGGTCGCGGGCATCTTCCTGCCCAAGGGCGGCTGGGAGAAGTGGACCGTCTGGAACTTGCAGACTGGCAAGGTGCTCGACGCCGTCCTGCACTTCCTGATCATCGCGTTCGTGATCTTCATCGTGCTGAAGAAGTTCTTCAAATATAAGAAGGAAGAAGCCGTGGTCGCGCCTCCGCCCGAGGACATCCTCCTCTTGCGCGAGATCCGCGACGCGCTCAAGCGCCCCAGTTAGTGTGTGCTAACGTTCTGTCAACACGACTCATCTGAAGCCACCCGATCTCGAGCACTACCGTGCGCTCGTCGAGCAAGCGCCGACGATGGTGTGGCGATCCGGCCTCGATGCCGGGTGCGACTACTTCAACGCCACCTGGCTCGCCTTCACCGGGCGCACGCTGGCCCAGGAGCTCGGCAACGGCTGGTCGGAGGGCGTCCATCCCGACGACCTGGACTCCTGCTTCGCCATCTACCTGGATCACTTCGAACGGCGGAATGCCTTCGAGATGGAATACCGGCTGCGCCGCCACGATGGCGTGTACCGCTACGTTCTGGCTCGCGGGGCGCCCTACCGGGATGCGCAGGGGGCATTCGCTGGCTTCATCGGAAGCTGCACAGACGTCGACGACCACAAGCATCAGGCGGCCGTCTCGGGAGCCGTCGAGCTGTTCGAGATGTCGCTCGACAACCTGTGCGTGGCCGGGTTCGACGGCTACTTCAAGCGAGTCAACCCGTCGTGGTCGAGGACGCTGGGCTGGACGACCGAAGAGCTGATGGCGAGACCATCGATCGAGTTCGTCCATCCCGAGGACCGAGAGGCGACGCTCGCGGCGCGTGGCCGCCTGGGCGCGGGAACGCCGCTGCACGGGCTGGTCAATCGCTACCTGTGCAAGGACGGCACCTACCGCTGGTTCGAATGGAGATCGGTCTCGCACGTCGATCGCGGACTGGTGTACGCGACGGCGCGTGACGTCAGCGAGCAGAAGGCCGCCCAGCGCGTCCTCGCCCAGGCCACCGAGAGCCTGACCACGACGCTCGACAGCATCGCGGAGGGTGTCATTGCCACCGACGCCGATGGCGCCGTGGCGCGCATGAACCCGGTGGCCGAGGCACTCACCGGCTGGACGTCGAGCGACGCCCTGGGCAAGCCACTCGAGCAGGTCTTCCGCCTGGTCAACGCCGACGCCGGTGGCGCGGCGACGCTGGTGGGGCGCGACGGCACGGAGTTGCCCATCGCGAGCAGCCGCGCACCCATGCGCCACGCCGACGGAAGCGTCAGCGGCGCGGTGCTCGTCTTCCGCGACATGAGCGCCGAGCACAAGGCCAAGCAGGTCCAGGAACAGCTGCAGCGGCAGCTCATCCTGGCTGACCGCCTGGCATCGGTGGGTACTCTGGCCGCCGGTGTCGCCCACGAGATCAACAATCCGCTCGCCTATGTGATGGCGAATCTCGGCCTTCTGCTCGAGGAGATGCAGAGGCCACTGGCCGGTTCGGTCGCGGGCCAGATGGCCGAGTGGGTGGAGATGCTGCTCGAGGCGCGTCAGGGCAGCGAGAAGATCAGGAAGATCGTGCGCGGGCTCAAGACCTTCTCGCGCGCCGAGGAGGAACGGCGTGCCGTCATCGACGTCAAGCCGGTGCTCGAGCTGTCCATCGACATGGCCTTCAACGAGATCAGGCACCGCGCACGGCTGGTGAAGGACTATGGCGACATCCCGCTGGTCGAGGCCGACGACGCGCGGCTCGGTCAGGTCTTCATCAACCTGCTCGTCAACGCGGCTCAGGCGCTCCCGGAGGGCGACAGCGTGGCCAACGAGATCCGCATCGTGACCTCGACCGACGCGCTGGGCCGGGCCGTGGTCGAGGTCCGCGATACCGGGGCAGGAATCTCCGCCAGCGTGCTCGAGCGCATCTTCGATCCATTCTTCACCACCAAGGCGATCGGCGTCGGTACCGGGCTGGGACTGTCGATCTGCCACAGCATCGTGGCCAGTATGGGCGGGGAGATCAGCGCGAGCAGCGTGGAAGGACGTGGAACCACCTTGCGCGTCGTGCTACCCGCGGCCACCGGGCGTGCCCTTGCCGCACCCGTCGCGGCGGTCGCGGCGGTCGCGACGGCCAACGTGGCCGAGGTCCGGCGTGCTGCCGTGCTCATCGTGGACGACGATCGCGCCGTCGCCGTCGCGCTCGGGCGTGTGCTCCGGGATCACGACGTGACCATCGTGACCACGGCCAGGGAGGCGCTCGACCTGCTGGTCGCGGACAAGCCTTTCGACCTGGTCCTGTCGGATCTCATGATGCCGGAGATGTCGGGCATGGAGCTCTACGACGAGGTCGCGCGGCGTGCCCCGCATGTGGCCGAACGCATGGTCTTCGTCACGGGCGGCGCATTCACACCGGCTGCGAACGCGTTCCTCGATCGCGTGCCCAACCTTCGGCTCGAGAAACCCTTCAACCCCACCGTGGTCAGGGCGCTGGTGCGGAAGTTCGTGAGCTGACGGCGCTCGAGGCTAAGGACCGACCAGGAAGGTCTCGTCGTGGCCGTCGGTGGCGGTGACGACCGCGGCGATGGTGACATGCGCGGCGCCGGGGGCGGTGAAGTAGAAGCGGTTGCCCACGCGCTCGGCCGGCAGCGGGCGCGCCTCCGGCTGGTCGTCGGCGAAGTAGATCAGGCGCGCGCGGGTGGCATCGATGCCGACGGGCCGTAGCTCGGCGTAGCGGCCGCGCGCGTCCTGGCCTAGGACGCCGAGCAGGGTGCGCAAGCTGCTGCCCGCGGGCGGGGCGAGCTCGGCGATGGTGGCGATGGGGATGTAGTCGAGGCGTGCGGGCGCGGGCACCGCGGGTGCGCGGAAGACCGCCAGGTGCAGGCGCAGGCCGGCGCGGCCGGGCGCGCGCTCGGCGATGGAGGCCCACAGCGCGCGCAGGCGGGTCTCGACCTCGCGTGGGTCGCGCAGCTTCCACAGGGTGCGGTAGGTGTAGTTGCGATCGATCCACTGCTGCGTCGCCGCGTCGACGGGCGGGTCGCCCAGGACCTCGATGCGTCCACCCGGGATCTCGTAGCTCTGGTGCCGGTCGTAGGGACGCCTGGCCAGCACGCGCGCGAACATGGGGAAGGCGGAGAACGGGTAGGTGCGCAGCGCCTGGTCGATGCGCGGGTAGGCGAACGACACGACGACGTCGTAGAGGATGAAGGCGACGATGAAGCGGCGCGCCGCGCGTGGCGGCGGCGGCGGCTGGGCCGGCGCGTCGACGGGCACGGAGCCGAGGAGGCGATCCCAGTCGACGAAGACGGCCACGAGGGGCAGCCAGTGCAGGTTCCACAGGTCCATGACCACGCCGAGCGCGACGGTCTCGACCACGAAGAAGGCACCGAACGCGGCGCGCAGCCACGGCCGTCGCACCGCGAAGACCGCGCCGATGGGCATGGCCTGGGAGACGAGATTCAGCAACGCCGCCGTCTGCCAGCGCCACGGCGCGGCCAGCAGCCAGTCGGCGGCGGCGGTGCGCGGAACGCCGATGAGATCGAAGCGCGACAGCAGCTGGTGGCGCAGGTTGTCGGAGAGCGCCCAGCGCAGCGTCCCGCCGCCCGCGCCCAGCTTGAACACGCACGCGCTGAGGAACATGAGCGCGACCGCCAGCTGGCACAGCCGCAGCGACCACTGGTAGCCTCCCGCGGCCACCGCGGGCGGCAGGCCGCGCCGGCGCCGCAGCCAGGCATCGACGCTGTACGCGTCGCCGCCGCGCGCGCCCAGGAATGCGATCTGGGCCAGGAAGGGCACGTTGTGGTCGTGCGACCAGGTGGGCGAGAAGCTGACCGCGAACGAGGCCACCAGCAGGGCGCTGACCAGGCTGACCGCGGTCGACGCGCGCGACCACAGCCCGATCAGCATCGAGCCGGTCGCGACCCACGCGACCACGCGCAGCGCGTCGATCAGCGCGGGCGCGGGCGCGGTCTTGCCGAAGAGCATCCACAGCCCGACGGGCCGGTAGAGCGTCCGCGGCGCGCTCTCGGCCTCCGCCGCCCAGCCGCCGGCGCCGAGCCGCCAGAGCGTCCACATCACGGAGGCCGCGATGGCGATGCGGACGATCGCCGCGGCGCGCCGTCCTCCCGGCGCTGACCAGTACGCTGACCACTTCGACATCGGCGAGGACGATACTCACGGCGGCGCGGCGGAGCGAGCGCAGAAAGGAGCAGCGCAGCCAGCCTCGGGCCATGCCGGCAGCCGGTGTGAGGGGGGCCTCCGGCCGTCGTGTCCTCATGTGTGGCGCCTCGGACACATGAGGACACGACCTCTCCAGAACCCCTGACGTTGCGTCGTCCCGCGCGGACGTCCGAGCGTGCCTGTCCGTCGCCCCGGGTTTCTTGCCGCGCGTCACCGCTTCCGATACGCTTCCCTGGCCATTTTCCGTCGACCACGCCGATAAGCACCCCGATGACCTCCCTGCTGACCTCCGGCATCGTGCTGATCGTCGGCTCCGTCCTGGCGCTCGTGCTGCGACGCAACAGTCACCGCGCCGTCGCCGCGCTGCTCACGCAGGCCATCGCCACGTTCCTCACCCTCGTCGCCATCGCTCCCGTGCTGGCGCATGGCGGCAGCATGAACGCCGAATGGCCGTGGTCGTTTCCGGTCGAGACCATCCGTACTCACGTCGACGCGCTGGCGGCGTTCTTCCTGGCCTGGTCGTTGCCCATGACCCTGCTGGGCACGCTCTATGCGGTCGGCTACCTGCGGCCGTACTTCGACGCCGGGCGCAACGGCGGCCCGCACTTCGCGCTGCTCAACATGATCTCGCTGTCGTTCATCATCGTGTACACGGTGCAGAACGCGCTCGTCTTCCTGCTCGGCTGGGAGATCGCCGCCGTGTCGGCGTGGCTGCTGGTCATCTGGGACTACCACAGCCAGAAGATCCGCTTCGCCGGCTTCAACTACCTGGTCTCCACGCACGTGGGCCTGTTCGTGCTGGTGGCCGCGTTCATGCTCATGCACAGCCGCACCAGCTCGATGGACTTCGCCAGCTTCGCCGGCTTCCTGGCCCGGCCGGGGCGGCCGCGCAGCATCGCATTCGTCCTCCTGTGCGCGTCGTTCGCGCTCAAGTCGGCGTTCTTCCCCTTCCACACCTGGTTGCCGCGCGCGCACTCGGCCGCGCCGGCGCACGTCTCGGCACTCATGTCGGGAGTGATCCACAAGGCTGGCCTGTTCGGCTTCCTGCGCTTCACCCTGTACCTGGGCAAGCCCGAGGAATGGATGGGCTACGGCCTGCTCGCCTTCGGCGGCATGTCGGCGCTCTTCGGCGTGCTGTACACCGCGGCGCAGCGCGATCTCAAGCGCCTGCTCGGCTACTCGTCGACCGAGAACGTGGGCATCGCCGCGATCGGCTTCGGCGTGGGCTACCTGGGCCTGAGCTGGGGCAAGCCGCAGCTGGTCCTGCTCGGCTTCGCCGGCGGCATCCTGCACATCTTCAACCACGCGCTGTTCAAGTGCCTGCTCTTCTACGCCGCCGGCGCGATCTACCGGGTCGTGCACAGCGTCGATCTCGAGCGCCTGGGCGGGCTGGCCCGCAAGATGCCGTGGACGGCCGGCTTCTTCCTGCTGGGCGGGCTGGCCATCTCGGCGCTGCCGCCGCTCAACGGCTTCGTGGGCGAGTTCATCATCTACGCCGGCCTGCTGGCGCGCGCGGCGCCCTCCACCGTGGCCAACATCGCGCTGGTGGTCGTGGCTGCCCTGCTCGCCTTCGTCGGCGCGGTCAGCGCGCTGTCGATCACGCGCGCCTTCGGCGTGGCCTTCCTGGGCTCGCCGCGTGATCCCGGCGTGCACGCGCGCCACGACGCGCCCTGGACCATGCTCGCGCCCATGGTGCTGCACGCCGCCGGCATGCTGCTCGTGGGCCTCGTGCCCCAGGTCGGCCTGGCCATCATTCGCTCGAGCACGGCGCTCTTCGCCACGCCCACGCGGGCCAGCGACGCCGCGCTGGCCCGCCTGCTCACGCCCATGACCTACGCGTCGTGGCTGCTGGCGGCGACCCTCGTCCTCGTCGGTGCGCTGGGCTGGCTGGCGGGTCGGCGCGCGCGCCGGCACGTGACCTGGGGCTGCGGCTACGCGGTGCCCAGCGCGCGCATGCAGTACACCGGCTCGAGCTTCGCGGCGCAGCTGACCGGGCTCTTCGACGCCTTCTTGCCCCAGCTGCGGCGCGAGCGGCTGCCCACGGCCATCTTCCCCGCCGAGCACGGTCACCTGCACACCCACCACGTCGACGCGGTCGAGCGGCGCATGTTCGAGGTCCTGGGCGAAGGCGAGGGCTACATCGCGCACGCGTCGGAGAAGATTCCCGAGCGCTCCAACTTCGCCTTCGCTGCCGGGCTGGTCGTGCTGCTGGTGATCGTCGCGCTCATCGCGGGCGGAGGCGCGCCGTGAGCAGCGTCGTCCGCACGCTCGCGTCGCTGGTCGAGCTGCTCGTGCTGCCCGTCGTCGTCACCGGTGTGATCAACCGGGTCAAGGCCCTGTGGGCCGGACGGCGCGGCCCGCCCATCCTGCAGCTCGCCTACGACCTGCGTCGCCTGCTGCGCAAGCAGCCGGTGTACAGCACGGTGACCACGCCGGTCTTCCGGCTCGCGCCCTACGTGGTTCTCGCCACGACCCTGGTCTCCGCCCTGATCGTGCCGCTCCTGGGCGCGCGCGGCGTGCTCTCCTTCGCCTTCGACTTCGTCTGGTTCGCCTACGTGTTCGGCCTGGGCCGGGTCGCCCTGGTGCTGGGCGCGCTCGATACCGGCAGCGCCTTCGAGGGCATGGGCGCCAGCCGCGAGGCCA
>Ga0209515_10006791_pt1 | contig 14063 bp, 13 predicted proteins | sample Subgroupgradi54m_FD_187454 | JGI IMG/M metagenome (GOLD analysis project Ga0209515, IMG submission 187454) | Subsurface groundwater microbial communities from S. Glens Falls, New York, USA - GMW60B uncontaminated upgradient, 5.4 m (SPAdes)... ...
CCGCCGCTCCCGCCGAGGGTGCCGCCGCCGCTGGTGCCGCCGGGGCCAAGCCCGGCGATGCGAAAGCCGCGGCCGGCGCGCCCGCCAAGGGCGACGCGAAGGCGGCCGCTCCGGCCGCGGGTGCCAAGCCCGCCGCGCCCGCCAAGAAGTAATTTTCATTCCCGGTCCTTCCGCTCGCGGAAGGGCCGTTTTGCACACTGTTCTTTGAGTCATGTCCGTCACGCTAATCGCTGGACTGGGCAACCCCGGGCACGAATACGACGGCAGCCGTCACAATCTCGGTTTCACCGTGGTTGAGGCACTGGCCGCCGCCGAAGGCCTCAAGTGGAAGAAGGAATCCCGCTTTGAGGCCCTGATCGCCCGCTGGGATGTCCGGCCCGGACTCACGCGCCTGCTCGTCAAACCGCAGACCTTCATGAACGAAAGCGGACGCGCCCTGCGCGCCCTGCTCGACTTTCACCAGGTCCCGGTCAACACACTCATCGTGGCTTACGACGATCTCACCATCGAGCTGGGCCTCGTGAAAGTGTCGGTGCGCGGCAGCGCCGGCGGCCACAATGGCGTCGCCAGCCTGCTCGAGCACCTCGGCAGCGGATTCATCCGCTACCGGCTCGGTGTCGGCGCCCCGCGGCCGCCGGAGATGGACATCAAGGACTTCGTGCTCGGAAAATTTTCTACAGAACAAACCAAACTAATTGATCAAAAACTAACCACCTTCGTGGACGGACTTCGCCTGCTCATCAATCGCGGGCAAGCCGAAGCCATGAACCTCCTCAATCGCCGAGACCACCATGAGCCAGACCAAGCGTAACTACAAAGCCACCTTCATCCTCGACAACCGCGGCAAGGAAGACTCCGTCGAAACGATCATCGAAGGCGTGAAGAAAGAGATCGCCGCCGTGCACGGCGAGGTCACCGCCGTCGAAAACATCGGTCGCCGCGAATTCGTCCGCAAGACCGACGACAAGTTTCCCGCCGGCGTCTACGTGCAGGTGAATTTCACCGCACCCGCCGCGGCCCCGGCCCAGCTCCACGAGCGCCTGCGGCTCAACGACACCGTCTACCGCGCGCTGGTCGAGAACGCCTGAGCATTTCCCGTCCGCCTCCACTCCCATGGCCAATCTCAACAAAGTGATGCTCATCGGCAACCTGACGCGCGATCCCGAACTCCGGGTCACGCCCAAGGGCACCGCCATTTGCCAGTTCAGCCTGGCCGTGAACCGCAAGTTTCGGGACGAGTCGGGCGCCGACCGTGAAGAGGTGACCTACGTGGACATCGAGGCCTGGGGCAAATCCGGCGAGAACATCGCCAAGTATTGCACCAAGGGCCGTCCGCTCTTCGTCGAGGGCCGCCTGCGCCTCGACCAGTGGGAGGACAAGAACACCAAGGAAAAACGCAGCCGGATGAAGGTCGTCTGCGATAACTTCCAGTTTCTCGGCAGCGGTCGCGCCGAAGGCGGCGCTCCCGCCGGCGGCGAAGGCGCCGAGGCCCGCTATTCCGCGCCCGCGCCGCGCCCCGGCGCCCCCAAGCCCGCGGCTCCCGCCGCTCCCGCCGCCCAGGAGAATCTTGACGAAGACGTGCCGTTCTGAACCCGGCCGGCGATCTCATTTTATAAATCCAATCAATCAACACCGTTCCGAAAATGGCTAACAGCGAAGTTCTCCTCCTCAAACCAGTCGACGGCCTTGGCGCCGAAGGCGACCAGGTCAAGGTCCGCGCCGGCTATGCGCGCAATTTCCTCCTGCCGCAGGGCATGGCGGTGCCGCTTACCGTGGCCAACCGCAAGCAGGTCGACGCCCTCAAGAAGGCCCGCGGCCTCCGCGAAGCCAAGGAGCTCGACGGTGCGCAGGCGCTCGCCAAGCAGATCGAGAAGGCGGGCATCGCCATCGCCGTGAAGACGGGCGAGGGCGGCAAGCTTTTCGGCGCCGTCACCGTCAACGACATTCATGAGAAACTGACCGCCGCCGGCATCACGGTGGAGAAGCGCCGCATCCACCTCGGCCAGCCGATCAAGACGCTCGGCAAGCACGAGGTGAAAATCAAGCTGCACCCCGAGGTCAGCGTGGAACTCTCCTTCGACGTCGTTTCCGAGAACCCGATCGAGCCCGCTGCATCCTGAGGCCCGGACAATCCTGCCCACCAAGCTGCGGTGAACCCATCGCGGCTTTTTTTTGCGACCCCGGCCATTCACTTTCCGGCTAACGCGACTCCCGTGTGAGAATAACCTGAGAGCAACAAATCCTTGCCGATACCGAACCCGGTGAAACAAATGGGACTCCCATGCCAGAAGTGCTAGCAGATCCTCGTCGTGCCGGAATGGCTTCCGAGCGGGCGGCTGCGGCCGGCCCGGGCAGGAGCATGCCGGCGAGCGAGGAGGCCGAGCAGCATGTGATCGCCTGCTGCCTCCTGGATGGCAGCGACACCATTTCCCGGTGCCTGGAGGCGCGGCTGGTGCCCGAGGCGTTTTTCTGGCCGTCCAACCAGGTGCTTTTCCAGGTCATCGTTGAGCTCTACCAAAAGAGCTCGCCCGTGACGCTGGAGATGCTGGCGGAAGAGCTGAGGACACGACGCCTGCTCGAGGAGATCGGCGGTTTTGCCTACCTGATGCAGGTGACGGGGCGGATCCCGACGACGGCGCATGCCGGCTATTTCATCGAGAAGGTGCGGGAGAAGCATCTGCTGCGCGAACTGATCAAGACGGCGACCGGGGCGGTCGAGCAGGCGTACAGCTTTACCGGCGGACTCGAGGAGTTCGTCGACAAGATCGAACAAGATCTGTTCAAGGTCACGCAGGACCGCGTCAGCGACAGCGCGCAGGAGATCAAGGAATCGATCAAGGAAGCCAACACGGTGATCGCCAAGCTGCTCATGAAGAAGGGCGAGCTGACCGGGGTGACGTCGGGTTTCAAGGACCTTGATGCGATGACCTTCGGGTTCCAGCGCCAGGAAATGATCGTCATCGCGGCCCGTCCCTCGATGGGCAAAACCAGCTTCGCCCTCAACATCGCCGAGGCGGCGGCGCTGCCGAAAGCCGGCAAGGAGGCGGTGCCGACGCTGGTCTTTTCGCTGGAAATGAGCTCCTCCCAGCTCGCTTTGCGCATGCTGTGCGCGCGTTCGCGGGTGAACATGAAGCTCCTGCGTGACGGCCTGGTCAGCCGCGATGGGCGCGAGGTGAACGCGCTCGGGCAGGCGGCCGAGGAATTCAAGAAATGCCCCATCCTGGTCGACGACTCGAGCGCGCTGACCATCATGGAAATGAGGGCGAAGGCGCGGCGCATCTATGCCCGCAAGAAACTCGGGCTGATCATCGTCGACTATCTCCAATTGATCAACGGCACCGATCCCCGGGCGCCGCGCGAACAGCAGGTGGCGGAAGTTTCCCGCGGATTAAAGGCGATGGCGAAGGAACTAGATTTGCCGGTGATAGTCCTAAGCCAGCTTAACCGTTCATCGGAGAAGGAGAACCGCACGCCCCGACTCTCGGACTTGCGCGAATCCGGCTCCATTGAACAAGACGCCGACGTGGTAATAATGTTGTCCCGCCCCAAGGATTCGGATGAAAAGTTCCAGACCGCCGCCAACGCGGCGGATTTAATCGTTGCCAAGCAGCGCAATGGGCCGGTAGGTGATTTGAAACTAACTTTCCTCCAAGAAATTACGCGCTTTGAAAACTTCACTCCGTAACCCGTTTTTTCGGGTTCTGCTCGCCACCCTATTTTTGTTTTCCGCGGCCACCGGTCTGCAGGCGCAGACCGCCCTCGACGAGCAGCAGCAAGCCGCGCCTCCGCCGGCACCGCACATCGGAACCATCACCATCAAGTTCGTGGGCATGGCCAACGTGAGCGAGCAGGTCGTCCGCGCCAACATGGCCTTGCGCGAGGACACCGACCTGGACGAGGCCCTGATCGACCGCGACATCCGCTCCCTTTATCGGACGGGGTTGTTTGAGTTCATCGAGGCCAAGCGCGAGTCGCTGCCGGGCAACGTGGTCAACCTCGTCATCGAGGTGACGCCCAAGTTCCGCGTGCTGAACCTCGTGTTCGAAGGGAACAAGGCCTACCGCCAGCGGCGGCTGATGAAGGAAATCAAGACGACGCAGAACGGCGCCCTGGACGAGCGGCAGATCAAGGACGACACGCAGAAGCTCTACGAACTCTACCAGAAAAACGGCTACAACCAGGCGCAGATCACCTACACGGTCGACCGCAACCGCAGCACCGGGTTCGGCACGGTCACCTTCAAGATCAGGGAGGGCGCCAAGGTGCGCATTGCGGCGGTCGTTTTTGTCGGCAACGACCACATCAAGCCCAAGAAGCTCCGGAAGGAGATGGAAACCAAGAAATGGCACATGTTCTCCTGGCTGACGGGCAGCGGCAGGCTCAAGGACGACGAGTTCGAGGAGGATCTCATCAAGCTCCGCGATTACTACCAGGAACAGGGCTACCTCGACGTGGAAATCGCCGAGGACAAGATCACCTTCGACTACCCGAAACCGGATCGGCTGGTGGTAACCATCCGCGTCAACGAGGGCAGGCGCTATCATCTGGGCGACATCACATTCTCCGGAAACAAGATCTATTCCTCGCGACTCCTGAACTATATCCCCAAGCAGAGAAAGGGCGCGGTTTTCGTCCCCTCCAAGCTGGACGATGACCGCCAGTCCTTGGAGGACTTCTACGGCCGCGAGGGCTACCTCGAGACCCGGGTGCGACTGGTCCGCAAACCCAACCTCCAGACCGGCAACATCGATGTCGAGTATCAGCTCGACGAAAGCGAAAAATTCCAGGTCGAATCGATCAAGATCGAAGGCAACACCAAGACCAAGAGCATCGTCATCCTGCGGGAACTGGTGATGGGCCCCGGCGATGTCTTCAGCTCAGTGATGATGAAGATCAGCAAACTGCGCCTGGAGAATACCCGCTTCTTCGAGGATCCGGTGAATGTCACGGACGAGTCGACCAACATCCCCGGCCGCAAGAACCTGAAGATTTCCGTTCAGGAGGCCCGCACGGGCAACCTGACCTTCGGCGCGGGTTTCAGCTCGCTGGAAAAGGCCGTGGTGTTCGCGGAGGTGACGCAGTCCAACTTCGACCTGTTCAACCGGCGCTCCTTCTTCCAAGGCGACGGCCAGAAATTCCGCCTGCGCTTCCAGATCGGCTCCCAATCGAGCGAGCTCATCCTGGCATTTGAGGAGCCCTGGCTGTTCGAACGCGAACTCTCTTTCGGCTTCCAGCTCTACCGCACCACCTCGGACTACAATAGCTCCTACTATGAGGAAATCCGGACGGGCAGCGAGGTCCACCTGCGCAAACGGCTGTTCAACTGGCTGGAGGGGCAGATCTCTTACACCTACGAGGTGGTGGACTACAGTAATGTGCCCCAAGGCGCCCCGATCCAGATTCGCCTTCTGGAGGGCACTACCTCCACTTCCAAGATCGGACTGGCCCTGACCCAGGACACGCGCGACAAGATCATCAACACCACTCGCGGGCATTATGCCAGCCTCAACATGGAGGTGGCGGGCGGCCCGCTGGGCGGCGACAACAATTATTACAAGTTCGAGTTCCGCGGCTCGAAGTTCTTCCCGCTCGCCGCATTTCAAGACCAGGTGCTGGCCGTCATCGGGCGCACCGGTGTGGTGGAAAGTTTCGGGGACAGCAATAAACCCCGCACCATCAACGATCCCACGACGAGTTTGCCGATAACCTATACCCTCGGTGTGCCCTTATATGACCGTTTCTTTCTCGGCGGCCCCCAGACCCTGCGCGGCTTCGAGTTTCGCACCGTTGGCCCGAACATCGCTGGCGAGCCGCTCGGCGGCAAGACCTACGGCTTTGTCAGCTTGGAATACTCGTTCGATGTGGTTAAGCCCGTGCGCTTCGCCGTCTTCTACGATGGCGGCTTCGTGAACACCGATGCTTATGATTTCAGTCCGGTGGGCTATAACGACAATTTCGGCATCGGGTTGCGGCTTTTTGTGGCCGGAGCTCCGTTGAGCCTTGATTTCGGTATTCCATTGACCGGGGATAAGTTTAATAGAAAAGGCACCCAGTTTAATTTTTCCTTCGGCACCCGTTTTTAAACCACCCCATCCATCCCATCCATTATGAACAAGATGATCCGTACCCTCATTACCCTGGCCGCCTTCGGCGCCGGCTCCACCGCCCTGCTCGCGCAGCCCGCCGTGAAGCTGGTCGTGGTCGACATGGCCAAGGTCTACGACAACCACTACAAGACCGAGGAGGCCAACGCCAAGTTCCGCGACGCCGAGCAGAAAGCCCAGGAGCAGGCCGAGGAACTCAACAAGCAGGGCCAGACGCTGGTCGACGAATACAAGGAGCTGATCGAGCAGTCCAAAAACACGCTCCTGAACGCCGAAGCGCGCAGCAAGGCCGAGGTTGACGGCCAGAAAAAGCTGGAAGACATCCAGCGCAAACAGGCCGAGGTGCAGACTTTCCGGACCAACACGAGCCGTTCGTTGCAGCAGCGCATCAAGACCCATCGTGACCTCCTTCTCGAGGAAATCACCAAGGTCGTGAACGATCTTGCGAAAAAACAGGGCGCCACGCTCGTGGTCGATAAATCCGGCCCAACCCTGTTCAATATTCCCACCGTCCTGTATCACGATCCCGCTTATGACATAACCGAGGCCGTGCTGGTGGCGGTGAACAAGGACCGCCCGCTGCCCGCGGCCCCGGCCGCCCCGGCAAGCGCACCCGAGGCCGCCGCACCCAAGCCGGCGGAATCGGCTCCCGCGCCCTTTACGGTGCCCAACGTCGGGCCCAAGGCGGACGCCACCAAGAAGCCGTAAGAGAGCTTGCCAAGCCCTGTTCCACGGAACAGGGCTTTTTTGTCTCCATGCAGGTCGCTTACACCCCGGCTGAGATCGCCGTCATTGTCGGTGCCACCCGCACTGTCGGGTCGACCACGGAAAAAATTCACGATATCGCTTCGCTGATCGCAGCCCGGAGCGGTGACTTGTCCTTCCTCGGCGTTGCCAAATACCGGTCGCAGGTGCCCGCGTGCCAGGCCACGGTTTTGCTCCTGCCCATGGACTACGCTGGCGAACCGCGGCCCGGGCAGGTCTATCTGCAGGTGGAGAATCCGTCCGTCGCCCTGGCGCGACTCTGCGCCCGGATCGAACAGACGCTCTGGCCCAAGCCCGCCCCGGGCATTCATCCCACGGCCGTCGTGGCGTCGTCCGCGAAAATCGATCCGACCGCCCATCTCGGGCCGCTTTGCGTGGTGGAGGAAGGAGTGCACATCGGCGCGGGCTCGGTGCTGCAGGCTTCAATCCACGTGGGGCGCGATGCGCACATCGGCGAAGGATGCTGGATTATGCCCGGCTGCGTCATAGCGTCGAACTGCTCGCTCGCGAACCGGGTGCGCCTCCAGCCCGGCGTCATCGTCGGCTCCGACGGATTCGGGTATGAATTTGTGCAGGGCCGCCATGTGAAGATTCCCCAGATCGGCACGGTGGTGATCGAGGATGATGTCGAGATCGGCGCCAATTCCACCCTTGATCGCGCGCGGTTCAGCCGGACCGTGGTGGGGGAGGGCACCAAAATCGACAATCTGGTCCAGGTCGCCCACAATGTGGTGATCGGCAAACATTGCATCTTGTGCGCCCAGGTGGGTATTTCCGGCAGCACGACCCTGGAGGATTACGTGATTTTGGGTGGCCAGGCCGGGATCGGCGGCCACATCACGCTCGGCAAGGGCAGCAAGGTCGGCGGCCAGTCCGGCCTTACCTACGATCTTCCCGCCGGCAGCTATGTCAACGGCACGCCGGCCATTCCCTACATGCTCGAGCGTCGACTGCAGGTGCTCCATCAGCGGCTGCCCGACCTCTTCAAGCGCGTCGAGGCGCTCGAAAAAAAATAGAATTAACTTCCCGCAGCTTCCAATCTGCGTTACCACGCCACGGCATGAGGGACACGAAGCTCAAAATCTTTTCCGGCTCTTCCAATCGCGCCCTCGCAGAGGAAATCTGCGAGTGCATCGGGGTCCCGCTCGGCGACGCGACCGTCACCTGCTTTCCGGACGGCGAATCGTTCGTGAAGATCAACGAGAACATCCGCGGCGCGGATGCCTATTTCATCCAGTCCACCTGCCCGCCGACCAACCATCACCTGATGGAGCTGCTCATCATGATCGATGCCGCCAAGCGCGCCTCGACGCAGCGCATCACCGCCGTGATCCCGTTCTACGGCTACGCGCGGCAGGACCGTAAGGACCAGCCCCGCGTCCCCATCACGGCCAAGCTCGTCGCCAACCTCCTCATGTCGGCCGGCGCCAACCGCGTGCTGGCCATGGATCTCCACAGCCAGCAGATCCAGGGGTTTTTCGACATTCCGGTCGACCACCTCTTCGCCTCGCCGATCTTTTTCCAATACCTTGCCACCAAGCGCAGCAACAAGCTCGTGGTCTTCTCCCCGGATGTCGGCGGCATGAAGATGGCCGCGGCTTACGCCGACATCCTGGGCGCCTCGCTCGGCCTGGTGGCCAAGAAACGCACCAGCGCCACCAAGGTCGAGGCGATCAACATTGTCGGCGAGGTGGAAGGCTGCGATGTCCTGCTGGTGGACGATATCACCGAGACGGCCGGCACCATCACGGCGGCCGCGAAAATCCTCAAGGACCACGGCGCCCTGAGTATCCGGGCCGCCGTCAGCCACTGCGTCCTGAGCGAGATCGCCTATGAGCGCCTGAAAGGGGGGCTGATCGACGAGCTGATCACCACCAACTCGGTGCCGATCGACACGCGCGGGCTGCCCATCACGGTGCTCAGCATCGCTCCCCTGCTCGGCGAGGCCATTCTTCGGATCAATACCAACGAAAGCGTGACGAGCCTTTTTAAGATCAAAGGTTTTTAGGTCGGGCGGAACCGCCGCTTGCGATCACGGTCACTGTGGGCACCCATTCCCTATGAAAACCAAGTCGGTTGTCATTTCCTGCGCGTTGTTCACCACCATCATCGGACTGGCCGTCGGCCTTTTCGCGGCGGACAAGGCAGCCAAGGCCGCCAGCCCGGCCAGCAAACCCGAACTCAAGGTCGATGCTTCCCCGATCGGGGATCTCCAATCCCCCGTCGTCACCAGCTATGCCGATGTCCTGGACGCCATCCGTCCGGCCGTGGTGTCGGTCTATTCCAGCAAGATCGTCCGCCAGCAGGTGCCTGATTTCCTCCGCCAATATGGCCTCCGGGGCGGCGAGCAAAAACAGCGCGGACTCGGGTCCGGCGTGATCATTTCGACCGACGGCTACATCATCACGAACAATCACGTGGTCGAGGAGGCGGACGAGCTGAAGGTGCTGCTCAACGACGAACGCGAATACACCGCGAAGGTCATTGGCACCGACCCCAAGACCGACGTGGCCGTCATCAAGATCGAGGCCGAGAAGCTCCCGGCCGCCACCCTGGCGGACAGCGACAAACTCCGCGTGGGCGACGTCGTCTTTGCCATCGGCAACCCGCTGGGCGTGGGCCAGACGGTCACGATGGGGATTGTGTCCGCCACCAGCCGCCGCGGCCTCGGCCTGCTCGACGAGGTCGGTGGCTACGAGGACTTCATCCAGACCGACGCCGCCATCAACCAGGGCAACTCCGGTGGCGCCCTCATCGACGCCAAGGGCCGCCTCATCGGCATCAATTCCGCTATCCTCTCCACCTCATCGGGCAACATCGGCATCGGTTTCGCCATTCCGATCAATCTGGTCAGCGGCATCATGCACAGTCTGATCGACACCGGCACCGTCGCGCGCGGGTTCATGGGGGTCAGCACCGATCCCAAAATGCTGACGCCGGACATGGCTGAATCCTTCGGGGCACCCCGCGACACCAAGGGCGTGCTCATCACGGATCTCAGTCCCGACGGACCCGCGGCCAAGGCCGGCTTGAAGCGCGAGGACATCATCACCGGCATCAACGGCAAATCCATCGCTTCGCGCGAGGACCTGCGGCTGGTCGTGGCGCAAAATGCCCCTGGCTCCAAGGTGACCGTGAACTATCTGCGCGACGGCAAAATCCGGTCCGCGGAGGTCACCCTCGGCGCCTTGCCCGACGACAACGCGACGGAAGGCGAATTTCTACCCGGCGTCTCCGTCACGCCGCTGACCGGCGAGTTGCGGAAGGAACTGCGCATTGATGACCGCGTCGATGGCATGGTCATCATCGCGGTGGCGGCCAACTCGCCCTACCGGGACATCTTCCCCGAAGGCGCGGTGATTGAGACGATCAACCGCGTGCCGGTGCCGGATCTTGCCACGGCCAACCGGGCGCGGCGAGACGGCCGCAATGTGGCGCTGGTCTATTATCGGGGCGTCTACCGCTACCTGACATTCGTGGTTCGCTGAGGACGGACATTTGTTCAGGGCAAGGCGCACCAATCCGGTGCGCCTTTTCATGGGTCGAGCCCGCGTTCCGGGCGGGCTGAAGCGGGGTCGCAAAGGGAACCCGCCCGGAGGTTCACCTTGGCCGGCCGATTGATCGGTCTCAGCTCAGCTTCCCGGTTTGCTCGCCGGGATCTTCGCCAGCCATTCCGGCACCGCGTCGGCCGGGTAGGTGGGGAAGCTCATTGTCATGAGGGGAAAGACCGGCACCTCGAATTTGGCCAGGCCGGCGCTGCGATCCACCAGCAGCGCCACGCCGACGGTCGTCCCGCCCATCTTCCGGACGATATCCAAACACTCCTGCACGCGGCCGCCGCGGGTGATCACGTCCTCGACCACCAGCACTTTTTCTCCCGGTCGGAGCGTGAAACCCCGGCGGACGACGAGGACGTTGTTTTCCTTCTCCGCGAAAACGAAGCGGCATCGGGCCTGGCGCGCCACCTCCTGGCCGATGACCAGCCCGCCCATCGCCGGCGCGAGCACGGTGTCGAACGCCAGCGGCCCGAGCCTTTGCCGGAGCAGCGAGCCGAGCCGCTCGACCGCCGGCATGTCCTGGCAAACCTGGGCGCACTGGAAAAAATGCCCGCTGTGCAGGCCGGAACGCAGGACAAAATGCCCCTGTAACAGCGCCTTCGTGCGCACAAAAATATCGGTCACCTCTTGTTGAACTGCATCCATGGGGGCAAAAAGCTGTGGCAATCTTAGGCGGAATGGAAATCATTTATGGACTACTTTCCTCCGTGAATTTCAACCCCAGATCGCACGGATGAACCCGGATGAATCGTCCTTGTTTGTCATTCTGAGCGGAGCGAAGAATCCAGCTGCCCAGCCGCAGCGGTCATCATACTGGATCCTTCGCTCCGCTCAGGATGACAGGAGGCGTGGGTATTATCCGTGACCATCCGTGCAATCCGTGGTCAACTCCGTCTGAACTGGCTTCTCCCCATGCAACCCCCGCTCGACAGACCGGCGCTCGAAGACGAATTGGGCGACGTGCTGGAAAAGGCTGCCCGGCATGCCGATCTGAGCTATGAGCGACTGGCCGCCTTCGCCGAAGTCGAGTTGGGGCGCATTCAAGACGCGCTCGACTATCGTTCGGAATTGAGCCAGGCCGAACTCGGCCGGCTCGCCCGGGTGCTCGGGCTCAACGAGGTCGGGCTGAACGCGCTGGCCCGGGGCGCCTACCCCAGCGCCGAACTGGATGGCCTCGCCTTCTGCGTTCACCCGCTGCGGATGCCCTATGGGGTCGGCGTCGCCAATGCCTACCTCGTCTCCACCGGCGGCGACACCGCCATCCTCTTCGATACCGGCGCCAGCCACGCTGAGCTGCACCGGGCCTGGCCCACGCGCATTCAGCAAATCGAGTCGGTGTATGTGACCCACTATGAGGCTGAGCATGTTGGCGGTCTGACGGTGGTGCTGCAGGAAACCGGGCTCGACCATTTCTACGGCCCGCCCACCGGTCGCTGGCCGCAGTGCCGCAGCTTGGGGGAGGGCGAGACGGTGCAATACGATCGCATCTCGGTCACCGCCTTCAACACCCCGGGGCATGCCGCCGCGCACAATTGCTATCTCATTCGCGACACGACCGGCGTGCAGAGCCCGGGACTTCTTATCTCGGGCGACTTGATTTTTGCCGGCTCGCTGGGCGGCGGCTATTTCTGCTGCCAGCGTCAGCTTACGCATTCGCGGCGGATCATGGGCCTGCTGCCGGACGAGACGATTATCGCGCCCGGCCACGGCCCGCTGACCACCGCCGCCAACGAACGGCGTTTTAATCCGTTCCTGGCTTGAGCGGCCTGGCCCCCTGCCCGGAGGTGAATCAATTATCTGTTTCCCGCCGGCGGAGGGTAGTGTAAGGCTTGAATCCCGTGTATCGGCCATCGGGCTGCCGTTGAAACCGGGACGCATCAATTCCATGAAGAAGAACTCCTCCAAAACCATTCTCCTCGTAGCCAACGGCGACCTGCGCCAGTCGGCGAACCAAGTCTGCTGGCCGGCCCAGGCCGCGATGGAAAAGAAGCTCGCCCGGGCCGTGGCCGCACAGGGCTATCGGCTGGTCCGCGCTCATCCTTACAAGCCGGCGGTCAAAAACGGCTTTATTGCCTCGCAGAAGGAAGGGCTGGAGGTCTTTGCCGGCCTCGATCCCAAGGCCCCGCTCGTCGTGGCGGAGGCGGTCTGGCAGTATTCCCACCATGTGCTCGGCGGGTTGCTGACCCATCGCGGACCCATCCTGACCGTCGCCAACTGGAGCGGCCAGTGGCCCGGCCTCGTCGGGATGCTCAACCTCAACGGCTCCCTGACCAAGGCCGGGGTCCGATACTCGACGCTCTGGAGCGAGAATTTCGACGACGGCTATTTTCTCGACGGCCTCGCCCGCTGGCTCAGGACCGGCGCGACCACGCATCGCACGCCCCACGTCCGGCCGCTCGCGCAATGCCGCGTGCCCGCCAGGGCCGCAGCCGTTGCCGGAAAGATCGCGACCGACCTGCTCGTGCGGAAGTCCATCATGGGCATTTTCGACGAGGGCTGCATGGGCATGTACAATGCGATCATTCCCGACGACCTGCTGTTCCAATGCGGTGTTTGCAAGGAACGCCTGTCGCAGTCGGCCCTCTACTACGCGACCACCCAGGTATCCGATCGCGAGGCGAAAGCGGTCTTTGCCTGGTATCGCCGGAAGGGCCTGAAGTTCCACTTTGGGGTCGACGAGGCGGCCGAGCTGACGAAAAACCAGGTTTTCTGGCAGTGCAAAACCTACATCGCCGCCTGCCGCATCGCCGATGAGTTTGGCTGCGAGAGCATCGGTATCCAGTATCAGCAGGGCTTGAAGGACCTGTTGCCCGCCTCGGACCTCGTCGAGGGCACGCTCAATTCGACCGACCGGCCGCCAGTGAAGAACGCCGCCGGCAAAGTCATCCGGCCCGGGCAGCCCATCGTGCATTTCAACGAGGTGGACGAGTGCGCCGGCCTCGACGGTCTCTTCACCAACCGCGTGCACGCTGCGCTTGGCCAGCCCGTGGCGAACACGCTGCATGACCTCCGCTGGGGCGATTGGGACCGCTCGGGCACGACCCGGGACTATGTCTGGGTTTTCCTCATCTCCGGCAGCGCCCCGGCCGACCACCACATCGGCGGCTGGGCCGGTTCGGATTCGCTCCGGCAGCCACCGATGTATTTCCGGCTGGGCGGCGGCACCCTGCGCGGCATCGCCAAACCCGGGGAGATTGTCTGGAGCCGGATCTTCGTCCAAGGCGGAGGGCTCAAGATGGACATTGGCCGCGCCAAGGTCATTTCCCTGCCGCGTGCCGAGACCGAGCGGCGCTGGAAGGAGACAACTTCCCAATGGCCGATCATGCACGCGGTGACCTATGGTGTTTCGCGCGACCTCATGATGGCCCGTCACCAGGCCAATCACATCCAGGTGGCCTACGCGAATTCGGCGGCGGCGGCCGATCTCGCCGCTTACACCAAGGCATCGCTGGCCGCACAGCTTGGCCTCGAGGTGTCGTTCTGCGGCACCAAGGCCGACGGGAGCGCCTTCTAGCCTGCATATTTCACACTCCAACTGCTTTTGTTCGTGGGTTCGCGGATGCCCGCAGCGGAGGGTGTGAGACAAATTTCAGGCAGTCGGAGCAGGCGCGGGCAAGACTCAGCGTGGAAAAGTAGC
>Ga0209515_10006793_pt1 | contig 14061 bp, 15 predicted proteins | sample Subgroupgradi54m_FD_187454 | JGI IMG/M metagenome (GOLD analysis project Ga0209515, IMG submission 187454) | Subsurface groundwater microbial communities from S. Glens Falls, New York, USA - GMW60B uncontaminated upgradient, 5.4 m (SPAdes)... ...
GTCCCGCGACGCCCTTCTCCTTCATGGCGTCACCTCGCTTGTCTCGGCAGTGGTGCCGACGCCAGGGCGCCGGCGGATGAGGCCGAACAGCGATGCCAGACCGCCCGGCAGGAAAGCCACGACGAGCACGAACAGCAGCCCTTCGAAGTAGGTCCACGCGGCCGGCAACCGCTCCGACAACGCCGTCTTCGCCCACGCCACGGCCACCGCGCCGAGCGCCGGCCCGATCAGAGTTGCCCGGCCGCCGACGGCGACCCCGATAACCAACTCGATGGAGGGCACGACGCCGATCAGTGCCGGGGAGATGATCCCCACCGCGGGCACGAACAACGCCCCAGCCAGGCCCGCCATGCCCGCCGCCGCCACGTAGGCCACCAGTTTGACGTTGGCGGGGTCGTAGCCGAGAAAGCGGACCCGTTCCTCGGCGTCACGTACCGCGACCAACAGCTCGCCGTAGCGGCTACGCATCAGTTGCCGCGCCAGCACCAGCAGCAGGAGCAGGCAGCCGGCGATGATGAAGTAGACCATCCGCTGGTTGACCGGGTCGCGGAGGCTGTAGCCGAAGAAGGTCTGAATGTCGGTCAGCCCGTTGGTCCCCCCGGTCGTCCCCTGCTGCCCGACCAGGAAGATCGCCATCGCGGCCGCCAGCGCCTGGGACAGGATCGCGAAGTAGGCGCCCCGCACCCGCCGGCGGAACACCAGCGAGCCGAGCACGAACGCCACGACCATGGGAAGCAGGACCGTTGCCGCGATGGCGAAGATCGGGTTGGCGAAGGGCGCCCACCACCACGGCAGTGCGTCCACCTGCCCGTAGAGCTGCATGAAGTCGGGCAGGTTCCCGGGCCCGGCGTCGGCGAGCTTGAGGTGCATCGCCATCGCGTACCCGCCCAGGCCGAAGAACACGCCCTGGCCGAGAGTGAGCAGCCCACCGCGGCCCCAGGCGAGGCCGATGCCGACGGCGACGATTGCCAGGCACAGGTACTTGGCCAGCAGGTTCAAGCGGAAGTCCGGCAGAACCAGCGGCGCAACCGCGAAGAGAACTGCGCCCGCTAGCACGAATCCGATTGCCGCGCGCAGCGGCGACCCTGGTGCGAACCGGCGGCCTTCTGTCGCCGGCTGCGGTTCCTGCTGGGTCCCGGTGCTCGGGTTGGTCACCGCGGTCATGCCAGGCTCCGGGTACGCAGGGTGAACAGGCCCTGGGGCCGCCACTGCAGGAACGCCACGATCGCGAGGAACACCAGCACCTTCGCAACGCTGAGCGTGGTGGAGTACTCGACGATCGACTGCAGCATGCCCAGGGCGAAGGCCACGATCACCGTTCCCTTGAGGTGCCCGATGCCGCCGACCACCACGACGAGGAACGCGTCCACGATGATGTTGGTGCCCATCGTCGGTCCGATCGGGCCCACCAGCGTCAGCGGCACCCCGGCGATGCCGGCGAGCCCCGACCCGATGAAGAAGGTCAACCGGTCCACCCGGCTCGTCGGTATCCCTGAGACGGCGGCCAGATCGCGGTTCTGCACGACGGCGCGGATGCGACGTCCCAGCGCGGTCAGGCGCAGCACGAGAGTCAGCGCGGCGACGGCGAGCAGCGCCAGGGCGAGAATGAACAGGCGGCTGTTGGCCACTACCAGATCGCTGCCACTGGCGGAGGAGAAGATCTTCACGTTGCCGGTGAGCAGGTCCGGCGCACGGGTCTGCACGTTGGGGGCGCCGAAGATGTCCCGGGCGAGTTGCTGCAGCATCAGCGAAACACCCCAGGTGACCAGCAGGGTGTCCAGCGGTCGGGCATACAACCGACGGATGAGCAGGAACTCCAGGACCACTCCCATCCCTCCGGAGACCAGGAAGGCCACCGGCAGCGCGACGAGCAACGACGCCCCAGCGCCGGTGATCGTCTTCTGCAGGACGTACACCGTGTAGGCGCCAGCCATGATGAGCTCGCCGTGGGCCATGTTGATGACGTTCATCTGGCCGAAGGTCAGCGACAGGCCCAGCGCGATGAGCAGCAGCACGGCGCCGATACTGCTGCCGATGAAGAGTTGGCTGAGGACCAGCGTCACAGGTCAACCTTTCGAATCGTTTGGGTGTGGCCGCGCCGTGGGCGGGTGACCCGGATCGCTCCGGCCCACCCGCCCCGGCGACACTAGCTAGCCGTCAGGACAGGCCGGTAGCCCAGCTGTAGCCCTTCAGGTACGGGTCCGGCTTGATCGGTGATCCGGAGTTCCAGACCTCGGTGATCAGACCGTCGGCGCCGATCTTGCCGATCCGGGCGGTCTTGTAGACGTGCTGCGTATCTCCGTCGACCGTGACCAAGCCCTCCGGCGCGTCGAAGGTGATGCCGCCGGTCTTGGCTGCTGCCTTGACCTTCTCTACCTCGAACGAACCGGCCTTCTCGACCATCGCCTTCCACAGGTAGACCGACACGTACGCGGCCTCCATCGGGTCGCTGGTCGGCTTGTCCGCGCCGTACTTGGCCTTGTACGCCTTGACGAACTTGTCGTTCGCCGCACCCGGCGTGGTCTGGTAGTAGTTCCACGCCGTGTACTGGCCCGCCAGGTACTGCGTGCCGATGCTCTTGACCTCTTCCTCGGCGATGGACACCGAGACCACCGGCATCTTCTCCGCGGTCAGACCAGCGGACTTGTACTCCTTGAAGAACGCCACGTTGCTGTCGCCGTTGAGGGTGTTGAATACCGCGTCCGCCTTGGACGCGGCCACCTTGTTGACGATCGTGGAGAACTCGGTCGAGCCCAGCGGCGCGTAGTCCTCGCCGACGACCTTCATGCCGTTGGCCGCTGCGTACGCCTTGATGATCTTGTTCGCGGTACGTGGGAAGACGTAGTCGCTACCCACCAGGTAGATCGAGGTCTTGCCCTGGGACTTCAGGTAGTCCAGACCAGGAACGATCTGCTGGTTGGTCGTGGCGCCGGTGTAGAAGATGTACGGCGACTGCTCGAGGCCCTCGTACTGGACCGGGTAGAACAGCAGCGACTTGTCCTTCTCGAACACCGGCTTGACCGCCTTGCGGCTGGCCGACGTCCAGCATCCGAAGACCGCGGCCACGTGGTCCTGGCTGATGAGCTTCTCCGACTTCTCGGCGAAGGTGGGCCAGTCAGAGGCGCCGTCCTCGCTGATCGGATCGATCTTCTTGCCAAGCACGCCACCAGAATTGTTGATCTCCTCGATGGCCAGCTTGAGGGAGTCGCGGACGGTCACCTCACTGATGGCCATCGTGCCGGACAGCGAGTTGAGCAGTCCAACCTTGATGGTGGGGCCCGACGTATCGATGACAGCACCCGAGGAAGGGCCCTGACTGGTCTTGTTACCGCACGCGGCGAGCGTCACCGCAGTGGCGAGAATCGCTGCACACGCCAATATGCGGCGTCCGCGAACCCTGTACATGAAACCTCCTTGCTCCGGCAAGGGAGCACGATCCGTGGAATTCGGTGATGGCGCCGCGAGGGTGCGGAGCCGGTGTTTTCGCGAAAGGTGCACACTTCATTCATTGCGCCGCAGCCGTAACGGTCGCGACGTCGTTGCATTTCGGGTGCTGACTCTCGGTGGTCCTGCTTGCTAGTACCTGACCTGCCCAAACACGTGCAGTCCAGACAGGCGCGACAGACCCGTACCACCGATAGCACCGGCGGCCCGTGCCCGTTGATTGCTCGGCAAAGCGTCAACGACAATTGTTACGCGCTTGTTTCGTTGGCCTTAATTGAGTATTTCCAAACGCCTGTGCAAATGAATGAAATGCACCCTGACAAAAGAAGCCGACACATCGGTCGGCGTAAATGCACCAGACCAAATGCGTCGGCAATTACCAGAACTAAAATGCAACACAACGACAACCGCGGGCGGCCGTAAGGATGGACAGGCAACTCACGCCCAAAGGGAGCAAAGTGTCTATCTCCTACAGGTGCTTCACGTAGGAAGTATCTTGGCCGGCCGGTGCGGGCGTTGTCAAGGGGCCGCGCTGCCGTCCCTACAGCTGCCCCACCACGTCAAACTCCAGCCCGCGCGCTTCTGCCAGGTAGATGCGCTGGCGCAGGTGCCGGCGGTGCATCCGCAACAGTCCGCGCGGTCCCTCGTAGGAGACCGCCTCAGCGCTGGCGCCGATCGCCCGCACATCCAGGGTCCGGGCGCGCTCGATGAGCGCTGCCAGCAGCAGCACCCCCTCATAGCAGGACTCTCCGAGGCTGCCCAGCGGTGGCGCCTGCACCCCGAACCTGCGGGCATACTTCCGGTGGAAGTCAAGATTCTCCGGTGTCACCAGGGACGCGAAGAAGCCCGCCGCGCTGTACAACCCGCTCGTTGCCGCGGCGCCGCTGGCGAGCAGCATGTTCTCGTCCATCAGCGTGCTCAGCCGTACGCACCGCTGGTCCAACCCGTGCCGGGCGAACGCCCGGTTGAAACGTACGGCGTCGTTGCCAACCAGCAACATCAGCACCGCGTCGGCCTCGGCGCGCTCGATGCGCCGCAGCACCTCCGCGAAGTCGTGGGTGCCGAGCGGCAGATAGGACTCGCCGCAGATATGCGCCCCACATTCCGCCGCGTACCGCCGGGCGGCCTGGGCGGTACGGCGCGGCCAGACATAGTCGTTGCCCACCACGAACCAACGCCGCAGGCCTCGTTCCCGCGCCAACAGCTGCATAGCCGGGTGCAACTGCTCGGCCGGAGTCTCGCTGGTCAGAAACACCCCGTCGGTGCGCTCACCACCCTCGTACAGCGCCGTGTAGACGTAGGGCACGCGGTGCGCGATGCGCGGCGCCAGCGCCTGGCGCACCGAGGAGATGTGCCAGCCGGTGACCCCGTGTACCGCGCCAAGGGATACCAGCGCCTCCACCTCGGCGGCCACCCGGGCTGGCGCGGCGCCTCCGTCGACCGGCACGAGACGAAGCTCACGTCCCAGCACACCGCCCGCTTGGTTGACCTCCTCGACAGCCAACTGCGCACACAGCTCACAGGTCGGTCCGAACATGCCGGCAGGGCCCTGCAACGGCACGACCAGCGCTACGCTCAACGTCTCGCCGCTGAAGTCGACCAACTCGCTGAACGCGTGCGGCAACGGGTCTGGTAGTTCAGGGACCACCAGACCGGGCACCTGCCGGTCAGACCGAGGCATAGCGACATGTTTGCGGGTTCAGCGTCTGAACTCCAGACCGTTCCGGAATCTGCTGCCAGTCTGTAGCATGACGATGCTCACTGGATCAAGGAGAGTCATGACCGCCCCGCCTGCCCGTCAGCCACAGGACCTGATGCAACTGCTGACGCGAGCCGAGCGGCTGCTCGCCCGACGACTCACGGTCATCCTCAACGCCGAGGGCTACTCGCTGGAAGCCTGGCGCGTGATCAGCTTGCTCTCCGACGGCACCGGCCACTTCATGACCGAACTCGCTGAGCACGCGTTCCTCCCACCGGCCACCCTCACCAAGCTCGTCGACCGCCTCGTCGATGACAACCTGCTGTACCGGCGGGTCGACGACCTCGACCGGCGTCGCATCCGCGCCTACCTGACCCCACGAGGCCGCAACCTGTACCACCAGATCAGTCGCGACGTCCACGCCAGCCTGGCGCTGCTACCCTCCATCGGCGGCGACCATGTGCTGCTTAAGGAACTTCTGGACCGCCTGGTCGACTCCCTCGCAGGCTCCGCCGCCGAGCCATCGAACACCCCGCCGAGCGCGGCCGTTGACATCGATGGGCTCGCGCAAGGGTATGCGCTGTCTGCAGGCGATCGAGGGTAGACCCCGACGTCGCTCCACAATGGAACCTCGGGCGAAACCACTGGATCGCACCGGTCACATCCGAAAGATGATCACGCGCCACGCCGGGCCCCCACCGGCCAACTGCGCGCGAGATCGGCGGCCTGTTCAATCGCTTGATTGCCCAGCTCATCCGCCAATGCTGGCAGTCCTGGCCGTCACAAAGCTTCGTAGAACCGGTAGATCACCTGCGCCACACAGACCGGCTTCTCGCTTGTGGGGCTCGTAAAGCCGGTTCGGCTACGCGGCCTGCGAATACTCGTTGATCAACCCGCCGAGGATCGGGCGTCGTTGGATCCTGGCGTTGTCGAGGTCAACGGCTTGCGGGGGCGGGTTTGGTGGCCGTTGCCCTCGTGCCCGGTGCGGCCGATGACCGTTGTAATGACGGCCGTACTCGGCGAGCACGGTCGCCAGATGTCGCTCGCCCGACGATGAGCATCCGGTCGGTGCACTCCCGGCGCACGCTTCCGACCCAGCGTTCCGCGAACGCGTTGGCTCGTGGTGCTTGCGGCGGCGTCCTGATCACCTCGATACCAGCCGCGGTAAAGACCGCGTCGAACACGGCCGTGAACTTGGTGTCGCGGTCGCGCAGCAGAAACCGCAGCCCGTCCGCGCGCTGGTCGAGGTCCATCAGCAGGTTCCGCGCCTGCTGAGCCACCCAGGCCCCGGTCGGGTGCGCGGTCACCCCGACCACGTGGACCCGACGGGTGACGAGCTCGATGAAGAACAGGACATAGATCCTCTTGAGGAACACCGTGTCGACGGTGAAGAAGTCGCAGGCCAGGATCGTGTGCGCCTGCGCGGTCAGGAACTGCTTCCACGTCGGTCCCGACCGCCCGCGCCCTGCTCGCCGCCGGCGCCGTACGCCTCGACGGCGATGTCGCCACCGTCACCGTCGCCGACCGGGTCAACCGGGTCCGGTTCGTCGCCGACGGCACCGCGGCCGGCTGCACCTGCCACTGGTGGGCCGAGTTCCGCGGCAGCCGCGGCAAGAGTGCAAACACGTCCTCGCCGCCGAACTGGCCCGCCGCGGCGAGCCCACCACCGAGCCGTCCGACGACGAGGAAGAGGTGCCGGCATGAGCCTGGACTGGCCCACGCTCGGAGGTCTGATCGACGCCGGCGACGCCGCGGGCGTCGAGGCCGAAAAAATTTTCAGAGCTCGGCGACAGTAGCGAGACCTGGCTTCAGGGCCAGCGAATATTCGGCCAACGGCAATCCCGAGGAGCACCCGCTTCTCAGTTCCGGTCGACCGGCGACTCGCAGAGCCATAGCTCTCCATAAGCGCGCTACTCGCGGCTAGAAGCGTGCATCCCGGGGCTATACGGATGGGGTTTGGCGGCTCAGGTCGGGGGCACGTCGGCGATTTCACCGTCGGGGGTAAGCCCGTGTTGGCGAAACCGCTCGGCGGCAACGGGGTTGAACGAGGCGAGGAGGAAGTGCAGGCGGTTTGGGTGGTGGTGGCCGGTGAGGGCCAGCTGGCGCAATCCGGCCTCGTCGCGGCGCTGAGCCAACATGTCGCCCAGGCTGTGGGAGCCAGCCACGTATCCGGCGTCGGCCAGTTCCCTCAGTCCCTCCTCATCGCCCCGCTCGGCGAGCAGGCGGGCCAGCTCGCTCGTGCCGTGGCCGTGTTCGTCGGCCAGTTCCCTCAGTGCCGCCTCGTCGCCACGATCGGCGAGCAGGCCGGCCAGCTCGCTCGTGCCGTGGCCGTGTTCGTCGATCAGCGTGCGTAGTGCCACCTCGTCGCCACGATCGGCGAGCCGGAGGGCCAGTTGCGCAGCCGCCTCGTCCTTGGCCGTCTCCTTGTGGCGACCCGCGATCCCGGGATTGAGCAGCTCCCGCATGCCGGTCTCGTCGCCCCGGCGAGCCAGCAGCCGTGGCAGTGTCACGGCTGCGTCGAAGCTGCCGGCTTCGGCCAGGTCCCGCAGCGCAGCGTCGTCGTCGCGCTCTGCCAGCAGCCACGGCAACGCCGCCGCGGCCTCGGCGGTCGGGTCGCCCGCGTCGACAAGCTCCCGCAGGGTGCTCTCGTCGCCCCGCTTCGCCAGCAGCCACGGCAGCGCCCGGGCGGCGTCGAGGCTGCCCGCCTGGACCAGTTCCCGCAGGCCGGTCTCGTCGCCACGCTCCATCAGCAGCCGCACCAGCTCCACCACCGCGAGATCGTTGCCGATGTGCTCGCCTCCGGCCAGCTCCCGCAGGCCCGACTCCTCACCCGCCTCGGCCAGCCGCTGCACGCGCAGACGAGTAAGTTCCCATGCAGCAGCGCGGCTGTAGGTCGGGTTCCCGGCGTCCGCCATCTCCCGCAACGCCGCCTCGTCGCCCCGCCCGGTCAGCTCGCTGGTGAGGACGGCGCCGACGTAGGAGCCGCCGGCCTCGATCAGGTCCCGCAGGCCCGCCACGTCACCCCGCCGACCCAGCAGCTCGGCCAACTGGTGCATGGCGCTGTCATGGCCGGCACTGGCCAGCTCCCGTAACCCGACCAGGTCCGCCCGCTCTTTCAGCAGCAGCACCAGCTGCCACACCGCCGACTTGTTGCCGGCGCCGATGGCCTGCCGCAGCAGCACGTCAGCCACCCCGTACAGGGCCCGCAAGCCGGCCGCGTGCCCGACTTTGGCCGCGTCGGCGGGGTCGGTGACGGTCTCGGCCAACGCAACCCAGGTGCCCGCCGGCACTAGCCGATGCTCCAACCGGGCAGAAGCGGCGGGCACCACCTCCGAGGTCACGGCGTAGCCACCGTCGTCGGCGGCGGCAGGGATGAGCGCCGACCCATGACCATCGAGCGGTCCGGTCACGCCGGCCAGCGCGGCGTCGAACCAGCCCGCCCGCGCGTCGGCCAGCTCGGGTGCGGTGCAGTAGCCGGGTGCGGCGGCCCGCAGGTACTCGACGGGGAGCGGACCCCGAACGCCAAGCAACGTGGCGTCGACCGCGGCGGCGAGTACGGCCGAGGCGTACCCATCAGCCCCACCCCATCGGCCGACCAGCCGAGCCCGAGCCGCCTCCATCGATGTCACACCGAACCGCCCTCATGCAAGACGTCCAACGTAGGGAACGAGACCGTCAACGCTGGCTCGACGACGGTGCTCTCCAACAACCAAACCACGCCGCCAGTCTGTCGCGCCGTCAGCGGCAATTGAGGGCGCTCAATTGGATGGGCGCCACCCCATCGGTCAAGAACCAGCTTTGCGGTATCCGTCGCGCCGCCACGGCCAACGCGTCGTTGAGCGATTGCCCCGGCAATCCTCCAACAACGGAGCGCGACCCGAGTACACATGCAACCAATTCCCTTGCCAGCAAATGGAAAACCGCAGGTCGTTGACCTGCGTCCAAGATCCTATCGTTGTATCGCAAGGGTTTAGGAAACCGTTGCTCTATCCCCTGAGCTACGAGGGCGACGGGTGCCAGGGTACTGGCCTTCGGGTCCCCGGGTTTACCTGGGCGTCCCGCCCGGGTCATTTTCGTCATGGCGCCGGCAGCGGAGCACACGGCGCGCACACGGGCCCTGCCGTGCGCCGGGGCGCGGAGCCAGGTACCAGGTTGTCCCCGGCTGTCACTCGACCTCCCAGGCGCGCACATGCTCACACGCGGAGCACACGAAGCCCTCTCCAACTTCCAGCGATCCGATCCCCGATCCCCGATCCCCGATCCCCGATCCCCGGTCACCGGGAACTGCGAGCGCGCGGCCGCCGGATCGGCCAGGCCGAAGCGATGGTACGGGTCGATCGACAGGTACTGGTTGTCGACCAGGATCTCGCCCGCCTTCAGGTTCACCGCTTCGATGTCGAAGGGCGTACGGACGATGGTGAAGGCTTCCCGTACACGATCTGGGTGTTGTGAGTCATGGGTCGTCCTCTCCCTCGCCGGATCAGCCCAGCGTTTGACGCTGGCCGGTGGCCGCAGCCGTCTCGATCGCGTGCAGCAGGCGGTGGCGCGTGACCGCGTCATCGAATGTGGGGCACAGATGCGTTCCGTCGCGATAGTCGCGGGCGAACCGTGCGTACGCTTGCGCGACGTTGGTGGAAGGGCCTTGCAGCGGCGACCACCGGTACTGTTCCGGCACGGGGAGGACCTCGATCGCGGGTTGCGCGCCCCTGCCGCCACGTACGGTCAGCTCGAAGATCTGGGCTTGGCCGCCGGCGGCGGTGAGCTGCAGATCGCCCTCGGTGCCGTTGATCTCCCAGAGTAGGTTCGTGCCGCGCGAGACCCCGCCGCGATAGTGGATCGAGAACGCGGGCCCGCCCTCCAACAGCCCGGTGACGCCCACCTGATCTTCCGCGGTGATGGGCCCGCGTTCACCCGTCTCGGCGATCGTGAAGGATGTGCGGCGCACGGCCATGGTGGCCGAGAGCTCACGGACCTCGCCAAGGCAGTGGCACAACGCGTCGGCCGCGTGGCCGACCGCGATCGACAGCATCGTCGCGCCATTGTTCTTGTCGTTGAGGTAGGCGTTGTACGGCTCCACCATCGGTCCCCAGCCCATCCCCGAACCGACCAGCGTGGTGGAAAGCACCTCACCGACGTACCCCTGCATGATCAGGTCACGCACGTAGGCCACCGGCGGCGCCGAGCGGGCCTGCAGCCCCGCCACCGCCAGGACACCCTTCTTCCTCGCCAGCGCGGCCAAGGTCTCGGCTTCGGTCAAGCCATTGCCGAGCGGCCATTCGCAGTACACAGCCTTGCCCGCGTCGAGCGCCGCGGTCGCCAGTTCGAGGTGATGCGGCACCTTCACGGTGATGGCGACGACGTCCACGGCGGCGCAGTTCACTAGCTCTTGGTGATTGTCGAACGCGACGGGCACCTCGAATAGCTTGCTGGCGGCGTCGGCGGACTCGCGTCGGCTGGTGGACAGCGCCGTGATCTCGAAGTCGTCCGACAGCGACCTCAGCGCGGGGATGTGCGCCTGCGCCGCCCATCCGCGCTTCGGACTCGCGCCGACAATGCCGACACGAATCCTCTTGGTTGCACTCTTGCTCATGGTCATACCCTTTCGGTACGTCGGTGGGACACTGCGGCTTGCCATGCCGAGGGCAGGGCCGACGAGAAGCCGTAGCGGGCGAGCTGCGCGCCGTTGGCGAGGATCCTGACGGTGCCGTGTGAGGTACTTCGCAGGAACGCCCAGTCGCCAGACACGACATTTACCTCGGCGACCTCGAACGTGAGATCGATGTCGATCGCTTGAAATATGCCCGTGTACGCCGCCCGCACCGCATTGGCACCGACCGCGGACGGAGCTCCCGGCGCCAAGCAACACGACATCGTCGGCATACATCCGCACCACCCTGCGACGTCACTGGCATTCAGCGACCGCTCATAGCTCTTGAGTACCCCCCGGCAGCATGAGCGCGGCCACCCAGGAGTCGTCGGCTCCCGCGATGCGATCCATCGCCTCGTCGCGGGTGCCGTACTAGGCTGCGGCGCCGGCGGTGTCGCGGAGCGGTGCGAGTGCCGTGCTCCAGGCCACGACCTGGTCGAGCATGGTGCTCAGCGCGGGCAGGTTGTAGTCGCCTGGTTTGAACACGCTGAAGTTCTCGAACTCGGTCATCAGCGACAGGACCACCTGCTGGCGGACGTCGGCCATCTGTAGCTCCCCGGCCACGAGTCGTAGGTGCTCGACAGCTCGGGCCCCACCGGCGCTGCCGTAGGAGACGAAACCGACCGCCTTGTTGTTCCACTCGGCGAACAGGTAGTCGATGGCGTTCTTCAGCACGCCGGAGGTGCTGTGGTTGTACTCCGGTGTCACGATGACGAAGCCGTCGAACGAACCGATCTTCGCCGCCCACTGCTTGGTGTGCTCGTTCTGGTACTGCCCGAGCGACGGAGGCAGCGGTTCGTCCAGGTGCGGCAACGGGTAGTCGCGCAGGTCGACGAGTTCGAAGTCGGCGTCGTCGCGACGCGACGCCACCTCCAGCACCCAGCGGGCGACCTGCTCGCCGTTGCGGTTGGGGCGGGTGCTGCCCAGGATGATCCCGATTCGACCCACAGTGCCGCCTCCTCAATACTTGCTACGTCAAGCAACTACCGTATCAGATGCTTCGGCAAGCAAGTACTGTGGGATCCATGGTCAAAGCCGATCCGGGTCCCACCGAGGTCCCGCTGAGCGCGGAGGAGGAGGCGTTTCTCCGCGCGTGGGGGCGGGCGGCCCTCACCGTGCCCCGTGCCCTGGACGCGGACCTACTGATCGGCCAAGGCATGTCGCTGAGCGACTACACCGCCCTGATGCACCTGTCCGAAACGCCCGGACGAAGCCTCAGGATGAGCGACCTCGCCTCCGCGTGCGCGCTCTCGCTCAGCGGCATGTCCCGTGTCGTCAGTCGCTTGGAGGCTCAGGGTCTGGTGGAGCGAGAACGAGCCTCCTGCGACGGCCGCGGCTTGAACGCTGTTCTCACCGACGCCGGCCTCGACCGACTCCGTCGCGCCTGGCCCACCCACCTGGCCAGCGTGCGACGGCACATGATCGGCCACCTCAACAAACTCGACCTACCGGCCGTCACCGCCGCCCTGCAGCGCTTCGCATCCGACACCCCGAGTGCCGACCTCAAACACGGGCGCAGCGAGCCTCAAGACCTCCCCAGCCCCGATCGATGAGGGTAGACCGCCGCAGGACTTCGCTCGCGACAGAGCGTCAGTACGGATCTTTGCCGTTCGACGGTTCAGGTTCGTCACGGGGAGCTACAGAAGCGAGCGCGGTGGCCAGGGTTAGGCCCGGGTTAGGCCTACGCCATCCGTTGCGCCCGAGGAAGAACCGCACCCATCAGCCAGCCGTGGGGTGAGCCACATTGTCTACTGTGGACGACCGCCGACAGGACCCTGTCGCCCAGAGTTTCTATGGCTACGGGGCGGCATGGCAACCAGGATCGACATGCCGGCTGGGAGCCAGCCAGCCCGCATGACGTACTCGAAGTACCCGGGGTCGTGGCGCACGGACTCGGCGAGCGCGAGGATTCCGGCGCGGTCGAGCGGGGAGTCCCCACTGCTGCGCAGCTCCAGCATGGTGTTGCCGTCGACCTTCCACACCAAGGTGGTGGCCGACGCCGCCGGGTTGGCGTCGATCTTGCCCGGAAAGCCGTTCACTGTGATGGCTTGACCGCGCACCGCGGCATGTACACCGCCGACAACCGTCCCCAACCGTCAGGCCGCCGACAGGGGAGCCCACGCCGATCACATCAGCCACCCAAGATCATCGGCGACCTCGCCTTCACCAAATGAGCCCGACGCCTACCAACGTTGGCCGTCGCAATCGCTCGCATACGGAGCATCTGGCCAGGTTTCTACACCCCGAACGATCGGGACAACCGCTGGGCTGGTTCCCCGAGACTGACGCAGGATCACCCGCATCAACCCCCGGCGAGGCGCGCTGGTCCCATGCGCCGATGCCTGTCAGTCCGCGCCTGTGCAACCCTGACGGCTGGCATCCACGCCCGACGGCTCCCTTGCCCAGCGACGAGCGCCCGAGGTGCTTTCACCATCCGCCATTGAAGGATGCCAAGAGTGCTGGCGTCGGGTCAGCCGCGGTGGTGGCATTCGCCACAACGATAACGATCATGGCCAACGACAACAGGGCCGATAAGACAGCGAACGACCCCAGCACTCGCTTCGTTGGCCTGTCGTAGGACGCTGTTCTCGCGCACCTCTTCCACAGCACCACACTCATCCCGATGAACACGGCCGCCACGGTCGCAGCAATCACGGCCATCGCCACGTGGTATCGAGAAAAGTCGCTGATCATCACCTCGAGCGCGGGTCGGCCTTGGTGACCCATACCCGGGGACTCGGTCAGTCGCTGCCTGACTTGCGCCAGCGTGTCGCCGAGCTCTCCGTCGTTTGCCCCGTCCGACAGCATCGTTAGCAGTGAGGCGAAGGGCGCTACGGCACCTTGGACATTGGCCATCACCATCGCCAAGGAGAACAGCGCGAACATCGTGCAAAGAACGCCGGCCGACGCCAGGGCGGCCCTCCTTCCCTTCCGAGTCCGTAAGCCCCCACGAATGCCTTCCAGAGAAGCACAGCAAGCGCGACGAGCACGACTAGCAAAATCGCAGCGATCGCCGCCTTGGCCATGTGGTAACGGAACCAGTAGTTGACAACCCTCTGCAAGCCCGGGGAAAAATCGCGGTCCCCAGAACGCCAATACTCGACGAAACCTTCGCGGAGAGCTTCGACAAGGTGGCGCCTATCGACAAAGCCTCCGGCCGACCCGCTCGTTGTCAGCCCTGAAACCTCACGGGCCTGACGCGGTTCGTTGATCCAACCCCATTCATCGTCCATTGTGGATGATTGTGGGGGTGGGGACGGCTTGTGGGCCG
>Ga0209515_10006794_pt1 | contig 14060 bp, 11 predicted proteins | sample Subgroupgradi54m_FD_187454 | JGI IMG/M metagenome (GOLD analysis project Ga0209515, IMG submission 187454) | Subsurface groundwater microbial communities from S. Glens Falls, New York, USA - GMW60B uncontaminated upgradient, 5.4 m (SPAdes)... ...
GCCTCAAAGTAGCACTGCGCCCCCTCGAGGACCTCGATCTCGTCGTCCACGATCAAAATCTTCACGGCTTGGACTCCAACGGCAGCGACCCCTCGGCCAGCACTTCCCGCACGGTTCGCTCCACGGTCGGCAGCGGCACCGGCTTCTGGAGATAGCGCCGCACCCCCATGACCTGGGTCGCCGCCTTGACCAGCTCGGCGTCGTTGCCGCTCAGCACGATGACCGGCATCCGCAACCCCATCTTCTTCATCTCGTCGAGGACCGCGAACCCCCCGCGGTGCGGCATCGTCAAGTCCAAGAGCAGGATATCCGGCCGGGGCCGCGCCGTCTGGAGATGGGCGATCGCCTGCTCCCCCGTCGGCGCCGTCACCACCTGGTACCCGAGCCCCACCAGGTAGTAGCGGAGCGCCACGCAGATCTCCGGCTCGTCGTCCACGACCAACACGTGCACCTGGCTGGATTTCAGCGGCGATTTCGGCGCCAGCGGCGGCGGCTGGTTGACCGCCGTCGAGATGATCCGCTCCAGCCCCTGGACGTCCAGCGGCTTGAACGCGAACGCGGTCGCCCCCAGCTCCAGCGCCTCCTTGCGCAACCCCTCGTCGTCCAGCGCCGTGATCATGATGACCTGCAACTTGGGGTCCATCGGCTTGATCCGCCGCAGGACGTCCATCCCCGAGAGCCCCGGCAGGCGGATGTCCAGCAGAACCACCTGCGGCTTCTCCTGCCGCACCACCTCGACCGCCTCGTCCCCCCGCGCCGCCACGATGATGTCGTAGCCCCGCAAGGTGAGATACTCCCGCAGCGCCTCCAGGACCGAGTACTCGTCGTCCACGATGAGGACTTTCATTACGCCACCGCCTGGGCCGGCTGCGCCGCCGGCAGGGTAATGATAAACGCCGTTCCCTCTCCGAACTGGGAGGTCGCCTGGATCTGCCCGCCGTGGTGCTCCACGATCCGTTTGATGACGAAGAGCCCCAACCCCGTCCCCTTCTCCGACGTCGCCTTCGTCGTGAAGAACGGGATGAAGAGCTGGCTCACTTCCTGCGGCGACATCCCAATCCCGTTGTCCCGGATGGTCAACTGCACCCGCCCCTGCTGGACCGTGCGGACCGTCACCGCGATGGACCCGCGGAAGTCCGGCGGCTTCAAGCGCTCCTGCTTCGACTGGATGGCGTCGTAGGCGTTCGAGAAGAGGTTGAAGAGCGAGTCGGCGAGCTGGTTGACGTTCCCATGGATGAGCGGCAGGTCCGGCTCGTAGTCCTTGGAGAAATCCAGCTCCTCCAGCTTGATCTTGTACTGCACCACGTCGAGCGCCGTCTCGACGATCTCCTGCACCGACACCGGCTTCTGGTCCCCGCGGCTCGGCCGCGAGAACCGCAGCAGCGTCTTGACGATGTCCCCGCCGCGGATGGCATTGTCCTCGATCTTCTGGAACGTGACTTTGGACTTCTCCACCAGCTCCTTGAGCTCCGGGCCCACGCCGTCCCATCCCGCCGCGGCCAGCGCCGCCTTCATCGTCCCCGCCAGGATCGTCAGCACGTAGAACCGGTTGTTGATCTGATGGCTCATCCCCCCGGCCATCTGCCCGAGCGTCGCCATCTTCGCCGTCTGGAACAGGTCCGCCTGCGTCCGCTGCAGCTCGTCGTAGAACTGCGCGTTCTCGATGGCCAACGCCGCCTGGCTGGCCAGCACCTCGAAGACTTGCAGGTCGTCCTCGCTGTACATCTTGCCGGACTTCTTCTCCCCCAGCACCAGGAACCCGATCAGTTTCTCCTCCACAAACGACGGCACGATCACCGCCGCCTCGATCGCCCCCATTCCCCGCTCCGCCCCGGCCAATTGCGCCGTCCCGCCCCCGCCCTGCAACTCCAGCTTCATCTCTTCCTGAACAACCGCCCCCTTCTGCTTGCCCAGCTCTGCGATGAGCAACGAGTCGGCCGGAAGCATATGCCCGACGTCAGGACCCCCCGCCCCACGACACGCCCGCAACACATAGACCTTCGCCTCTTTGTCCAGCAGATACACCGCCGCATGCGTAATCCTCACCGTCCGCGTCAGAATGTGGACGATGAGGTTGAGCAGTTTCCCCATCTCCTTGATGAGCGTCATCCCCTGCGCCGCCTGCCGCAGCACGGTTTGATACCGTCTCTGTTCCTCCAGTAACCGCTCTTCCGCCCGTTGTCGGAAGTATAGGTTGGCATAATGTGCAGTTGTTGATAACACTGCTACCGCCACCCACAAACCCACCCACCACATCGATCCCAACGCTTGCTCCAGTTGTCTCTGCCACACCAGCGCACCGGCCAGCGGCACTCCCAATACCGCTGCATAGACGATCATGAAAACCGTTGCGCGAGTAATGACAAGATTTATATCGAGGAGCCGATATCGGACAATCGCATACATGGTAATGAGTGTATAGAGAATGATGGTGTAATTCCCGAGGGGATATACAGGAAATATCTTTATCCTATAGTTAATGAAGTAGTTGGTAACTCCTCCGAGGCTGCCAATAAGGGAAGCTAAGAGGAAGTAACGTAGCTGTAACTTTCGAGAGCTATTTGCTTGGATATATCCCCGAATCAAGACCCAAAATGCACATACTGCGAGCGAAAAAAAAGTTGCCAGGTGTACGGGGTAAAGTTTCTGTGGAACTGCAACAAAGAAGCCGAATCCGGGATTGTACGAAACTCCAACAAAAGCTGATGAGAACGCGATCGCAACGTTAACCAAGATGAGGAGCGCGACAACATAAAAAATTCTGTGAACCTTTCGCTGATTCTGAGTAATTGCGATCGTGAGGAGAAAGAAGAAAGCCGGGATCCCAAGGGCGAAACCGTGGAGACATTTGACCCACAAGAGAGCAGCTGATGCTGTCGACGCAATGGTATTAAAGAATAAGCAGATGCTCCATGAGGATATGCTGAAAGAAAATAGCAGGAATATCTTATTGATCAACCCCGCCCTGTTAGATTTGAAGGCGACGATACCCAAGAAGGCCGTTGTGACAAATACCAGCAACGTTGAGCCTTGATAAATCAGCTTTTCTATCGCAACTGCTTCAGAAACCACAGGGCATCCCCCTCCTCTCTTCAGTTAGTGAGTGGCTTTGATAGCTTGTAGCCATAGCCATTATCTTGTAAATTTTGTAACAGGCCAACCCTTCCGCTTGGAAAATAAAGATAATTTACGGTCTGGGTTAACGATTCGTGGGTATCCTACTTTCCCGAGCCATCGAACGTCGGAGAAACCGTCAGAGTACCCGTAGCTTTGGCTCAAATCTATCTCGTGCTGATTGGCGAAGTTAACAATGGCAGATGCCTTAGCGGATCCCTTCATTATTGGTTTGCATAATCGTCCCGTGTAGGTGTCTCCAATCGCCTCCAGCTTTGTCGCTATGTCGTAATCTGCTCTTAACTGCTTCCTGACCCTTAACACAATTGGTTCTATAGAGGCTGAAACCAAAACAACCACATGTCCTAATCTGCGATGACTTCTAATTAAGTCCATAGCCGACTTATAAATCTGTGGGGCAATCTTCTCGTTATAGAATACCTCGAAGATTCTCTCCCAATCCTTGATGGAGTAGTGTGTAACCGTTCGATAGAGATCTTCTCGAAGCGCCTGTGTGTCCTCAGAAAAACCGTGATGCGCTAGAATTCCCCATAGGGCTGCTTTCATAAATGAACGGAAGGGGAATAGCCCTCTTGTGAAGCAAAAACGTGCTAACTCGAGCTGCGTGTTACATCTTACGATCGTGCGGTCGACATCAAAAAAGGCGGCGGTCTTTGTTGAGCGAACTAACGCGGGGGCTTCCGTTTTCGTAGGCTGAAGCCGTTTCCTCTGTTGAAACCTATTCCCATCCCATTGGGAACCCAACATTATGCCGATTTCATCCATGACGCGTTCACCCATCTCCTGACAAACTTCCTCACTCAAGCGCTTCGGACTAGGAGATGAAACGAAGAGATCTCGAAAAAGAGGAGATTCTGGAGCCACGAAGATTGGGGCGCCTATGAACACCTCGCATCGTCTAAGGCGAGGGAAGCGCCTGTACGGAGGGAGGGTCTCGAAAGTCCCTTTCATGCCAATAGGTACGATCGGAACTTTTGTAAGATAAGCTATCCTTATGAATCCAAACTTGACCGGTTGGCGCACTCCTGTACGGGAACGTGTCCCTTCCGGATATATCACAATCACCTGTCTTTGCCTAAAACGGCTGGCGATTTCGTTATAGACATCGACTTCGGAACGATCCCGATCAATGAATACAGCAGAATCAAATTTCTCCAACCAGCGAATACAGGGAAATGTGTACAACTCTTTCGTGCCTACGAAAACGAGGGGTTTCCAGAATACTGCGCCAATAAGCAACCAGTCAAAGTGGCTCAGATGATTTGAAATAAGGAGCGCGGGTCCAATTCGAGGAAGTTTCTCTGGATGGTGAACCTTTCGTACCCATAGGAGCAAAAGGAGACCGATGGAAGCGCGGAAGGAGCGAAAACCTAAACGGCTTATGAGTCTTAGCCAGACTACAGCACGGTGAGAAATATCACGCCCTCCTTTCAGGTACTCCATTCTCTTCCAAGGCATTTCGGCATGAAAATTAGCTGGGGATGTTTTTTCGGTCAGCAACCAAATTGCCATCACGCAATTCGAGTATCCGACTCGCCTTCGCCGCTAATTCCTTCTCGTGCGTTGCCATGAGGACAGTGACGCCTCGCTCCCGATTGATTCGCACGAAAAGGTCTACGACCTTATTTGACATGACGCTGTCGATATTGGCGGTTGGCTCATCGGTCAGGACCAGAATTGGGTTATTCATAAGTGCCCGGGCAATAGCTACCCGCTGCTGCTCACCACCGGAAAGCTCGAAAGGGTAATGACGGATCCGCCTCTCCAAGCCGACCGACCTCATTAGAGTAACAGCTTTGGTCATATAGTTTTCACGGGATGCCCCAATTGCAAGCGCAGGTAGCACAATGTTTTCGATGGCTGTCAATTCCATGAAGAGGTTAAAAAATTGGAAGATAAAACCCAACCGTCTCAGACGAAACTCAGATTTGTCTCTGGTAGAAAGCTTCCGGGTATCTTCTCCATCGACCATTATTGCTCCGTCGGTCGGGTCATCAAGCAGGCCGATCATGTTTAGCAAAGTTGTTTTGCCGCTTCCGGATGCACCCGTCACGGATACAAATTCTCCTCGACGAATCTGAAGGGTAACCCCATTAAGGGCATTCACTTCCACTTTGCCCATCCGATACGTTTTGCGCAGGTCCCGTACGTCTACAAGAACTGAATTCTTTGTCATCCTTATCCGATCTCCGCAGTAATTTGAGCAATTGGCTCTCTGGTGACAATCCATGCTGGATACAAGCCAGCGCAAACGGCCGTGGCCAGAAAGAGCTTCACAGCAACCAAATAGGTATGCAGCTGGAACGAGGTTGCCATGTCGCCGAAAGGCATTACGATCGGATGCTGATGCAGGTACGAATCAAGCAGATAATAGAATCCCGTTCCGACCCCAACGCTCAGGCCAGCCAAAAGGAAGGCTTGAACAGAGAAAACGAGCAAGATCAACCAATTCTTGATCCCGATGGCCCGGATGATTCCGATTTGGCGCCGCTTCCGGACGGCGTTGACGTAAATCACAACAGCAATCACAACCGCAGAGCTGAGCAATCCAACCCAGAAAATGATCTGCCCGACAAGATTGAATCCGCGCACCAGATCAGGCAAACCAATGTAGTCTTTTTCCTCCCAAGATTCTACGCGCACTTTAGGGCTGGTGAAAGCGGCTATGACATTTATGATTTCTGGGACGCGGCGTTTGTCATTTACTTTGATAAGGATCTCGGAGGCCTCGTCAGGCTTCGTCTTCAAAACGGCCTGCAACTCGTCTCTCGGGAGAATCGCATTGTAGTTCACCGAGTAGTCGCGCACATTGATTATGCCGCGGACCGTATACCGCTTCAACCGGCCATTACGGAAGATAACCCGAACAACATCTCCGGGTTCGAGTGACGGTTTGCCACGCTTCTTAGCCAGTTTTTCCGCCAGATATCGCCCCAAGACGATCCCCGACTCCCGCTCGATGTTGTACCCGGGCTCGAAAAATCGGCCCTTGACAATGCTTCGGCTGATAACGGTCACTCTGTCATCGGATGGGAATCCCATAATCATAGCTGGTTGTTCTTTGGTTCCATGCTTGAGAATGGCTGAGGATGTTAGGATAGAAGTGACTGCGGTAACGCCAGGGATTGTGGCTATCTTATTTTCAAGCAGCGGTGCATCTTGGAGGTAATCCGCCTCTTCCCGTTCCAAATTATATTGGCTGCTGGCAAGTTTGGAGCTGTCCTCTTTCTCTTCCTCCTCATGCTTCTCCTGCACCACAAGGGACAAAGCACCCGAAACCTTGATCACGTCGTACTCAAGAGTATCTTGGAAGCCCAGAACCATGAATCGGGCAAAGAGGAGGTTCGTGAAGAGAAAACCGAGGGCAAGCAAAACGACCGCCAGAACCCCTACGTTCTTGGCCACATCTCGACCGGCAATGAAGAAAGCTGTCTTCACCGAACTCCAGAAGCGGTTCATCTAACCATGCCCTCTAGATTTTGGGGGCCAATTGGTAAGGGCGCACTTAACTCGAGCTGGTCGTGGCTCTGTTTATAAATAAGCTTGCTGTCCTTGCCGTATAGTTCGTACTGAGAAACCACGAGATTCTTGGAGTCAACCCAAAAAGTTCCTGCTACGGCACCGTCTTCAAGAGGGTCGACGTGGTGCAAAAGGGCCAGGCGATAATGTTCATTTCCCATCAGAAAGTCTGTTCCTTCTAGGCGAAGCTTCCCTTCTTTCACTGCACTGCGAAGCACGTCCATGATGAAAAGGAAATCGCTCTGGTCAACTCTGCCTCCGCGAATAGTCGTCACCTCGGAGTCGGATGGTCTGAACGTCAGAACAACCCATGAGAACAATCCCCCTCGATGCCCCCGCACCACGCCATCCTTATAAATCAACACGCTCCCCCGATCTTTTCCATCAAGCACGCGCATACGAATTGATCGTGGACGTTCGAAGATATAGCTAAAAGCTCTCTCCTCTCTCAAATCTTTCAATATGCTGATTGTGTGAAGTTCGCACCGGTATCCAGAAATTGTCTCGAATCTCCGCTCCATCTTCTCAACAACTTGCTCGGCACCTTGAGGATCAGCTACTGCTGAGGGACCCAGCAACAATGCTACAAGCCCGCCCACTATTAGCAACGGTATTCCAATTGCTCGAGGCATCTTTTCGCTTGATGGGCTGAATTAATAATCGCTGGAGGCATGCTGCCACTCGAGCCGTATTCTGAACAAGCCAGCGTTGTCATTTTTGTTCGAGCTCCCTGTTTTCCTGCTTGGCAATCCATCGATCAATAGTCTGCCTCTTAAAACGCCACGCGGCGCCAACTTTGAATCCCGGTAGCTTCCCCTGTGCCGCGTGGCGATACACCGTCACCGGTTTCATCCGGAGGTAGCGAGCGACTTCCTGCACCGTCATCACTTGTCCGTCGTCGGTTTGCACCATCTCGGAGTCCTCAAACAAAAACCCGCGGCTCAGGTAACTACCTAAGCCACGGGCGTCGGCTTACTCGGGGAGGCATAAGCGGCGTCAGGGCCACAATCTCCTCCCTTCGTCCCGCTTATCATACATTGATTCTTATGAATCTGGATTATACCACGCGATGGAGACTCCGCGCAACAGTTTTGAATGCTCGGCCGTTAGCTGGCGGGCAGGCGAACGATCATGGTGGTCCCCTGCCCCGGCGTGCTCTGCACCTCAATCGCCCCATGGTGTTCTCGAATGATTTCCCGAGTGATCGAGAGGCCGAGCCCAGTCCCTTCGGCTTTCTTCGAAAAAAACGGATCGAACAGATGCGGGACATCACTCGGCGAAATGCCGCACCCGGTGTCCGCAACGTACGCTTCCAAGTGTCCATCTTGAGAGTTCGTCGAAATTCTCAACGTGCCACCCGGCTGCATCGCTTGGTCGGCGTTTCGCACGAGGTTGAGGAATACCTGCCGAAGATGGCCTGCATCGCCGATGAGCGTGGTCCCATTGTGACCGTAGTGGGTCTCCACCACGATGGCGCGTTTGAGCAAGGTCGGCGTCGTCAACGCCAAGACATCGTCCAGCACTGCCCGGAGATCCACCTCGGCCATCTGTGGGGCCTGGGGTTTGGAGAAGTCCAAGAGCCCCTGGGCCACTCGACGCAGGCGTTGCAACTCCCCCGAGGCGACGGCTTGGAACCGTTGGAGGAACTGCGGGTCTTGGTGTCGCTCCGGGAGGAATTCCACGAATGTTTGCAACGCCGTGAGTGGATTCTTTAATTCGTGCGCAATTTCGGCCGCCATGGTGGCCACGGCCTTGTACTGCTCCCCAATCCTCACCTTTTCTTCAAGTATCTCCAATCGCTTGGCCACCGCATGTTGGGGGGCTCGGAAGATCAGATGATCCACCGCTCGCTGGATGCCAATCTTCAGTGGCTGGAAGACGAGCGCCATCACCGCAAAAGCTACCAGAGAGACACCCACCGAAGAGTAGCCAAACGTAGTTCGGAACGCTTGTTCCCAGAAATAAATTGATCCGAAGTACCCCACGGTCAGCGCGGACACGAGGAGGGAATACGCCAAGCTCTTGCGAATGACGATATGCACATCGAATAAGCGGTGTTGGAAAATCGCGTAGGTTGTTGCCAAGGAGTACAGGGGCACGCAATAAATCCCGAACGGGCTCATAAGGGGGATCTGCTTGTCAAACGTCAGGAGCCAGTCGGGACTACCACCCAAATACCCCACCAAGGATGCGACCAAAAGAAAGCGAAGTTGTGTCCGGCGCGACCCGGTGGTTTGTCGAAATGCTCGCCAGAGTTTCAACAGAGAAAAATTGACCAGGATAAGAAAGAGTAACGGCGATGCCATTCCGAGTGGCGCGAGTCTGATAAAGAATCTCGCATAAGCGATCGGCGAGCAGTGTTTGATAACTAGATGGAAAACGACGTGCGCGATTACTAAGAAGAGCGTGACGACGTACGAAGCCACAATGGTACATCTCGTAATTCGATTCGTACGACCTACCAGCAAACACACCGTGTGAAAAAAGGTGGGGGCGATCAACGTCACCCAGGGCCACGAGAACATCGCCACGACATCAACAAACGACTGCCGGCTTCCACTCACAATCAGGCTTTCGCCAATCGCCCACCAAACAATGGCTAAGGAGTACAACCCGAACACCTGGTTTAAGCGTTTTCGGGGCTCTGCCAAAAATGCCAGGAGTCCCAGCGCCGCGGTGGTGATAGCCGTCAACCACAACGCCAAGACGTGGTGCTGGAGGAGGGTCATGGGGCGGCGCTCACTGGTAACCGAACGGTAAACGTGGTGCCGCGACCGGGGGTGCTGTGAACGGTGATGGTGCCGTGGTGCTCACGGACGATGCCCTGGACGATAGACAGCCCGAGGCCGTGACCGCCGGCCTTCTTGGAGAAGAACGGTTCAAAGAGATGCGGGATATCTTTAGGGTGGATGCCACGCCCGGTATCGGCGATGTGCACTTCCAGATGGCCGTTGACGGCCCCGGTGAAGACGGTCAGCGTCCCGCCGGACACCATGGCCTCTTTGGCGTTGAGGATAAGGTTGAGGAACACCTGCTTGAGTTTCGAGGCGTCTCCCTGGACGGTGGAACCGTTGTGGGTATAGGCAGTCGTGACGGTCAGGGCCTTCTTCTGCAGCTCGTGGTAGGTGAGAGCCAGGACGTCGTCCAGGACCGCTTTGAGATCCACCGGCTCCGCCTGGAGCGGATGCGGCTTCGAGAAGTCGAGCAGGCCGTGCGTGATCTGCTCCAGCCGCCCCACCGCACTGCCGACGGCCGCTTGGAACTGTTCGCGGAACTCCGGATCGCCATGTCGTTCCGGAAAGAACTCGAGAAACGTCTTGATGGACGTCAGCGGGTTCTTGAGCTCGTGCGCGATCCCCGTTGCCAGCGTGGCGACGGCTTTGTACCGGTCTCCTTCTCTGGCCCGCTCCTCGTATACTTCAAGTTTCTTGGCCACCGTTTGCTGGGGCGCTCGGAAGATGAGGCGATCCACGAGGTGCTGAATGAGGACCTTCAGCGGTTGGAAGAGTAACGCCATCGCTGCAAAAGCGGCTAGCGAAACCCGGATCGAACTGTACCCGAATGTCACCTGGAACACGCGCTCCAAGAAATACATCGAACCAAAATACCCGATCGTGAGCAACGACACGAGGAGTGAGTACACGACACTCTTCCGAATCACGATATCCACGTCCAGAAGCCGGTGCTGAAAGACCGCATAGGTTGTCGCCAAAGAATATAGAGGAACGCAGTAGATACCAAACGGATTGAGGGGCGGAAGCGCCAGTCCAAAAATCAGCAACCAATCCGCGCTGCCACCAAGATATCCGATCACCGACGCGACGAGAAGATAGCAAAGCTGGGTTCTCCGTTGGCCTGCTGCAACCCGGTAAGCGCAGTACAGCTTAAACAACGCAACGTTGACCAGCAAGAAGAACAAACACGGTATAGGGAGTCCCAATGGCGTCAGCCAACTGAAGAGTGCTGTGTACGCAACGGGGCGCAACCCTGCGATGACAAGGTTAGGGCCAAGATGAGCAAACTCCAGAAAAACTGTCAGTGTGTAGGCAATCCTGAGAACAATGCGGCTTGCTTTGCTCTTATCATTAACAAGTAAGCACACCGTGTGAAAAAACGTCGGCGCAATAAACATAACACCGGGCCACTCTAGGTATGCAAGAAGATCCGCAGAGGCTCGGTCACTGACGCCAACAAACAGACTTTCAAACAGTGCCCACCACGTGATGGCCAGAGAGTAGAGTCCAAACACCTGGTTCAATCGCTTCTTCGGTCCAGCCAAGAACACCAGGAGCCCCAAGCCGCCGGTCGAAAGTGCCGTAAGCCACAACGCGAGGATGTGATGCTGGAGGAGAGTCATGGGGATACCGCCTGCACCGGTAGCCGGACGGTGAAGGTGGTGCCGCGGCCGGGGGCGCTGGCCACGGCGATGGTGCCGCCGTGGTCGTGGAGGATCTGCTGGACGATGGAGAGGCCGAGGCCGGTGTCGTGGAAGAGCGTCATGGCACTCCCTCGGCGATTCCGGGGTCGAGGGCCGCATACGGCATCCAGCGGATCGTGCAAGCGCCGTGCTCCAACGTCCCTTCGCCGTGCTCTGTCACGACGTAGGCCGTCCGGGTCGCCGGGTACCGGCGCAGGAACCGCCGCAACCCCTCCGGCACCTCCCCCGGGCCTCCGCGGCGCTTGACCTCAATCGGGATCGGCCGACGGTGCACCAGCAGCACGAAATCCACCTCGTGCCCCTCCTTGGTCCGCCAGAATCGCAGATCCATCGCGGGCGTGAGCCACTGCTGCAGGCGCAGGAACACGGCGCTCTCCAACAGGAGTCCGGCATCCGGGCGGCTCGGGACCGGTGAGAAATCTTTGATGATCGCATTGCGAATGCCCAGGTCATAGAGGTAGGTCTTGCAGGATTTCTTGAGCTCGTTACCAAGGTTGGTGGTGTAGCTGGCCACGCGGAAGCTGACGTACGTCCCCTCCAAAATATCCAGATACCGAGTCACCGCTTTCGCGCTCATCCCGATCTCCCCGGCCAACGAATGGACGGACACGAGACTCCCCTGGCGTTCGGCCAAGAGATAGAGCAGGTGGTTGAACGCGCGGAGGTTCTCTTCTTTGACCAAGGCCTTCACGTCCTTGAGGACGTACGCGCTCAGCAACTCGGAGAGGATCTGTTGCCGGCGGGCGTCCGACGTCTCGCCCGTCAGCGCGGGCATCCCGCCGTACTGCAGAAAGCGGTCCAGCGAGTACGACGACTCGGCCGCGCGGAGCTCCGCATACTGCAGGGGATAGACCCGAAACAGGAACCGCCGGCCCGCCAGGCTTTCCCGGAGGTGTTTGTGGATCTCGAGGGACGACGACCCCGAGCAGATGAGTTTCACGCGCGGCGAGGCGTCGTAAATCGCTTTGAACAACTGAGAGGCATTCTGAAGGTATTGGAACTCGTCAATGAACACGACGTCGCCGGCCTGTCGAAGTTTCTCGATGATCTCCGCATCCGGGCGGTTGAATTCCGCCAGCACCGACGGCTGCTCCAAATCAAAGAAGCGCGTCGGGCGGCCTCGTTGTTGGGCGTGCGCCTCTAACGCCCTCAACAGGGTCGTTTTCCCAACCTGCCGAGCCCCCAGGAGAATGTTGATCTCCGGACGATCGAGGTCTTGTTGCAACACCTTGAAGATCAACCGGTTAACCATGGATATGACCAATTATACTATTTAGGTCAAAAAAGTCAAATCGCATCCTGGTCCCTCGCCTTACCTGATGGCAATCTCACGGTGAACGTGGTGCCGCGGCCGGGGGCGCTGGTGACGGTGATGGCACCGCCGTGGTCCTGGAGGATCTGCTGGACGATGGAGAGACCCAAGCCGGTGCCATGAGATTTCCTCGTGAAGAAGGGTTCGAACAAGTGCGGGAGATCGTGCGGGGCGATGCCTTGGCCCGTGTCGGCGATCCGGATGACGATGCCGTTGGCGTCGGACTGCGTTTCCACCGTGAGGGTCCCGCCCTTCGACATTGCATCGCGGGCGTTGAGGATGAGGTTCAAGAACACCTGGCTGAGCTGGCCGGGGTCGCCCACGAGCGTGGCCCCATTGTGGCCGTACCGGACGTCCAACGTCACCCCTTTGCCCAGTAAATCCGGCTTGGTCAGGAGCGCCACCTGGTCGAGGACACTCCGTAGGTCCACGAACTCACACTGGGTAGGGCGCGGCTTGGCGAAGTCCAGTAGGCCGCGAGCCAAGTACTCCAGGCGCTCCATCTCACGGCCGACCACCTGTCGGAACTGCCCCATGAACTGGGGATCGGCCTGGCGTTCCGGGAGGAACTCCAGGTAGGTGCGGAGGGCCGTCAGCGGGTTCTTGATCTCATGCGCGATGCCGGCGGCCAAGCGACCGACGGCTCGGGCTTTGTCCGCTTCCTGCACTTCCCGCTCAAGCGCTTCAAGGCGCCGGGCCAGCCCCTGCTGGGGCACGCGGAACACCAGCCAGTCCACCCCCCGCTGGATGGCAATCTTCAACGGCTGGAACACCAGCGCCATCAGGGCAAACGCCGCGAGCGACACGACCGGCGAATGGTAGCCGAACGCCGCCTGGACAATCCGTTCGACGCCGTAGACCAGCCCAAAGTAGCTGGCAGTCAGCACCGTGATCAATAGGGAGTACACCAAGCTCTTGCGGATCACGACGCGGATATCAAAGAATTGGTGCTGCACAACCGCATAGGTCAGTATCCCAATATAAGCGGGGAACGCGTAGAGCCCGAACGGGTTGAGCCAGCCCAATCGGATGCCATATTTCAAGGCAAATTCTGGACAACCCCCCACATACGCCAGCAGAGTACCCCATAAGAACAGGGTGAGTCGGGTGCGATCCGGCCCTCTTGCGCGGCGCCATCCAAGGAAAACTGCAGCGTGGCCCAAGATCGCAATAGCGAACCACGGCACCAAAAAGACCCAGTGGTACGGCCCCGCCCACATATACATGGGGAGATAGTAAACCGGTCCTGGGCTCGCAGAAAAGAATTCTTCGGGAGTGAACACAGTGAATGCCAGCAACGCGCCCATGCTGAAAAGATACAGCGGGAAGAGGAACCTTCTCCTCGCATCTGACGAGTAATCCAGGAGGTACGACACGGTGGTGCAGAACAGCGTGGGGATGAACGCCACGCCAATGTACTCGACCCGCATCAGCAGGAACGCGAGTTCCCGGGTCGGCATCTGCAGCGCCGCGCATTCCCACCCACTCCACCACGCGATGCTGGCGCAGTAGAACGCCATGGCCCGATTGAGCGGGCGCCGGGGATTCTTCAGGAACACGAAACTCCCAAATCCCAGCATGGAGAGCGCCGTCAACGCCAACCCGAGGAGGTGATACTGGAAGAGGGTCATCGTGGGAGGCAACCGGCGAGGAGGG
>Ga0209515_10006795_pt1 | contig 14060 bp, 13 predicted proteins | sample Subgroupgradi54m_FD_187454 | JGI IMG/M metagenome (GOLD analysis project Ga0209515, IMG submission 187454) | Subsurface groundwater microbial communities from S. Glens Falls, New York, USA - GMW60B uncontaminated upgradient, 5.4 m (SPAdes)... ...
CTACCTAAATTAGATCTTGCACTAGCAAAAGCCACAATTCCAGTACCCGCAGAGCCCATTCATCATGCATTTTATGGTGATAGTATTGAACAATTACATCAAAGCCCCGCTGTTGCACTATCTCTTCGTAATGGCGCAATTGTATCAAAAACAGGTGTAATTCGTCAATCCCATTATACCACTTTAAGTGACCCAGAAAGTCATGAGGTAGTAATCTCTCCTGAAGAAAGTGTTGAACTAGATCAAATTTTATGTCGAAAAGGTGATTCTGGAGGACCTATAATCTCTGCTCATGGGAGAGTAATTGGTACGCTTTTTGGTGCTAATAACGAAATTGGAAAAGAAAGTGCAACTGGAATTCAAATAAGTTGCGCAATTGGCATGCTTTACCAATATGAGCAGATTTTACGAGGAAATCGACCCTATAAATAGAAATCTTTTTAAATAACCCGCCTTCTCACAACAAAAGATGAAAATTCCAAAAACAATGAAAAGACTTTGCAAATACTGCAAAAAGCATACTGAACAGAAAGTAACTCAAAATAAAAAGAAAGCAGCAAGCTCATTAAGCCGTGGTTCAAAAGTTAGAGCAAGATTAAGAGGCGTTGCTCGTGGTATGGGAAACATGGGTCGTTATTCTAAGCCCGCAGTAACTCAATTTAAGCGTTCTGGTGCAAAAGGTACCAAGAAAACTGATTTAAGATATACCTGTAGTGTCTGTGGTAAAATGTCAACACAAGCCTACGGCATCAGATCAAAGAAAGTGGAGCTGGTCTAAAATGACAATCAAAGGTCCTGTCAAAAGCAAATTCATCAAAGTTCGCTGTTCCAAATGCAAGAACGAACAGATCATTTTCGGCAACGCCAGTAACGTTGTAACCTGCTTAGTCTGTAACAAAGAAGTAGCCTATCCAACCGGCGGCAAATCCCGAATTTCTGCAAGAGTCTTGGAAGTATTAGAATAAATTTTTATTTTTTCAACTCATTATTCAATTTTTTTTTTAAATCAAAAGAGCAGAAATCTCCATCATTTATGGTTGGAGATGAATGCTACAGCTTCACTTGAGATTTCGCTACTTTTGATTTTAGAAAATCCGTTTCAGAAAATGGCGTAAATTCCCACCATTTATGGTTGGGGATAGCCATTTTCAGGATTTTCTTTAAATGGTAGATGTTCTAAAAAAATTTAACTACTTAAAACAATAAAATGGGTAACTTACTCGACTTTGAACAAGCATTTCAAAAGAGATTAGCAAGTAAACTAGCAACTCAAATGAGAGCAACGGTAGGTAACCTAACAACTCAATTAGAAGCAATGGACAATCTTGCAGAAGAAATAGCTCAAGATTATTTTACTTTAATAACAAGAGATCCAGTTCAAGCAATCCACAGACTACCTGAATTTATTGAAAGAACAAGAGACATCAATCCAAGTAGAGCATATGAAAGTATGGCAGGAGGTCCAAATCAAGATTGGATAGGGCCTCTGCTTGATATTTTAGGAATAGTCTATCCCGAATTAGAAAAAAGTGTTCGTGAATATGGATTAAGACAATGTCTAAATTATTTTGATGGATTAAGATCGGACTATGCTCAAAATCATGTAGCATTAATCAATGAACCTTGGCTCGCTTGCGACATAGTCATCACTCGCCCAATTTATTGGTGTGGATATAAAGAATATTGTGATTATTCTCAGGAAAATAAGTCCTGGAAAAATTTCTCCGCAAAGATGAACGAAGCCAAAAGTACATTTTGGTTAGCAATGGCAGTAACCTGCCCACAATATACCTCATTAGAAGTAAGAATTAATTTCTACAGAACATTTCCAAAACTAATGGATAGAACCAAAGATGCAATAGCCGCAATGAGCGCAGTATATGGAGGAAGAAAAGCAGAAAGAGAACATCTTAATCTAAGCACCTGTATTGACGAAAGAATAGCAAAACACGATCCGCTTTTACATGACACAATCAAAGCAAAAATAGAAGAGAAAAAGTGGATCTTATTAGAATAATAAAAAAAACCAATAATTAATTAAATCTCTTCTAACCTTCTAATTACATGATTCCTAAAAAAGTCATTGATTACTATAACAATTCTTCAAAAGATTATGATTTTGTAAGTAAAGAGCATCAATGGAATAGTCCAGAAATCATGTTTGGTCTTTTATTTGAATTCGTTAAAAAAGATGAAAAAATGCTTGATCTTGGCATTGGAACAGGTCAGAGCAGTATTTTCTTTCAAAGAATTGGACTAAAGATTTATGGGATAGATGGGTCAAAAGAAATGCTCCAAGAATGTGAAAAGAAAAAGTTCACTGAAGAATCAAAAGAATTCGATTTAAATCAAATCCCATTTCCTTACGACCAAGATAAATTCAACCATATCATAGCCAATGGTATTCTTTATTTTTTTAAAGACTTAGAACCATTTTTCAAAGAAGCTCAAAGAATGTTGAAGAATGGTGGAACTTTTAGTTTCACATTTGAAAATCAGAAAAAGACTGAGAAAGATATCAATAAAGATGATCATTTAATCTCAGAAAGATTAGTTGAAAAAGTTGGATTTAAAGTTTATCAACATTCTCAGGATTATGTTGAAAATTTAATCAATAAATACAGTTTTACAATTCTCAAAAAATTAGATTATTTAGCTTACAACTCTCCCACAGAGAAAAAAGACATTTATTTTCAAATATATGTACTTCGCAAGAAATAAGCTCAACATTTATAAATAAACAAAAATAAAACTATCAAATGCTCTACAAACGCCATGGCTTGCCGGAAGAAGAAGAGATAGTACTGTGTAAAGTAACCAAACTCTTTCCCAACGCCGTCTTCGTCGAACTATTAGAATACGGTGAACAAGGTATTGTTCATATTTCTGAGGTCTCACCAGGAAGGATTCGTAACTTAAGAGACTTCGTCAGTGTAGATAGACAAATTGTATGTAAAGTTCTGCGAGTTGATAAAGTAAATCGTCATCTTGATCTTTCATTAAGACGTGTCAACTCAACGCAAAGGATGCAGAAGCTTGATGAAATTAAGCAAGAGCTCAAAGCCGAAGCATTAATAAAAAATCTCAGTCAAAAAATAAACCTCTCATTTGAAGAATTATACAAAAAAATAAGTATTCCTCTTTTCAAAGAATATTCACACCTCTATCTCTGCTTTAAAGATATCGTCTCAGGTACTGTTAACGTAGAAAAATTAGGCTTAGACAAAAAAATCGCAGAAGAATTAACCTCTGCCGTCATTGAAAAATTCAAACCTAAAAAAATAGAATTAAAAGGAGAAATAAAACTAGAAACCTACTCTCCTGACGGCATTGAAAAAATAAAATTAACATTGTCCAAAATAGAAAAAGTATCCCCTACCATAAAAACCTCTTATTTGGGAGCAGGTCGTTATAAACTTCTCATTGAAGATATTGAGTATAAACCCGCTGAGAAAAACATCAAGAAAATTGAAGAACTTCTGAGCGAATTTAACGACAAACTTTCAACCGCTTCTTTTGAAAGAGAAAAGGCAGCAGAATAAACAGCAGAATAAGTAAACTAAAATGACCCAGCACCTCTATAAATGTTCTTCGTGTCAAGTCTATACGCTAGAGAAAAATTGTCCAAAATGTCACGCAGAAACAATTATGCCAAAACCACCTAAATTCTCTTTAGATGATAAATATGGTAACTATCGCCGGCAGATAAAACGTGAGCAACTCAAAACAGAAAACTTCTATTAAATAATTTTTCAAAAATTATTTAAAAATAATGCCCTATTCGTTAAAATAATTATTTATTCACATTCTTCACAATATAATTATTCTTCGCTTTGATATCATCAACCTTAAAAAAAGGATGTCCTGCAGGATACAAATGAATAATTGGCTTCAATTTAGCATTTTTTGTATAAGACTCTTTGTAATCTGGATTAAGATCCATTAATCCATCAAGAATAACACGAGCATATTTTCGAGAGATAGCCAAATTCATCCTCCCTTTTAATTTAAGCTCTATATGAATATGAAACTGTACATTGTGGGTCTTATCATATCTTTTTTCAATCTTAAACCTGCTTGTTTTCTTCTCAAGTTCATCATCTTTGAGTATCGACCGCTCAATCTGATTTGGAAAAACATTAGCTCCATCAAAGCTCAGTGTCCCATCGCTTCGACCAAAGATACACAAAAACGGTAAATGGAGAACATCCTCCATTTTTCCTCCTGATTTTCCAACAAAATCCTGCCAGAAAGCAGCATCGTGTTTCTCTAACTGGTACATCATCTCTGTGTAAGTAAACTTTCGTGACTCGTCATGTAAATTATATTTAATCTTAGGAACGGCAACGCTTTTATCGAGCAAAGTGATTTCATATTCATTCTTACCTTCCGCACTAACCACTTCACGAATATAATGAATAGTGGGATTATATTGAAAAACCATCGGTGCATCCTTTTTACCAAACAATGCCTCCCGAAGTATTTGATTTTGTGCAACTCTCTCTCGAATAAAAAAAGACAGTGGCGTTTCAAACCCAATCCCAATATCAATATCAGAAGCGCCGTAAGAAGAAACAAGATGTGCACTTGGTTTCAATTGCTTTTTAACATGATAAACCCATTCTAACGTAACCCCTTCACCACCCGTTACAAGATCGATATTATAATCCTTCCAATTGATTTGATCCTTATTATCATCAATTAAATTCTTGATAAAAGGGGGATAACCTCCAATCAAATAATATCGTTTCGTTCCAAACATCTTTAACGTATTAATAATATCTTTAGTATCAGACGCCGTATTTTTAACAAGAGTAATACGTTCCATCAACTCACAGAACTTAATTCCTGTCGCCCACGGCCCAGATGACCACGCGCTAATTACAAAAAGATTTTTCTTATCTCCTCCAAAAGAATAACTCACTTCAAATTTAACTGCTTTAAACAATAAATCCTCTTCACTAATATCATGGATCCAATTTGTCGCAATGCCAGACGTGCCACCGCTCTCATCAACATTGCCATGCGTAGGAAGATGACCTTGCCTGCATCGAAGTTCATAAGAATACTTCTTAACATAATTTTCTTTATCTGTCGCAGGAACTAAAGCATTAAAATCATCAATTGTTTTAATTCTAGAAAGATTAATCCTTTTCTTCTTTAAAAAATCTTTATAGGCCGGCGTTTGCTTAGCAGCATAATTAAACACCGACAGCGCTTTTTTCTGAGAGATACATTCTAATAACTCCGAGTCAACCGTATTCAAAAAATGTTTAGTTCGAAGGTAATCATCTAGTAGATAATGTTCAAATTTCTCAATCATTCCAACTGGTACAATTGATATCAATGATTTTAACATCTTCTCACTACACAAAAGGTTAAAATTATCCTTTATTAAACTTGTCATTCGTCTGTTTAGGATCTATAGTCTAGAGAATATAAATGCTTTTAAACAAGAACCATTATTTAGTGGTAAATAGTAAGAATTATACTTGCATTAACCAAAAACCTCTAGAGGCGATAAAAATGGTAGACGATCCAAGATTAAAAGATAGACGAGGAATAGAACCTCCAAAACCTTATTATGTAGGAGCAGCAGGTCAAAGCATAGATCCAAAACTCGTCCTTTACACAGGAGTCACCAATCTCATTCTCTTACAAGAAGATGGACTAGAACAACGAGCAAATCTTGTTCGAAAAGCAAAAACTCAATTTAACGTAGTAGAAGATGGTTTTGATTTAATGGAACCAATCGAAGATGATTTAGAAAGAAAAGCACGAATTTATACCGCGCAGCCTTCAACCAGTATTTGTGTCACATCAAGTAATCCCTCAACCCTTGTCGAATTAGAAAAATATCGTCAGAATTCTCCTGATGCATGGCTATTTGCCGTACTTGATTATAATATGGGAGAAAATACAGTTAGAGGAGAGAGAACTCCCTCAGAAGGCCTTTTTTATAATCCCTCTATGCAGCACTTTTTAGGAAATGGGGGAATGGTCATCTTTCACACCGGATTTCCAAGTCAAGTAAAACAATCCCCTGAAGTAATGGGATTACCTCAAAACTATCAACGAGCTGGTCTTCTAATTTGTCAAAAAGGCAGCGGCGATAGCATTGATAGAGTGCTAGAATTATTAAATGCAGCAACCAATAATCGTGGTAATGTTAATGCTTTAAGAAGAATTGGCGCAGCACCACAAATTGGTTATGACTTTGACAAAGCTTATGATGTCTTAAAAAAATGGGCCGCAGCAAAAAGATAATAAGCAAATAAGTCTTATTTTATATTTTCTTTGTATTTCTATAACTTCAAAAAATAATATAGTAAACCTACAATTCTAACCTTTCTAAATAAACATGAACCAATGTACCTCTAGAATGACCCGGCTCATAATAACAAACTCCTTTGTGAAGCGAGAGAAAATCAGCTAAATTCTTAGTGCCAAGTCCCCCCTGACTTCCTTTCTCTCCTTTAGTTGAAAGCTGGGCTGCATCTCCTAAAGGATGGAGCAAATACTCATTCAACTGATCAGCTTTATTTTGAGGAATGCCGCTGCCATCATCTGAAATTGAAAGATAAAGTGAAGGAAATTCCGTAAAAGAGAAGCGGTCTAGATGTGGAAGTATCTCTTCATCTCGAGCAGGCCTGCGTGTTGAAAAAGAAATATTCTGAGCCTGCGCATCAACCGCATTATATACAAAGTCTCGAACGGTATAAATTAACGTATCTCTATTTGTCTTCAAACGTGGATCATATTGACTATCTAAAGTAACATCAATTGAAGAATTCTTATCTTTTTTAGCTTGTTCAGCAGCCGCTTTAATAGCTTCTGAAAGAGGAACACTATCGACAAATTCTAAATCGCCTAATTGAGCTAATTTGTCATTAACCTGTCCCATAAACTCCCTCATTCTTCTGAGTGACTGGAAACGACTAAACGGATCAAATATTTTCAATACAGCAGGTTCATCAGCAGAAAGCAAACTTGTTTTTACTCGTTTAAATTCTTCATATGCTGAAACAAAATAAACTTCACCTGCACCAAACTCACCGCCAAGTCCTTCCAATTCTTCTGCGCTCAATCCAAGCTCTGCAAGTAAATCATCGCCTAAGCCCTCCTCTAAACTAACCATTCCTTCTTCGTGTGGAGGTTCATCGAACTTAATCTTATGTAAAGAACGTCGCAGTTCCGCAGGATCATCTAATATCATCTCCGTTATCCCAAAAGGAGCGCACAATTGAGTTAATATTGATTTATAACTCCCACCTTCCTCTAAACCAGTTAACGAAGCATTAACATCAGAAATTGATTGAGCAACATAATCAATTGCATCTTCTTTTTCTGTCCCAATTGCTCGATCCGCAATATTACGAATAGCATGGCTTCCACCAGAATGTCTTAATTGAGCAAATTTCTGTTGCAATCCTACTACTATCCTATGTTTTCTCTCAAGATCTGCATATGCCGTTTCTAAATCTCTCCCACGCTCTCGAACCGTCTGTTCCAATTCAAACGCCTGAGCAGTCAATTTCTTATTTTCTCCCCAAGGCCAAAACCATGCACCAAGTCGTCGCCCGATTTCTCTCCATTGTGTTCTATAAGCTGAAGTAGGTTCGACAATATATCGACTTTCAGTTCCATCATCCGCTTCACATTGTTCTCTTATAACTTTAATATCAGGTTGTTTAAACAACTCAGAGAAAGTCGTATGAAACGCCGCAACCGTGAAATCACAATCTCGTCGTAACACCGCACAGGCCATCTCATGACCAAGTGTATCCTCTAATCGTTGTTTATATTCATCCAACGTTCTTCGAGTAATTTTAAACGACTTCCCGCCACTCTTAACTTTTTCTACATTTGTATCCGTGACTTTCGTCCAATTTTTGAACTGTTTTCCCATGCCTGAAAGAATGAGATTAAGTGGAATAAATCTGGCAATAGCAATCTGATTGTCTTGATAATCCGTAAACGTTCGATAACACGCTTCCTGAAAAAACTCATCATCACTCATACCTAACTTCAATTGTCCATAGAGCGAAAATGCGGTATATAATTGATAATCCACAAAAGCATGCTTATCTTTAAGGAGCGCTGCCATTTCACCTCTATCACTGTTAAATCGCTCACAAAAACCATCAACCAGTTCATCGGGTGACATTTTCTTTTCTTCTGCAAGTCTTAATATTACAGTAAGATACTTTATTGTAACATCATCATGTTCAAAAGAAAGCGCTCGTGGATGAAGAAATTGATCTTTCTGTCTCTCAAATCCAAGTAACATTTGTTCCAAATGACTTAAATCTGTGGCCATATTTATTTGAAAATTGTTTGATTTATAAATTTTATGTTATTTTAACTATTTTAAAGTGATAAACTATATCCTCAAAAATAGAGTTTAGGGTATAGGGATAGATAAAAACGAAAGAAAAAAAGATTAAATTCCTATTTCAGATTAAAATCAAGTAAAGACCCACTAATACTAAGACCTGACGTTGTTCCATCTAAAACAATCTTCTGTGTACTTCCTTTAACAACATCCATCTTTCCATCAAAGTAATACACTAAAAGTTGATCATTATCAAGTGCGTAATCCAATTTATCAGCAACGCTGATCTTGCCTTCTCCCGTAGGAAGATTAAGTTCTTTAACTTGAATATTTCCTATACTGAATGATTGATAATTAAGATTATCGAATGAAACTTTAATCTCTTGATCGGATGATAAAGCAACATCATTAACCTCAATGCGTTGTGCTTTTCCATTCAAAGAAAAAGTAGACTCGTCAAAAGATACTTTTCCTTGAAAACCAGTGATCTTTAAGCCCACTTCTTTCAAATTATTTAATTCTAACTTATCATTATTAACTTTAACATTTGTAGTTAAATCATCAAACTTTAACTCCATCACGTCAACTTTAGTATCTTCCCGAACAGAAGGAATTTGATTAAAATTAACGCCAAAACGAATAGCTTTATTACTTTTCTTAGCCTCACTCTTCATCAAATCACTCACTGTTTTAATCTTATTTCCGCCTCCAACTTCTGTCTTAAACAATCCGCCTCTATCATCTGAGTAACTAGAATTATCTTTATCACTAACAACTTTACCGGTAGCTGCGCTGGTAAAACCAAAACCATTACTGCTATCATTCATTAAAAGAATAAACAAAACTGCTCCTATAACTAACGTAACCATCACAATATAAAAACGCACATGATGACTTCCACCAGAATGTGGTTGTTGTTGACTCGACATGACAATACACCTCTCTTTATACTAATTAATCTTTAAACGGATTTATCTTTAATAAACCTTTTGGTTTTAAACACAATTACTACCTCTCATAAACAAAAAGATTTAAAAACAAGTGCCTCAAAAAGTCTAACATCATGAAAAATAGGTTGGTTTTGTTCAGTTGTATTATCCTCATACTTGGATTAATCTCGGTATTGGCTGTTGATGATGTTACTATTCTCTCTTCAACGGATTCTGGAAATGTTCCATTAAGTGTCGATTTTAGCATTAATAGTTCATTAAACATTCTAACTTACAAATGGGACTTAGATAACGATGGCAAAATAGATAGTACTGATAAAGAACCTTCATTTAACTATAACAAAGATGGAACATATATTGTCACCTTAACCGTCACAACCCAAGACAACCAAACACTCAGTGTCATCAAGAAAATCATTGTAAAAACAACAATGACTGCCTCTGTAACCGCAACACCTTCAACCGGTGTAGCCCCACTAACCGTTCAATTTACTGCCGCTGCAACCGGAAAAGAACCATTAACATACTCTTGGGACTTTAATGGAGATGGAACAATCGACAGTACGCAACAAAATCCATTAAAGACATTTGACAATGCTGGAGAATATCAAGTAAGTCTTAAAGTAACAGATGCCACAGAAAACTGGCAAAGTAAAATCACACCGATCACCGTAACTAATTTCGACTCTAAATTAACACTCAATTCTTATTTTCCGACAACCGTAAATCCTGGCGAGAATCAGATAACTTTTATAATATATAATAATGGAACAGAAGTAGTAAAAGACATTTCAGCTAAAGTAGTAGGGGCCGGTATTCAATACTTAAGTTCAACCGGAATCAGTAGCCTCAAAGGAGGCGATCAGGATTCGCTCACAACAAAAATAAACGTCCTTCAGAGTAGTGGTTCAATTGCTGCAATCGTTAAAGTCTTAGACAAAAGTTTTCCCATTAATTTAACAATCACCGAACAAGTAAAATATAACAAAGATGAACTGAGTGCTAAACTAGAAGAATCCAAAAAGAAACTTGATGAGCAAGAGAAAATCTATTATGACAAAAAAGCACAAGGTTTCTTAGTAAATGAAATGTTTGATTCAATCAAGAGTGCCAAGAATAAATTACAAGAGACGCAGCAGCAGCTCTTGACCAATAAATTAGCTGATGCGAAAGTCAATTTAGATCTCATCGATACCTCCCTTATTGACATCACTCAAAATCTCAAAGATGTAAAACAACAAGAACAGACTTTCCTTATGTGGATTAAAGACAATGCCGTTGCAATCGCAGCAATCATCGCAGCTTTAGGTACAATCGGTGGTTTTGTCATCAAAGCAAGTTCCAAAGTAAAAACTCACGCAACACAGTTAGGAGAAAGTGTTAAACAGAAAATCAACGCCAAGAAAAATCACGAATCTGAATCAAAGAAAGAAGAGAAAAAAGAAGAAAAAGCAGCAGATAAAAAAGAAGACGCTAAAGAAAAGAAAACAGAAGAGAAAGAAGAATCAGATAAAAAAGAATAATCTCAGAAAGAAATAGTATACTCTAATAGTCAAAAAATAGTATAATTCTAATCACTACATAACTTATTTATATTCTGTTATCAGTTTGTATAATTATGAACCTAATCTTAGCATTCGAATCAATAAGAGATATACCTTATAAAATACCATTAAAGTGGGGAGAAGAAGACAATTGTTGTAGTGGTAAACATAAACAATTATTTGATCTACTCAGAAAAGAAGGATATCAAGTAAGGTATCGTGTTTGTGTTTTTTTATGGAGTTCTTTAAATTTCCCCTCCAAATTAGAAAGCATTCCACACGATGATGACTGCACTCATACCTATTTAGAAATAAAATTAAAGGGAGCTTGGAAAACTTTAGACGCAACGTGGGACAAACAATTAAACCATCTATTTATAATTAATAACTGGGATGGAGAATCAGACACTAAAATTGCAGTAAAACCAATTAAAATCTTCAATCCCTCAAAAAGTGTAAAAATCGTAAGCAACCAAAACGAAAAGAAAATAAATGGTGATTTAAAAATAAATGGTAAATTTTATAATCACTTTAATAAGTGGTTAGAACAGAATCGAATATAACTCCTTATCCATATAAAACTGATGGGCCCGTCCGGATTTGAACCGGAGACTAACGCCTTACTTCTTTAATTAAATCTCTTTAATTAAGTGTAAGGGCGCTGTCATCTGCAGCAGGATACACTTAATATCTTGAAACCGCTAGACCACGGGCCCGATACAGTATTAACTGAACCGTTTATTTAAAAAGGTTTCTCCAACTTCTGTTAAAAGAAAAGATATATAAAAACAAAAATACTACCATTCATAGAAAAAGAGGTGTCATACGTGAAATTTCGTGTTAAAGATATGAATATTGCAACCGGTGGTATTTCTATCGCCATTCTTCATAAAAACGATGCCAAGAAGCTCGACTTACGATCCGGCGATCGCGTTCTTATCAAAGATCACAAAACAGAAATAACCTGCATTCTCGACATCTCCGAAAGGCAATCAGCAGTGCCCGAAGGAAAAATTGGTTTATTTGAAGAAGCACTCGATCATTTAAAAGTAAAAAACAACGATTTTGTCAACCTTGAATTTACCGGAAAGCCAGAATCACTCATTCACATTCGGGACAAATTATTTGGAAAACGTCTTGGTTACAAAGAATTTTACCATATTGCCGATGACATCACAAACGATCGTCTAACCGATATAGAAAAAACCTACTTCGTCGCAGCCAGTTTCAGTCAGGGGTTAAACAACGAAGAAATTGTTGATTTAACTCGTGCCATGGTTGAAACAGGAAAAAAACTAAAATTCAATCAATTAACATTAGATAAACACTGCATTGGTGGCGTTCCTGGAAATAGAACAACCATGATAGTAATACCAATTATCGCTTCTTTAGGATTTACTATTCCCAAGACCAGTTCCAGAGCAATAACTTCTCCTGCAGGAACGGCAGATACCATGGAATGCCTTGCAAAAGTCGAACTTACAGAACCAAAAATCAAAGAAACAGTAAGAAAAACCGGTGCGTGTATCGTTCACGGAGGTTCTATGAATTTAGCTCCTGCTGACGATAAAATAATTGAAGTAGAGCATCCTCTATCGATTGATGCAGAAGGGCAGTTAATAGCATCTGTCATGGCAAAAAAATACTCCGTCAGTGCCAACTATGTCTTAATTGATATTCCCATGGGCAAAAGCACGAAAGCCAACACCTGGAAGAAAGCAAAACACCTTAAAAATATGTTTGAACTCATTGGAAAGAAGTTAGGGATGATAGTTAAAGTGGTTATAACCGATGGCTCGCAGCCAATTGGTAATGGAGTAGGTCCACTGCTAGAAGCTGAGGATGTCATGGCAGTACTGCGAAATGAAAAAGTAGCTCCCCAAGATCTAAAGAAAAAAGCACTAACGATGGCTGGTATCCTTCTTGAAATGACTGGTAAATACAAAAATGGTTTTCAGGCAGCAAAAGAAGCGCTCGAAAGTGGTAAAGCATTACATAAAATGAATCAAATCATCGATGAACAAGGAAGACAGAAAAAACCAAAATTAGGTGCCTATCGTTATCCCATTCATAATGGCAAAATTGGTCGTATTAAATCGATCGACAACGACGTCATCGCAAAAATTGCAAGAATAGCAGGAGCGCCGGATGACAAAGGTTCAGGTCTCTACGTAGTAAAAAAAGTAAACGAAATTGTTAAAAAAGGAGATTTACTTTATACCATTTATGCTGAGAGCAAATTCAAATTAGATCTAGCAATCCAATTTGCTCATAAAGATAATGGTTATTTAATCAACTAATTCATCATCCCTAAATGCATCATCCCTAAATGCATCATCGAGTAAATTAGAGGTATTCAAATGGAAAAAAAAGCAGAGAAAAAAGATTATTTCAACAATTTTGCTCGTTATCAGAAATTAGATGTCATGAAAATATTTCAGCATGAAATCAAAAAAGCAGAACAGTCTTTACAAAGGATAGATCAATTTTATAAGAAGGACTTAAGATACCTCGATCGTCTTTCCGACAGAATCGCAGAAATCGGAGGAAGTTGGACTTTTATCGCCATCTTTTTTATAATTCTATTTGGGTGGATGGTGACAAATAGTATCATCTTAATTGATAAACCCTTCGACCCCTATCCCTTCATTCTTCTCAACTTAGTATTATCCTGTTTAGCAGCAATTCAAGCACCGGTTATCTTAATGAGTCAAAACCGCGCTTCCAAAAGAGATCAAGTTCGCGCAGAATTAGACTTAGAAAAAGACTTAAGGGATTTACATATTGACCAAGAATCCCATCGTATCTTGCTGCAGATGCACAAAGATGTGGAAGCGTTAAAGAAAAAGATGAATGTAAAATAATAAGAGTGAGATAAAAAGTACATCAGATAAACTGGGATTAAGAAATTGGTTAGAAAAAAAGAGGTGGCGTAAAGCACTCGCAAGTTTTGCCCTCTTAGTAACACTACTCAAACCGGCAAGTGCCAATGCCGACTGGTCAGATAAAACGAAAGTCTCTTTTGAAACATTAAATAAATATCATCAAAAGTTTAATACTCAAACACAACCATCCTCTGAAGACAAAAAGCGGTATGGTGATTTGACTGTTGCTTTCATCAAAAATTTATCTCAAGATATCTTAAATGACTTAAGAAAAGGAGATTATGCTGATGCTATCAAAGAATTTCATCAGTTTAAAAGTATGGCTGAGTTTTTAAAAACATTAGAT
>Ga0209515_10006796_pt1 | contig 14057 bp, 10 predicted proteins | sample Subgroupgradi54m_FD_187454 | JGI IMG/M metagenome (GOLD analysis project Ga0209515, IMG submission 187454) | Subsurface groundwater microbial communities from S. Glens Falls, New York, USA - GMW60B uncontaminated upgradient, 5.4 m (SPAdes)... ...
CGAGGGACTCTATCTGCCGGCGAACAGTTCGTTCTCGGGCCTGAGCCCGCTCCAGCAGCCGGAATCCGCGCCCGACGTCACCGCGCGCGACCTCTTCGGCGGCATCGTCGATCGCCTGGTGCTCGGACCGAAAGACCTGTTGACGCTGCGCGTCGGCGTGATGAATCACCGCACGAACATCCGCCCGGCCGGCACGGGCGCCGCCGTGCTGCGTCCCGACGGCTGGACGCAGAACTGGTTCTCTGAAGTCGACACATCGGCCACGCGCCCGTCGGTCTCGATCACGTGGGATCGATCGGGGCTCTCGGCACGCGGCACCCACACGATCTCGGTCACCGGCGACGTGAATTTCCGCTCGATGTCCAGCGCCATCAGCCACCAGACGATCCGCATCGAGGACGACATGGGCCGCCTGATGCGATCCATTGACTTCGCGCCGGTACCGCGGCCGATCGCGACCGACGACGTGCGCGCCGGCGCCGGCGTTCGGGATCTGTGGGATGTGAATTCGCGCCTGCAGCTGGACCTCGACCTGCGACTGGACGGGTACGCGGGCGCGGCCGGCGTGACGCCGTCCCCGCGCATCGGCCTGCGCTACATGCTGGACGAGGACGGTCGAACGACGCTGAAGGCGAGCGCCGGACGATTCATCGGCCGCCCGCCGCTCGGTGCGCAGGCATTCGGCCAGTTCCCGGCGCGGCTCGACCGGTCCTTCAACCCGGCGACCGGGGCGCTGCTCTCCTCGAACACGTACCAGCCGGTCGCCCGCAGCCTTGAGTTACCGCGAGCGGACGGCCTCGCGCTGGAAGTGGAGCACCGCATTCGGCCGGGGCTCGAAGGCCAGGCGGCGATCCGCGTCCGCACGGGATCGCACCTTCCGACGGTTGCCATCCGACCCGACGGCGGCGATGCGGTGCTGGCCAGCACGGGCGAGAGCCTGTATCGGGAGCTGCAGATCTCGGTGCGCCAGGTGTGGACACAAGAGGCACAGCTGTTCGTGAGCTACGTGCACGCGGCGTCGCGCGGCGAATCGAACGACTTCGGATCGATGTTCACGAACCTCGACACGCCGCTGCTCGAGCCCGGCGAGACGGCGCCGACGACCACCGACGTCCCGGACCGGCTGCGCGCGTGGACCACGTTCACCCTCCCCCACCGCGTGGTGATCTCGCCGGCGCTCGACTGGCGAACCGGATTCCCGTACTCGGTGCAGGACAGCTACCGGCACTATGTCGGCGGGCTCAACACCGAGCGGCTGCCGGCACACTTCGCCGTCGACTTGACGGCCTTCAAGACCTTCGACGTCTTCAGCCGGAAGATGGATCTGGGCCTCCAGATCTTCAACCTGACGGACCACTTCAACCCACGAGACGTGATCGCGGTCGTGCCATCGCCGCGCTTCGGCGAGCTGACGAACAACCCCGGCATCACGCTCGGCGGATACATGCAAGTCCGCTGGTGACCGCGCCGAGGGGCGTATAATTAGCGGTTGGTACACTGATGCGGTGTCTAGCTGTCTGCCAGGACGAGATGGTCATCCGGATGCTCGACGAGATCCTGATGCCCGGGTTCGAGGTCGAGTTCATCATCGAGAACCCGCCGCTCGCCCGCCGCCTCCACGAGACGGGGGTGACCGTGACGGCCGGCGATCCCCGGCGGACGGATACCTACCTCAAAGCGGACATCGGCCCGTCGAGCTGCGTCATCATCGAAGACAACGGCAAGCGCAGCCTGAAGAAGATCCTGGACGCGGTGCGTGACGCCGGCGGCACGCTCGTCTACGTGCTCGGCATCGGTACGGTCGCGACCGGCAAGCGCGCCGAGGCGTTCCACGCGGAATTTCCCGACGTCTCGTACCTCTCGATGTCGGAGCTGTTCGGTGGGCCGCTGCTCACCGAGTTCAGCCGCTCCCTGACGCGCGCGCGGGTCCAGCAGTACCAGCGGTATTTCAGCGACGCCGACCGGGTGCTGATCCTGCTGCACAACGATCCCGACCCGGACGCGATGGCCAGCGGCCTGGCGCTGCGCAACGTCCTGCGCCGCACGAAGGCCACGGCCATCATCGGGGCCATCCGGGGCGTGACGCGGCCCGAGAACATGCGGATGGTGAACCTGCTCGACATTCACGTCGAGGCCATCACACAGGAGTCGCTGAAGGAGTACGACCGCATCGCGATGGTCGACGTGCAGCCGCACTACTTCGGCGGCCTGATCGATCGCGTGGACCTCGTCATCGATCACCATCCCGAGCAGCCGGGCTACACCGCGGTGTTCAAGGACATCCGCCCCGATTACGGCTCCACGTCGACGATCCTCACCGAGCACCTGCGCGCCGTCGACGTCAACATCTCGGAGCGGACGGCGACCGCGATGCTCTACGCGATCAAGTCCGACACGCTCTTCTTCAACCGCTCGACCAACCGCGTGGACCTCGAGGCGTTCTCGTATCTCTACCCATTGTCCGACGCCGCGCTGATCCGCAAGATGGAGGGCGCGGAAATCACGAGCGAGCGCCTCGACTACGTCCTCGAGGCGCACCGCGCCGGCATCCTGTCGGATCAGGTGTTCTGTGCGTTCCTCGGCCCCATGCCGCGCGAAGATTTCATCCCCTACGTCGCCGATTTCTTCCTGCAGCTCGAAGACGTCAAGTGGACCGTCATCGCGGGCATCGTCAACGAATCGCTGGTCGTGTCGGTGCGGAACCTGGGGTACACGAAAAACGCGGGCGAGTTCGTGCGGCGGTTCTTCGCCGACATCGGCAGCGCGGGCGGCCATCGGTCGATGGCCAAGGCGGTCGTGCCGCTGCGCGCTTTCCTGGAGAAGGTTGGCGATATTCCCGCGGACGCCATCAGCGCCACACTCCAGCAGTTCGCGCACGAATTCCTCGCGCACGAGCCCGCCGCGAAGTCGGAAGGTCGAAGTCAGAAGTCAGAAGGTAAGATCGAGGACGAAGTCAAGACCCGCTAACACGGTCGCGTCGGCCGGCCACGAGCGAATGGTCAGCGCCTGACAGGTTGCTCCCACGATGCCGCAGCGTGAACCGCTGTCGCGCCAGGAATGTGGCGGCGAATCGCCGACAGCGCGGCGAACGCCATCACCATCGTGGCGGCAATCAAGCCAAAATACCGCGGCGAACCGCCCGATTCGAGCGCCCACGATCCAACCGACGGACTGATCACGCCGCCAATGCGGCCAAAGGCGACCGCCGTGCCGACGCCGGTGGCACGCACCGCCGTGGGATAGATATGCGCGGCGAGCGCGTACATCGTCGTTTGCACGGCGTTGATGAGACCGCCTGTCCACGCAAGCAGAGCAAGCACCGCAAAGGCCGACTGCGTGCCAATCGGCATGAACGCCAGCGCGGCAGCGCCCGCGATGGCACCGGCTGCCATGACGAGCATGGTGAGCCGCGATCCCACGCGCATGATCAGGACCGCGCCGACAATGGCACCAACGACGCCGCCAAAGTTGAACGCGGTGAGCCCGTAACTGGCCGTCCCGACGTCGAAGCCGGCGCCCACCAGCATGGACGGCACCCAATTGACCCCGACGTACACGGACAACAGGCAAAAGAAGAATGACGCGCAGAGCGCCAGCGTATCGCGGCGATAGTCGGGCACGAGCAGCTCGCGCGCCGACGCGCGCGTGACCGCTTTCTCAGTCGCGTCGATGAACACGGCGTCGTCGGCCACCTGATGCCCAAGGCGGCGCAGCAGCGCGCGGAGCTGGGGCCAGCGCTTGGGCAGTCGAGCGAGATAGCGCGGAGATTCGGGAAGCACGTTCAGGAGGACGGCTGCGAGCACCAGCGGCAGGATGCCGCCGACGAGGAAGAGTCCACGCCAGCCGAACCGTGGCAGGATTTGTCCGCCAACGAGGCCGGCGAGCGATCCGCCGAGCGGGATGCATACGATCGTGAGCGTCACCGCGAACGGCCGCTGCCGCCTGGGCACGTACTCGGACGACAGCGCGGCGGCATTCGGCATGGCGCCGCCAAGACCCAGCCCGGCGAAAAAACGCAGCACCGTGAGCATCCCGACACCGCCGGCAAACGACACCAGGACCGTCAGAACGCCGAACGAGACGACGCTTCCAAGCAGCGCGACGCGGCGTCCGAACCGGTCGCCGATGTACCCGCCGATGAAGCCGCCAACCATCATGCCGACCATCCCGGCCGTCTGGACGGGCACGAACGCCGGGCGCGGCAAGCGCCACTCCTTCATCAGCGCCGGCAAAGCCGCGGCCAGCAGCTGGTTGTCGAGGCCGTCGAGGATGATCGTCATCGCCGTCGCCAACACGAGCAGCTTCTGATATCCGCCCCAGTCCGAGTCGTCGAGCGCCGATCCGACATCGACCGTATGCATGCTGGTCATCGCGTCCGCCCAAAGAGAGCGTCCTTCCACACCTGCCGAGCCGTGTCCACGACCAGCTCCAGCTTGCGCCACTGGTCCTGCTCGCTCAGCAGGTTGCCTTCCAGCGTCGAAGCGAACCCGCACTGCGGGCTGATTGCGAGATTCTCCAGAGGCACGTAGCGGCTCGCCTCCTCGATGCGGTGGATCAGATCGTTCTGAAGCTCGAGCTGCGGGATCTTGCTGCTGACCAGGCCAAGCACGACCGACTTGGTGCGCGGAACGAATCGCAGCGCGTCGAACGTCCCGGCGCGCTCGGACTCGTACTCCAGCAGAAACACGTCGACATTCAGCTGATTGAAGAGCCGTTCGGCGATCGGATCGTAGCCGCCTTCGGCATACCATTGGCTCCGGTTGTTGCCGCGGCACAGGTGCATCGCCAGAATCACGCCGTCGCGCGTGATGCCCTCGAGACAGGCGTTGTCGACGCGAATCGCTTCGTCGAGCGCCACGTCCGGATCGACGCCCATCTCCTCCTGGATGTGCCTCCGCCATTTCGGATCGATGTAGTAGCTGTACCGCGGCGCATCGATCTGGATGTACTTGATCCCGTCATTCACGAGCGCCTGGATTTCCGCCTTCATGATCGGGACGATGTCCCACAAAAACTCGGAATAAGTCGGATACGCGCGTTCGCTCACGCCTTTCTTGTACGCGATGGCGGGAAACTGATTCGCGGTCGGCAACGTCATTTTGATGTCGCCGGGCGCGTGCCGTTTGAGGAAGTCGACTTCGTGCTTCGTGAGGCGCTTGGTCTGACGAAGCTTCGCGACGACGGCGGCGCCCGGCGCACCAATGCCCTTGGCCGCACCAACGCCGGCGGGGGCTCCATTCCAGACCCGGGCGACCTCATACTCCTGATTCAGACCGTCGACCGATTCGTAGAAATCGCTCATGAAGCTGGTGCGGCGCAACTCGCCATCGGTGAAGATCTCGAGGCCGGCATCCTTCTGCCGCTTCAGGACGCCGAGGATGTGCCGGTCCTCGATGGCCGTGACCTGCTCGCGCGTGCGCTGAGGATCCTTGCGGGCATCGAGCAACTCCTGCGGCCGCAGCAGGCTGCCAACGTGGTCCGCGTGGTAGCGGCAGGCCATTTAACGAGGCCTGCCCGACGCAACCGGCGTGGACGACTGGTGCGACATGGAGAAGATCACGTGCAGCGACATCAGCGCCTGCAGCGGATGCGCGCCGGCTTCGACGAGAGGGCCGACGTGCTCGCTGACCAGCCCGCCTTTCCCAACGGTGATCAGCTCCTCGGCGGCGCGGCGCTGCCGCGGGTTCAAGTCGTACTCGTTGGCGACCGCGTCCAAGTTCTTGATCACGCGGTCGCGGAGGTCCGCGCTGTGCCGGATCTCGAACAGCAGCCGGTTCAGGCCGTACGCCTCGGCCGGCGGATGCTTGTAGAACTGAAAGCCCTGGTTCTTGAACTTGAAGCCACCGTACTGCTCCATCGCCTTGATCGACCCTGTCTGTTTCGCGCCCTGCGGCAGGAACCGCATCATCGCGAGCCCGTGATGCCACGTCGGGATGTAGTCGACGAGCGTGCCGGGCTGCGGGCCGATCGCGCCGAACATCATCGCCCAGGTGAGCATCTCGGTGTTGCCGACCTCGTCGAGCTGCGTGCCGGTCATCCCGAGGAGCGCGTCGGTGTTGCCGGCTTCGAGCTGCGCGACGAGCCATCGATCGAAGTCGAACTCCGGCGACAGGTACTTCGTCGTGCCGGGGAAGTGCGACATGCCGCCGCTCGCGATCACGGCGACCCGCTCCTCGCGGCCCTTGATGATCTCGCCGATCGCCTTGCCGAGCGCCGCGCACCGCCTCGGCGTCGGCAGCGGCGGAACATAAACGTTGGTGAAGAACGGGATGACCGGGATGTTCCGCTTACCGATGACGTGCTCGAACGGCACGGCGAAGGCATGCCCCAGCTCGGCATCTTCGGAGTACGCGATGTCGAAGTTGTGCTCGACCACCAGCTTGTTCAGCAGGTCCTCCGCCATTTCGCGATGCACCGGCAGGTCGTAGTCGCGTCCGGCGAACTTCGCAATCGCCCGGCTGCCGGCGATGATCGCGAACGTCGGAATGCAGGTGACCGAAAACGTCTCGACGTGATCGCTGCCGAGAAAGACGATGACGTCGGGCTTGGTCTCGTCGAGCACCTTGCCCAGCTCCGCCATGCCGGCGCCGGCGGCGTCGAGCTGCTCCGGCTTTTCATCGGGAGGCCGCGTGAACATGTACGGCGTGTGGCACGTGCCGACGGCCGCGACGATCTCACCCATGGTGCTCTCCTCAGGTCTGGTGTGTCCGAAGCCGGGGAAAGACCTTTCGGGCGTTCCCCTCGAAGATCTTGCGTTTGTCGACATCGCCGATGGACGTCAGGGCGTCGATGTAGCGCTTCGTGTCGTCGAAGTACTGCCCCGTCTCGGGATCGATGCCGCGAACGGCGCCGACCATCTCCGACCCGAACAGGATGTTGTCGGCCGGCACGACCTTCACGAGGAGTTCGACCCCTGGCAGGTGGTAGACGCACGTATCGAAGAACACGTTGTTCCGAATCAGGTCGGCGAGCGGCGGCCGCTTCAGATCCTGGGCAAGACCGCGGTACCGTCCCCAGTGGTACGGCACCGCCCCGCCGCCGTGCGGAATGATGAAGCGCAGCGTCGGGAAGTCCTTGAAGAGATCGGCCGTCAGGAACTGCATGAACGCCGTCGTGTCGGCGTTGATGTAGTGCGCGCCCGTGGCGTGAAAAACCGGATTGCACGACGAGCTCACGTGAACCATCGCCGGCACGTCGAGCTCGACCATCCGTTCGTACAGGGGATACCACCACCGATCGGTCAACGGCGGCGCCGTCCAGTGGCCGCCCGACGGATCGGGGTTCAGGTTGCACCCGATGAACCCGAGATCGTTGACGCAGCGATCGAGCTCACCGAGGCAGTGTTCCGGCGACACGCCCGGCGACTGCGGCAGCTGGCAGACGCCCACGAAGTTCTTCGGATAGAGCGCGCACACGCGAGCGATCAGGTCGTTGCAGTGCTGCGACCAGTGCAGGCTCGTCGTCGCGTCGCCGACGTGGTGCGCCATCGCCGATGCGCGCGGAGAGAAGATCGTCACATCCGTGCCGCGTTCGCGCTGCAGCTTCAGCTGCGCGTTCTCGAGGCTCTCGCGGATCTCCTCGTCCGTGATGGCGACGACGCCTTTCGTCCTGGCGTTCGACGGATTCTTCAGGCCGGCGATCTGCGCGTCGCGATACACCTGGAGCGCCCGTGGCGCGGTGGTGTAATGGCCGTGGCAGTCGATAATCATTTCAGACTTCAGACTTCAGACTTCAGACTTGTGCATAGCCCTGTCGATCTTATCGAGCAGCGCCATGGTCGGCAGGCAGCTGTGCGCGTTCGACTCGGGCTCGCGCCCCTCGCGGATGGCGCTCGTGAACTCGACGTCCTGTCGGTCGAACGCGGCGGTGCTGTCGAGCGGCACGTCCTTGCCATCGCTGTCGGTCATCGAATCACGGTAGATCGTGAAGGTGTCTTCCTCGCCGATGTACCGGTAGAAGCCGCCGAACGGCCCTTTGTTGTTGAACGACATCGCCATCGAGAAGAGCGGCCCCTTCGCCGATTTCATGCCGACCGTCATGTCCATCGGGATGCCGAGGACGGGATGATCGGGCCCCTTCTGGCCCCACACGTCGAAGTTCGGCTCGTCGAGGATCCACTGCGCGAGATCGACCGAATGGCAGCCGTGGTGCCACAGGAGGCTGTCGACCCACGAACGCGCCTGCCCGTGCATGTTCGTATTCTCGCGCCGGAAGAAGTACGTCTCGACGACCATGTGGTGCAAGTGGAACGTACTCTCCTGAATGCGGCGCCGGATCTCGCGATGGGGCGATGAGAACCGGCGCGTGTGCGTCACCATGCAGATCGTCCCCGACCGCGTGGCCGCCTGCATGATCCGCTCGGCGTCCGGCAGGTTGAGACTCATCGGGATCTCGACCTGCACGTGCTTGCCCTTGCCGAGCGCCATCACCGTCTGGTCCGCGTGCAGGCTGCTCGGCGTCGTCAGGATGACGGCGTCGACGCCGGGTCGATCGATCGATTCTTCGAGGATGGTCGAATAGTGCGGAATGCTCCACTCCGCGGCGAAGGCCTTTCCGCTTTCTTCCGTTCGGCTGTTGACGGACACCACGTCGACGCCCGCGATTTTCGCGAGCGCACGCATGTGGATCGCGCCCATCGCGCCTGTTCCCGCGAGACAAATTTTCATCGAATGCCGACTCCCGGGCGCCCGAACGCCCGCGCCCAGGGCATGATACTGCAATGACGCGATTCGTCGACGAGCCGCGTCGGATTCGTCACCGCGATCGTGCGAACCCCGCTACCGGGCGAGCGGATCCGGCCGTATCTGGAACTTGACGATCTTGCCTTTCGTGCCCTTCCCGCCTTCGATGTGCCAGACGAAGTGCGTGCCGTAGTTCGCGTATAACGCGCGCCCCTTCCATCCCGCGCTCGCGTCATCGATCCGGCCGTCCATCCCGCGCGAGTAGAACCCGAGGGGATATGGCACGCGCAGCGTGACCCACTCGCGCGTTTGCGGGTTGAGCGCGAGCAGTGCGTCGGAGTTCGACCCGGTCGCCATCGGCGTGTTCGCGCCGAATCCTGCGATGTTGTGCTGGTCCACCCAGTTGTAATAGTGGAAGTCGGCAGGGACGTCGGTCCCCTTCAGCTTCGGTCCGATCGTCTGATAGAGCGTCCACCCTTCGCGGCACTGGCTGCCGTCGGTTCTCGCGGGACCGTTCAGGTCCTTGCACTTGCGCACGTCGAAGCTCGCGAGGTGGCTGCTCGCCGCCAGCGCCGTCCAGACCACGCCGTTCGTATCGATGTCGACGCCGCGCGGATCGAAGCCCGGCTCGGGAACTTTGAAGAGCTGCGTCTTACAGGTCGCGGGAGCGTTGTCCCCGCGCTGCAAGCGGATGAGAAAGCCCGGATAGCGCTCGCTGACGCCCCACACCGAGTCGTCTACGGGACTCGGAATCACCGCGTACATGCTGTAACTGACCAGGGTGTCGAGCTTCGGATCGAACGCCGTCTCTCCGCGTCCGCCCGCTCCGCGGCCGCCTCGGGCATCAGGCGCCGCGCCTGCCGTGTCGCCCTGGTACACGATCGAATCGCGCCCGCGGCCGGCTGGCATGTTCCACGGTTTCGTGATTTTGCCGTCGCCATTGGTGTCGAGCACCTGACCGCACCAGCCGACCGCCTTCTGCTCGTCGTGCGTCTGGTCGTACACTTTGGTGTCGATCCAGCCGAACACCGGTCCGAGGAGCTCGTTGAAATACACCGTCTCGTCGGCGTCGTTGTCGAACTGCAGGTGGTGCGTGCTGTAGCACGTGTCGATCAGCGTGAATTGATTCGTCTTGGGATCGTAGAACGACGCCTGCCGCGCGCTGTTCCTGAGCGGGAACCATTCGGCGAACTTGTTCGTCGCATCGCTGCACCAGGACGGGTCCTGATTGGCGCGGATCTTCGACGTCATCCACACGCGGCCCTTGCTGTCGAACATCGGGTTGTGCGGATCGGCCGGGTCGTACGGCGGATTCGCCCACAGATGCTCGGTGCCCCAGTGCAGCGACGGGCGGTCGGGCGCGGGGAACCGTGACGGCACCTTCTCTCTCGGTTCCCGCGTCGGGATGTCGATCGCGAACGTGCTGTGTTCGTTCGGATCGAGCACGACCAGCTGGCCGTGGCCCGCGGAAACCGCGTAGACGCGGCCGTTGGCGTTCACCGTCGGATGATGCTTGTCGGTGGAGATCTCGTCGTGCATGAACGAGTGATCGTCACCGACATCCCACAGCGTGACGACGAGATTGCGTTCGACGCCTTTCGGCCGGGGCGGCGCCGCCGGCACGTCGCCTTTGGCGATCCGCTCGGTCCAGTCGGCATACGCCTTCAGCGAGCGATCCTTACCCTGCGTGTTGAGCGCGGCGTACATCGAGGTGCCGCGGACTCCGGTACCGAGGCGCCATTCCCACGCCTCCGCATGCGACTTCAACTCGGGTTTCACCTTGAGAACGTGATCCACGCTACGCGTCAGCCGGTTGCCGAGCTGATGGCAGAAGTTGCAGTCCGATTTCAGCGAATTGATCCAGTGGTTCTGCGTCTGCATCGTCGGTCCGAGACCGTTGCTTCCGGTCCCCGGGAATTCGCCCGCCGGCGGCGGCTCGAGGAGCGAGAGCCAGTAGTTGCCCGGATAGACCTTCGCCGCCTCCTGCGGCGTGGCCGCGGGAGTCACCGTGAGCGTTACCGCTCCCGTCGTCGGTTTCATGGTGATCGGCGTCGAATCGACCAGGCCGTAGCCGCGCACCCAGACGCGGTAATTCGCGGCCGGCAGCTCCGGCACCATGAAGCGGCCGCGATCGTCGGTGACAACGATCTTGATGAAATTGGTCGGCAGATCGTTGGTCTCGGCGATCACCCACACGCCGGCTTCAGGACCCTGACTGCTCTGCACCACGCCGGTGATGTAGGCCTGTGAACGTTGTCGCAGGGCTGGTTGTGCCGCCGCGGAGCCGCCGCGGTCGACCGCGAAGCCGGCGATCAGTGCGAACGTCACCGAACACAACGCGCCAGGTACCATCGAACGGACAACCGATTTCATAGACACTCCTCGTAGGTCCTTACTTCTTCGGTGACTCGCCTCGCCCGGCGGGCTCCGATCCGCCGAGAAACAACTGCCGGCCATCGGCGAACGTGAGGGCTTTCCCGACGGCCTTGTTCGTTGCGTCCTTGGCCTGATACCCGTCGACGACGATCTCCATGCCGGGCAGCACGGCGTTCTTCGTAAATCCCAGTCTGAGGAGCGAATTCGGGCTGCCTCCCTCGATCATCCAATTCACCACCGTGCCGTCCGCGCCCTTGACGTCGATGTGGATCCACGAGTGCGGGTTGACCCATTCCATCATCGTCACGGTTCCCCGCAGCGCGATCGGCTTGTCGACGTTGAATTCCGACCCGAAGGCGTGATGTGCGGGCGCCGGCAGGGCGGCCAGCAGCAGACCGAGAACGGCGATTCCGATCGAGAGTGTGCGGCGCATCGGATTCCCTCCCTACTTCGGCTCGGTGGCGCGAGCGCCTTTGAGGTTATTCGCCATGCCGTAATTCGCTTCGTGGCACGCGTACTCGAAGATTGGACCTTTATCTTTTGCCAGCGGCAGCTCCGCCGACCACGGCTTCGTCCACGTCGTCGGATCGTCGACGGTGAACTCGTAGCGGATCGTGTTGTCGTCGACGCGCGTGAAGCGCTCCACCACGTGCAGGTGCTCGCGCGAGCCTCTGAAGTTGGTCTTCTCCGTGAAATTCGTGGTGTCGACGACGAGCGTGTCGCCTTCCCATCGCCCCCGCGAGTCGCCGAGCCACCCGCGGATGTTCTGCGGCGCGTGCGGCCGGCCGTCCATGGGAATGATGCGCGCGTCGTGGATCATCTCCTGGACAATCGCGACGTACCCGGGAGTCTGCACGAACTGCAGATAGCTGTTATAGCCAGGCGGCAGCATCGGCGGCCCCTCGCTCCCCCACACGAGGCAGCGCTCCTGGATGCCGCGGCTCTCGGGGCCGTCGAACTCGTGGCCTTTCGCGTTCGCCGCGCGATCGGCAATCCTCTTCTGCGCTTCCGGCGTCAGCGGGGGGACTCGGCCCTCAGGCCCCACGATCATCGACGTTCGCCAGCTGAAGGCGACCTGAAACTGTGTTCGATCCAGGCCGAACTGCGTGAACTCGTAGTGCGCCTCAGTGCCGCCGCGTGCGGCCGTCGGGAGCGGAACGAGCGCCTGCTTCCGAATCTCTGCGGCTTCTTCCTCGGTGTAAAACTCTTTCGCTCCGAGCTCTCGCGGGCGTTCCACGGGGGTGATGGTCGCGTTCGTCCACACGCCCTGCAGATCCGGGTGGCCATCCGGCGTCCGCGGCGGCGTCCACGTTTGCGCCAGCGCGAGCGACGCACAGGCCATCGCGACCAGAAAGCCAAGTGACGCGAGGCACCGGTTGCTCATCTGACACCTCATCCAGACTTCAGACTTCAGACTTCAGACTTCAGACTTCGTCAGCGTCACACGTCCATGATCTCCCGCATTTGCCGCAGGCTCTCGATCGGATCGCGCCCGGGCGACGGGCGATATTCGTGCGCGACATAACCGGTGAAGCCGAGGTCGGCGATTGTCTTCGCCACGAAGCGGTAGTTGAGCTCCTGCGTGTCATCGAGCTCGCGGCGGCCCGGCACGCCGGCCGTGTGGAAGTGCGCGATCAGCGGAGCGTATTCGCGGATGTTGGCGCAAACGTCGCCTTCCATGATCTGGACGTGGTAGATGTCGAACAGGATCTTCACGCGCGGCGAATTCACCCGCGTGCACACGTCGGCGCCCCAGGCGAGATGATCGAAGACGGCGTCGGCGCGGCCGAAATTGGGATCGCTGTACTTGCTGTTCACGACCTCGATGCAGATCGTCACGCCCTTGTCTTCGGCGTGCGCCTTGACGCGGTTGAGGAGCGCCGTGCAGTGCCCTTTTCCTTCCTCGTCGCCGATGCCGCGGCGTTCGCCGCCGACGGTGATGATGTTCGGCCACGCGTTCGACGCGCAGAGGTCGATCTCGTGGTGCATCGACTTCTCGATGGCGTCGTGCAGCTCGGGCCGGATCAGGCCGTTGGGGATCGTCACGCCCATGGCCGGCGCCATCGTGCAGAGGAGCCCGTATTTCTTCAGTGTCGGCCAGTCCGCCGGTCCGACGAGATCGAAACCGTGGAAGCCGGCGCGCGCCGCCTCGCGACACATGTCGTCGAACGTCAGCTTCGTGCCGGCGCCGAAGTTGACGCGCATAAGCGCCTGCTTGATGCGGCCCTTTCGCGCGACCGGCGCGGGCGGCTGGGCGCGCACCGTCGCGGCGGCGCTCACCGCCGCTATGCCCGTGAGAAAGTCTCGCCTCCTCATTTCTGGCCTCTATTGGCGCGGCAATCTGGATTTCCACGAATCCCACGAACGCTCGTAGTCCTGTGTGGCTTTCGTGGCCTCCCCCGGATCCAGGTATGTGACCTTCTCGCCGCCGAGCTGCATCGCTTGCTGCTGCAGGCGCGCATTCAAATTCAGATAATAGGCCTGCCCCACCACAAGGTGCAGTGACGCGGCGGTAATCACCGCGCCGTGCCCGCGCATCAAGGCGGCCGCTTTGTTGGCAAGGGTCTCGGCCAGCGCCCGGCCGAGCTCCGGCGTCCGAATGAGCATGTCGGTCGTGCCCGCTGCTTGTCGGATCTCGAACACGGGCACGCCCTCGCCGATGAACGACCCCATGTGATAGACGGGCCGCAGGGGTATCGACGTAGCTGCGAACGGAATCACATCGGGGCAGTGGCAGTGCACAATCGCCGCGACATCCTGACGGGCCCGATAAATCTCTCCGTGAATGAAGCGCTCGATGTATCCGGCGACTTCCCTGCTCGGCACGGGCCTGCTGTCGAGATCGTACTCCGTGATGTCCGCCGGTGTGACCAACGCCGGCGCCCTGGAGCGGGCCAGGAAGTAGTGATGGGCGTTTGTGGGGCTGCGAACGCTGACATGTCCGTAGCCATCCAGGACTCCTTCGTTCGCAAGAATATGATTCGCCAGGACCAGCTCATC